>WNFY01007977.1_pt1 | contig 13697 bp, 13 predicted proteins | sample 5400091 | NCBI WGS metagenome assembly WNFY01 (sample SAMN13153364, study PRJNA577476) | soil metagenome | isolation source: 60 cm soil or saprolite under grassland replicate 1 | place: USA:California | collected 2016-06-15 | reverse complement strand
TTGCCTCGCAAAGTTCACTACGTATTCTTATGCGCCAAGATACAACTACGATTGAACAAGTAGCGAGGGAGTTTCGGCTTAGTGATTACGAGAAATCCTATTTGCTCACAAGTGATAGGGGTGACGCGCTGATTATCGCCGACCAACAACACGTCTCACTTCATGTCACCGCCTCCGAGGAGGAGCACCCTCTTATCACAACTAACCCTTTGGAAACTTTAGCAAAGCGAAATGACTGATTTATGCAGTACGTCCGAATAGCAACAACTATATACTCTCTCCGCCGAGAGATTGGTATTGTTATTGGCGTACTCGCGGCTCTTGTCATTTTGCCGATATTTGCTGTCATTGGTCTACTCAACAATGGCGTTCAAGGCGCGTCTGACGCGCTAGTATCTATTGACCCTGTAACTCACAAAGTTGAGGTGCGAGATGCCAAGGGCGGTCTCATAACGACCATGGACGCGACGACGACATGGCCAATCAAAGGAGTCGTTACACAAGAGTTCGGCCACCCTAACCCACCATACCAAGTTGCCCACTCGGGTATAGATATTGACGGTGGCTTCGGCTCATCTGTAACTGTGTTCATGCAAGGCAAAGTTATAAAAGTTGGCGATAATGTACTGGCTGGCTGCGGGTCGCACTGTGTGATCGTAGATCACGGCTTCGGCATTAATTCGATTTACGCTCACATGTCAGCACATAAAGTCCAGGTTGGACAAACAGTAAAGCCCGGTGATGTTATTGGACAAGAAGGCGCTGAAGGATGGGCCGAAGGAGCGCATCTTCACTTTGAGATACAGATTGCTCATATCCCTGTTAATCCACGAACATTCATGATCGGTAACCCACCACCAAGGAGTTAATGTATGGACTATATTCTAAAAATTGGCAGCAACGAAACGATGATTACTTACCTAGTAATCGCTATTATTGTAATTGTAGCCGTGCTCACTTTCATGATCACCATCCGCCTTGCTGACCTTAAGCGAGTATATCGCCTGAAAAGAATATTCATCGAAGTTACTCCACCACACGAAACAAGCAAAACTCCCGAGGCAATGGAGCAGTTATTTAATATTCTCTATAGTGCAGGCGCAACCCAGAAGTTCAAACACAAGCTTATGCGTCGTAATAACATCTTTTCGCTTGAAGTAACTTCCACGCGCCGTGATGGTGTACGGTATGTGATCGGAACAAGTGAACGCGAAGCAGACTCGATCGAGAGGAGCATTGCTTCATTTCTTAGTAACTCACGCATAAAACGAATCGACGATCCGTTGCTTAAGAAGAACGACTTTACGAAAGTAAAAGAATTCCGGCAAACAAAGCACTTTGCGCTACCAATTCGGACATTGCCTACATTCGAGCAACATGACCCTATCGCATACATCACAGGCGCTATGAATAGGCTCTCCGACGATGAACAAGTAACCTTGCAGCTCGTTATCTCACCCGCTCGTGTTCGCAATATGGCAGTGATCGTAGATCGTTATCATGAGTTTTACAAAGTGTCCGATGCCACGCACAATAAAGGATATGGCCACCTCTTTCGCTCGGAACTAAGAGTACGCGTTGTCGCTACAAGCTCAAAAAGTAAAGACGAACGGTTGCATGGTATTGAATCGGCCATTGCCTCCTTTAGTATTCCAAAGGTACAAGCCCTCAAGACACGTTATAACTTTCCACAAGGGTTGCGTGGTCGCTTTCGAGAGTGGGCATTTATTCATCGCATGCCGTCATTGATTGTGCGCAATTCTAATGTGTTTTCATCGCTTGAGCTTTCCAATCTTTATCACTTCCCGGCAAGCAATACGACAGCAGATAACTTGGTCGTATCTTTGAGCCGAACATTAGCACCTCCTCTCTCGATTGTTAACAATACGGATTACGACATTGTTCTTGGACGAAACTTTCATCGGGGAATCTATACCGAGATTGGCTTGACTGCTAAAGAGCGAGAGAAGCATGTCTTCATTATCGGTGGCACAGGAAACGGTAAAACAACGATGCTTGAGTACGGCCTTATCCAGGATATCCGAAATGGCAAAGGTGTGGCTATCGTTGATCCGCATGGTGATTTAGCTGAATCGCTTCTTTCTTCAATTCCTAAAGAACGTGAGAAGGATGTAATTTATTTCAATCCAGATGATCTTTCGTATCCAATTGGCCTCAATCTGTTGGAACTTACACCCGATCTTGAAGAAGAAGATGCACTACGTGAGCGCGACCTTGTAACTGAATCGGTCGTCTCAATATTTCGGAAGATATTCTCTGAAGACGATAGCGGTGGGCACCGAATTGAGTATGTTCTTCGAAATGCCATTCACACTGCTCTTACCGTAGAAAATGCCACCTTGTTTACTATCTACAACCTACTCAATGATCCGACGTATCGAAAGAAAGTCGTAGGCAAGCTTGAGAATAAAGACCTCAAGAATTTCTGGCGCAATGAGATGGGTAAAGCTGGTGGAATGCAGCAAGTTAAAATGGTAGCCGGGATCACTGCTAAAATTGGTCGATTCTTGTTCTCGGCTTCGGCAAAACGCATTTTAGAGCAACCAAAATCAACAATTAACTTTGATGAGATTCTTAATGGTAAGATACTAATCTGCAATTTTTCAAAGGGATTAGTCGGTGAAGATACGTCGGAGCTATTCGGCATTGCCGTCCTTGCGAAGCTCCAACTTGCTGCGCTGCGTCGTGCGCGTCTTCCGCAAAAAGATCGTATTCCATTTTATCTGTACGTGGATGAGTTTCAGAACTTTGCAACTCCGTCTTTTACGCAAATGTTATCTGAAGCCCGCAAGTACAAGCTCTTCCTCACAATGGCAGAGCAAAGTACCTCTCAACAAGATGATTATCATATGGTAGATGTGATTCTGGCCAATGTCGGTACGGTGATAAGTTTCCGATCCGGCAACCCCTCCGATGAAAAGAAGCTGTTACCATATTTCAAGCCATATCTAGAAGAAGGTGATATAGCAAGCCTACCCTCGTTCAACTTCTATATACGAATCTCGGCCGTAAAGATACAGGAGGCATTCTCAGGAGAGACATTAGTGCCAGTGCTTGATAAAGGCAAGGAGAGAAGCAAAATGATTATCGATTTATCAAGGCAAAACTATGCGGTGAAGTTTGGCGCAGGTCAACCCGCGGTAAAGATAAAGAGAGTACGAAATAAGCAAGCTAAGTCAAAACCTAAGGCCACGCTTAAGACACCTGATTAAATCTGTTTTTCACGAAAACTGATTATCGTTTAATGATATTATTTTGGTCAATCATAGTAGCGATCCAGTCAATATCCCAAGGCATACCAAGAACCGAAAGCATGTCGTTGAGCTCTCGAGAATATTTAACAAGTTCATCTGGCTGCATTTGCCTACCGATTGGTTTCATAAATTTAATCAGCTCAGATATTCCGGCATTGCCAAACCCGTTCACAAAATGTAAAGGCTCCTGTCCATTAACCTTCACAATCAATGACTGAAAGGGGTGATCTTGTGACATGCCGATATGGATATATTCGTATTTTTTTATGTCATCCTTGTGTCGCTGGAAAGTGTTCAGCATATCTGCAGGACGATTATACACAATGATACTCGGTTTCCTTGTTTTACTTATAGAAAAAGATCCATTTACAGGATTACATATTCCCCATTTAGTGATTACTGTTGAATCCTTCAGTTCATTCAAAAGAAGTTGTTGAGAATTTTCAAATGAAGTGGCCGCCATATACTTTTCACCACCTTTGCTAAAAAGTACAAGGTCTGCTTCAAACTTGCGCTTAAATTTTGATTCTAATAACTCCTGATCTTCAATGTGTGTATGCTCAACAATAAAAGTCGCCTGAGAGTGATTAGACTCAAATTGAATGTCTTCATCTTCCCAAATCATCATTCCCGCCTGAGCGAGATCAAGATTCATATTAGTCACCAAGAGGTTATCAATAACATTAGCTTGCGTTTCTTTATTGATAGTTCTTCCTACCATTTCAAGTGAGTAGTCTTGTTCCATTTTCGCTAAGCCAAGAAGATAGTTCACAAAGCGTACCACTTCCTGAGCAGAAGCAGGTTCAAAGAATTCTAAGCCACACATCTTAGCTATCTTTCTAGGCTTCTTTCTCAAAATACGCTCATTTTTACGCAAGGCAACGAGAACTTTTTCTAAGCGCGCATCTGGATTATGGTCTGGATAATCAAAATAGTTCTTAATACTTTTTGGCGATTGTAAGAGATCGAGTTCTGGTGCAGCAATCCGAAAACCATTATTCATAACTAGCATGCTAATTTTCTTTGTGAATCGTTCGCGAACTTTCTTCCTTTTATGCATCATAAATTCCATCTTCTCGAAGCGATTGCGGTACGTGGCAGGCATCTGATCTTTTGCTAATTGTATGTTTCCGAGAGAAGTTTTCTGGCGCAATTGTTGCATTTCCATAAAAGTTGCAAACCCCTCCTGGGAAAATGTTTGGCCTTTCATCAAACAGGCATGTATCTCATCCTTTTGTTCGGGTGTAAGATGTTCAAACTTTGGCATGAAGAAAGTAATATTTTGCATAGCTTGACCCATCTCGGTCGTTTGGCCAATAAGGGAATGGGTCATTTCATGAATAAGCGTCGTCTCTGCGCGTAATGGGTCTAAAAAGAGATTGCGAAAATCAAGACCTATCCATTGTTCGGATATGTCGAACTTACCTAATGTTGAATGTGACCACTCCATATGCTAATTAAACCAGGAAATCTTCAGAAGTTATAAACTAAGACCTCGCTTTTGAAAGATTGGCGATAACGCGCGTCAATGTGTCATTGATTTTTTCAAAATCTTCATCAATTGACCTCAAAGGGAAAATGATATACCTTTGAGTATTACCTGTAGACCTATCTTCTCGCTCAAGAGTCATCATATCAGTTACCACTTCTCTATAGTTCAACTGAAGATCTATGTTTTGTTTGACAGCGGCGCGCATGCCACTAATATCAATAGGAGGCGTAGCATTTTCATATAGGCTCCAGTCGAATTCTGCATCTACGCGACGTTCAAGCTCCTCGTCTGATAGTCGATCTTTTCTTTCCATAAGCATAGGAGTTAGATATAAGTTTGACTCGTGTGTAATATGATTTCTCCTGACAAACATCCAGTCTGCCCATTTCTGAAACTTTTTACGAGCGAAAATATCAGCTAAGGTCTTACGCTTTGGAGACAATCTTCTAAGAAATTCTTCCTTTGCGACACTAAAGCTTTGGTAGCGCGTATAGCCAAGATCATAGCGGTCATTAATAAGACGTGCAAGTATATCCAAAGCACTACAAATGTAAATCGAGTAGTTCGTCAGATGGTATGTTAGCTCGAAACTGAAAGTGTTATTGGTATTGCCTGCGCGGTTAGCTCGGCGCTTTAATTGGAGATAGAAATAGAGCTGCTCTCTTGCGTGCTCTATATGCATAGCTTTATTGGCAAGCGCGCGTACATATTCCATCTGTTTTTGGCTGAATCCTTTTGTTTGTCCGGTCGATATAAAAGTGAACGCCGGAACACTAACGCCTGCCTGATGAGTATATTTATATATCCAATTCGTATGCCAAACCGGATCGGCGAAGTTCCATACGGTTAGATGCCCGGTGAGGTATGATTCTAGCTGTACAGTAGCCTCAACAGCATCATGAGTAATTAAAAACGAATCTTTATTCTTAAATATTTCTTTCTTTGTAAATATACGATTTGAATCATGAATAATATCGATATTATTATCTTTGGCGTATTGTAAAATTACAGCTTTATTCTGTGTATCGAGGGTAATGATTGAGACATTTTGGCTGTTCTGTGTGTCAATATCTGAAATAACTGTATAAAGAAGTATTCTTGCGTCAGAGCGTCCTATGTCCTCAATATAGTCGTGAAGAATATCTATCGCATGGACTAGATTCGATACCTCACCCCCTAGGAACAATACTTTCAATTCCGAGAAGACATCAACTCCTTGTCTAGCTGAAGCAAGCATCGTTCCATGAGATACGGGTGCCATTGCTATTACAGCTCTCTGATTGCCCTAATGACATTGTCGGTGCTTTCTTTACCAACAAGATAAAAACGATGCTTGTTACTAGTAAGCTGTTGCCATAATTCGCCCAGTCGTTTCTTCCAAGCAGTATCATCGTTAGACAAGCGATCTTCGCCTTTATATTCAATCACTATGTAGCGACCACTCTTCGTCCTGGCTATAAAGTCAGGGTAAAACTTGTTTGGCAGCCACCCCTGTAGGTAGAAATCTTCTTTTTCTCTGTTTCGGTACCACCATTCAATATTTGCTAAATCGTTAAGTTTAAATGCGAAGTCAGTCTCCTCACCATTAAGGTGACCAGCCTTCTCGTAAAGATGTTTAGAGAAGTATTCGGTGCTTAATCTACCCAATACAATTGAGTCGGGTAGGCCCATAGTAATTTCATCTGTGGTCAGTTTGTTGTCAGCTACGAGTTGGTCGAAAGTCCCTTTACCGTATTCTGCTATAATCTCCGACACCGTATTGGCAATTTTTTCTTTGAGCTTGTAGCGATTAATACTGAGTTCCTGTAGGCTATGCGTCTTAAGTTGATGAGCAATAGACTTATCTATAAACTCTCCCATTTCTTCACCGGAGACGATCCTATTCTGTACATTCTTCTTCAACCAGGTGGAAAGTTCTTCCTCTGAGAAGTCATCCAGGTTATATACTAAAACTAATTTGCCCTGTACGAGCCTAACAATTCCATCCTTCTCGTTAAGATCGATCTTGATCGAGGCGTCTCGATCATTTATAAAGTCAAAATCAAAATCCACATAGTGGTCGTTAAGCGCAAAACTAGTGCCTACCAAGTCCTTATTGAATGCGAGAGCGGTATTTGTGCTATTTACGGAGATAATCGGGATCGCCACCTTATCATTAGATAGTCGGTCGAAGGAAATCTTTTCGGTTTTAACAGGCCCAGTAAGTTGTCTGAGATCATCTTTAGAGTAGCCATTGCTTTCGAGACCTTTCACGATTGAGCTAGATGCCTTAGAAAAATTCTCAGTTGAAGAGTAGACATAGGAATAGTTAAGTTCTGCGTTCTTCTTATCTTGGACGTTTGGCATACGTAAAATCCGTCCGATTGTCTGCTCGACAGCTACACGGGATCCGATTCTGGAGGCCGACACCAGTACATATGCGAACGGACAATCCCAGCCCTCTTTGAGTGCGTTAACAGTGATAATATAGTTTACTTTTGAGGTCTTGCTTAGTAAATCTTCGCCAACCAGTTGATCTTGTTTGGCAGTCTTGATTCTAATCTCACCCTCATCGATTTTGAGATCATTTAGCAAAAATTCTTTAATCTTAGCGACGTAAACTTTATTTTCGTCTTCTTTTTCCTGTTCGGCCTGTATAAGTACAATTGGCCGGATGTATTCCTTAGTAGATTTGAATTCTTTCTTTGCGACTTTTTCGAGCTCTTTACGCTTTGATATGCCGTCGCGAATTGCTTCTTGCCATTGGGAAACATTAGTAAGGTAGATTGGTATTTTTACCATTTTCTCGGCTTTAAGCTCGCTTGCGTGCACCTCTACAAGCACGTTGCTCTCAGCTCGCGGAGTCGCAGTAAGCTCTAAAATCATGGAAGGTAGCATGCGCTTGAACATGTCAAACGAAAGAGTTGTTTGCGCATTATGGCCTTCGTCTAGAATAACTACAGGACGATTGATCCTGATGACATTCGCGAGTGAGTTAATAACTTCGCCACCCTCTGTCTTGTCTAGAAAATCATTATCCTCAACAACATCAGTGAAGTGTGAAATTAGACTTCCGTTGTCTTTGAACGCTTTAAGCCAGCTTGAATCTTCTCGCCTAAAGGCAGCCAGACTCGAGACAATAATGCAAAGATTATCGGTAAGATCACTTTTAGTAATACCTGACAGCGCTTCCTCGATCGTGAATACCTTTACATTTCCATCGAAATGCAAATCGACAGCCTCACGATAGGGATGGTTTTTGTCTTTGAGCGCCTTTAAAGTTTGCTGCCGTATGGCATCAGAAGGTACTAGCCACAGAACAAGCCCGGCGCGATTCTGCTCCTTGTTAAAACTATCATGAATAATTTGTAGGGCATGAGATGCGACTAGTGTTTTACCGCCACCAGTAGGTACTTTGATACAAACAAACGGCGTTTCTTCTAAGCCCTCAATAGGCTTATACCGTTGCACATCGTCACCAAGTTTATCCATAAACGCAAAACGTATACCTTTGGCACCGCCAAGACTTTTTGCGTCAGCTAGATAATCCTTGATCTCATCGAGTACACGCTGTTGGTAATTTTTTAACTGAATCATAGACTAGTATTTCTTTATTTCGTAAGGAATTTGCTTGAAAATAATCCCGAGCTTACTTAACTTCTCTTCATCAACAAGACATTTGTCGGCATAGATGATAGAAGTTTTGCCCTGAGTGCTAAATTCCTCTGCTATTTTTTGATCGAGAACATTACGCTTGGGCTTCTTGAATAATAGGTAATAGTCCTTACTTCCCAAAGATCCAATGTAAGGATCTTTTATAGCATCTAGATTGGTGTGTTTCTTGGTTTCCGTGTAATAGATATAGGCCGCGAGGTCATCATATTGCGCATGATCACCTATAAAACCATCTTCGTTAAATAACTTACCGTTAAGGTCGAGGAATTGAAAAGAACCTCCAGTACCTTCTGGGTAACGAGATTTGGGATAACCATTGATTACTCGTTTAACACGTTCAGCAGTTATTTCATGAGCTATACTTTTTTCTAGTTCAACTAAGATAAACTTACGGTTACCTCCATCGGCTTTATTGAGGTTTAGAACAGCTTGTGCAGTTGTTCCCGATCCAGCAAAACTATCTAAAATTATGTCATCATCCTTAGTAACGAATGAAATCAAATCTTCGATTAGGACCGACGGCTTTGGAAAGTTGAATGGCCTTTTATCTTCAGGGAATATCGTCTTAATCTCATTAGTACCCGTTCTGCCGTCTAGCTCGTACACGCTAGAAAGCTTCGCTTTGTATTTCTCTGAACCACTTTGTATAAGCACTTTGAACCTCTTCAGGATCAGAGTACTTTTTATTGAGTTCTTCACTGACATCTTCGAGTTTTTGTTTAACGTCAATATTTGTTGATTTCCAAACAGAATCGATACTCGGCTTAGACTTTGCATAGCAAACGATATACTCATGCTCAACGCTGACATTGGTAGGATTATTATCGTTAGCGTTCTTCCAGATAACAGTGCCGACATAATTCCGTACGCCAAATATCTCATCCATAATGGCTTGCAAGTTATGATATTCATTGTTGTCGATGGAAATAAAGATGATACCGTCATCCTTCAAAAGCTGATGCAAAAGCTTAAGGCGGGGATACATCATACACAGCCATTTATCGTGTCTGCAAAGATCTTCGCCTTCAGGACCAACTACATCGTTAAGCCATGCCTTAATTTGTGGTGAGTTCACTTTATCGTTATATTTCCACCCCTCGTTACCTGTGTTATAGGGAGGGTCAATATATATACATTTGACGCGGTTGTAGTAAGTAGGCATAAGAGACTTTAAAGCCTCTAGATTGTCACCTTGAATAATGAGATTTTCGCTTTTATCTCCAATGGAAAGTTGGGGATTAGCTTTTAATACACGATAAGGCAATTCCTTATCGTGATTTACAACCTTATCTTTCCCAATCCAACTAAGCTCCGGCATCCCGTATTCTAATCCCTCATATCTTTTGCTAACTCTTATTATACCTGGAAAAACTCTATATTTGATAGTGAAACGTACTTTTATACAAACTAATTATAGATACGAAAGATATAACCTCCCACTGCCTCTTTATTATAAGGGGTGAATCACCCATCTCAATGTCGTTCGTCCAGTGGGGCGCTCCACATTGATATGTGCGCTCAACCCCTTGCCCCGGCGGTGAGCGGGAGGTCGAACCGTTCAGAAGATAAGTTTTTACCTAAAGGAGGTAGATATGGACATAGATATTGAGCGAGCTGGAAAGATTTCGGCACTAAATGACGAGTTTCGTAAAGCAGTTCCTATGAGCGCCACTGTAACAAGCGGTGTATACGAGTTACCGGATTTACAGGGTCTAATGCAGACTGTCCGTGAGTTTGACCAATTCACGGAAGATAATGACCCGTACGGTGAACATGATTTTGGTTCGCTGGAATGGCACGGCGAGAAGGTGTTCTGGAAAATAGATTACTATGACCAGGCGTTACAGTATGGAAAAGACCCGCTAGATTTTGAATGTAAGCGAGTCTTGACCGTTTTGTTGGCGAGTGAATATTAGTTCACTCGTTTTTTAGTATACCCCGGAAGTCGGATAGCTGGCTTCCGGGCTTTTAAGTTTTAAAGGAGATTTTGATATGACCGAACAGCACAATGGATGGACGAACCACGAGACATGGCTTGCGAACATGTGGCTCAACAACGAGGAATACAGCTACGGCGTGCTCTGCGAAGCGCTAGCGTTGCCTGACCCGATTTCACGGGCTACGTGGCTTGAAGAGCAAGTCAGGGCTGCCTATATAGAAATGAGCAGTCGTGTTGGCAGTTCGTGTATGTGGAGCGATCTACTTACATTATCGATGAGCCGAGTAAATTGGCGAGAGATCATCGAGAATCAAGACTAGGTTCGAGAAACGCCCTGGGTATGGCGGAAAAGTGCCCCTACGCGGAATCGATGCCTGTAAGTTCCTTTAACGAATGGGCTTCTTCTGGCTCATCTGCATTGTGCCATATACGACTACCACCATTTAGTACATCACTCTTCAGGGCTGTGTGGATTCTTATATCTTCTGTATTCTTACTTATAAACTTGTTAAGTCGTTTCTGAATGCTAGCCGAATCAACCACAAACAGAACTACAGGAAAGTCAGTGCCGGTATCGTCCCATATGCCATTCTCAAAATAATCTGTATAGCGCTTAACCGCTCGCGTGGCGACAAAGAACGGCTGATGTGCGTAATGCATCTGCATGAAGAAATGCTTGCCATCTTGGAGTTTCACATAGGCATCTGGAAGCGGCTGCGGAAAGTACTCGTAATCTTCATGACTTAAATCCGCTTTGGTAAAAAACCTGAGACCGTCATTATGCTCACGGAGCGCAACATAGGTACCAAAGACATCATGACATTCTTCTATGAATTGTTCGGACACAGATTTGTCTTTATAGATAGCTTTGATGCGTGCCTTAGATTCTGTTGCCTGCTTGTCACCCTGCAATTTGCGCGCACCTTCAGGTAATAAATAATATGCAGCGGGCTTACCTTGGAGGCGGTAACTTGAATCAAAACGTTTAGCTATAAGACCTCTCTTTTCAAGTACCTGTAATTTTCTATAGACATCCATACCTGGGTGACTATTAGTAAAGAGTTTAGTAATTGATTGTCTAGTAATGAATCGAAATTTAAGCAGTAGTTTTAGTATTGCTTGTTGGTCGTTATTGAGTTTTCGTTCAGTAGGCTTATTTGTCATGATCTGTTATCTTGTTATATTTATATATTAAGAAGAGAGAAAAAGATAGGTGTATTAACAGATATATGAGTGTTAATAAAACTACAATTCTGGCGTTGTATCTATTGACTATATCTTTATATAGATAGTATACTATCTATATAAAGATAGCACAGAACAAGCGGAGGGACAATGGCACGTACAAAAGGAAGCAAAAACAAAGACCTAAATATTAGGCCTGAAACATCTACGCTTACTACCGAAGCTCGTTTACAGCTTGTAGCGAATCTTATCGTTGATAGAATCATGCACGATAAAGACGATGAAATAATTCTAAAGAAAGTGAGAGGTAGTCTCAATGCAAAACAATTCGATCAATAGAAATGCTGTCGCCGCTATCCGCGTTTCGACAACAGGACAAGGTACAGACGGCGATTCCCCAGAAGCTCAAAAAGAGCAAGCTGAACGCTATGCAGCTGGTCGTGGTGCTACGATAAAAAAGTTTTTCGTCTTTTTGGAATCCGCGTCCAAAGAACTCCAACCAATGCAAGAAGCTATCGACTACTGTATTGACCCAAAAAATGAAATCGACTTATTCATCGTCAAATCAATCGATCGCTTTACGCGCGGAGGCTCATTCTCCTACGATACTTTAAAAAAGCAACTCGATGACAATAATGTTTCACTGGTAGATATCTACGGGGTCATTAGTGATCTCAAAATTAATACGCTCGAACATCTTGGTCTTTCATATAAATGGAGCATCTATTCGCCAACAAAGAAAGCTGAGATGCTCGAAGCTGAACGAGCAAATGACGAAATTCGTGACATCATGAGTCGCATGATTGGCGCTGAGATTCGCTATGCCAGAATGGGCTACTGGGTTCGTCGTGCACCTTTTGGCTATGAGAGCGAAAAGATTGAAACTCACAATGGTAAACGTTGTATCCTAAGGCCGCACCCTGTCGAAGCTCGCTGGATTACAAAGATGTTTGAACTACGTGCGCGCGGCACACATGACGACCGACAGATTGTTGAAGAAATAAATAAGCTAGGGTGCAAAACTCGCGTCGAGTCCATACGAGATAAGCGAGACCGGACTAAAGTAATTGCTCAACGAGGCGGCAAGCCAATGTCACTCAAGACTTTTTGGCGATGTATTGAAAATCCTGTGTATGCAGGTATTAATCCCGAGAAATGGACACAAGGAAAACCAGTTAAATGTAAGTTTGATGGCCTTGTATCTATTGAGCTATTCAATCAAGCCAATCGTGGTAAGGCGTTCATCTCTGAGCAAGACGGCGAGATTACGATCACTAAGAGAGCTCCTGCACCGCATCTCGTTAATAAAGGCGTAAGAACACCCGAATTTCCCTACAAGAAGCATGTTATGTGTTCACACTGTGAGAAGCCACTCTATGGAAGCGCATCACGCGGTAAGCTCGGCAAATACTATGCTGCATATCACTGCGGCCGTGGTCACTACTTCCGTGTTCCACGTAAAGAGTTTAACGAAACAATAGAAAGCTTTGTTAAAAACATCCAGATATCGCCCGAATATGTCGAGGCACTCACAAAGGCTGTCCTAGCCGAATGGGAGCGTCGTGAGGCTGAATTACACAAAGATGATAAGAGTATCGATATTCGTGTCTCAGAGCTCAAGGGTCAATCGCAAAAGAGAAGATAATGAGCGAGAAACCAATGGATATGAGGGTTGTTATGGATTACATCAAATACTTTTTGGAACACCTCGAATATTTACTACTCCAACAGATGAACCCGGTCGCTAAAGCTGGCTATTTTGGTGTTCTATTAGACAAAGCTCCGACTTACGAAGAAATAAAGTTTGGAACACCAAAAACAGCCGCAGCTATAGAGCTGAACCGGCTGTTTTCGTTAAAAATTAATAATGATGTCCACTTGGCTGGAGCTGCGGTTCGATGATAGAAAATATTGGGGCAAGTCATCCAATGAGGCATCTATCGAAAAGCTGAAAGATCTGTTAGACGAGGTCGTATAAAAAAAGCGAAATCACTTCCGCGAAACACAGCGTAGCACCACTCCGGATCAAGCTACGAGCTATTCCAGCGGATGAATTAAATCAAGATAAGATCAGTCAAACTATATGATTGTGACAGATTTGCAGTTAAATCGTATACTAGTTGAGAGAGCAATAAGATTATATGACTGATAG
>WNFY01007014.1_pt1 | contig 13702 bp, 9 predicted proteins | sample 5400091 | NCBI WGS metagenome assembly WNFY01 (sample SAMN13153364, study PRJNA577476) | soil metagenome | isolation source: 60 cm soil or saprolite under grassland replicate 1 | place: USA:California | collected 2016-06-15 | reverse complement strand
CGCCCCGCATAGTCGAGAAGGCCCCTGAGATCCTCGCGCTGACAACGAGAGAGTAGGCTTAGGACGATTCAAACGTCGCCGTAGAGGCATGCCTTGCGTGTGCCGCGTGGGTGGCAAGCAAGCGAGTGAGCGTCAGGGAAGTCGTTCTGAGCCACTCGGCACACGCAAGGCATGCCTCTACGGGTCCACGCGGGCGGCTTTAGCAATAGATAGTGAGGGAAGCGATTATATGTCATCGCGGAAGCAGTATCCAACTTGGTGGAGAGGTGTACATTAGAAAGAGAGAACTGTTTCGTCGCAGGACAACGAGGAGTACATGGAAGTGAGTATGGAGAAGAGAGGCCAGCGTTCTCGACCTTGATGCACTCTTCTCGTATCAGAAGGGCACATTCATGTCACACTTGCTTCCAGAAGACACCGCGAACACGCAGGCCGAACTGCTGGCGGAAAACGCCGACCTGCGTGCTCGACTGATAGACGCTGAAGCTGCCCTGAATGATCCCTTACGCGTGCGTGAGCGGCAAGCCCTCCTCATCCTCAACGAGATGTACCAGTTTGTGGCTCTGCTCGATACGCAAGGAAACGAACTGGAAACCAACCAGACCTCACTCGATGCAGTTCATCTGCGTCGTGAGGACTGTATCGGACACCCCTTCTGGGAAGTGCCAGTGTGGCCCGTCTCGATCCTCAAAGATCTCCAGGCGGCATTCCAGTCCGTCATCACTACGGGCGAGTTCATGCGCTTCGAGGTGGAGTTCTTTGTGCCAGGCAGGGAAACAGAGCTCTTGACGACTGACATCACGCTCAAACCCATTCGCAATGCGTGGGGAGAGGTCGCCTTCGTCGTGCTTGAGGGCCGCGATATTACCGAGAGGAAACGGGCTGAGGAAGAAATCGCGCGCAAGAATGCCAAATTGCAAGAGCTCTATGAGCAAGTGCGCCACCTGGACCAGCTCAAATCGCTGTTCTTTGCGATGATGAACCACGAACTGAGGACTCCACTCACCCTGATCCTGGGACCCACCGAGTCGCTGCTCCAGCAGGCATCCCTCGCACAGGAGGTGCGCCAGGTGCTGGAGGTGGTAACCCGCAACGGACGGCTCCTGCTCAAACTAGTCAATGATCTGCTGGAGGTCTCCCGCCTGGAGGCAGGCAAGCTGCAACTGCACTACGTTTCCTGCGACCTGAGCCGCCTGGTTCAGCTTCTGGCGGCGAATTTCGACACCGTGGCCGCCGAACGGCAGCTCACCTATACAGCACAGACCCCACCACAGCTCATGGCTGAGATCGATCCATCGAGGATCGAGCGCGTCCTGCTCAATCTGCTCTCCAACGCCTTCAAGTTCACCCCTGATGGCGGCAGCATTGCCTGTCGCCTGGAGATGCAAATGGCCTCCAATGAGGCGTCCGAAACCAGTGCTCAGGTGGTAATGACCGTGCAGGATAGCGGCCCTGGCGTGCCTGTCGTTCAGCGTGATATGATCTTTGAGCGCTTTCGGCAGGCAGAAGAGGGCTCGTCCCGCCGCTTTGGGGGAACCGGACTCGGGCTGGCGATTGTCAAGGATCTGATAGAGCTGCACGGGGGGACCGTCCGGGTCGATGAGGCTCCCGAGGGTGGTGCACGGTTTACCATCCGTTTGCCACGTGAGGCTCCCGCTGGAACGACGGTGCAGCGTGAGGACGGCAAGTCAACGCAGGAGTTGACTGATGCACGCTTATCGCAGACTGTGGTGGAAGAACTGCTCCCGGCGCGACTCCCGCTCTCCACGTTGCCCTCTTCCTCGGCAACGAGTGAGTCATCACTGATCCTGGTCGTCGAGGATCATCCGCAGATGCGCGAGTTTCTCACAGCCCAGCTCGTCTCACACTACCGTGTGGTGGAAGCCGTCAATGGGCAGGAGGGACTCGCGTTGGCCCGGCGGTTGCATCCCGACCTGGTGCTCACCGATATTATGATGCCGGTCATGAGTGGGGACGAGATGCTGACTGCGTTGCGTGCCGATTCTAGCTATGATGACATCATGGTGGTGGTGCTCTCCGCCAGAGGAAACGAAGAACTCCGCCTGAACCTCTTGCGTGCTGGAGCGCAGGACTACCTGGTCAAACCATTCTCGCCGGAGGAACTGCAGGTGCGTCTGGACAATCTGCTCACCCTTCACCGCACCAGGCGGCTTTTGCAAGTCGAACTGGCCAGTTCCCAGCAGAATCTTGAGAGCCTCGCTCGCGAGCTTGCCACACGCAAGCGTGAGCTCGAAGCAATAAATAGCGAATTGAGGACTATGAACAAGCACCAGAGCGACTTTGTTGCGGTTGTCAGCCATGAGTTTCGAACTCCACTCACCAGCATTCAGGGCTTTAGCGAACTGCTTAGTGAACAGGAATGGAGTCCGGAAGAGGTCAAAGAGTACGCGACCGATATCACGAAGGATGCAAGACGGCTCACACGTATGATCACCGACTTGCTCGACCTGGAACGCATGAAGTCGGGGAAGACGACCTTGCACTGCAAGCCAATGGATGTCAATGTCCTCTTGAGAGATCTGGCCGATCAGACACAACATACGACGGCGGAGCATGTCATTGTCTACCATCTCGATGAAGAACTTCCTCTGGTACAAGGGGATCAGGATAAATTGATTCAGGTTGTTGCCAATCTGCTCTCTAATGCAATAAAGTATTCCCCCGCTGGGGGTGAAATTCTGCTCATAAGCCGGAAAGAACAGGACCACATCCACATCAGCATCCAGGATCAGGGCATGGGGATTCCTGAAGAGGCCCTGGAAGACATCTTTACGCCGTACAGCCGCATTGAGTTGGAGAAAACGCGCTATATTCGTGGCACCGGATTAGGGTTATCGGTGGTGCGCGAAATCATCAGCCTGCACGGAGGCAAGATATGGGTGGAAAGCACTCCAGGCCACGGCTCTACCTTCCATTTCTCACTTCCACTAACCAGAGAAGTCTCCAACGCATCAACTGAGTAGTGCATATTATAGCAACAGATTCAGTTCCCGGGCGCGGGCAACTGCCTCTGTGCGATTGTGGACATTCAGCTTGTTATGGATGTTATGCAGGTGGACTTTGACAGTGCCCGCGCTCACTACCATGTGTTCGGCAATTGAGCGATTAGAAAGGCCGGCTGCTACCAGGCGTAGGACTTCGATCTCGCGTTCAGTGAGAGGCTCACGCGGTGGTTCAACAGGTTCGTCGTCCTCATTTATTGTTGTTGGAAGAGGACTGTGCTCCCCCGACATCCCGCGCCACAGGCGTTCTTGTTTGATTGTCGAAAGCAAGGTGCGTATATAGCTGGGAGCAATTTTTTGCAGGCTTTCCATTTCGGAACGCATCTCAATAGCCTTTGTTAATAATGTTTCCATAGGAGCGCCCTCGTCAACAAAGGTGCGAATGTAGCCTTCAGGTTTAGCAAGCGTGAGAGCATCTATCAGTGCTGTGAGCGCCTGTTGCGTATCGCCCTGTTCCTGCCAGGCCAGCGCCTCTAGCATAGCGATCTCAATAACGTTTCCTATGCGTTTGTCTGCTTCGGCTGCCTGTCGTAAGCGTCCCAGTAGTCCAAGGGCCAGTACGAGCTTACGTTGTGTAATATAGACGCGTGCCAGCGTGAGATATTCTGCCTCGCGCAAGTGATTCAGAGGATCGTCGAAACTGAGACCGCTTGCTACCACCCACTCTCCGGCTCCTGCGATATTGCCCTGTATCAGCCAGAGTCTTGTCCTGTACATGGAGAGCACAGGGACAAGATGGGTATAGTTATGACTGTAAATATAGTCCTCGATCTCCTGTAAGAGGTGCCAGGCTTCCTCTTCATCTCCCTGTACCTGCTTGACGCGTGCCATAGTAACGTAACTGTTCAGCGTGACCTGTATATTTTCACCGGGTGTATTGAGTTCCATGCCGGTGAGTACACTGTCCGCGGCTGCATCCAGTTCGTTCCATTCATAGAGCAGGTCAGCAAGTCCCTGCCTGGCACGGCGGATAACGGGTAAAAATTGGAAATCTGCGTCGGCAATGTATTCCAGAACTTGTTCGTAGGTCGTGTTTGCTTTCTGAAACTGGCCCTGTATCATCTGCATGAAAGCCAGGTCACAGCTAATAATCAGTGCTGCGTAGATATTATTAGATGCATGATTGTAGTCGATAGCATTCGCGATAGCCTGAGTTGCCGCGACCACATCGCCTTTGAGCCAGGAAGCGATGCCCATATTTCTGCTGACAAAACCCCGTGCCATCAATGAGTCTTCAGGCAATTGTGCAAGTGCCAGGCGTGAGAGTTCAATGGTGGCTGCAATATCATGGTGTGCTGCGCTAATACCTGAGCGGATAGACGCGATCTGTGCAGTGATTTCAGGAACTTTCGTCTTATCAAGAAGCTCTTCGACCTGTTGCAGGTCTCGTTCGGCTGCATCCCATCGGTTCAATAGAGCATGCATCCAGGCCTGTGTGAGGCTGAGTTGCATATGCGATTGTAAGAATTCAGTAGGAAATGCTTCTAACCACGCTTGTAGTGTTGCGACGTTGCCACATTGCAATAAGGTTTTACTTCTATGTTCAATCAGAGCTGCGGCTCGTTCGTAATCAGCGGTAGCAAGCGCGTGATGTATTGCTGCATGCAGCAGGTTGGTTTGCTCATAATGATAAGGTTGGGCCGTCGGAATATACAATTTTGTGGTAAAAAGTGACTCTGACGGCTCTACAGGGCTTGTTGAGTGCATGATCAAACACCTCGCGCTATAATGTCTCCAAAATGAAATTACTATTCTACGACTGTACAGAAAACATAATTGATTGTATCTTACCGAAAAATACTCGTTGTGTGCAAGTTCCATTATGTTGTATTTTTATTTGTCTTACTCGTAGAATGTAGCACACTGCATATAAATAGAATATAACAGACTGCAATTGATGAAACGCAACATCGCTTACTACTTCCAGCTTGCGTTAATAGCACGTCTGGCTGGCTGAATGGTATACAGTTTCACGAAGAAGTTTTGAGCGTAGTTGTTTAAGTCAGAGGCTGTAATCGCTACTGAAAATAGAGAAGATGAAAGAACAGCCTGTTTATATCGAGCATAATTTCTACACATGCGAGTAATTATATAAGTGCTGTCAACCCTTTGGAGGTTTCCCGTAGCGGCATGGCTTGCCTGTGCCGGATGGCTTGCCTGTGCCGGGTTGTCCACGCGCACCCGGCACAGGCAAGCCATGCCGCTACGGTTGTTTGGGGCGTGCTTTTGAGTACCTTCTAAACAGGATGATAGGTACAATGAACAGGGCAATAATGAATACATAGGCTGCGATATTGATGATTTTGCCCAGTGGCGAGTCCTGCGGAACGGGTGGTGGATAGAGGCCGGTAATGATAAACTGCGGATTGCCACCTACATAGATGGTGTTGATTACCTGACGACCTGGAATGTCGAGCATCGCAACGTTACCGCCTGCCAATGCCACAAAACCAAGTTGCCCATCACTGGTAATCGCAACCGACATAGGTTTGACGCCAAGCTTGATTATACGACCGGGTTCGTGGGGGACCGCGAAGCCAGGATTGACCGGCGTGAGGGTGACGAGTTGGTTATGTGCCTGGTCGGGCACGTAGATCTCCCCTGTGGCAGCATCATAGTCCATTGGTCCGTACTGACCCCCTGTAACCAACGATACGACTTTACGTGTAGTGAGATCAATGGCCTGCACGCTTCCATCCTGTGTTGTAAGGTAGATGGTAGCGCCGGCGGGAATAGTGATGTAGCGTGCACCACCCGGAATGTCAACGCTGCCAATCGTTTTGCCGCTGACATCATCATATGTAGTAAGCGTATTGCCAGCCGAGACCCAGAGTTCATTGCCTGTACTGCCTGAAAGAGCCGAGCCAACAGCCGCAATTGCTATACCGTAGACAGGACCGTTCGTCTGAAAGGTATGCTTGATGTTGCAGTTTGTTGGATCAATAGCCCTGACGCTAGATGCTCCATTGCCAGCTACAAAGAGTACATTTGAGTTGTTATCGACCGCCAGCAGAGAAGGCTGTCCGGGAAGACTGACATTGCAGACCACATCACCATTATTAGCTTTCAGGATCGCAAGCTGTCCTTGCTGTGGTTCTGTGACGTAAAGAAAAGTCCCATCCGGGCTAAGCAGGACGGTGTGCGCGCTTCCATCGGCAGTAATCGTACGCACCACTTTCTGCTGTGATATGTCAATGACACTGATGCCTTTATCGCTTCCAGCTATATAAGCCAGGTTCGGTGCGCCACCATCGGCATGAGCTATTGCTGGTACGAGAAGAAACGAGAGCGCAAGAACGATACCCAGAATCACGCGATATATTTTACTGAACATACTATTCCCCTTCCATCCCGTTAAGCTTTTGGAGTCAGCGATGACCATGTTCCGTTATTTTGACTGAAACGATAGACCTCCATAGGATAAGAAAGCGAAAGGTAGAGTACTGTGGGACTGGTCGGATCAGCTGCCAGGTCTTGCAGATTGCCTTTGATAGGTGGCAGCTTATTCCAACTGTGGCCTCCATCTGGACTGCGGTAAATTGCCTGGCCCGTTTTCCCATAGAGGACCCGTGGCTGCGCCGGAGAAGCGATCAGCGAGCCAAACGAGGATTGTGTGTAGACGAGCGTAAAGGTCTTCCCAGCATCGTTCGAGGCGTAGATACCAGCATCGCCAGAGGCATAGATAGGACTGTGAGGTCCAGACGTTGTCGCACCAAACACGCCGCCGCTAATTCCTGCAATGGTCTGCCAGTGTGCTCCTCCATCACTGCTACGAGCCATCCCATTATTGCCATATGCTATCAATTGTCCTGGCGCACCTGGTAGGGCAAGGAGACCAAGGATACTGCCAAACGGAAGTGTTCCTGTGCTAGAGAAATGCTGCCCCGCATCCAGACTGACTTTAAGACCCAGAGGACCCAGGGTGGGCAAATAAATGTAAGCTTCTTCCGCTGTATCGTTGCCCGCGGCGACAAAGTAGATATTGCCGACAGTCTTTGTCGCTGTAGCGAGTTGCCATGTATGTCCTTGATCCGGGCTTGTGTAGAGTCCAAGCGTTCCTTTAGCACCAGGCACTGCGGGCTGGGTAAGAACGTACAGGCGCTGTGGATTGAGCCGACTGCTGACCAGCGAGGTTGTCATCAAGCCAGCCATCGATTGATTGGGACCTGCCGCGACAAGATTCCAGGTGGAACCATTATCGCCTGAACGGAACAATCCATAGTGTGTTGCCAGGACCAACACATTATCGGGAAGTGCAAGCAACGAATGACCATGATTGTTCGCACCCCCAAAGCCATTCACTCGTGTAACTGTTGGTGTTGCTGCCGTGCCCCCTGAGTCTCCTGTGCTGCAAGCTGCAAGCAATAATGCCAATAAACCAGGTACAATAAAGAGCGAGAACCTTCCAGATGCTCTTCTGGACTGTGTATATGCCGTCGTGGTTCCGCGAGACCACGTAATGTGATACCTTTTCATAATATTTTATAAGTCCTCTAAATGGATTTCCAGTTCTGTTTATTATAACGCATCAGGCCGGCGTTACCATTTTCACCGTTACCTCATGCAGCTTATTGTCTGGTGCACGTATCTGTATACGCAACGACCAGTTTCCGCTCATGCTCAGATCCCCATTAGCGCTAAAGTTGCCCTTCCCATCCGGTTGCAGGTTAACGGCGTCGGTGCCCATATCCATATCCAGCATTGTAGTGTAGACCGAGACGCCCACGTTTGTATCTACGGCACCTTTGCTATCCAGCACTGTTACTGTAAAGACGTTGGGGCCGAAACGATTGGGCGAGACAGTCAGCTTAGCTGTAAACATATTGTCACTGGTCTTTACGATAGCGACGAATGGCTTAATCTGCTGTGTGGGAACTGGTTGCTGCACTGGTTGACTGACAGCGGCAGGTTGTAAGGTGCCTGCAAGGACATTCATCAGGCCCGCGCAGACTAATACCGCGACGCCCAGCAAGGGTTCCCAGCGTAAGACGCTCGTCAGTCTGCTGGTCTGCCTGCCAATGCTGATTTCCAGAGGCTTAACAAGCTCCAGTGTTTGTGCTGGAGTGCTCTGTTCTCCGGTTTCCGGCACAGTGATGGCATCATGCTCTTCGATCCCGATTGCAAGCAGGTAGCTCTTATAGTCTTTCTTCAAACGCGGGCGTAACAAACCCACGTGGATAGCGCTGGTAAGCAGTAAAGCGCCTACGAGTACAACTTTTACTACAAGCGCGCGACCATAAGCTGTTGTGATAAGTTGATCCAGCGAGGTCAGGTGTACTACCGCGTTGAATGGACCTGTCACCGCCATAATGACAACCCCTGTTATGGCGAGCGGAGAGAAGTGTGGCAGCAGTGAAATTAATGAACGAGCGCGCTCCAGCGGTGTGTTCCCCTTCATAGCAGGCAGGTAGATGACAGAAGTGTAGATCATGCCACCTATCCATAGCGACGCCGCCAGCAGGTGTAGCCAATCTACCAGCACCGCGTAGACCAGGATGTTGCTATTTGTCGCGGCTGCGTGACCTGACATCGTCAGTGCGATCAGTAGTGCCAGTCCGAATACCAGGTTGATCCAGGGAACGAGGCTGGTGAAGCTTTGAGGAAGTTTCTTTATCACCAGAGTAATTGCTGCCAGTACGATTGCCAGGAAGATGACAATCTCGCGCATCAGCCAGTAGGTGCCAAAACGTCCGTTGCTAGCGAGACCGCCGAGCACAGTTGGATTGAAGGCCTGTCCCAGGTTTCCTCCCGTCAATGCCAGTGCCTGCCCTAGCAGTACGCCAATGTTTGCCAGTAAGAGTAGGAACAGGATTGGCATTGAGAAGTCGCGGTCGAAGCGTTCTTCCATACGCTGTTCTATAGCCTCCTGCTTGCGACTGCCAGTATCCGTGAGTTGCAGCACAAAGGTACGCCAGAGCTGCGCACCCACCCAAAAGATCGCGCCTAGATCAACGAGCGTTACCATGATGAAGCTAAAGAACGTAGGGCCATCGAGCTGACCTGAGTTACTGTTTCCTCCCTGATCATTCTGTCCGGGCAGTACACCATTGCTTTTGGGTACCGTACCATCAGGACCTGCAATATTGAAAATGAAAGAGCCGCGTAGAATGTGACCATCGTCGGCGGATTGTGTAGTGTAAAGTACTATGTAGACGCCCGGTGACAGGTCGGGTTGTAGTGAAACATCCATCTCTCGTGTATCGCTGGACGAAACGTGTGCATTATTGGCATCGACACGCCGATTTGACGCATTCACCACCGTCGCAGTACTGATACCAGGATTCAGGTCTTCGCTAAACCACATCCGTACCTGGTCGGGTGCAGAAGTGAGCACCGCATCGCGCGCCGGATCGGAACGTAGCAGTATAGCATGCGCCTGGCTGACAGTTGGAAACAGAAACAGAAGACCCAGAGCCAGTGGGAACGCGACAAGTACCATGCGTCGAATTTTATGTAAATGTAGAAATGACTGCATAAGCAAAGTATCCAATCTTCAGGCAGGCGTAATGCTCTATGGAGCAGAGACCTTATAGATTATTCTATAGCATATACGGCATGCGTAACAGTATCGTTACCGTAGAGGCATGCCTTGCGTGTGCCGGTCGTCGTGCCATCGAGGAAGGGAACGGCTCCTCTGTGGGGACGATCGGCACACGCAAGGCATGCAGGCATGCCTCTACGAGAACTAATCACTCTGCTATAAAATGGGATATAATAAAGGTTGTATGGAAGACACAGAAACTATAAAGAATAGGGATGACAAACTTGCAGCTCTAGAGGCGCTACTCCAGGTAACATTTCACGATCGAACGTTGTTACAGCGGGCGGTGACTCATCACTCTTGCTGCTCAGAGACAGCAGTACGCGATTCTTATGACACACTCGAATTCCTGGGTGATGCGATTATCAGCGCACATGTGGTTGAGTATATCTATCGTACTTTGCCTAATGCATCGGAAGGAGAGATGACCGCGCTGAAATCTGAAGTAGTCAGTCGTCGTGTCTTCGCTATGATCGGGCAACAACTGGGGCTATTTTCCTATATTCGTGTAGATATTGCCAATCTGCGTACATTTAATGAGCGTTCGCGTGACTCGCTCTGTGCTGATGTGCTAGAGGCAATTGTGGGGGCAATCCATATTGACCAGGGGCCGGAGGTGGCGCGTGATTTCGTTGCACGTATAGTGCTACCGATGGTAGAGCATGTGAGCAGGCAGACACTGGATACGAATCCCAAGGGTCACCTGCAAAAAATTGTGTTGCAGCGCTCAGGGATCTTGCCGCGCTACCGGGTGTTGGAGCAGAGCGGGCGCAACAATGATCGTGTCTTCCTGGTTGGCGTATTTGAACATGAGGTCCTGTTGGGCGTGGGAAAAGCCTCCAGCATCAAAGAGGCAGGCCGTTTAGCCGCTCGCGAGGCATTGGAACTTTTGCATAAGAAAGATAAGTTTTAAGCTATTCATGCTGCAGAAAGATATCCTTAACTGGTATGAGGCGAGCTTGCCTGTACAAGAGCGTAAGATGCGCGGTCACTTCTCGACACCGCCACAACTGGTCGAGCGGATACTTGATGCCTGTGGTTATACTCCGGATAATGATCTTGCGTGCATTCGCGTGCTTGATCCCGCCTGTGGCAGTGGCAATTTCCTGGCAGGCGTGGCACGTCGTCTCCTGGCTTCTGGCCGCAATGCGAATCTTTCTCTCAAGGAGCAGATCGCCTCTGTACAGCGCAATATCTGGGGTTTCGATCCCGATCCTATAGCCTGTTTTCTGGCTGAGATGCAGTTGCGTGCAATCCTCACGGAAGAGAACAGCGAAAACTATCCATCCCCATGCGAACACCATAGGTATACAAGAGCAGTACCTCTACATATCCATCAAGCCGATGGATTAGCTTTTCCCTGGGAACAACAGGAAAATGTTGACCTGTTCCTGGCAAATCCACCTTACCTGGCCGCTAAAAACAATGATCTGAGCGGATATCAAGTTGCGCGCCAGCGTGGTCAGGCCGATAGCTATCTCCTGTTCTTAAGCCTGGCTTTGCAGGTAGTACGTCCTGGCGGGTGGATAGGATTGGTAATTCCTGATCCTGTGTTAGCGCGTGCCAATGCTATGCTTGAGCGCCAACGTCTGCTGGCCGAAACGACAGTTCACCATCTCTGGCATCTCTCCGGCGTTTTTTCAGCTTACGTCGGTGCAGTCGTCATTATTGCACAGAAATGCCCACCCAGACCTGTGCATTCCATAGCGTGGCAGCGTAAAGTCTGGTCCCGCTTGAACGGTGATGCTGCGAAGCCTGATTTACATGTCCCTCACATTCAAGAAGTTAATAGTGCCATTCCATCTATGGTGTCTGGCATTTCCCAGCCGTTATTGCGCAATCAACCTGGTGCCGAACTGCGCTATCTACTCAGTGGCGCACAGAATAGTCTCGTGGGAAGACTACACGCGTATCGCTCTCAGACGCATGACTCACAGGAGCGTCTTTTTGTCCCTCTTGGCGAACTGGTTGATATCAGGCGTGGCGAGGAGTTAGGCAAGGACAGTAAGCTTCTCTTCAAAACAAGGCTTGATGATGGGCGAGAGTGGTATCCCGTTTTGCGTGGTGGAAGCGATATACGCCCCTACGCGACTCCTGTTGGTGACTGTTGGATTGTTCGTGATAAGATCGTCAAGCCGATGGAGCGTTATTGTGTGCCCAAGCTACTGGTTGTGAAGAGTACTGGTCGCTTGCAGGCGGCATTAGATCTACGTGCTCATGTTGTATTGCAAACATTGTATCTTCTCTATTTACGGAACTCTGCCGTCAATCACATCACAAATAGCTCTCAAAACGACGAATTATATTTTTTACTTGCCTTACTCAATTCGCGTTTGCTCCAGGAATATGTCTACGTGTTATATACTGCTTATAAGTGGGTACAGCCTCAAATTGAGCAGCATGTATTAGCGCATCTACCTGTTCCTACTGTTGAAGCTGTTGAGAAAGAGCAGATCAGCCAGTGTGCAAGGGCTTTGATGCATGTTTGCAGTGAGAGGATGCCCGTTGTAGAATTAAGTGAACAGTATAAGCAGATGTACGAAGAGCTAGAGCGTGCTATCTGCGCGCTCTTTGAGAAAGTGTTGAATAGTCGTTAGGGGCGTGCCAGAGTGCCCACTGATGCTCACAATGGTTGCCATCAGGGACGGAAAGTGTGCTCGCTCAAGGCTGTTTCTAACGACTATAGACAAGGAGTCACTACTATGGCTGATACTCGTCCTATTCGTGTATTAGTTGCCAAGCCGGGACTGGATGGACATGATCGTGGTGCCAAGATTATTGCACGGGCTTTACGTGATGCCGGGATGGAAGTAATCTATACGGGCATTCGTCAGACCCCAGAAATGATTGTTGAGACTGCCATTCAGGAAGACGTAGACGCTATTTTGATGAGCATTCTCTCCGGTGCACACATGGCTATTTTTCCCAAAGTAATGGATCTGTTGAAGCAGAATCATGTAGATGACGTGCTGGTAGCTGCAGGTGGCATTCTGCCCGACGAGGATATTCCAGCCATTAAAGTTATGGGCATTAAAGGCTGCTTTGGGCCCGGTGCGCCACTGGAGGAGATCATCAAATTCGTGCGTGATAATGTGCAGGCTGATCGCCTGACCGTTGGGGTGTAGGTGCACGTTGCAAGATATTGTTGAACGTCTTCTGAGCGGAGACCGTCGTGCCCTGGCTCGCATGGTGACCCTGATCGAGAGCGAAGCTCCGCCAGCGCGTCGCTATCTGGCAGAGCTTCATAAACACGCAGGTCATGCTCATATTATTGGTGTGACTGGCTCCCCTGGTGCTGGCAAAAGTACACTCGTCACACGTCTCGTGCGTGAATACCGCAAGCGCGATACCAAAGTTGGAGTTGTGGCAGTTGACCCGACCAGTCCTTTTTCTGGTGGTGCGATTCTTGGTGACCGTATCCGCATGATGGAACTGGCAGGAGATCCCAATGTATTTATTCGCAGTATGGCCAGTCGTGGCAATCTAGGTGGACTTTCCTCCTCAACGCACGATGTTGTGCGTGCCATGAACGCTGCTGGCTACGATCCCATCATCATCGAAACGGTGGGTACAGGCCAGGCTGAAGTCGAAGTGATGCGTACTGCGCAGACTGTTCTTGTCGTTGTCGCTCCCGGTATGGGTGATGACATTCAAGCCATCAAGGCCGGTATCATGGAGATCGCGGATATCTTTGTGGTCAGCAAAGCTGATAAAGCCGGTGCGGATCAGACCGTAGCGGAACTGGCGATGCTGCTCAGCCTCGACTCCAATCGTCGTAAAGCCGCGTGGCGCATTCCAATTATCAAAACATCCTCATACAAAGAGCAAGGTATTGAGCAACTGGCCGAGTCTATAAGGCAACATCAGCAATACCTGCATGAGAGCGGTATGCTATTAAAACGAGCGAAGCGCCAGGTGCGGAGCGAGTTGCATGCACTAATCATGCATGCCGTAGCCAACGCCCTCAAGGTTGAAGTCGGTGAGGAGGAATGGGATGCCATGATCGCTGATGTTACCGGGCGTGAACGCGATCCTTACACCGTGGCGGGCGAAATACAGGCACGCATAGGCTTGAAGTGATTTTATAATTCTATCTGGTAGAGATGCCGCGCATCTGGGTAAGGCAATCATCATAGAC
>WNFY01003998.1_pt1 | contig 13704 bp, 8 predicted proteins | sample 5400091 | NCBI WGS metagenome assembly WNFY01 (sample SAMN13153364, study PRJNA577476) | soil metagenome | isolation source: 60 cm soil or saprolite under grassland replicate 1 | place: USA:California | collected 2016-06-15 | reverse complement strand
CTCTTGAAGGACTCGTCGCTCGTCTCCGTGCTCACCGTCGTGGAGCTGACGAAGCAGACCGCCATCTACGCGACGAACATCGGAACCTGGATCGTGCCCGGCATGTTGTGCGCGGTCGTATACCTGGCGATGTCGCTACCGTTGGCGCGGCTCGGGCGGCGCCTGGAGCGGCGCTGGCGTACGGCGTGACGGCGCTCCTCTCGGTCGACCGACTGCGTCTCGGCTACGACGGCCGGGACGTGCTGCGGGGATTGACGGTGGAGGTGCGGCGGGGGGAGGTCGTCGCGCTGATGGCGCGCTCGGGCGCCGGCAAGACGTCGGCGCTGCGGGCGGTGGCCGCACTCGTGCGGTTCGACGGCGGACGCATCGTGGTGGACGGCTTCGCGCTCGAGCCGGGCCCGGTGCCGCCCGAGTCCCGCCTCAAGCCGCTGCGGCGGCGCGTGGGCCTCGTGTTCCAGGGTCACGCGCTGTTTGCGCACTTGACCGCGCTCGAGAACGTCGCCCTCGCGCTCACGCACGTGCTGGAGCGACGCCGGGAGGAGGCGGACGATACCGCGCGGCGGCTGCTCGATTCGCTGGACGTGGGCGTGCGCGCGGGGGCGCTGCCGAGCCAGCTGTCGGGGGGCGAGGCGCAGCGCGTGGCGATCGCGCGGGCGCTCGCTCCCGATCCGCCGCTGCTCCTCATGGACGAGCCTACCGCAGCCCTCGACCCGGCGCGCCGGGGCGCTCTCGGCCGGACGCTGCGCCGGGTCGCGGCCGCGGATGGCGGGCGCGGCCTCTGGATTGCGACACACGATGTGGAGTTCGCGCGCGCCTGCGCGGATCGCGTTGCGATCCTCGCGGACGGGATGGTGGTAGAAGCAGGATCGGCGGCGGAGGTGCTGGATCGGCCCGGCCATCCGGCGACGCGCGCGCTCCTCGCCGAGGCTGCGTCCCCCTAGGCCCCATGCTCAAGGAAGCACGATGCGGGAGCATGGACCCATGCTCCCGCATGTCTGTATGCGTTTATCAGACGCGGACCGGTCTTCACTCCCAATCCCGGCGCGGTCCCTTCTTCGGCCGGAACTCATCGTCTTCCTCGTCGTCGAACTCGTCGTCCAGGTCGTCGTACTCGTCGAGATCGTCCAGGTCCTCCTCGTCCAGCTCGTCCTCGTCCAGTTCGTCGTCGAAGTCCTCGTCCAGATCCTTGTCCTCTTCGAAGTCTCCGAACTGCTCGTCGCCGAGACTGTCGCCGCGACGCTTGAGCGACCAGTCCGACGTCTCACGGGACAACATTGTCACCCCCAGCTAGGGTTGCGGTTGTTGTTTGAACGAGCTACGACTCTTCGGCCGACCGCGCGTTCCGCGCCAGCTTGCGCCGCTCGGTGGCGCCCAGCGCGCGCTTGCGCAGCCGGATGGACGACGGCGTGACCTCGATCAGTTCGTCGTCCTCGATGTATTCCAGCGCCAGCTCGAGCGTCACCTGCCGCGGCGGCTCCAGGATGATCATTTCGTCCGACGCGGTCGTCCGCATGTTCGTGAGCTTCTTCTCCTTGGACGGGTTCACGTCCATGTCCCCCACCCGCGCGTTCTCGCCCACCACCATGCCCTCGTACACCGGATCCCCGGGTTTGACAAACATCGTCCCGCGCTCCTGCAAATTGAAGAGCGCGTATCCCACCGCCACCCCCTCCCGGTCTGCCACCAGTACCCCGCGGCTCCGCCCCTGCAACGGGCCCGCCCATGGGCCGTAGTCGAAGAACCGGTGGTGCATGATTCCCGTCCCCCGGGTGTCGGTCAAGAACTCCGAGCGGTACCCGAGCAGCCCCCGGGCGGGGATCTTGAAGCGCATCCGCACCATACCCACCCCCGGGTTCCGCATGTCGAGGAGCTCTGCACGGCGCGGGCCCACCTTCTCCATCACCACCCCCAGATACCCCTCGGGGCAGTCCACCATCAGCTCCTCGTACGGCTCCAGCCGCTCCCCGTTCGGCCCCTCTCGTGGAATGATCCGCGGCCGGCTGACCTGGAACTCGAACCCCTCGCGCCGCATCGTCTCCATCAGGATGCCGAGGTGCAGCTCTCCCCGACCCGAGACGGTGAAGGTCTGGGGGTCGTCCGTTTCCTCCACTCGCAGAGCCACGTTCTTCTCGAGCTCCCGAAACAGGCGATCGCGCAGCTGCCGGCCCGTCACGAACTTCCCCTCCCGCCCGGCGAACGGCGAGTCGTTCACCTTGAAGTCCACCGAAATCGTGGGCTCCTCCACCGCGATCCCCGTGAGCCGCTCCAGATAGTCGGGTGCCGTCACCGTCTTGCCGATCTCGACCCCGACCAGACCCGCGAGCGCCACGATGTCGCCGGCCGAGGCCTCCTGGACCTCGACCCGCTCCAGCCCGTCGAACGAAAACAGCTTCACCACTTTGGCCTGCTCGTACGGCGCATCTCCCAGAGGACCAGGCTCGCCCAGGGGAAGTAACGCGACCGTCTCGCCGACCCGGACGTGCCCCCGCTCGATCCGGCCGATCGCGATCCGGCCCAGATAAGAGGAATAGTCGAGCGTCGAGACGAGCATCTGAAACGGCCCGTTGGGGTCGGCCTGCGGCGCCGGAATCGTGTCCAAAATGGTCTGGAACAGGGGGTTGAGATCCGTCCCCGGGGCCTTGAGATCGAGCGTGGCGGTCCCCGCGCGGCTCGATGTATAGAGGAAGGGGCAATTGAACTGCTCGGGCGTCGCCTCCAGGTCCAGGAACAGCTCCAACACCTCATCGTGCACCCGCAGCGGCTCGGCGTCCTGGCGGTCGATCTTGTTGACCAGCACGATCGGCTTCAGACCGAGCGCCAGCGCTTTCCCCGCCACGAAGCGCGTCTGCGGCATCGGGCCCTCGGCGGCATCCACGAGCAGGAGGAAGCCGTCGACCATACGGAGAATCCGCTCCACCTCGCCGCCGAAGTCGGCGTGGCCCGGCGTGTCCACGATGTTGATCTTGGTATCGCCCCACCGCACCGCGGTGTTCTTCGACAGGATGGTAATCCCGCGCTCGCGCTCCAGCGGGTTCGAGTCCATGACCCGCTCGTTGACCTGCTGGTTGGCGCGAAACACCCCGGCCTGGCGGAGCATCTGGTCCACCAGCGTGGTCTTCCCATGGTCCACGTGCGCGATGATGGCGATGTTGCGGATCTGCAAGGGGCTAGGTCCTGACAGTACCTATGTGAGGGGCGCCGTCTGTGAGGGGCGCAGTATAGGAAGGAGGCTCGGAAAAGACAAGCTCAGAAATCACCAAGCGGAGGGCCAGGTTATTCGCAGGTCGGATCCCGCTCCATCTGCACCGTCACATGACTGATGCCCATACCCCCCAAGCGCGCCTGGACGGCTTCGAGCACCCGCTGGTTGTCCGCCGGGTTTTGGACGACCAGGTGGCTGCTCATCGCGATCACGCCGCTGGTGACCGTCCACACGTGGAGGTCGTGCACCGACGCCACGCCGGGGATGGACGCGATCCGGTCGTGCACGTCCGAGAGAGCGATGTGCGCGGGCGCCGCCTCGAGCAGTACGTCCGTGCTCTCCTTCACCAGTCGCCAGGCGCTGCCGAGGATCAGGAGGGAGATCAGGACGGAGATGACGGCATCGGCCTGCACCCATCCGGTGGCGAGGATGATCACACCCGCGAGGAGGGCGCCGACCGAGCCGAGGAGGTCACTCACGATATGGAGGTAGGCGCCGCGCTGGTTGAGCGAGTGGTCGTGCCCGCGGTGCAGGATCGCGGCGCCTCCCGCGTTCGCCGCCAGTCCCACCGCCGCGATGATCAGGAGCAGCGTGCCTTGCACCTCGGCGGGCGACCGGAACCGGCGGGAGGCTTCGAGGCCGATGCCCAACGCGATCACGATCAGGGTCGCCCCGTTCACGAGCGCCGCCAGGATCTCGAGGCGCAGCAGTCCGAACGTCCGCTCCGCCGTCACCGGCCGCCGCGCGAGCGCCGTCACGACGAGCGACAGCCCCAGCGCGGCGACGTCGGCCAGCATGTGACCCGCGTCGGCGAGCAGGGCCAGCGAGTGCGCCAGCCACCCGCCCACCGCCTCGGCGACCATCACCGCGGCCGTGATCGCCAGCACGATCGTCATCCGCCGCCGACTCTCGTCGCGGAGCGGAGCTCGATGCGTGCATTGGACTTCCAGCGGTACCGTGGCGCTCACCGGTCTCCCATCCTTCGTCCCTCTTCCCCAAAATACCGGGCCGTTCCGCCGTCGGGCAACACGCCCTATGTTCCCGCCTCTATGCCCGGCCCCGCCACACAATCGCTCGGCCTGCGCCTGCTGGCGGTGGTGGCGCTGGTGCTGGCGAACGCGTTTTTCGTCGCCGCGGAGTTCGCGCTGGTCGCGGCCCGCCGCACGCGCATCGAGGCCCTCGTCCGGCGCGGCGACCGGCGGGCAAGGACCGTGCAGGCCGCCTTGCAGGACCTGTACCGCCAACTGTCTGCGGCGCAGCTCGGCATCACGGTCGCCTCGATCCTGCTGGGCTACGTTGCCGAGGATACCGTGGCACAGCTGTTCCGCGAATGGTTCGCGGCGCTGCCGCCCGCCCTCGAGTTCCTCGCTCGCGGCGGCGTCGCGTCCACGGTCGCGGTGGCGCTGGTCTCCTTCCTCCATGTCGTCTTCGGCGAGCAGGCGCCCAAGGCGTGGGCCATCACCCATCCGGAGCGGACCAGCCGCTGGATCGCCGCGCCGCTCATCTTCTTCTCGTGGATCACACGACCGTTTACCGATCTCCTCAACTGGAGCGCCGGCCGGGTGGTCCGCCTGCTGGGCCTCAAAGGCACAACGGCCGAGCTGGAGCGAATCCACTCGCCCGAGGAGATCCGCATGCTGGTCGAGCAGAGCCGGCAGCGGGGCAAGCTCGACGCCGACGACGCCCGCCTGTTGCAGGGCGTGTTCGAGTTCAGCGAGAAAACTGCCCGTGAAGTCATGACACCGCGTACCGAGATGGTGGCCCTGCCGGCGGACTTGTCGCTCGAGGAAGCCGCCGATCAGGTGGCCGTCGCCGGCCGGTCGCGCTATCCGGTGTACGGAGAGTCGCTCGACGACATCCTCGGCATCGTGCACGCGAAGGACATCCTCGCCGGCCTTCGCTCGGCCAAGGGCGGCAGCCTTCGCGCGGTGCTCCGTCCCGCCGTGTTCGTTCCGGGGACGCGCGAGGTCGAGGACGTGCTGGCCGACATGAAGCGGCAGAAGATCCACCTCGCGATCGTGCTCGACGAGTTCGGCGGCACGGCGGGTCTCGTCACCATGGAAGACCTGTTGGAGGAGATCGTCGGCCAGATCTACGACGAATACGATCGGCCCTCGGGTGAGCTGCACGCCGCGCCCGCGGGCGTGGCGCCCATCATCGCGGGCTCCGTCCCGATCCGCGAGGTCAACAGCGCGTTCGGACTCGAGCTCGGCGACGAGGATTACACCACCATCGGCGGGTTCCTGTTCGGCGCGATCGGGCGCCTGCCGAGGCCGGGGGACCAGGTGGCGGTGAAAGGCGCGGTGTTCGAGATCGTCGAGGTGGAGGGGCGCCGCGTCGGCACGGTGCGGGTGCTGCGGCGGGGGCCGGCGCCGGAAGCCTAGCGCTCGAGCGGCGCGTCGGCCCGTTGTACGCGTCGCGCCAGGTCGGTCGCGAGCTCGAGCGCCGCCCGCATGGAGCCGGGGTCGGCGACCCCCTTGCCGGCGATGTCGAGCGCCGTCCCGTGGTCCGGCCCGACGCGGGGGAACGGCAATCCGAGGGTCACGTTCACACCCCTGCCGAATCCCGCGACCTTCACGGCCGTCATCCCGACGTCGTGATAGGGCGTGAGGACGGCGTCGAACTCACCCTTGAGCGCCCGCACGAACACCGTGTCCGCCGGCAGCGGCCCGGCGGCGCCGAGCGTCCGGGCCGCGGGCGCCAGCACACGCGCGTCCTCGTCGCCGAACAGGCCGGACTCGCCGGCATGGGGATTGAGGGCACAGACGGCGAGCCGCGGCGCCGCGATGCCCCACCAGTCGTGCAGCGCGCGCGCGGCGATCCGCCCGCAGCGCACCACGCGATCGGTGGTCACCTGTGTCGGTACGTCCTTAAGAGCGATGTGCGTCGTGACGAGCACCACGCGGAGCGTGCCCGCGGCGAGCATCATCGCGACGTCCACGTCGCCGGCGAGATGGGACAGGAGCTCGGTGAGGCCGGGATAGCGGAATCCGGCGAGGTGGAGGGCGTGCTTGTGCACCGGGCCGGTCACGATGGCGTCGACCTCCCCCGTCCGCGCCAGCCGCACTGCTTCTTCGACCTCCTTGCCCGCAATCCGCCCCGCTTCCGCAGGGAGCAGGGAGCGGGGAGCAGGATCTACGCTCTCGAGAAAGACGAGATCGGCATCGAGGGGACCGAGGGCGACCGCCTTCGCCACGACTTCCGGCCCGATCCCCCGCGGATCGCCCAGCGTGACCGCGAGTCGGGGACGGCGATTAGAAACGGACGTCGACGTACGTGGTGCGACGCAGCAAGTCGAGATGGTGCTTGATGGCGAGCTGCTGGCTCAGCCCGTCGCGGATGCGATCCTTCACTTCGTCGAACCCCAGCTCGCCTTCGGGGAGGCGCTTCATCAGCTCGAACACCACAAACCTCGGTCGCGCCGTCCCGACGCCGACTTCAAACACCGGCTTCAATCCGGGGACGGTGTCTGGCCCGATCGCCGTTTCGTAATCGGGCGGGAGCTGCGCAACGGGGAGGGCATCGGCGAGCTTGGGCTCGCTCGGGTCGGCATAGCGACGCGCCAGCGAGTCGAACGACGCTCCGTGCGCGAGCGCGTCGTGCACCGAATCGGCCTGCCGCCGGGCGATGGCGACTTGCGCCACGGAGATGGCGGGCTGGATCAGGATGTGGCGCGCCAGAATCTCCGCCGGCTGGGCGCGCTCCACCTGAATGATGTGGAGCCCGAACTCGGTGCGCACGACGTCGGAGATCGCCCCCGGCCTCAGGTGAAACGCGACGTCCTCGAACTCCTTGACCATCACACCGCGGCGGAACCAGCCCAAGGCGCCGCCCTGCTCTCGTGAAACGCTGTCGGCCGAGTACTTCTTCGCGACGTCGGCGAAGCCGGCCCCGCCCCCCTGCCGCAGCGTCACTACGAGGGACTCGGCCAGCTGCAGCGCGCGGGCGCTCGCCGCCGAGTCCGGTTTCGGCACGACCACGATCTGGCGGAACGAAATGGCGGCCGGCCGTTTGGGTTGCTGCGCTCGGTTGGTCTCCCAGAACGCCCGCATCTCGGCGTCCGACGGCGGAATCGGTCGGAGCTTTCCCTTCTGCTTCAGGCCCTCGATCAACCGCTGTTGCAGGATCGCGCGACGCTGCTGATCGGCGAGCCAACGGCGCCATTCCTCCTCGGACACGAACCCGGCGGCGCGCAGCTGAGTCTGGAACTCCGGGATCGAGGTGAACTGCTTGCGCACGTTTTGGACGGTCTGCTCGACCGCGTCCTGCACCTCCTGGTCGGTCACCTTGATGGTGGTGTCCCGCTCCGCCTGCTGCACCAGCAGCTCTTCATCCACCATTTGCGAGAGGATCTGGCGCCGCGCGGCGTCCCGCCCCGCGGAGTCCTCCGCCACCTTGGCGCCTTGCGACTGCGCCAGGACGAGCTGCTCTTCCACCTGCGACGCCAGGATCGGCTTCGTGCCGATGACGGCCACGATGCGGTCGACCGGACGGTCGGTCGCCGCCCGGCCCTGCGCCGCCGCGCGCGGCGCCGCGGGGGAGAGAGTGGCGAGCGCCGCGACCACGCTCAGGAGGAGCGCGCGCATGTCAGCGCGGCGCCTGCCGGCCACCGCTGTCGGCCGCGACAGGTGGCGGGCCAGGCGCCCGTTTCAGTCCCGTCGGCGGCGCCGCGCGCACGGTCGTGTCCGCGGCCCGGATGGCCTGCGCGCTCTCCACCGCGCGCGCGATGCCCGCCTCGTCGAGCGACCACGGCTGACCCTGGCGCAGCGCGCTGGCCAGGAAGGGCGGGACCGGGAAGAACGGCGCGCTGCCTTTGGTCACCGCCTGGTCCACGTAGCGGTCGACGTGCGCCATGGCCAGCTGCACGCGCGCGGCGGGGGTCGCGGCGGAGTCCTTGAGGAGCTGGGGCGACAGGCCGAGCAAGCCCTCGAGCCGCGCCACGCCCGAGTCGTGCTCGGCGCGCAGCTGCCGCCAGTCGCCCGCGTTGAGCTGCACGCCGGCCTTGTCCACCTCGACCAGCAACATGTCGCGCTGCGCGAGCACCTTGAGGAACTGGTTCAGCTGAGCGTCGCTCGCCGTGGCGACCCCGCGCACGTCGTTCGGATCGAGCGCCAGCAGCCACCGCGCCAGGTCCCTCACCTGGAAGGTGCCGCCGCGATACGTGGCCAGTGTGCGGTTGTCGCTCCGGGCGGACGCGATCTGCGGCACCGCCTGGCGCACCAGCGCGGGCCCGCCGGACTCGATCTTGAGCTGTCGCTGTTTCGCGACGCTGTCCAGGTACACCGAGTCGAGCTGGGCGGTGCGCGAGTTCTCGAGATCGACGCGGAACGAGTCTCGCACCTCGGCGAGCGGCGGCCGACGAATGATATGGAATCCGAACGGCGTCCGGACCACGGCGGTCATCGCGCCCGGCGGGAGTGTCCATGCGGCACTGTCGAACGCGGGGACGAACTGCCCGCGCGGCGTGGCCGGCAGATAGCCGCCGCGCGTCTTGGAGCCCGGGTCCTCCGAGTAGCGCCGGGCGAGCTGCGCGAAATTGAACCCACGCTGCGCGGCGGCCTGGCGCAGGAGCGCGGTGACCTGCTTCTCCTTTTGCTGCTCCACCATCGGCACAGCGCTCTGCGGGATCCGGATGAGGATGTGCTGGAACAGCCGCACGGTGCCTGCCTGGAACGCCGAGTCCGCCTGCGCGGGGGTGAGCTTGCCGCGCGTCGCGACCAGCTGGTCGTGATAGCGCTCCCATTTGAGCTGGGCCACCATGGGCCACTCCGCAGCGAGGACCAGCGCCGAATCGTGCAGGTCGCGCCCGCGACCGAGCTCGGTCGCGAGCACCGCGTAGTCCAGGTAGACGTTCGCGATGCCGGTGAGGACTTCAGGTCGAATGGGTATGCGCTGCGCGTGTCCGACCAGATGCGCCAGGCGGTCGACCGTCAGGGTCTGTCCGGCGGCCGTGCCGGCGACCTGCGCGTGTGCCGAAAACGCGTCCCGCAGGGCGGAGCACCCCGCCAGCACGAGCACCAGGACGATCCAACCCAGCCGCACCATGCCAACTCCTTAAGGGTAAGCGTCCGCGAGAACCGCGGTGAGAGCACGGACGAGCCCCGACCCGATGGGCTCTCCGCCGAGCCGGCGGAGTCGCAGGGAGAGGGGCGCCGCCCGCCGGACCTCGGCCTCGAACTGCACCACGTCGAGCGCCGCCGTGAGGCCGGCCAGCCGCGGGCTCGCATCCCGCGCAAACGTGAGCCGCGCCTCGTCGCCCTTCACCAGGACCATCTCCAGTCCCACACGGGCGCCGAGGGCGCGGAGGTCGGATACGAGGAGCAAGCGCTGTGCGTCGTCGGGGAGCGGCCCGAACCGATCGCGCAATTCCTCGCGCACCGCTTGAATCTCGCTAGGCGCCTCGGCCCGCGCCAGCCGGCGGTACAGCTCGAGCTTCACCGCTTCATCCGGCACGTAGGCGTCGGAGAGGTGTGCCGGGAGATCCAGGATCACCTCAGGGGGCACACCCCTCCCTGCTCCCTCGTCCTCCTTCCCGGACTTGAGCGCGTCAACGGTTTCCTGGAGCCAGCGGAGGTAGGTATCGAACCCGACCGCCTGCGCGTGGCCCGACTGCGCGGCGCCGAGCAGGTTGCCGGCACCGCGCAGCTCGAGATCCCGCAGCGCGATCCGGTAGCCCGAGCCGAGATCGGTGTGATGCTCCAACACGCGGAGCCGCTCTTCCGCCTCGGCGTCCACCAGCTCGGGCACGAGCAGATAGCAGTACGCGCGTCGGTGACTCCGCCCCACGCGCCCACGCAGCTGGTACAGCTGCGCCAGCCCGAGCTGGTCCGCGCGGTTCACGATCATGGTGTTCGCGTTCGGCACGTCGAGGCCGGACTCGACGATCATCGTGGAGACCAGGACGTCCACCTCGCCCCGGACGAACCGGGCCATCACGGCATCGAGCTCAGCCTCCTTCAGCTTCCCGTGCGCCACCGCGATCCGCGCCCGTGGCGGGGCGAGCGCCCGCACCCGCGCCGCGATCGTGTCGATCGTCTCGATGCGGTTGTGCACGAAGTACACCTGCCCCGCACGATCCAGCTCCCGTGCCACTGCCTCCTCGATCAATCCGTCATCCCATGGCTCGATGAACGTGAGCACCGGCGAGCGATCCTTGGGCGGCGTCTCGAGCAGCGTGAGATCCCGCAATCCGGCCAGCGATTGGTGCAGCGTCCGGGGAATGGGTGTCGCGGTGAGCGTCAGCACGTCCACGACGAGCTTCAGCGCCTTGAGCCGCTCCTTGTGCCGCACGCCGAAGCGGTGCTCCTCGTCGACGATGAGGAGCCCGAGATCGTGAAACCCGACGTCGCGTGACAACAGGCGGTGCGTCCCGATCACGACGTCCACTTCGCCGGTACCGAGCCGCCGCGTCACCTGCTTCGTGTCCTTCGGGCCGCGGAACCGCGACAGCACCTCGATCCGGACGGGATAGTCGGCGAGCCGCTCGCGGAAGGTGCGGCCGTGTTGCTCGGCGAGAATCGTGGTGGGAACCAGGACCGCGACCTGCTTGCCTGCCTGCACGGCTTTGAAGGCGGCGCGCAATGCGACCTCGGTCTTGCCGTACCCCACGTCACCCACCAGCAGGCGATCCATCGGTCGGGCGCGCTCCATATCCCGCTTCACCTCCTCGGAGGCCCGCCGCTGGTCCGGCGTATCCTCGTACAGGAAGGCCGATTCGAGCTCGCGCTGCCACGCCGTATCGGGCGGAAAGGCGAATCCGGCCGCGAGCTGCCGTCGGGCGTACAGGTCGAGCAGCTCGACTGCCATCTGTCGGATCGCGGCGCGCGTCTTGTCCCGCTGCCGCTGCCACGTGGTCGTGCCGAGCCGGTGCAGCCGCGGCGGCGGCGCGTCCCCGTCGGCCGCGGACCGGTACGGCTCGAGCTGATCCAGTCGGTACAGCGGCACGTTCAGCCGGGACCCGCCTTCGTACTCTACGACGGCCACCTCGAGGGTTCCGCCCTCCGCTCCCACCGCGATCGTCTGGATCCCGCGGTAGATCCCGATACCGTGCTCGAGATGGACCACGTAATCGCCGGCTTTGAGCGCCCGCGTCGCGGCGGTGGCCATTGCCTCGCGGTACCGACGCGGCCGCCGCAGCCGGCGGGCCCGACGGAAGATCTCGTGGTCGGTGAGCACCCGCAGCCCGGGCAGCACGAATCCGCCGTCCAGCGCCCCCACGGCAAGGGTCGCCCGGTCGCCGGCCAGGAGCTCCTCCAGACGCTCGAGCTGGCCCTCGTTGTCGCACAGGATGACGGTAGGTGGCTCGGTCGCGACGATCTGGCGCAGCCGCTTGATGTCGCGGTCGATCGGCTCGGGCGGCGCGATCGGGAACCGGACTGGGGCCTGGGCGGGATCGAGCGCGATTCGCGGGAACCGGGCGAGCTGCGCTCGCCACGCCGCCGGATCGACGAACAGCGCCTCTCGAGCCACCGGCTCCTCGCCCAGCCGCCGCGCGACCTCGAGATGGTGGGCCGCGTCGGCCCAGGCGCGTTCCACTTCCTGCCCCAGCGCCGACTCCTGCTCGAGCACCACCAGCGCGTCGCTCGGCAGGAGATCCAGCAGCGACTGCCGTTGTAGGGGCGCAGCACGCTGCGCCCCTACCTCCCCCTCCCCCGTCCCCGCTCGCTCCGTTCTCACGGGTAAGATCGTCATTCGCTCGATCGCTTCGCCGGAACGCTGCGAGTCGAGATCGAACGTCCGCAGCGACTCGATGTCGTCTCCCCACCACTCGAGCCGCGCCGCTGCCGCCATCCCAAACCCATACACGTCGAGGATCCCGCCGCGTACGCTGAACTGCGCTACTTCTGTGACGGTCGGGACCCGAACGTAGCCCATGGCCTCAAGTCGCTGGACCGTCTCGCGGAGGGTACCGCTCCCCGCTCCCTGCTCCCCCTTCGCCAAGACGAGACGCATGGACTGAAGCGTCCCCGGCACCCCGGTGCGCTCAGCGGCGGCGCGTGCGGTTGTGACCAGCGCCCGGACGTGCCCGGATAACAGCAGTTCCAGCGTCTCCACCCGCTCGCCGGCGATTTCGAAGTGTGGCTCCTCGGCGCCGAGCGCCTCGCGCTGCGGATACAGCGCGGCCGCGCTCCCCGTCAGGGCACGCAGATCCGCGAGCCATCGCTCCGCGTCGGTCGGTGTGGGCGTGATCACCACAAAGACGCGCTGCGCGAGGCGCCGCGCGAGCGCGGCGAGCAACACGGCGGGACTCGAGCCGGGGAGGCCGGCGATACCCAGTCGGGCTCCGGGCGCCGGCAACCCCTCCGCCAGCGCCCGCGTCGCCGGGAGCGCGTCCAACCGGTCGATCACGAAGTCGAGCGGCATCAGCGGGTGCGCGTGGCGACCCCCAGCTCCACGAGCGCGACGAGCAACGCCAGCACCAGCAGCAGCCCGCTGCCATCGCGGCGCCCGGCGCCCGCGAACCGGGCGGCCGCAAATGCCGCGCTGTCCAGCACGTCTGCGCCCAGGACCTCGTGCGCGAGTGCCCGCGACGCCGGCGTGAGATCCGATTCTCGCGGGTCGAGCCCGTAGACGATCGCGCCGATCGTATCGGCGCCGCGGATCCGGAACTCCACGCGCGGGGCGCCTTCCAGCTCCGAGATGGCTGCCTCCCCCCGTGCCAGGCGGTTCACCAGAGCATCCACGAACGGCACGAACGCGGGTGCTGCGGGCAGCGCGGTCCAGGCCGTGTCGAGCCGGCTGCCGAGGAGCAGGACGCTGCCGTCCCGCACCAGCCACGGCTCTCCGTTCACAGTCGCGAGCACGCCGCTGTCTGCACCCGTCCCTCGGGCCGCGTCGCCCGCCACGAGTTCGATCCGGTACCGCCGCGTCACCGGTAGCCCGGCGATCGCCGGCACGGTGGGCCCGGCGATCGGCCCGGGCGTACCCGCCGACGCGAACCGCCACCGACCTCCCCGCGCTGCGAGGGCGCGATTCGCCTGGCCGACGAGCGGCGCCTCCGCCGGTGGCATCACCACGCTCACCAGCGTCCCCGCCTCCGGCCGGTCCCCAATCGTCACCTCGGTTCCTCCCCCCCCCCGCCGGACCCGATGCCCTTCTTCCAGCACCGCGAGCGCAGCGGCCACGAACGGGCTCCCACCGGCGCTCGGGAGCGCCGTGACCCGGGCAGGCGGAGCCACTCGCCACACCAGCAGTCGTCGATCGTCGGCCCGCAGCTCATCGGCGTCGAGCACCGCTTCGCCCACCCACCAGCCCGGTCCGAGCGGCGGCAGCGTGATCGATACCGTCAATCCGGGTGCGGCGAGGGCACGGCCGACCTCGAGGCCGCGGATGCGCAGCGTCACCGGCGCGCCGCCTCCCTCTCCCCCTGCTTCCGGCGTCCCGACGATGTCCACGGCTGCGGCGCCGTCGGTCACGCGCGCGGGGCCGACACCGCGGTTCGCGGGCGCCTGGCTCGGAGGCGCGAGGGCGAGCACTCGCACCCCCCGCGGCACGCCCGCCCG
>WNFY01005850.1_pt1 | contig 13707 bp, 16 predicted proteins | sample 5400091 | NCBI WGS metagenome assembly WNFY01 (sample SAMN13153364, study PRJNA577476) | soil metagenome | isolation source: 60 cm soil or saprolite under grassland replicate 1 | place: USA:California | collected 2016-06-15 | reverse complement strand
ACCAATGCAGAAATGCCGTGTGCAGCAGCAGGACGTGCGTCTCGAGCGCATCGGCACCGGACGCTTCCGGGACGATCTCGCGCAACAGACGGCCGACGGGTTCCAGCAGCATGAAGCGATCGCGATCGCTCGCTGCCGAGCCGTCCTGTTGTAAAGCCTTCGCAATTGCGGGAAAACGCCGCGGCGCGATCTCCCCGAAGGTCAATCCGAACGGCGTCGGCCTCATTGTCTGGGCAAGAAGTCGTCCAACGCTCGGACGAACTGAGCGGTGGCTTCGACGTGCGGGCAATGTCCGGCCGGCAGCTCGACGAGCCGGGCGTTGAGCAGCGTCGCCAGCTCGCGGGAGCCGGCGATCGGGATCGGATCGTACAAGCCGTGAACGACGAGGGACGGGGGAAGGGGGACGCGGGACGAGAGATCTCGAAGCTGAGGACGTAGGTCATACTCGCCGAGGCTATCCCATACCGCCTGCTGCGTGCGGGCGTTGACCCGGAACGCCGTGAGATTCTTTGCGTCGTGGAAATCGCGGAAATAGCCGGCGACCGACAGCTCGAACGCACGGCGCTGGTACGCGGCGGGATCGCGCTCGCGCAGCCCGCCGGCGCGTAAGGCGTCGCGCGCGCGCTGGATCTCGGGAGCCTTCATGCGGCGGGCGAACTCCTCGTCAAACTGTCTGCGATACTCCACTGTAATCGAGGCAGGCGACACCAGCGCGAGCCGCTCCACGCGTGTCGGGTGCTCGAGGAGATAGAGGACTGCCAGCAAGCCACCCCAGGAGTATGCGCACAGGACCACCCGCTCGAGGCCGAGGCGCTCGCGCAGGCCGTCCAGGTCGGCGACGTGCTCGCGCCAGCCCAGCGGAGTATCGCGCGGCACCGGAGACTGCCCACCGCCCCGCTGGTCGTAATAAAGGAGAGCGCGGGCCTGGGCGAGGAGATCGTACTGCGGCAGGAGATAGTCGTGATGGGCTCCAGGACCGCCGTGCAACACGACGACCAGTGGCCCGCTCCCGACCTGCCTGGTGAACAGAGGAACTACAATAGAACGGCCAGGGCGTCGGCGACTTCCTTTACATCGGCATGCTCGCGCTCGCCGAATCCGGCGCGCACGTCGGAGTCGATGTCGAGCTGTCCCAGGATGTGGTCGCCGCGCCGGATCAGCACGACCAGCTCCGACTTGGTGAACGCATTGCACGCGATATAGTTGCCTCCCCCCACCGCATTCACGTCCGCGACATTCTGATCCCGCTTTTCCGCGACCGGCTGCAGCTCGTCGCCGTGCATCATGTAGGCATAGACGGAGGTGTAGGGCGGCCCCCACGACCGGATGCGCTCACATGCCATCTGGAGCAATGCCGGCCGGCCGCCATCGTGCAGATGTGCGGCGCGCAGCGCGCGCACCACCTTGGCTGCTTCCGAGACACCCCCTGTCATCTGCCGCTCGCGAGGCTGATCGTGAGGAGTAACAGTGCGATCATAGGCCGTACTCTATAGATTGAGCCTCCCCATGGCCACCCCGCGGGAATTCGCTGCGCTATTTGCGCGTACCCTCGATCGATTTCGCGACCCTGAAGCGAAGGACGAGCAGAAGGCCCAGTTCCGGGCGTTGGCGGGCCTGCTCAAGCTCGAGGGGATGACAATCGCCGTGGAGGATGGCCGTCTCGTGATCAACGGTGCGGTCCTCAACTCGGGCTCGAGTATTGAAGAATACGCCATGCTGCAGCGCCTCGAGCTTCATTCCGTCAAAGAGATCAGGATTTCACCCGATCCCCCGGTGGGCGAGGCGTTCGAGCTGTTGCGCGCCATCGCCGAGCAGCCGGGAGAAGAAGACATCGCCGCGCGGCTCAAGGCTCGAGAGGCGACTCGCATCGCGGTGACGATCCAATCTTTTCTCGTCCAGACGCCGGTCATCCCTGCGGCGTCGCCGGCGCCCGTGGCCTCCGCGCCCTTGCGCCCCGAGCCCAAAGTCAGCCACGAGGCCCCCGGTCCGGACATACCGGACATCGTCCGAGAGTCCACGGTCGACAGCGCATTCTCGCCGGCCCTGGCCATACTCGGCCGGCAGCTCGAGACGGCGATGAAGACCCATCGCATCGCGCAGGCGCTCACTATCGTCGTCGGGATCGTGCGTGCCGAGCAGCAGGTCAGCGACGCGACCCGGCGCCGTCAGTACTCTATCGCCTTGAAGCGGATGTACAGCAAGGCGTTGCTCGAAGGCGTCGCGGAGCTCGCCAACAGCCCGCTCGAGCGGGATGACGCGCTGCTCGTGCTCCGCAGGGCGGGGGAGGACGGCGTGGAAGTGCTGCTGGATCTGCTCGTCGCCGCGCCAACGATCGAAGAGCGCCGCGGCATCTTCATGGCCTTGACGGGAATGAAGGAAGGGACGGACCAGCTGGTGCACATGCTGGGACACCACCAGTGGTTCGTGGTCCGCAACGTCGCCGAGCTGGCGGGCGAGCTGGCGTTGGAGGACGCCGTGCCGGCGCTGGCGCAACAGCTCGATCACGATGACGAGCGGGTCCGGAAGGCGGTTGCCTTGGCGCTGGCCAAGATCGGCTCGAGCGGGGCGGCGGAGCCGCTGCGGCGGGCGTTGCGCGACAAGTCGCCGGAGGTGCGGATGCAGGCGGCGCTGGGCGTCGGTGGACGGAAAGGATGAGGGGGTGGAGCGCGAGCTGATGCTCGCGCTAGGACGCATCGGCAGCTCCGCCGCCGTGCAGGCGCTCATCAAGTTTGCGCAACCGGGCGGCCGTCTGTTCGGCCGCAAGCCGGCAGGGTTGCGGGCGACGGCGGTCGAAGCGTTGCGGCTGGCAGCGACGCCGGCAGCGGTCGGGACACTCGAGGGACTCACCGACGACGGCGACAAACAGGTCCGCAGCGCCGCTCAATCCGCACTCGCCGATCTCAAACGAAAATAGGGCAGGATTGCTGCCCTATTGTCAGTTGCAGATAGCAATAAAAACCGCATAACACAACGTCGAGTAATCTGACAGCAGCACAGCCATATTTCGCGCCGTGCGCAGCGCCTATGTCCTTGTAGATCAGCTTCTTATCGCCTGTTGGCTGAATTGGGTGCAGTTCTTGCCCTCGTGGTGCGCGCTGTCTGTGTAGTCCGACCTCTTCGGTCAGGAGAGATCATGAAAGGCGTACGTGTCACCCTAGCCGTCCTCGCCCTCTCGGCGATGCCCTTTGTGGCGCTCGCTGCGCAGGGACGTAGTGCGGACAACAAGTGCAAGAACACTCCGCAGGCTGGCCAGAACGGCAACAGCCAGCGTGGTGCTGCTGCGGTCGCAACGGCCCAGGCGAACAAGTGCCCGGCGCCCGTGCCGCCGCCTCCGGCTGCTGTGCCGCCTCCGGCTGTTGTGCCGCCTCCGGCAGTTGTGCCGCCTCCGGCAATTGTGCCGCCTCCGGTGCCTGCGCCGCCTCCAGTGCCTGCGCCGCCTCCAGTGCCTGCGCCGCCTCCGGTGCCTGCGCCGCCTCCGGTGCCTGCGCCGCCTCCGGCGCCTGTGCCACCTCCGCCGCCTTCGGAGCCGCCGACTGGGCCGAATCAGGTGAGCGGCGTGGTATTCGAGGACCTCGATGGCAACGGCGCCCAGGACGTTTACTCAGGCGAGATGGGTCTCGCGGGGTGGACCGTGCAGCTGGTGTGGAACGGCCAGGTCTGGGCAACCAGGACCTCGGATGCCGACGGCAATTTTTCCTTCACAGGCCTCGGCATGACGACGTACAGCGTGTGTCTCGTGGCCCAGGGCGGGTATGTGCAGACGCTGCCGGTCGGTGCTATGGCCACCGGCTGCAATGGTGCCGGTTACACGGACACGTTCACCAATACGATCGGGACGCTGTGGCTCACCAATTTCGGCGAGATGTTGCCGTAGGTGTTGTAAGCTCCTGACCAACTCAGGGCCCCGGGCAGTTTGCCGGGGCCCTGTTCTTTTGTGGAAGAGCTAACCTCTCGTGACCCGGAGCACCTCGTCGGTCGTGGTAATCCCCTCCCGCACGAGCCGCATGCCGTCATGCGCGAGGCTCGTCGTCCCGGCGCGTTCGGCCAACACGCGCAGCTCCCCCACGTCACGAGATCGCGGCAACTCCGCGCGAATCTCGTCGTTCATCACGAGCAGCTCGTAGATGCCGGTGCGGCCGCGGTAGCCGGTGCCGCGACAGTCCGCGCAGCCCGCACCCCGAAACGCCGGACCAGGCTCGACCGGCTTCTTGCAGGACTCGCAGATCACGCGTACCAGACGCTGGGCCAGCACCGCCTCCACCGTGCTCGCCACGAGGAACGGCGCGACTCCGAGATCGACGAGCCGGATCAACGCGCCGGGCGCATCGTTGGTGTGTAGTGTGGAAAGCACCAGATGGCCTGTTAAGGCCGCGTGGGTGGCGATTTCCGCGGTCTCCTGATCGCGGATTTCGCCCACCAGTAAGACATCGGGATCCTGCCGCAGCAGCGAACGCAGCGCGGTCGCGAACGTGAGGCCGACCGTCTCCCGCACGGGAACCTGTGGTACGCCCACGAGCTCATACTCGACCGGGTCCTCGACAGTAAGGATCTTCTCGCGCCCCGTCCGAATGTGATCGACCGCCGCGTACAGCGTCGTCGTCTTGCCCGAGCCCGTCGGCCCGGCAGCCAGGACAATGCCATGCGGTCGCCGAATGCTGTCTTCGAAACGGCGCCGCGTTTCCTCACCCATTCCCAATCCGTCGAGCGCCACGCGCTGCTGGTTCTTATCCAGCAGCCGCAGCACGATACTTTCGCCGTGGAGCACGGGGACCGTGGACACGCGGACGTCCACGGGACGATCCTGCAGGCGCAGCCGGATGCGTCCGTCCTGCGGCACGCGCCGCTCCGCGATGTCGAGGTCGGCCATGATTTTCAGGCGACTCACGATCGCGGCGGCAAGATGGGCCGGCGGCGCCGGTCCGTCCTGGAGCACGCCGTCGATGCGATAGCGCACGCGCAATTCGTCGGCATAGCCCTCGAGGTGCACATCCGACGCGCGCGCCTCGAGCGCCTCGAGCAGCAGCAGGTTCACAAGCCGGACGACGGGCGCTTCATTGGCGAGATGCACCAAGTCGTCCAATGCGACGTCCGGGCGCGGTGACTGCTCGGCCCGCTCTGCCCCAAGTCCCGCGATCAATCCCTGCGCGGTGATGCTGTCGTCACCGTACACGCGGCGAATCGCGGCCCGCAGGTCCGCCTCAGGGCCGGAGACGATATCGACTTCCGCATCGAATACAAAACGGAGATCGTCCACAACTTGCGGATCGACCTCGGGCATCCAGGTCGCCACGTCTACGCGTCCTCCCTGTACCCGCAGCGGCAACACGGCGTTGAATTCCAGGTAGTCGGCGGTGAGTCGGTCCGAAAGCTGCGCGACCGATGCGAGATCGAGCGCCGTATGGCTCGTCACGGAATACTGTCTCGCCGCGGCGTGCCCGGCGCCGGCTGAGGGAGCTGGATCAGGGGCTTGGGAACGGCGGGCCTGAGCAGCTCGGTGCCCTGATTGAGGCCATCGTTGATGCGATCGACGTCCGCATCGCCGGCGATGATATGAGGAGTGACGAACAGGAACAGCTCACTCTGAATGTCCGAGCGCTGCGTGGAGCCGAACAGGAACCCGAGCAGCGGCAAATCCTTGAGGAACGGAATGCCCGAGCGCGAGCGATCCTGCTGCCGGTCCACCAACCCGCCGATCACGACGGTCTGGCCGTCGCGCACGAACAGATGGGTCGCCGCCTCACGCGTGCTGATGACCGGCGCACCGAATTGCACCTCGCTCGTCGCGTTGCTGACCTGTTGGCTGAGCTGAAGGTTGACGTAGCCGTCGTCGTTGATCGTGGGCGTCAGGGTCAGCTGGGTCCCCACGTCCCGGTACTGCACGACCTGATCGCGGACGGCGGCATCAGTCGGCAGCGAGCGGAAGACCTGTACGAACGGGCGTTCGCTGCCGATGAGAATGCGCGCTTCCTGATTGTTCTGCGCGAGCAAGACCGGGCGGGAAAGAATTCGCACTCTTCCGGACGAGGAGAGCGCGGACAGCGTCACGTCGAGATCCACCTTCCCGACGCGCATCACGCGTAAGGCGAAATCGCCGGCTGACGCGCCCTGTAACGTGGCGCCAGTGGCGTTGCGGCCCTTGAACGCGCTCGAATCGTCGCCAAAGCGACCCGCCAACCCGAGCTGCAAGTCGGATGTGCGGCGCACCTCCGCGATCAATACCTCGATGAGCACCTGCAGTGGCCGCAGATCGAGCGTTTCGATCGACTGGCGGATGATGGTCCAGTCGTCCGCTGCGGCACGCACGAGCAAGGAGTTCGTGGCTTCGTCGGCGACAATCTGAACCTCGCCGCGCAAACGTCCCGGTAGGCCCTGCTCCTGCCCGGGTCCCGCGGGCCCCAGCTGCACACTGACGGACGGACTTGGCTGAATGTTCAGGGGAGAAACCTGCTGCTGGCGCAATTCCTCAGACAGCGTGCGTGACGGCGTCGCGGGACCGGCGCCGCGTCCACTCGTGCCGCCAAAGAGGGACTGTAGCGTCGTGGCGAGTCGCACGGCGCGTGCGTGCTTCAGCCGGTACACGAAAAGGCGCACCTCCGGCTCCGCCGTTGTGTCCTTCGTCGCGGCTCCGGCCCCCCCCCTCCCGCGCAGGCCCAATCCGGCGTCCTCGATCCTGATAAAGGCTCCGTCCTCGACGACCCTGAGCCCGTTGGCGGCGGCCACGCTTTTCAGCAGTGGAAGAATTTGATCGGGCGGCACGGGCCGATTCGTCCGCAGCGTCACGTGGCGCGTCGGGAGGTCCGCGTATGTCAGATTCAATTGCCCTGCTTCGCCCAACGCGGACAGCACGAAGCGCAAATCGGCGTCCTGGAAATCGAACAGCACACCCTGCGGCGATGTGCGAACGGACGTCGAGTCCTGCGCCGCGACTGTCGTTGCGCCGACGGCAGCGAACAACAATCCCAGCAGGGGACTACGCCAGAGCTTCATCAGGTGCCCGCCTTCGCGATGCGGATGACGACTGTCGTTCCATTCGGCGTGGCGAATTCCGCCGCGCCTTGCGTGACTCGGCTCAGCGTCCAGTCTCCAACGCGCTGACCGACGCGCACGATCCGGGGAGGAGCGCCGCTCACGGCGCATACCGCGAAGCCGCCGTCAGGAGACACGGCCGTTCCGACGAGCTCGACGGCAGGAGGCGTGTGTGCCCCGGCCACCGGCGTGGACGCATGCGCGAGGTCGGCGGCCGCGAGAAAGCGTTGCGCCGGCCGGCGGCGATCAACCCGGAAGGGGTCCTTCTCCACGGCGACCAGCACGCGCGTCAGGGCATACGAGCCACGCGAATCCGCCGGCGCGTGCGTGACAACCGCGGCGCGATCTTCGAACATGCGGTCGGAGACGTCATCGATGCGCCAGGCATTCAGGGCCGACCAGCCGAGTACGGCCGCGGCGATCCCCAGCGCGAGCGTCGCAAGCCGGGTCACGGCGCCCCTGCACCGTCGCGGACAAACGCGCGCACGACTGCCGTGATGCCGAGCTGCTCGGCCGCGGCGGAATCGGCCGCCTCCGATGCCGCCACGGTGAGCCAGTCGATGTGCAGCAGGCGCGTGTCGCTTTCCAGCGCGTGCAGCCACCGCAGCAGGCCCTCGAAATCGCCGCGCGCGCTGACTTCGATCCGCACACCGGTCAGGCCGCTGCCGACGCGCTCGACCGGCCGGCTCTCGAGCGCTTGCACCTCGATTCCCCGGGTCCTGGCCTCCTCGCCCACGAGACCGACGAGCGCCGCCGTAGCGGCGAGTGGATCCCGGCCGGCGAGCAGATGGACCCGTTGTCGGTCGAGCGACGCGCTCACCAGTCGGAGGTCATCTCCCTGCGTTCCGGCCTCGCGGAGCAGGCTGAGCTCGCGCGCCAGCAAGTCGCGCTGCTCGGCGACACGCGCCCCAAGCGTCGCGCGGGCGCGCAGGTAGGGCCGGATGACGAAATTGCCCGCGAGGGCGGGACCCAGCAGCAGCGCGCCCCAGATGAGCGCGCGCTGATCTTTGGCGCTGAGGCGTCCCCACACGCTCATGGTGGACCTCCGCTGCCGCCCGGAGTCCAGCGACCCGAGAACCGGAAGTGCTCGCGCACGACACCTGCCGGGCTGACGTCCTGCCGGATCGGGCCATCGGCGTGCACCCCGACGAGTGCGGGTAACTGCTCCAGACCGTGCAACACGCCCGCGGCGTCGCCCGCGATGCCCGTGACCACCACGCTGTCGCCGCGCGATTCGAATGCGCTGAGATAGGCGTCAGGTGGCAGATCGTCAGCCAGATCCGCGAGGAACGCGGACCATCGGGGCTTGCGTGCCTCCAAGCTACCGATCGCCCCTGCAACGCTGCTCAATGCGCTCAGCGAGTCACGCGTCCGCATGGCCGTGGCGACTCGAGTCGCGATGCCCTCGCGGCGAGCGCGCAGCGCCTCGATCTCGCGGCCCAATCCCCAGTAGTCCAGGATGGCTGCGGCAATGAGACAGGCACCGGCAGCCACGACCTGGATCCCGGACCGCCGGCGCGCGGCCTTGCGGAGCTCGGCGCGACGCGATCCGGAGCAGAGGCCAAGCCGGCGCGCGTGGATGACCTGCGCGGCCGCCACGAAATACGGATCGATGTCGGCAACGGTGATCGGTGGGTCGGCCGGCCGCAGGCGCCCGCGGTCGGTGATCCGGCTCCCCGCCACGGAGATCCACTCGCCCGCAGTGCTCCCGCACAGAGAAATCGCGTGGCGGCCGTCCGGCAGGCTGAGAGCCCAGGCGACGTGGGCAGGCGTGAGGATCCCCAGCTCCCAGCCGACCGCGGCGACGGCAGCTTCGATCTCTTCGACGAGGCGAGCGGGCGCGGCGGCGGCCAGCCTCGCGTCGGTCGCGACCACCTGCGGCTCGCGCACGCCAACGAAATGCCGCGCGGCGTCGCGCTCGAGCACCCGTTCACGATCTGCAGAGCGCATCGGCGGCAGCCGCACGCGCCGCACGTCGACGAACGGCGGCAGTAGCGCGATGCTCGCGCGCGCGCGTGTGAGGGCCGCCGTCGTCTTCAAGTCCGCGAAGACCTGTCGCAAATCGGCCGTGTCCGAGGTCTCCAGCTGGCGACCGCCTGGCAACACCGCGACGAGGCGATCGGTCCCGAGCGCAATGCCGATTGCCTTCATTCGGTTCGGCTCCAGACGTAGAACACGGCCTCGCGCGCGCGGACCAGCAGCGCGGTCATACGCGCGGTGACCGGGCTCCCGGGGAGGCCGCCAACGCTCACGACTGCGACTTCGGGTGTCTCTGTCGTGGTCCGGGACATCAATGCGGGCAGCTGTACGCGAAGCGCTTCCCGCGCGGTGGGGGGAAGCTCGCGCTCGAGGTCGGCAAGGCTTGCCAGGTCGCGGCCGCGAGAGCGATTTCGCAGCAGGATGCCGGCAGTCTGTTCCGTGATTCCCGGTAACGACAGCAGCACGGGGCGTGGCGCGGTATTGATGTTGATCTGCCCGCTGCCCAGCACCGTCACGTAGGGCCGGATCTCCTCAAAGAGCGCGGCCGTCATTCCCTGCACGAGTTGCAACTCGCTGACCGCCCCGAACGGCCCGTTACCCGGCAGCGCCGCGGCACCGCTCTTCACGTACTCGTCCTGCTCGGCGCCCCGCGGCCGGCGAAAATCGTCCGCATCGCGCCAATCGGCGATCGCCTGTGCCAGGCGATCGGCAATGCCGGCATCGACCCGGAGCGCGGTGAAGAAGCGTCGCAGCTGGTCTTCGTCCGCTCGGTTCAGATTGAGCGCGGATGCGACGTCGTAGAGCACGGTCGTCGCCTTGGCATCGTCGAGGAGCAACGTATCGCTGAGGGAATCGATGCCGCTCCACGGATCGCGGCCGTCGATCGCTTTCGCCAGCCGGTCGGCGAGGCGCGCGCGCATCAGCTCGATCCCGGCCTCTGCCGCGGCCCGTGCCCGAATGCCTTCGGCGTAGTTCGCGGCCGCAAGCCGTCGCGTGCGCGATACTGTGGCGAGCGCCAGGCCGGCTGCCGACAACGCCACGAGCAGCCAGAGCGCGACGAGCAACGCGAAACCGCGGCGGCCCGTCATCGGCCCCGCAGCGGAACGAGGATCGGCATTTGCAGCAGCGGCGGCAGGCTCGTTCCCAGTTTTGCAATCACACGGATCTCGACCGCCGCCGGCAGTAGGGTCGACGAGATCCAGCTCGGCAGCCAGGCACGTGGACCCAGCAGACCGCTGAGATAGCGCATGTCCATCCCTGCGACCGTGGAATCGAGCTCGAGTCGCGCGCTGCGCGGGCCGCGCCACTCGCTGAATGCGGCGACGAGGCCGCGCTCGCGGGTTGTCGTGTCGCGGTCCACGTACAGGCGAACGATGGTCTCGCCGGTGCCGAGCGGTGTTGGGGACGTGGTCAGAAAGCTCACTTCGTCGGACGGGGTGTGATCGTCGAGTCCGTCGAGGCCATTGAACAACGGCCCCCCTTCATCGGCGGTGAGTCTCGCGCCATTGAGCCATGCGATGATCTCCGCCCGTTCGACGGCGCTGCGCGCCGTTTCTGCTCCAGCAGTTTCCATCTGCCGCCGCCGGTCGGCCAGCACCGCCACGGCCGCCATTCCCGCCGACACCGCAACACCGGTCACCGTGATGCCGACGATCAGCTCGAGCAGCGTCATTCCTCCGGCTCGCGCGTTCATGAGGAGCCCAGGGAGGGCACGTGAGGCCGATACAGCCGAGTCGCCACGGCGTAATGGGCGTGATCGCTGTCGATCGCGACGGCCAACTCGTACATGTCGCGTTCACCGAACAGAGGGCGTAGCGTCGCGGTCCAGCGATAGCCCGTGAATGGCTCGGCGAACGTCCCGCGCGCGAGCGAGTCCGGAAGTGGATTCAAGTCCTCGGGCGGCAGGATGGTAATCGCAGCCATGCGGTCCTGCGCCAGTGCGGCGGTCGTGTATGCCTCGCGCGCGCGCTCGACGCCACGGATCTCCCCGCCGACGGCCTCCAGTGCCGCGACGCCGGCGAGCCCTACGATCGCGAGCGCGACCACTGCTTCGAGGAGCGTGAAGCCGTGTTCAGCGCGGGTCAACATGAACCGTTCCCGTCCAGCGATCGATGCGGACGGCGGCTGCGCCGGTCGGGCCGAGCAGCGATACAGTGTCCGCATCGACGGTGCCAACGGAATGAAAGCGGATGCGCGGGCGCGGCACCGTACTCCACAGGCGCACGTTCTCCTCGCGCGTGATCGCTCCTGAGTCCAGCGTGCCGCCGTCACCGAGCCGGATCCAATAGCGGTCGGCCTCGGGAACAAAGGTGAGCTCGACCGTGACTGCGCGCTGGAGCGCGGCTTCACGCGCTGTCTCGATCAGGCTGTCCAGCCGCCGGGTCGCGCGGGTGAACTCGTCGTCGGGCGCGACGCGCGTGAATGCCGGGACGACTGCAGCAGCCGTGATGCCCAGAATGGCGAGCACCACGACGATCTCGACCAGTGTAAAGCCGCGACTCACCGGTACACCCCGGCGTTGACGCCGTAGATCGCCTGCAGCACCGAAAGGGCGACGATCGCCACGAGCAGTCCGAACGACAGGATCATGGCCGGCTCGAGCAACGTGACGAGCCGTTGCGCGCCGCGTTCGGTGCGCTCCTCAAAGATCTCGGCGGCCTTCAGCAGGAAATCGTGTAGACGGCCCGACTCCTCGCCAACGGCGACGAGCTGGGGAAGCAGCGGATGGAAGAATCCCGTTTCGCCCAGCGCGGTGTGCAGCGCCACGCCTTCGCGGACGCGCGTGCGGACGCGCGTGAGCTCGTCGCGCGCGAGCGGATCGGGAAGGCACTCGGTCGCCTGCTCGAGTGCGGCGAGCAATGGGGCGCCGCCACCGAGGAGCACGCCGACAAGCCGTGTCACGCGGGCGCCCAGCGCTTGTTGGCGCAGCGTGCGGATGATCGGAAGCTCGAGGAGTACGCGCGCGGCAAGACGCCGGCCGTCCTCCGTGTTCCGGATCCACGGAACCGCCAGTGGCAGCGCGACAGCGAAGCCGGCGAGCACCGGCCAGGCACGTTTCAACGCGGTCGCGACGCCGAGCACGAGTGCGGTCGAGCGCGGCAGCGTGGCACCCGTGCCGCGGAGCAGCTCGGCGAACCGGGGCAGCACGAAGAAGGCGAGCACGCAGAGTGCGACGGTGCCGGCCGTGGCGAGGACGATTGGGTAGATCGACAGCGAGAATAGTCGGGCACGCAGCCGCTCATCGCGCTCGAGCTGTTCGGCGAGGCGCGCGAAGGCGCCGGCCAGATCGCCGCTTCGCTCTCCCGCGCGGACCAGGCCGACGTATAACGGAGAGAAGAGCGCAGGGTAGGCGCCGAGGGCGTCGGCTAGCGATTCGCCGCGCTCGACGCGGGCGCGGACGGCGCTGGTCGCGTCGCGCGTGGCGCCGGTCACGACATGAGCAGCGGCACCGAGGGCGCGGGCGAGCGGCAGGCCGGCCTTGAGGAGGGCCGCTACGGCGCGCGTTAGCTCGAGCACCTCCTGGCGTTGGCCGAACCGGAACCCGCCGTTGCGCTCGGCGGGGGCGTCGCCCACCTCGATGACGACGAGGCCGCGGGCTTCGAGGCCGCGGGTCAGGGCGAGGGGGCTGGCGGCTTCCTCGCGGCCTCGCACGCGCCGGCCCGCGACATCCACGGCCTGGTAGGCGAAGTCCGGCACGCTACTTCCAGCTCACGATGTCGGCTGCTTCGCCGTCGCCGCCAGGTTGACCATCGGCGCCGTAGGAAACGAGGTCGTAGCCGGTCGGGTTTTGCTCGCCGGGCGCCTTATAGATGTAGGGACGACCCCAGGGGTCGAGCGGGACATCTTTGCGGAGGTAGGGCCCGCGCCACGGAAGGGATTGTCCATCGGTTGGCGGCGCCTTCCAAAGAGCGCCGAGGCCCTGGCTGGTGGTGGGGTAACGGCCGGTGTCGAGGCGATAGGCGTCGAGCGCGGCGCCGAGCATTTCGATTTGCGAGCGCGCGGTGACGTTTTTCGCTTCGCCGACGTGCTTGAAGACGTTGGGAGCGACCATGCCGGCCAGCACGGCGATGACGACGATGACGACGAGGATCTCGATGAGGGTGAAGCCGGACCGAGCGAGGCGGTTTTTCATGGGTACACGCTCGCGTACGGCGTGGCTACATGAAATCCGAAGTGTTACGGAGGGGGGGAATCCGTAGAGTTACGGATTGTTCAGCTGTTGGACTCTCTTCGTGCGATCAAATAGACCGGATCCGCATCGTGCGCAAACAGCACGATCGTCTGTTTCAGGCCCAGTTGAAACGATTCCAGGCACGTCGTGAGGAGACTCGGTTTCGAGAAATGAGGAAGAAACTCGATTTCCCGCACGACACGATACTGAGCAGCTGCCAGGAATTCAGTCATTTCTTGTAACGACTTGTTGAGTACAAAAAACAGCTGCCAACCCCTCATGCAGCCTCTTCCCAAAGCTTGCTCCGATCGGCGGGCTGCTTCCAATGACCTCTCGGTTTGACAAGGTACGCGCTCCTGTCCCAGCAACGTTTTCAACCAAGATTGGGGCGCCTCAACCCACACTACTTCGCTGAAGTTCTGCTCCTGCAAAAAGAACTCCAAAAAGCGCGAGACGTAGTCATCCGCATCGAGATAGGATTTGCCGGCCTCCTCGGCTTGCAAGTAATTCAGGGCATCGAGCTCGACTAC
>WNFY01006570.1_pt1 | contig 13709 bp, 11 predicted proteins | sample 5400091 | NCBI WGS metagenome assembly WNFY01 (sample SAMN13153364, study PRJNA577476) | soil metagenome | isolation source: 60 cm soil or saprolite under grassland replicate 1 | place: USA:California | collected 2016-06-15 | reverse complement strand
GACGCCCATGCCGCGCCCCAAGTGTTCCGCAATTCCGGTTTCGACAGAAACGTCGGTAAAGGTGCCGTCCCCATTGTTGCGATAAAGAGTATTCGGCAACGGATCATAAAGAAGAGGGCTGCAGTAATTGCGGACGTTCGCAACCAGGCACCCGGGGTCTTTATTTACCTCCCATTTGACGTAATTCGACACGAATAGATCCAGCGAGCCGTCATTGTTGTAATCCACCCATGCCGCGGAAACGGACCACATCTTTTTGCCATCGCGCACGCCTCCACTCACACCCGCTTTGTCTGTAACATCGGTAAACGTGCCGTCGCCGTTGTTGTGGTAGAGGTGGTTCTTCGTCACGCCAACGACGTAGAGATCAGGGCGTCCATCGTTGTCGAAATCGCCTACAGCCGCGCCCATATCAAACCCGTCGCCACCAACAGCTGCTTTGTCGGTCACGTCGGTGAACGTGCCATCGCGATTGTTTTGGAACAGGCGATTCTTGTACTGGGGCCCCTCTTTCTTGAGAGACGGAATGGCGGCGCCATTGACGAAGAAAATGTCTTGGTATCCATCGCCGTCGTAGTCGATCAGAGCGACTCCCGCAACCATGGTCTCGATCTGGTTCTTATTTACGGTTGGCGAGCTGTCGATGGAAAAATTGACTCCACTCGGCGCGGCGATTTCTTCGAATGTGGTCGGGCCGCCCACTGCCGGCTGAGTGGAAGGTGCTTGCGAAGAGGAACGCGTGATGCCAATCCACAAGAACACCAACGCGAGGAAGCATACGATCGCCCTCTGTCGAGTCGTCCTGCTAGAGCGTTTCTCGCAGATGGGTGCGACCCATTTCCGGCATTCATGCATGCGGGGCAATACCTCATCACGCAGTCCCGAAGATCCCCGATCCTCCGCCGCAGGCTGGGGGAAAAAGCCACATCGCGATGAAAGCGATCTCTAAGAAAGCAGGTCTATCCCCTTTTCGCAAGATGTGCCCTTTCCCTGCAAATATTCTTCTTCAGCAGGATGGTATCGACCCCTGATTCGACTGCGCGCTCAATTCGCGACTAGTCCCAATCGTTCGGCTTCCACGTTAGGTTCACTTTTGTCGCTGCGGATGCCCCGAAGTATCACGTCAAACGTAGCCTCGATCTGCTCCGCCGCAGGCAAGGAGGAGACACACGTGTCACTGCATCCTGCGATCTCTAAAGAGATTGTGCCCTGCATGGCCGTCCAAAGCGTATGCAATCTCTCTGAGCCGCTCCACCGGGTCCACGACAGTCGCGCGGTTGTGCAACTCCTCTGACAGGTGAGCCAGCTCCCGCTGACAGATCTCGTGGAATAGTTCTTGCTTGTCCGCAAAGTAGTAATAGATGGCCGTAGGTGAATACCCAAGTTCCTTTGCGACCTTTCGCATAGACACGGTTTCGTATCCTTCGCCAATGAAGAGCCTGCGGGCGCTTTCAAGAATTCTCTCTCGAAGCTCGACACGCTCACGTTCACGACGTTTTTGTGCTGCCATGACCACCACTCTAGGAACGGAATGCTCCGAAAGCATTCTGCGCGGAGCCGAGAGGTTGGTGAAGTTCAATGTTGTACGCGGCGGCCTAGATTCGCGTACTTTATTGAAAACACGAGACGTACATGAATGTTAAACCGGTTTGAGTTGGCTCGCCAAGTTGGCGGAGACAGTGAGAACAGGCGGCAAGGAAACTGCTCACAAAACAATGCACGACATCTGGGAAGAATGGCCTTAACATCATCGGATTTCGTCCAGCACCTCGATGCCGGAAATCGTAGCGTTGTTTACGATCGGTTCAAAGGTGAGATTCAGTTTTCCTTGGGCGGTAGGCTTCAAATGGCGGATGGTTTTCGTTACCTCGTGGAATTTTCCCCCTTCCTTAACGATGTCGAAATTGTCCAGCAATGTTTGCCCGTTGCACATCACTTTGAAGAGTCGGCCATTGTTTCCCGACGCTGCGGCACCGAAGTAGAACTCGGCAAAGTGAAGAACGAGAGTGTACGAGTCCCGTGTATCGACCGGAATCGCATAAGTGAAATGCCCAAACCGCTCCCCGGCAAATAGATCCGGGTCAGAGGAATCCAAAAGCGGATGCGTGTCTCTCGACAGGTGTCCGTTCATGAAGTAATTGTCCGGCTGCCATAATTGGCCCTTGCTGTCAGTAAATGGAGTCGTTTGCATAATCAAGCGAATGGGAAGCTGCGCACGGGAAGGCGTAGGTAGAATCTCGATTGCGTTCAACGTAGGCGGTCCGAGAGCACCTGAGAAGCCAATTCGAAGTAAACCATCCTTTCCGGGAGAAACACTTCGAAACACGCGCTCATCAGCAACATCTTGTCCCATAGCGTCCATGTTAATGTCGAACCCTTGCAGTATCCAATCACCGCTCATCGACACGTTGAAAGTTGTGACTATTTCACTGCTCGGCATTGAGAAGAACAAATGCAGTTCGTACAAACCGGACTTGAGCGGAATGTTGTAAGAGAAGTCGCCTGTCCGTGAATGTTCGAAGAGAAATGGTCGATTCGTTCGCGCAATGGGACCCGGAGTTCGCTGCCAACCGCCGCCAGCCGAGAAATATTGATCTGGATTCCATACTAGCCCCGCGCTATCCGTCCTCGGCGGACCACTGTATCCGGCAAGCAACCGAATCGCTGAGGAGGCCGACTCGGATTGAATAGGCAGAGACGCGGCAGCAGGCACTTGATCTCTGGCAGTCTTTTCGCGGGCGGAGAACTCTCTAGTATGGACGTAGAGGTACGCTCCGACACCGATCAGCAAAACTGGCGCCAGTATCCAGTATTTCCACCGTCGGAAACTCCAAGCCGCGAAGCGTCGTTTATCTTTGGGAGGAGCCTGTCCACTCATTTGCGGGTCCGGTGAGACCTGCGAGGTTGCTCCTTCAGGTTTGTGGATGAAAATCGGAACGTAGCTTCCCGCAGGAAGCGTCACCTGGATGGGATGATTGCTACCTTCTTTCTCGTAGAACTCGGCCAGGCGTTTCCGAAGCCGATGGGTCTCGACCCTCGCAATCGCGTCCTCAGCAGCGTTGAAGACCGTCTTGGAACGACCCAGAACTTCGGTCGCGATGTTGTATTCATTAAGCTGGTCGGCGTCGCCAGAGGAGAGCTTCTCCCCCATGTACGCGAGCAGGTGCGACAGTCGTGGCCACCGGGTCAGCGCTCGTACAACACGCTCCAATTCGGCCCGCTCTGCTTCTACAAATTGGGCGCTGGCATCTTGTGGCATTACTGAGAATCTGAGCTCAAGCCTTTCGCGATGCTTGACGCTACAACAATTCTTTCACCCTTGGCAATCTTCAGCAAATTTGCAATGCATTTGCGGCTTGTTCACTTTTTTAGGGCAGACGCCGCACCTCTACTGAAATACGTTGGCCATCGTACTCGATGGTGGCGTCTGGATCTGATGTCGATCCAATCCCTGTTCCGTGGCCCTCTCGGACAACCACCGCGTGGAAAACCCGGTGTTCCGGCATTCCCGGGAACGTGCCGCGGCGATCTCCGATTGTCAGTGTTTCTGTTTTGTTATCCCAGTTAAGGGGAATCAATGAGTAGGCCCCATGCTCGTAGTCGTAGTTGTCGCCCTCGTCTTCATACAGGCTGAATTCACCGTTTGCCCCGGCGTAAATCCGCAATTCGATGGGATCTGCTTTGGCTGTCGCCCATTCCACACGCGGGCCGAGAGCAACAACTGAGCCAGCCCTCGCATAAATAGGCATGCGGTCGAGGGGAGCGTCGGCTGTGATGCTTTGGCCGCCTTTCACAGATTTACCCGTCCAGAAGTCCGCCCAGTCGCCGCCCGCGGGAAGATATAGCGAGCGCCGCGTCGCTCCTCCGGTCGTTACTGGATTGATCAGCAGCGAAGAGCCGAACATGAATTGGTCGGAGATGCCCCTCGCTCCAGCATCCGAAGCAAATTCAAGCGGCAGCGCTCGCATCAGCGTTTCGCCCCTGTTGGTAACACCCCAGGCAGAGGAATAGATGTAGGGCATCAGACGATATCGCAGCTCATCGTATTGCGTGAGTATGTTTTCAACTTGCGGGCCGTAGTTCCAAATCTCAGCGTTGGAGACATATCCGTGAACGCGAAAAAGCGGACAGAATGCGCCGTATTGAAACCAGCGAATCAGCACCTCATGGTATGCGTCCGATGTGTATTGATCCTTTGGGCGAAAGAACCCTCCAATATCCGTCGTCCAATATGGCATTCCCGACATGCTGAAGCTCAGTCCTCCAGCAATCTGCCGGCGAAGAGTGATCCAATCGCCGGTGATGTCACCTGACCACGAACTGGCGGCATTCCGTTGCTGTCCAGCAAAGGCGGATCGCGTTAGAGTCATCACACGCTTGCGATCTGTGGTTGCGCGTTGACCTTCGTAGATGGCCTTGGTGACATACAGCGGATACGCATTGCGCACCGACTCTCCGCTGCCCAGAAACGTTGGCTTGCCCTTGAGAATGTCAAACTCCGGCTCGGATGCGTCCATCCACCAGCCATCCATTCCGTCCTGGAAGATTCCTTTGTTGAGCTCCGACCAGAATGTCGTTTGCGCCTCAGGATTGAAGAAGTCGGTCCAGGGCGTTCCCGGGATCAGCAGGTTCTTGGTGCTCAGTCGCTTGTAAATGTCGGTATCTTCCCCAAACCTTGACCAAATCGAGATCAGCATATGCAAATCTTTGGAATGCAGCTGATCCATCATCTCTTTGGGCTGCGGATAATACTGTTCGTCGAACTTCATTGCGCTCCAGCCGTATTTGCCCCAGTACTGCCAATCCTGAATCAAGGCATCGACGGGGATCTTTCGCTTCCGAAATTCGGCAGCGATATCGAGAATTTCCTGCTGGCTGTGATATCGCTCTCGACACTGCAAGTAACCATAGGCCCACTTTGGAAACAATGGCGCCTCGCCCGTGAGCTGACGGTAATCGGCGATGACGCGGTTCAACTCAGGGCCATAGAAGAAGTAGTAATCAACTGCCTGCCCCACCTCCGAACGGAACGTCGTAGTGTCATGGGGAGGCTTGACTGCCAGTTGAACGCCTCCAGGCCCACCTTTTGTGGAGACCTCATACTCCCTGCTCGCCTCCAACTCCACAGAACCTGATGCAGAGGTTGGAAGCCACATATTATTCAGATCGATCACGTGTTGTCCGTTCACATCGACCACAAGGCGATCCTTGTTGTCGCTGCTGAGGAGAAAACCGTAAGTTCCTCTTGAGCCGGTAGTAAATTTGCCCTTCCCTGTCGTCGGATCAATGGCTATGGATTGGTCAGCGGGATTGAAGTCGGTCAGCGAAGGATTGTTCCAAAGCAATCCATACCCCTTGCTGGACAGCAAGAACGGAATCGAGATGTTTGTGTTCGCCTGATGCAGGCGCATTGGAACACCGCGAACATTGAAGATGCCTTCCTGGTGTTGTCCGAGGCCGTACTGCGCCTCGTCGGAGGGCGAAAGAAAGGTTTGCTGTACTTGCCAGATCTTCATTTCCGCTACAGACGGTACGTCAAAGGATTTGCCTCCCTGCTTTGGTTCAGCAAGCAATGTCTTTCCGTCGGCGGACAAGAAAGTTACGGCACCGCTCGCGGCATCGACCAACACTGTCATCGTTCCCGTGGAAAGCCGGATGTCCTTCTTGCCAATCTTGGTCTGTACGTTGCTCGCTTGGCACGACTGCGTCACGATCGGAACTTTCGGAGTTGGGATCTCCGATGTTGGACTGGCAATCACGTGTACGACGCGATCGCCGCACACCTCAACTCGCATCGCTCCGCCCGAAGTTCGGAGGGTAACGCCGTTCGAATCTGCATGAGATTCCTTAACAGCAAACTGGGGAACATCGGCGGCCCGAGCTGATAAAGCGGCAGCGAGTAAGAGCAGACCAATACGGTATTTGTTAATCATTGAGTACACCGGTCCTTTCGTCCTTCGTGCGAATCTCGGCATCCTTCGCCGCAGTGCGCCGATTCTTATGCGATCGAGACTTTTATTGAGGCTCCGCTTCGCCTTCGCCTTGCTGCATTGCAACCGCTGATTTATTCAAGTTCTCCCCGCGCAGGCGATTCGATACCTCAAAAGCTTGCTTGGCCGCCTCGCGATCGCCGACCTTTAAATACAGGCGAGCAATCTGATAATGAATGTGGCCGTCTTTATCACCGGCGAGAGCAAACTTCAATTCTGCGATTGCCTCCTGGGTGCGATTCGTCTTTGCGTATACGCTCCCCAGTAACGCATGCACGTGCGCGACATATTCTGGCTTGGTGTTCAGACTCTTTTTGAGGAATGGCTCCGCCCCGGAAAAATCATCGTGAGCGCAAAGAATCTCGCCCATCACTGCGTTCAGTTCGGGATCGTCAGAGTTGTTTTTCAAAGCAGCTTGCGCTACTTGAAAGGCGTCATCAAGCTGGTTATCGGCAAGCAGCGCCAGAGACAAGCCAAACAAAGCACCCGTATCCTCAGGTTTGAGCGCCAAAGCCTTCCGATACTCCTGCTCAGCGTCCGGGAAATACTTCCGCTGCCGATATAAGTCTCCCAGCAGTACGTGCATCTTGGGCGAGTTGGAGTCGATCTCGCTAGCCCGCGAAAGCGCGTGGATGGCAAGCTTTTGGGCGGCCTTTGTCTCCCAATACAAGCCCTCAACTTCTGTGCGGGAAACCATCGCCAGCTTTGCGCCTGCGTCAAACGCGTGACGGTAATCTCCGGTCGAATATGCGCACGACGTCAGCATCCGGAGTTCACTGACTTGCAATTGCTGAGGCCGTGACGCGAGCAGATCGGCACACTTCCGATACTTTCCACCGGCGTACAACTCCGCAGGGTTGCGAGTCGCTTCCTTCTCCGATGAAGCGGTTTTAGCGCCGCTGATCGAGCCCTGGGAAGCTGGCTTTTCTGCGAAATCGTTGCGAAACAGGGCGACTGCTTCTTCCGGCAGATCTCCGGCGGCTTGCGCAGTCTCTAAAGCACTCTGCAGCGCAGAGCGTCTCGGTTGGGCCAGTCCGGCCGTCAACTGAGGACCATTAACGCGTACAAAGCCAGCATCGGCTTTCCAGATTTTCGCAACTTCTTTCGCAGCCTGTTCGGGCGCGTCTTGCTCGACATGCAATCGCGCAAGGCCCAGCTTCGCGATGATCGAGCCGGGGTTGGACTTGAGTTCGGCATTCAGCTCGAGCTCTGCGCCAGGAAGATCGTGCTGCCTCAGCAACACCAACCCGTAGCTGGCGTGCGTACCTGGCGGCAGGGCCGCGGCTGCCGCCGCTTTTTTGAACGCCTCTGCGGCTTGAACGAACGCGTGTTGTTCGGAAAAATTATCTGCCATTAGAGCTTGCAGGTACGCTGAATCCTTATGCCGCGTGAGCAGAACACGCGCATCAGCTTCGACTTGTTCGAGATAACTCACGCCAAGGCGATACCAAGTGTCCGCGTTTCCAGGATCGAGCTCCACAGCGCGTAAATACGAACGAATTGCAAGCCGAGTGTTTGCAGTCCCCGCATAGGCTTGCCCGAGCCCCAGCTGTGCCTGAGCATCCGTGGGCCTTAAAACGGCAGCTTTCTTGAGGTATGGAATCGCCTCAAGGGACCGCTTCAGCTTCACATAGTCAAGTCCAAGAAACAGGTTGGGGACGAACAAACTCGGATTCAGTCGGATCGCCTGTCGGAAAGCGTCAGCGGCTTGCTCGTCTCTACCGGTCTGGTAGTACATCAAGCCGAGGTTTGCCCTGATTTCAGCGATTTCAGGATGGAAAGCAATAGCTTGCCGGTAGAACCCGGCAGCAGCTTCGAAATCGCTCCCGGCCTGGGCTTGTTGCGCCGAGGCCAGGAGAGACTCAAACTGATCGGGTCCCTGCGAGTATGCTGAACCCGATAAAAGCCCGAACATCAAACAACAGACAACCGGAGCCGCCCATACTTTGCCCACGCATCACCAGTAAAGCTTGAGTGCTGCTTGCATCTGTCTTGGCGTCCACGCTTGAGTGATCGTCCCAAATCCACCGCCCATGAAGGTGTTCGGGCTGTAGAAGTTGGTGTGATTAAGAGCATTGAACATATCGAGACGGAATTGCACTCGCACACTTTCTCGTACTGAGAAATACTTTTGAATACTCATATCCCAGTTCTTGTAGCCGGGTGCCCGTAGATCAGAGAAATATCGTGGTGCATTCCCCAAACTATAGGGTTGGGCAACTGCGAAGGCCGACGTATTGAACCACTGGGTGCGGCTTGGATTAGCAACGTGGTAGTCGCCCACCACATCCACGTGTTGACCCGCTCCGTAGTAATTCACTCCATTGCCTGTGCTGGTAATAGTCAGAGGAAAGCCCATTAACCCTGCTTTTGGTTGCAGGACTGAACTTGCCGGTGTTGTTGATCACATTAGAAACAGTTGCGACAGAAACCCCTGCAATTTCTGCAACGGTTTGTATTGTCACTTTGACCGGTCTTTTCTGCTTCGGCGTTTGCTGAGTCACCTCGGAACCTCCGATGGGATTAATTAGGCGAGTTCACGTTCGGGACTCAGCGCGTCTCCCGGCCAAATGCGATGCGAAGCGCGTAAGCATATTTCGCTGTGGCTTGTGCAGGCAGTCGAACGTGAAGCCCATCGGGACGCTGCTCGAATTGGATCTTTGACTCACTTCCCAACAACGAAACGGATTGTATTGGGTCACTGCCCGCCGTTGGCGCGAGCGAGTGAATCACCGCTTCCCCATTTGCAGGCCAAGCGAGCCCGATGGCATAGAGCACGTTGCCCTTTGTGGTGAACCGAAAGTCCTCGGCGGTGTAGCTCGCGGTATCGGTGTCGTGAAATGATCCCGCCGCGACCTTCGTCGGACCCTCCCCGTAAATTTTCCATGGGCGGGTACCGTAAATCGACTCGCCATTGACATTCAGCCAGGCGCCGACATCAAGAAGTACCTGCTGTACTTCTTGCGGTATCGTGCCGTCAGACCTTGGACCGATGTTCAGAAGCAGATTGCCGTTCTTGCTGACGATATCGATCAGCTGGTCGACGATGAACTGGGGCGACTTGAAGGTATCGTCCTTGATGTAGCCCCAGGATTTGTTGCTAACGGAGGTGTCTGTCTGCCAATACAAAGGCCGCGTGTCTCCGAGCTGGCCACGTTCCAAGTCGAGCACGGCCGAGTGGTCCTGCATGGCATAGTCCTTGTAGGTAATGACTCCTGCGTGATCGCCGTACTTAAGAGAACTGTTGTAGTAGAACGCGGCAAAGCGTGTGAGGTCGGCACGGATGGATGCTTGCCCGATCCACCAGTCAAAGAAAACGTAGTCGGGATGGTACTTGTCCACGAGTTCCGCGGACCGCGCGAGCCAGTCATCTGCCCACGCTGAAGAGACATACGTGAAGTCGTTATCGAGCGGAGTCCCGCGCCCATTGATCAGCCAGTTGTGTGCCGGGCCGTAGAACGCGGCGTATTTCGGATCGTTCACATCCGAGGAGATGGATCGGCCCACGCCCAGGAAGAAATTGTGCTCAACCCGATGCGAGGACACGCCAAAATGCAGCCCCTCACCCCTTACTGCTTTGGCTAGGTCCCCGATAAGATCGCGATGAGGTCCCATCTTGACTGCGGTCCAGTCGCTGAGGCCGCTGTCGTACATTGCAAAGCCGTCGTGATGCTCTGCCACAGGCACTACGTACTTCGCACCCGCTTTTTTGAATAGCTCGGCCCACGCCACCGGATCGTAGTGTTCCGCTTTAAATAGAGGAATGAAGTCCTTGTACCCGAACTTGTCTTGTGGGGCGTAGGTGGCGATGTGATGTTCATATTCCGGCGATCCGGCCCGATACATCATTCTCGGATACCATTCGCTGCCAAAAGCAGGGACTGAATAAACTCCCCAGTGAATGAAGATCCCGAACTTTGCGTCTTTATACCAATCAGGTACTTCATACTTCTGAAGCGATTCCCAGTCGGGTCGGAAGGGACCCTGATGGGTGGTGCCATCGACTTCCTTCAGGAGTGCCGAGCGCTGTGGGTCGTACTTGCTGCTGGCCTTCTGCCAGACTTGGTCGATGATCGCCGGATCTTCCGAGGCGGTTGGGGCCGCGGCGTTCTGCGCATGCAGCATAGAAAACACGAGTAATGTAAACAAAACACCGCTGATTCTACGAAGTGAGAAATGAGAGAGCATAATCTCGTTATCCTCGACTAGAAGTCCGTCGCAATGATCTTGAAGGATCGGAACCCACTATCCCTCTACGCCAGTTAGCGAATCCTGCCTGCTGAGCTTTGCCCATACAAATCCGTACAGCGCCACGAAAACAAAGCAAACCAGGGGCACCACAAAGCCAACACGCATCGAGTACTGGTCGGCGATGCGGCCCATGAAGGGCGGGGCAATTGCGCCGCCGACAATGGACATCACAATCAGCGATGAGCCGAACTTGGTGTGCTCGCCCAGGCCGCGGATGCCGAGGGCGAAGATTGTCGGGAAACCCACCGACATGAAGAAGAACGACGCGAACATCGCGTACATGCCAGTTTTACCGCCCCCTAGAGTGACCGCGATCAGCGCCACGTTGACGACCGAGTAGACCGCGAGCACTCGCTCCGGCTTGAACTGACTGATCACAGCACTGCCGAAAAGGCGGCCGAGCATGAATAGAACGAACCCGATGGCACCCAGCCACCGCGAAGCCTGCAAGCGGGTCACTCCTGGATCATTCTCGAGCACGTAGTTGACGAAGAAGCTGAAAATGCCGGTTTGTGCCGCAACGTAGAGAAACTGGGTGGCTACGCCCAGGGTGAAATGCTTGCGCCGGAACAAGTCCCAGTTCCTGGAGACCACCTGGAAGGCAGCCACGTAGGAGACCACCAACAGGCCGTATTTCGTCGGCTGGAACAATCCCTCGTTCATGTGCAGCAAGGTCCAGAACAGTCGCAGGATTGGAGCGATGAAGAAGTACAGCAACCCGAACACAGTCGCCAAAACTATGGCGATCGCGGCTTGTTGCCTGCCCGTGGGCTTAAGCCGGTTTTTCCCGGCCGCCGCTGCGCGGCTTTCATCCTCGGCGTGCAAGTCCGGAACGTTTGATAAAGCAAAAATGACCAGCAACAGCACTACAAATGCCCCAATCCCGATGTAAGGCGTGGTGAGGCCGGCATTGGCATCGGCTCCGTCAGCGCCGGAAAAAACAAAATACCCGCCGACGATCGGCCCCAGAATCCAGCCCAGACCGTTGGTCGTCTGGGCGATGTTGATGCGCGTAGGGCCGCCTTCGGGTGCGCCCAGAACCGTCGCATACGGATTGGCAATCGTCTCCAGGCACCCTTGTAGCCAAACTTCTTCGCCATTAGGCCGGCGGGGATGGCCATCAAGAAATAGGCGAGATAGTTCGCCGCTTGTACCAGCCCCGACTGTTCCTTGTTGATTCGCAGCGTGTCCTGAAAGTGCTTGTTGAGAATATCAATCATCCCGTTGCAGAAGCCCCAGAGCAGAAACAACGAAGTAATCAGGGCAAAAGTCACTGCGAGGTTTCTTCCTCCGGCACGAAACAAACCGCCGTTGGAAACGCGTTGACCGACGTTGGCTGGTGGTTCACTCCTAGTGATTTGCATGATATTCAGTCGACCGTGACCAGAATTTTCTTGAAGCTCGACGGATTCTCACTCCACGAACGCAGTGCATTGGTAGCTTCCTCGAGAGGCACAATCAGGCTTACTGCCTGATCCACCGGGAATTTCGCACGCTGAAGAAGATCGATTACAGCGTGGAAGTCCGCTGGTTGGGCATTTCTTGATCCAAGAACATCCAATTCTTTCTGCACGAACAGACGGGTCTCATAGCTCACAGGTTCTTTGGCATACCCGATGTACACAACCCTGCCGGTAAATGCGACTTCATCGACGGCGGCCCGAAACGTTGCCGGCGTTCCCACCGCTTCAATCACAACGTCTGGGCCTCGGCCTTCAGTCAACTCCAGCAAACGATCGTGTAACGGTTCACGGGCACTGTTGATGGAGTGAGCACCACCTGCCTTACGCGACAGGTCTAGTTTTTCGTCATCGACGTCAATACAGATCGTCATTGCACTGCGAGCGTGCGAACCCGCTATAGCGCCCAGCCCCACTCCTCCACAACCGAAAACCGCGACCGTATCGGCCGCCGTGACCCGTCCCCGGGCTATCGCGTGAAAGCCGACGGTGAGCGGCTCAACCAGACACAGTTCCTTTGGTGTAAGTCTTGCCGGAAACAACTTCTCTGGTGGCATCACGATGAACTGAGTAAGCGCACCATCCCGCTGCACGCCCAGAGTCTGATTGAACTGGCACGCATTCGGGCGTCCGCGTCGACACGATGCGCCTTGACCGCAGCTTGTGTAAGGGGAGACAGCCACATCTGTCCCAGCGGGCAGATTACTGTCGCCCTGCACAACTGTGGCGCACACCTCATGCCCAGGAATTCTCGGGAATGAGACGAGTGGGTTCAACCCGCGGAACGAGTTCAGATCACTCCCGCAGAGTCCAACCATCCGCACTTTCAGCAATATGCTTTGGTCCTTCACCGCCGGGTCGGGAACCCGCTCGATGGACGCTTTTCCCGGCTTCTGCAGTACGAGGGCCTTCATGTTTGAAAAGTGTTAGGGTCAGCGAACAATGCCGTCTGCGACGCCTAAAGCATGCATTTCCCGATTTGAGAATCCCATCGCAGCGCGAAGCCGATCCTCGGCTTGAGCGTTCCAGTAGCCGCACTCCAGGTCGAAAAATACCGACGTATATGGAATTCGCATTTTGGTCTTAATTAGAAGCACTCGGAACATTTCACCGATGCGGTCAAGCCTGGAGATGATATCTTCGTGCGGCAGGGCACGAACTTCGTATCCTTCAAGAAGATCACCGAGTTGCTCCCGGTAGGAAGTGATACCTGGTGCATCCTCCTCAGAGACAAAAGTCAATTCTCTGTCCGTGTAGATTGTTGGCCTGATGTGCTTACATTCCTGAAGAATCGCGAACGCCTTAGCGAGGGCAGCTGTTTGCTCTTCATCCGCGACAATCGTTTCGACCCCTTGTCGGGATTGTGCCGGATAAGCCGAGTCCGCAATGACCAACCAATTGCGATGTCCAAAAAGTTGCAGCCGATCCTTTAGCAAATCTTCCCAGGTTGAGCTCATATGTGCGCCAATTCCTCATCGAAACAGACGGCAACTTTGCCGCACTTCCCCGAAGCCATGAGCGCATAGGCTTCTGCTGCGTCATGAAGGCCGAAACGGTGCGTAATAATGTCAGCGGGATGCAGGTCCCAACGCACAAGGCGCTCCACCAATTCATCCATGAGCCAGGTCGTTGTCACCCACGAGCCATAGATCGTCTTCTGATCGTGAATCATGTCGGGAGAAGGGTTGAACTCCACCGTCCCTCCTTCACCTACAAACGCAATTCTTCCCCACTTGCGCGTGGCTCGAATGGCTGTGGCGCGAGCGGTTTTACTAGCCGAACAATCCACTGCCCGCTCGACTCCGTAACTGCGAGTCAGGTCACGGACTTCAGTTACGTTGTCGGGACCTGCAGCGAGTGCGAAATCACACAGCCGGCGCACTCGCGCTAGCTCCAGGCGTTCGGGAACGACGTCAATTCCAATAATCGTCTGGGCGCCCAGCTTGCGGCATAATGCTGCGGCAGCAAGCCCCACCGGTCCAAGTCCCGTGATGAGTACCGAGTGGTT
>WNFY01017732.1_pt1 | contig 13710 bp, 15 predicted proteins | sample 5400091 | NCBI WGS metagenome assembly WNFY01 (sample SAMN13153364, study PRJNA577476) | soil metagenome | isolation source: 60 cm soil or saprolite under grassland replicate 1 | place: USA:California | collected 2016-06-15 | reverse complement strand
AGCCACGCTGGAGAAGGAAGGTGTCAAACTCGGGGTTGTTGGGCTCAACAGCACATTCCTCCAATTAATAGCTGGCGACCGCCAAGAAAAACTTGCTCTGAGTATCCGCCAGTTCAATGCAGTATGCGGTGGTCATGGGGCAGATTGGGTCAAACAGCATGATGTCTGTTTGTTGCTGACGCATCAACCGCCAAGCTGGCTGACGGAAGAGGCTCGTAATCAGTTGGCCGGAGAGATTCATAACCCCCCTGGGCGCTTCGTCCTACATCTGTTTGGTCATATGCATGAGCCTAATTACAGCAGTCTTGCTCAGGGGGCTATAGACCCCCGTCGTTGGCTGCAGGGCTGTTCATTGTTTGGCATGGAAGGATGGGGCGAGGGAAGAGATAGGGAGCGGCTGCATGGCTATTCACTTGGTCAAATAAAGATTGTGAACGGCACGGCTACATTATGCTTGTGGCCGCGCAAAGCTGTGCCAAGACAAGGATCTGGTTGGAGGATTGATCGCGACCCGATCTTTGACTTGCCAAGGGGAGAAGATAGATTGGGGCCAATACCAGTGGCATTTCGAGGACAGGGTTTGCCCATATCCATAGGTATAGACGCTTTTCGTCAAGACCTTCAGGGGCGTCTTGCTATTGGAACGGGTGCGGTAGTTGTACCTGTGAAAAAAGAGCAACTAGGTCAGAAATTCTATCTCCTTGAGAAGGCGGATTTGTTCACTCCTCCTCCTTGGAGACGGCGAGCCCAAATATATGGAGACACATATGCTGTACAGGAGACACAGGGAGCGATTGCTACTCAATACCCAGACTTTCATGTCTGTGCCGCAGTGTTCCGAAAGGTAGCACCGGGTAGTTACGCCATTGTGTGGAGCAGCGGTGAAGAATTAACCGAGGAAGATATGTCAGATCCGGATAGACGGAGAACAACTTATGTACATGAAAGAACCGTTGTCAAAGTACTTTTTTGAATGATTAGGAACAGGAACTTCACCTCTCTTTCCTCTGCCCCTGGTACAGAGACCTTCACTCCAGGCCTTCATGAGTGTAACCCTCACAACCATGTTGCGATGTTGGTCTTCTTGTTCCACACACAGGTCCCGCCAGCATAATTCTGAGCTGCACCAGGATCTCCATTGGGCAGCGTTACCGAGTATTCCGCACTCAAGCAGCATCCTTTGTAATGCCCATTCATCCATTGACTGCGCCAATCATTGAATATGCCGGTATCGCGCGGCGGTGGCGTTTTGCCGATACTCAAAAAGTAGCTATTCCACACTGCTATACACAAATCGTTTGAAAACATTTCAGGGCCTCCGTTCAAAAAGTTTTGTAAATCAGCAAAGGGATACGGGCCTGGACAATAGAAACGGTTCAGCGCGTCTATATCGCGGTGCCTGATAATGCCGCCATGTGACGGGTCTCCCACCGTGATCACCTGCTTAGGGATACCATACTCCTCACAGATGGCCTTGACCACAGCAAACGAGGTAGCACGTTGAGCAGGCGTCAGCTCGTCACTATTTTGCTGCATATCATACTTTACATGCTCGATTGAGATGGTATTGTAGTTCTGGTTTCCTTGTGGAAGGAAGCGCGCATACTGCGCGCCATTGTTGGGATTGTCAGTCAGGCAGCAATTGCCCCATGCGGTAACGTGCAGAGAAAGACCCTGTACATACGTACCATCCTTATTGATAAGGAGATGCGTACTGGCGTTCCCTGTCCCGTTTGCTGAGGCTACTGCCCAGGTGTTGGCTATAGCCTCGGCACTGCTCCCTGGTCCACTTGCAGTCCCATGCAGGACTATCCATTTCGGCTGACCGGCAGGAAAGGTCCCAAAGGTCAGATTGGGATAGTAGATGCCGATAGCCTCGGCTATCCATCCTTGATTCGCTATTGTTACGCTCATACAAAGCACTCCTCTTTTTATCGGGTCAAGAGTGAGATCTCTCCCGCCTGCTCGGAGGCAAACGGATAGTCTGCGAGGTTTCCCTCCATGTCCGACATGATGATTCCGTCTTGTCGGCAGAGCAGTGTCCAGATTACCTCTCATATCAAATCCGCTTAATCACTCTTAAGACGCTAAGGGTAGAGCCACATTAGACGGTGGTCGAGCATAATTCCCCCTTGTGAAGACGAACGCGGGGTCTCTCGGACTTAGGTTTGGATCTGCTCGGATCGAGCAAGGGGTTGGTACGAGGACGGCCTCTGCGTTTGGGAATGGGCAAAGGAGGTGGAGCGACTTTATAGCTCAACAGTTCAAAGAGACTCCATTGGTGATCGGTTAATCCGCTGGCCATGGCAGGTGTGCATGGTGTGCCTAACCCTCCTTTCTCACTACTTTTACTTAATTCCTGATGATACCAGCAAAAATTATAGGTGCACCCAATGAGATACATTCCGGTATGAAAAGCGAATAATTTTGAAGAGGCGTGACGGCATTTTCGTGTCAGAGAGGCTAATCGCTCACGGAGAGTCCCATTGAAGCGCTCGATAAATGAGGTATTGATCATGATACCACCATTTGAGCTCCTCAAAAGCTTCATCGCTTGTTCTCGATTTCCATGGCTCATTTGACGAATTACCTCTTTGAGATGTTTGTTCACGGTGTGCTTAATCACCGTTCCAATATGTAAACCCGGCCACACTTCTAATACTACAGCCGCACTTACACCGGAGAATCGCTGTACAATGGCCCGCGAGGCCCAGCCTTCGAAAAATTATCATTCAGTGTCAATTACCCATTGAGGCCGTTTCACGCCCTAAGTGCTGCTGTAGTACTAAGGAGCATCTTCCTCTTTTTCCTGCTCTTTCGATTTTTTCTCGAAAGAATCTCTTAATACTATTTGGATAGGGTGACCATCCATCAGTACAGATCAAGAGATCACACAGCGTTTTACTCGCTCTTCGCACCTGTTGCAACAATTGATCAGCCAGTTTTCTCTCACGCGTCTGGCTCACCACTCCTGCCACCCATAACCGTGTTGGAACCATGATCGCCAATCCCATCCATGCGATGGTTCCTCTGGCTTTTACCCAAATCTCATCTGCTTGGACATGGATCATATCCAGCTTTCCTTGTTCTATTTTGTCTTTATGAACCTTTTCGCAATGAGATCCTGCACGATCTCGCCAATTTGCTACCGTTCTTTCATCAAGCTCAAATGCATGCACAATCGCTTGAAGTGGACATCCATACGCTAATAACGTTACTACAATGACAATCACCGCCGTGGGTTTTCGTAATCCAGCAAACATCGTCCCTTCTTTCGCACTAAACGTTCTCCCACACGTTTTGCATTTACATATCCACAGATTACTATGGATGCGTTTTTCTTCAAGCCCCCCTTCCACCGTCTAATGTGGCTCTACCACGCTAAGCCTATGAACTTTTTTTATATGATTTTTTTCAACTTGTGCTGATTTTAATGATAACTCTATAAGGAGAGCATTCAGAACCGGGTGCTGGATTTGCCGCTCTGTCTCTTTCAGTCGCAATTAATGCTCCAAACATATAAAGATATCAAATACAACATATCTGTTCCTCGTTTCTCCAGTTTCTTCTTCTCAAAAGAACCGAGAAAGGCCTCTGGGGAACAACAGACGCCGCGTGGAGCAATTATGTCCATTTTCATCCCTGCGAATTTTTTATCGCAGAACCGGTACAATTGTGGTTGCAACAATATCACGCTGTACTGCCACATTATTGGGGACAAAGTAGCTGCCATGAGGTGCGCCGTCGCCAAAGTTTGGTACCTCAAAATCCTGATCCACCTGGAAACCTGGGCGCAGCCAGGAGCCGATTACATCACCTTGCGCATGCACATTTACCCAGGTCGTAAGATTGCTAGGCTTACGTCCAGAACGATCATCGAGAAATGGAAAGACCAGCCACAGAGGACTACCTAAGGTGAACAGATTGGTCAGTTGAAAGGCAGGCAGTTCTACCTCAAGGTCGATCAAGCTCTCGTAGGCCACTACTGTGCCCCAGCTATGTGCAATGATCGAGATATCATTGCCACTGCCGGCCAACGGGCGTATCTTCTCCTTCACCTTTTCTTTGACCGCGCTACGGATCCGTCTACTCACCAGGTACTGTACGAATTCGCCAACGTAGGCCTGCGGGTCCAGCACCCAGGAGGGGAGTAAATCCGCATCCTTTGCATCCTGATCAACCACATCATGCCACTCGCCGAATAATGCTGGACCAGAACGCAACGCCGAGGCACGAGCTTGCAGCACCGTCACCAGCGCATTGCTTAGATTATCCGCAGCACCTTGCTCCTGGGGTGTCAGAGGTACCCTGGCTTCCTTCAGCCCCACAACGTTCATCATATTTGCGAACACCACCGCCCACAGCCCCTCGATGAAATCACTAAGAGGAAAGTTCAGGTATTGGTTAAACGCTTGCGTCCAACTAGTCGAAAATCCGGTCTGGGTTGGACCGATCCCATGCACCCACTCAATTCGATAGTTCTGAGGGCCGATCATAGCTTCCTCCGCTCAGTCTTGTCAACTCAATTGAAAGGGCAGAGCTTGCTCCCACAGTTCTTGCTTGGCAAAGGCAACAAGCTCCATCTAATTGGTGCTGTACTCAGCGTTTGCAATAGATGGAGCATGCCCCTGTGAGCTAGCTGACATAGACCCAGGGTGGGTCGAGGTAGTTGGCAGAGCCATCTGCGAAGTTGAGTTCGGCGTGTGAACCACCACCACGCGCGTAGACCGTGAAAGATTCGGAGACGCGCAGATAGGCAATATCGGGGCCGCCCAGCAGATCGCCGTAGTACTCGATGGCCGTTTCATCAAACCGATTGTTAACATCGATGTTCTGACTATCGTAATATAAGAGGTTCGCATTAGAATTCGACTTGTAGCCGTACTGATAGCCTATGATGCTCACATCAAGACTGATCCTGGCTTCTTTCGAGTCCCAGAATCCATCGTCTGAGTAGTCAATATAGAATCCGGCGAAGGGAGCATTCATCGTGTACGAATACCACCTTGATGTGCTGGTGGAATGGTAATACCACCACTCTGCTCTGACCGTTCCGCTACATGCGCCGGTCCCGAAAATACCCGAACCGCTGCCCTGGCAGTCGGTCGACAGTGTGGCTCGACCTGGATTGGGTCCCTGCCAAATTACGCCACCATTACTGTTATACAAAGTGAGATAATAGGGGAAGAGTGTTGTTATACCACTTGGTGCAAAGGTGGGTCGGAGTTCCCTGAGAGGTGCCGCAACAGAAGGCTGTGCCACTTTTGCCTTGATATCCGCGATGCTTGTGCGCGCTTCCTTGGCGAACTCGACTTGGGTCGAGCTCAGCTTTTGTAGCAGATTCTCCTCTTCCTTGCTGAGTTTCTCTACAACACGTTTAAGTTGCTTCTGCCCTCTCTCTTCGGTAACCCTGAGTTGTTCCGCGCTCCGTGCATGCATTTCCTCAATCTCTTTATGACGCTGGTTCACCAGTTCCTGGATCACACTTGCAGGCATGGAAAGCTGAGCCGTGGGCTGTTGTGCCATCGCTTGAGGTTGCTCCTTTACCATGCTCTGTGCTGGTCTTTGAGATGTCATTGTTGTTTTCCTTTCAAAATTCGGAGAATGATAAACTCCTTCTTTAAACAATCACTTTCAAGACAAGGGGCGGCCAATGCTCAAGCTTATCTCATCAAACGTTTGAGCCAGCGCCTCATGCGCCAACGCATCCCAGGCTTGACGCCCATCGTCTCCAGGTAGGACGCGATGAAGTCCCCGATCTCGCCCAAATTTTTCAGATAGCGGCGTCGGCCATTTGGCACGTGGGTGATATGACCACGCCAGACTCCCCGGCCTGCTTCTCCGGCACGCTCTTCGACCCAGATCCTGACGATGAACGATTGGGCTTCGGACTCGATCTTATCCATAACCGCCCTCGCCTTCTAGTGCAGCCGGGCTTGCTTTCACTTGCCTTGACCAGACCTTCTCTGTTCGATTCAACTATAACGTGGAGGTGTGGTTTTCGTCGGAGAGGGTGGGTTGGAGTTCTTGCTCAGAGCCCGTTCCACGTGCTGCATGCTTTGCTGTACCTGGCTTTGGAGGGCAATCAGAAGCTCCTGGAGTTGTGTCAGGTGACCAAGTGCTTCGATCAGTGGAGCGTTTGAGCTATCAAGCGCTGGTTGAGCTTCGTTTGGTATGAAGGTTGGCTCTGGCGCAACGAGTTGTTCAGTCAGAATCTGCTTGTAGAAGGCTGTCGTGCGTTTTGAGGGTTTCACACCAAGTTCTTCATGCAGAGTAATGGAGCACTGCTCGTACAGGCCTAGGGCTTTCGCTCGGTCTCCATTCAAATAGTGTAAGCGCATCAAGCGTCGATACGTACATTCGCGGACCTTATCACAGCTGATGACACGCATGCCGTACTGTATTCCCGTTTCGTAATCATGATGTACCTCGCAGTAGCTCATCAGTTTTTCTAACATCGTCAGGTACATGTTCTGCAAGTGCTCACGCTGGTAGAGACACCAGTCCTCGTAGCAGCCCTCTAGGAGTGGACCACGGTAGAGTTGCACCGCGTTGTGCAACGCTTGCACGTTCTGGGTGTCTAACTCCTGGCTTGCTATCCTTTGAACACATTTAAACGTCTTCTCAAACACGGCTACATCAAGCCAGAAGCCAGCTTCTACGTTCATTTGAACTTGGTCCCGCTCAACTAGTAAGAGGCGATCATGAGGAGCTTCCGTTTGGGAACCCAGGGCAGATTGCAGATGCCAGAGCAGCTGTCGTAACTTCTTCTTCGATAGAGTGGTAGTGGTATCAGGCCACAACAAGCCTGCCAGAGACTCACGAGAAATAGGGTGGTGGCGGTGGAGCAGAAGATAGCTGAGCAGTTCCTGCATCTTGTATGCTTCAAGACCTGCCACGACTTGTCTGTCCCGCCGGATACAAAATCGCCCAAAGAGCTGGATGCATATCCTGGACATAACTACCCCTCCATGTAGATAGACTATCTCAACTGCATACTGGGATCAGTCCAAAGTACGGATGCAGTTGTAACCTGCTATGCGGATGTTCTATAGTGTACTATTTACTGCATTTTCCTTAAATAACCCATGCTCCTAGCGGAGCACCCACAAAGATGGAATTGATGGTGCAATTCCAGGAGAATAAATCTTTGTTATGAAGCGAGCTTTATTTCTATAACGGAAAGTAAGAAATTATCGTATTTTGTATCTAAAATAAAATACGCCCACATCTCTGCTTTTTTGTAGGCAAGAATAGAGAACTGCAACATCTTCCCTGGATCTTCGTGATCTGCGATAGCAATCACCTTCTGCAGGTATCTGCTTTTTATGTCATTTGTCAGTTAAAAAGGTTCATGACCACATGTGGTGAATCAGTCCGCTTGCTACGGAGTGAAATGGATACCTCAGAAGAGATTCTCTTCTCCAAAGAGCTAAACCAATGAGGGAAAAGACGTTACAGAGACGCTCTAGAGACGCCCAGGAGACGCTACAGAGATGCTAAAAGTCAACGTGGAGACGTTCAGGAGACACCTCCACGTTATAGTTGAATCGAACAGAGAAGGTCTGGTCAAAGAGAGTGAAAGCAAGCCCGGATGAACTGGAAGGCGAGGACGACTATGGATGAGACCGAGTCCGAAGCCCAATCGTTCATTGTCAGGATCTGGGTCGAAGAGCGTGCCGGAGAAGCAGGCCGGGGAGTCTGGCGTGGTTATATCACCCACGTGCCAAATGGCCGACGCCGCTATCTGAAAAATCTGGGCGAGATCGGGGACTTCATCGCGTCCTACCTGGAGACGATGGGCGTCAAGCCTGGGATGCGTTGGCGTATGAGGCGCTGGCTCAAACGTTTGAGAGGGCAGCGCTGAGTATCTAGCCCTCTACTACAGATCAGTAATCGCCTTTGCGTTAACATTGACGTTAAACGGCTTGTAGGGTGCTTCCAGGGTAGACACTACCAGCCTATAGATACACTGAACGTTTAAAAACGTTATGCCTCTTGCTGAGCAGGGGGTAGACACTGGTAGTTCATAGCTTCGTTGGGCTTGCGGCCAGCGTTGATACAACGTTTAACGTTAATGGTTAAAAAGCTTACGTAGCGCTGGGCCTAAAGAAGAGAAAAGGAGAAGACAGCCACGATGAATGCCAGGCCAATCCACGCAGCGAAATTCCTCAAGGGCATTGATTATCCTGTCAACAAGGCCGATCTGATCAAACGCGCCGCACAGTCTGGAGCGGACGAACATGTCCTTGCCACGCTTGAGCAGTTACCCGATCAGACGTTCGAGGGGGCATTCGGTCTGAGCAGGGCAGTTGGCGAGATCGGCCGTGAAGAACGAGTGTTCGCAGGACCTCGTGCCGACCAAGGGAGATGGGAGAAGTACGCGTACCAGAGCGAGGCCGGGAGTCATGACTACTTTGTCTACACTCCTGCCAACTACCAGACTGGTTCAGCCGTTCCTCTCCTGGTCATGCTCCATGGATGTACTGAAGGAGCAGAGGACTTTGCGGCTGTTACACAACTGAATCAGTTGGCCGATCAGAAACAATTTATCGTCGTATATCCGCAACAGGCGAGGGGCGATAATCAGGAGCAATGTTGGGACTGGTTCGAAGCTTCCAATCAATCCAGGGACAGTGGAGAACCTGCGCTTCTTGCAGGAATCACGCAGACGGTGAAACAAAACACTTCTCGGTGGACGATAGATACGAGTCGGGTTTACGTGGCGGGGTTATCTGCTGGTGCTGCCATGGCTGTTATTCTGGGTGTTACCTATCCAGACCTCTTTGCCGCCATCGGGGTTCATTCTGGGTTAGAGTATGAAGCGGCCACCAGCCAGCAAGACGCCTTTTTGGCCATGTTCTTTCGGGGAGGTTCCGATCCAATGCAACAAGGACAGTTGGCATATCACGCAATGGACAGTGTGGCTCGTGTGGTGCCAACCATTGTCTTTCATGGGACCAACGACCATATCGTGAAACTTGTCAATGGCGATCAAGTGATCCGACAGTGGATGGAGACGGATCGGCTTGCCTCGCAGGGCACGTATACTGCTGATTTTCGCAAGCCGAGCAGCGTCATGCCTGGACAGGTTCCAGGTGGACGGAGCTATACGGTGTACACGTGGAATGATTCCTCCGGGAACGTCGTGCAAGCCTATTGGAAAGTTGACGGGATGGACCACGCCTGGTCAGGAGGCAGCCAGGGCAAGCCTTTTTCCGATCCTCACGGGCCTAACGCGAGTCTGGCCATGTACCAATTTTTTCTAGCCCACCCGCTTCGTGAGTCGGAGGCTTCCGCAAGGAGCATACCTCTGGCTGATGAATCACGCCAGCAGTATGTTGCCTTTCCTAGGTAGCGAGCGTGCTGCTAGTCTGAATGCGCACCCAATCGGCTCCCTTGACCCAAACGAGCAGATCGAGGTGAGCATGTACAAAGATTGGTGGTAAGTTTCTTAGTGTGCTCTCTTACGTTCCATCTCGTAATGCTGGTTCCTTGAGCTGGTGAAATCACGTCTGGTGTGAGGAGAGGTATGTGTCAGCAATACAGGTCTCTATCTCACACACATAGGAGGTTGTTGTTATGTTACCTATGCAGGTCGCGCTTGTTCCAGAGAATGAACAGGTTGGGATTACCGTATCGAACCTTACCCGTGTCGCTGCCGCCTTGCAAAAACAGGTTACAAGAGATTTCGGCCCTGTTTGGGAGGTAGACGGAACGGTTGATGCATTTGCAAGCCTAGAGGATGTGCCGTTGGGATATTGGCCAATCATCATCAGTAGGGATGCACCAGATTTCGCATTGGGCTTTCATTCGGACCAGGAAGGGCAACCGTTTTCATTAGTGAGGTTTACTGCGAATTGGTCGCTGACGGCTAGCCATGAATGTTTGGAAATGCTCGCCGATCCTTTTGGGGACCGAGTGGTCCCAGGCTTCTCTCTCAGAGAAGATCAAGGACGCGTATCTTACTTGGTAGAAGTATGCGATCCTTGTGAACGTGCACCCTTTGCCTACACATCGAATGGCACGTGGGTTTCGGACTTTTACACGCCCGATTTTTTTGATCCGAAAGCAGCGCCAGGAGTTCGCTATGACTTCACTGGCAATATTAAAGAACCTCGACAGGTTTTGGAAGGAGGATATATTAGTTGGCATGAGCATCGTACAAATGAATGGTGGCAATTACAGTTTTTCGGTAGAGAACCAGAATTTGTGAACTTGGGTGTCTTAGGGAATGTGAGAAATCTTCGCGAGGCCATTGATGCAAAAGTGAAGCCAAGACCGGAGGCATTAGGGCTGCCGGATGACGATCAATCGCTCAAAGCTGCACAAAAAGCCTGGAACCAGGTAGAAGAGTCTTCAAATGCTAGAGCAAGAATGCTAAGTGATACAATTAGAGAGATAAAAAGTGGAAAACGGCAATAAGTAGTGAGCGTAGCTCTCAGTACACAAAGTCATTGAAAGGAATCGGAATTGACAACCTGCTCATGGCAGATCTCGCCTTGCTTGAGATGGCATCGCGCGTGACCTGAATTTCGACCCTTCTCTATGATTTTGTGTACTCAGGAAGGAGGTGCTCTTATGAACAATGATGAGGAAGAATTGCAAAAAGTACGTGCTGAGCACGTACGTGAGCAGCTCGAACGGCTAAAAGCGGGCCAGAAGGCAGGAGAGCGCGGAGGTCCAGCACGCGAAAGCCCTCGTGACTTTGTCCATCGAAGGATGAGAGAGATAGCTCGCGCGCGGCAAAAAACCAAAACCTCGGAGCCTGATCATCCTCAAAGCTCTTCATGAGAGATGGGAGCTATTGTTTTCCGTTTATCACTCCATCAGCCGAGTACAGCTGCCAAGATTTCGTCCAAAAAGGGGAGGGTCGGCTCTATTCTCTGAGTCGAAATTGCGTCAGCAATGAAGCATTTATCGAACGAGCCCGTTGTAAGGCACGCGCATTAATGACCAAGTAGGTCAGCGTATTGAGGTTTTTGACAGAGCGACTGTTGCGCACTTTGGGACGATCAATGCCTAGCAGCTTGTCGGAGAGAACGGAAGAGCAGCTCACCCAGCTTTTTCAGGTTCCTGACCTTGCTTTCCCACAGGGATGGAGAGACCTCCTGCTCCTGCGATTGTTGTACGATCTTGGGCTGCGCCCAAGTGAAGTGATTTCGCTGCAGATCGCCGATCTCGACCTGCAGCAGCAGAGACTGCACGTTCGTCGTCACAAGACGGGCGGGGAGCAATTTCTTCGCCCGACTTCTGCCCTCCTGGTTGCAGCCACATCGTATTTGCACCTGCGCCGTGATCGAGACCCGGTAGTGGCTCATGTGAGAAGGATAGCCCGGTCTACATTATAGCGATGGAGAAAGAGGAGCAGGCAAGTCTCATGCATGACCACCGATTTGGAAAAGGAGAGCGTCATGCGCACAAAACGAGCGAGACGCTGGCGCAGCGTGTTATTCCAGCGTTCGACATGGGCAGTTTCTCCCGTCTCTTTGCCAACTGCGGTGTGCTGCTCGCTGGGGATCACCGCCGCGTAGGCCGCCCAGAAGGACGTTTCGCAATGCCCTGTGCGGTAGGTGGATGGAATGGCTTCCCACAACCGCTGGCACGTCTTTTTACTTCGATCACCGATGGCATAGGCGACCACCTGTCGCGTCTTGCGACATAATAACAATTCCGGTTCTAACTGGCCGATAAGGATGTCACTTCAGCTCTCACCAGAGCGTCCTTACAGAGAGGTAAAGTAAAGAATCTCGCAAGAACTGCGCGCAGTGCGAGAGGAACCGAGAAGAAAGGGAAAAACCCATCGTCAAGGGAAGGCAAGTGAGACAAGCTGCACCCCTTCTCTCGCTGGAAGAGGTCAAGCAGCGGATGAAACGGGAGCCGCGCTTTTGGGTCCGCCAACGCTGGTGGATCCTTTACCATGCTCGGCTTACCCCACGCAGCACCGCGGAAATCGCCAAACAGACCGGAGTTTCCCAGAGAACTGCTCGACGCGTCATTTCTGACTACAACCGCTTGGGACCTGATGCCCTGGAAACGCCAGGCACAGGGGGGCGGCGGCATGCCTACCTGACGATGGAGCAAGAACGCACCTTCCTCGCGTCCCTTGTGGCGCGTGCCGAGCGAGGCGAAATGACCACGGTTCGGCACATCGGAGAGGCATTGCCCACGACGTGCGCAACGAGGTGGTGCGCCGCATCAGCGGCAGAAAGTGAGTGTACCGGAAGGTATCAGGGTTGTTGGAAAACCCTGTGCATACCCGACGGATCCCTGCCACCTGGCTGGAATTCTGAAAAGAAGGGGGGAGTGTAGCATGTCGGGATCAAAGGCCACGTAAGAGGAAGTCATCAATCCTCTGGGTAGTCAATGCAAAGCGGGTATGGTTACACCTCTACTGGCTAAATTCTAGTCCCTCTGGCCTATTTGCGGACGCCAGCGAAAGATGACTGAAACGCTGGACCAGAAGAGAGAGTGGGAGGTTATCTCTCCCGCTCTCTCCAACTCTTCTGGCAGACCTTCTCTACGAGAGGTAACTCTCAGATCCTGCCGAAAATAGGCAAGAGCGCACGTTTGTTCTAAAATGGAAGTTCAAAACCACTTCCACGAGGAGAGCAAAAGCAGCTTGAGCAGATTTCTCATGCATTTCTCTTCTCGATCTTTCTCATTTTCTCTGCTCTTTGAATTGGCTTGAGGAGCGGCTTCATAACGCTATTGCCTATTTTCGCAAAGATCTGAGAGTTACCTCAACATCGCCGCCGAAACGATTCGCCAGGTGCTGCATGATGCCGGCTACAGCTACCAGCGCACCCGCACCTGGGTGCGCACAGGTTACGCGCTGCGGGTGCGCAAGAGCGGGACGGTAACCACCTATGACCCCGAGACGCCGGAAAAAAAAGAGTGATCGAGCTGGCCTACGAGCAAGCGGAAGCAGCGGGAATTGTCCAGCTGAACGAGGATGAGGCCGGTCCTCGGCCTGAGAAGCCTTTCCAAAGCCAAGCGACAAGTATTTTCGACTGCATTGGCTTTTGCTCACGGTGCAGATGGCTCCAGAAGCTCACGCAACTGAACAATGGAGAATGGCTCCTCTGGCCTTTTCGGACACGCTCTCAGTGACCAATGCCGTCTTGCATCCCTGGCTCAAGGAGCAACTCAGCACGCTGCTGGCTGAGATCGAGCAGGAGCATCCGGCAGCAGCACTCCCGCCGGAAGCCGAGCGTCCGCGGTGTGCCCAGTGGGAAACGTGGCTAGGGCACCCGCCGCGCACTCCCAAGCCACCCCTGCGCATCGTGCTGGTCCTGGATAATTTGGCAGGGCATCTGTCGTATGACCTGGTGCGCTGGTTCTTTGATCACGGCGTGATGCCGCTCTACACGCCGGTCGGTGGCTCCTGGCTCAACATGGCCGAGTCAATGCAGCGCATCATCGTGCGTCGGGCGCTTTCCGGCCAGCATCCCAAGAGCGCCCAAGAGGTGATCGACTGGCTCGAGCAGACGGTGGAGGGCTGGAACAAACACCCGACGCCTTTTGTGTGGAATGGCAAACGCAGGCGGCGCCGCGAGCGCGCTCGTTTACGCCGTTTAGCTGGGTCAGGGGCTGCGCTCGTCAAGGGCTACGCCATTGCCAGTTGACCCACTAGTACTACTACCGTACTTAGTCGGGTAACTCGTAGAGAAATGGCTTGTGAGGCTCGCCCTCGATACACTCTGTGAG
>WNFY01003991.1_pt1 | contig 13712 bp, 8 predicted proteins | sample 5400091 | NCBI WGS metagenome assembly WNFY01 (sample SAMN13153364, study PRJNA577476) | soil metagenome | isolation source: 60 cm soil or saprolite under grassland replicate 1 | place: USA:California | collected 2016-06-15 | reverse complement strand
AAATTTTCGATGCTTCGCCACCAGATAATTTAAGATTCTCGGCCCGCCAGCGAACATTTGAACGCGGCCCAGACTGTTATGAAACGATCAATTGCCCTGTCGGGCACTGAGGCGAAACCAAAAGCACCTCGACTAGTGAAAGCCAAAGAGTTTTCCAGTACCCAGCAGGTGGGTTAATAGAAACGGGCGGGCAGAAACTCCATCATTCTCTCACAAACTGTTGCACGGCGACATTGGGTGCCGTTCGTTGTCAAATTCAGCTTAAATGACGGCGCTGAAATTCAAACGAAATTTGTTGCCATCGACCCGAAACCCGTTTAGTAGGGTTGAAGTTTTCGAAGATTGTTCTGGGGGGAACAGCCGCCTCTCACACCCGCTCGGGTGTGGGGGGCGGTGATTTTTTTGATCGAGAAGAAGTTTTCGAAGAATTGTTCTGGGGGGAACAGCCGCCTCTCACACCTGTCGGTTGGGAGGCGGTAGATTTTCGATCGAGAAATCGGGACACTAACGAAGCTCTGACTGAAAGATAAAAGCCACACCGCGGGATCGAACCAGGGTGCGGCTCTTAACTTGATTGGGCCTTAGGTTGGGCTTGTTGGGCTTGTTGGGCTTGTTGGGCTTGTTGGGCTTTTGGGCGCGGTCGGACTTTGGGGGTTATACCCACCTTTAGCATCTTTTTTTGGCTTCAGGTCGCGAACTTTGATGTTTTTCTTTTTCTTGTCTTGCATTTTGTTATTTATCCTTTGTTGGGTTGTTGATTGATTGTGTTGTGTCAGTGACACCGAACAGCAACTGTTGCCCGCCTGTAACGTCCCGTTTTGGAATCAGGTCATCCAGACGAATCAATTTCTCTTTCCTGCGCTTGGGCCTTTGATTTCCTGATTCTCCGGCGGCGGGCGCATTCTTTTTACTCTTCGGTCCACTCACGTTGCCTTCTTGTGTTATCAGTATCCGTGCCAAGTCGCGCAAAACCTGGTCGAGATAAGAGTGGGCGACGGGTTTCTCCTTAACCAGCAAGCAGTTACGCAGCGCTTCCTTACCGAGAATAAACAATCGTCATTGTAGAAGGAGCGAATGTGGGAGTTCATTCTTAGGCCACTTGGGCTCGTTTTAAGGCCTACGATGCTTTATTTTTTAGCCACGTCCCGGAGATATCGGGCGACGGTTGAGCGAGAAATACCGAGCAATTTTGCCGTCCGCCGCTGGTTCTGATTTGCTTGCTCATAAACGAATCGAACGTGCCGTTTCATCGCGCTTTCCATTGACAGATCGGTACCAGCGTCGTTTTCCTGGTTGTTACTGACCACCGTAGGAAACGACTTGGCCAATTCAGGAGCAGCTGGATTTGGCTCCAGGTCGGGAGGAAAGGCGACATGCTCGGGCATAATCACCGAGCCATCGCAAAAAAGGGTCATGGTGCGCACTGTGTGACTGAGTTCGCGAAGGTTTCCGGGCCACTTGTGCTGAAGCAACTTGTCCATCGCGTTCGGATGAATGGCGGTGATGTTTTTGCCGTCTTTTAACCCGGCCATCTTCAATTCGGCGGCAATTAACGCCGGCAATTCCTCAAAGCGTTCACGAAGCGGAGGAATGAGCAGGGTAAGGCCATTGAGACGCTGATAAAGGTCTTCCCTGAATTTTCCCTGCCGCACTCGTTCTCGCAGCGAACAGTTTGACGCACAGAGGATTCGCGCGTTAGAGGTGAGCAATCTTTCGGAGCCGAGCCGCTCAAATTCGCCGTATTCGAGTACGCGCAAGATTTTTACCTGGGCAAGGGGACTCATTTCAGAGATTTCGTCCAAAAACAGCGTGCCTCCATCGGCGAGTTCGAATTTTCCTTTGACGCTTTGTTGCGCGCCTGTGAACGCGCCACGCTCGTGGCCGAATAGCTGGCTTTCGAGTAAGGTGTCGCTGATCGCCGACGCATTGAATGCGATGAACGGTCCCTTTGCTCGAGCAGAGGAATTATGGATGGCGTACGCGAGCAAAGTCTTTCCTGTGCCGGTCTCACCGAGCAGCACCACTGGCACGTCCGACTTCGCGGCAAGCGCTGCCAACTGCAAGCAACGAGCCATGGCCTGATTGCTTGTGGTCAGGTCTTCAATCCTCAGCTTGGAAAACGGTTTTTGCATTACCGTGCCGTGATCTATTGCTTCATGCTCTCACGCAACTGTCGAATTGGTTCGAAGGCGTACTCAATCAGCGTGCGTCCACCGACGATGATGTGAGCTTGTCCTCTCATCCCGACTCGCAAAGCTAAAACCTGTCCTGCGCGGGGGGATATGTCATCGCGGTCGAGTGAGCCTAGCGCAACGAAGTGAGAGCCATCAGTGGTAGTAACCGCTGACGGACTGATCCAATCGAGTTTTCCGGTCACAGCGCCGTAACGCTGGTAAGGGAACGCTTCGAAGAAATAGCGCACGCGCTGAGCGATGGCGAGTTTCGGGAAGCCAGCTTCGTTTAAGGTCATCCGAGCTCGCGGTTTCGCGTCTTTCGGTGCGAGCTGGCAAAGCACTTGTCCCTGCTGCACAAAACTGCCCACGGTTCGCTGGTCCATGGAAATGATCACGCCCTCATATGGACTCCGGACCGTCAGCAGGTTTTGCTGGGTATTTTCCAAATCTGTTTTCAGTGCGCCAATGCGCATCTTCAGTTTTTCAATTTCTGACTGCTGCTCGCCCCGCAGGCGCGCATGCTCCGTTTCTATTCGCTGCCGGTCGAGATTGACCTGCTGCACAGTGCGTTGAGCGACGCTCAAATCTTTTTCAGATCCAGCCAAATCGAGCTTCAGCTTGATAAGGTCAACTTCTGAGATACCACCTTTTTGGGCCAGCTTTTCCATACGTGTGACCAGCTCGCGGCTCGTGCTAGCATGATTTTCGCGAAATTGTACTTCGCTTTTCGCCTGCTCAATCTCAGCTTTCTTGATCTCAAGTTGCGAAGCGTAAGCGGTATTATAACGAGCGAGGCTTTCTTCCTTGCCATGTAAATCTTCGGTGAGCGTCCGGAATTGCGTGTCCCAGCCGCGAATCTCGTCGGAGCGTAGAACGAACAAATCCTCGCCGGCTTTCACAGGTTGACCCTCCTCGACCGCGACACGACTGATTACGGCCTGGCGGGGCGATTGGATTGGATCGGCGCCGGTGGCCGGAATCAGGACGAACTGGCAATTAACCGTTTCCGGTAATCGCATGACAATGACGATAAACAGCGCAAACAGGAATGCCCCGATCAGTAGCCAGGCCGTTGATCGAACGATCCAGGGCGGCGGCTCCTGCGGCGACATTTCCGATTCAGCGTCGAGAGAGCCGCGCTGAGTCAATTGTGAGCTCATGAATGAATTGTCTCAGATCCCCAGTTGTTGGCTGGAAAGGTAATAATAGAGGCCGCGTTGTGCCATTAAGTCATCGTGCGTGCCAATCTCGGCAACGCTGCCTTGTTCGAGGACCACAATGGAATGCGCTTCGCGAATCGTGCTTAAGCGATGGGCGATCACAATCGTCGTGCGGCCCCCCATTAATCGACCGAGATTTTCCTGGATGGCGCGCTCCGACTCCGAGTCGAGCGCGCTGGTTGCCTCATCGAAAATCAGCACTGGCGGATTATTGTAGATCGCTCGCGCAATCGCGATCCGCTGTTTCTGGCCACCAGAAAGAGAAAGACCTGATTCGCCGATCTTCGTCTCGTAGCCAAGCGGAAGCCGCATAACGAACTCGTGTGCCGCGGCGGCTTGGGCGGCCGAAAGCACCCGGCCGAGATCCGGCTCCGGATCGCCAAAAGAAATGTTGCGCGCAATCGTTTCGTTAAATATGTGATTTTCCTGAAGCACTATTCCGATATGCCGTCGCACATCGCGATAATTGAGAGTTTTTAGATCGACGTTGTCGAAGAGGATCGTTCCTTCTGTCGGTTCAAAAAGGCCTGCAATCAATTTGATGAGCGTCGTTTTTCCGCAACCGCTGCGGCCTACCAACGCCACCATGCGCCCTGGCGCCAGGTCGAGGGTGATATTCTTCAAAATATCGGGCGATTCGGGCCCGCCGTATTTGAAACTAACTCCCCGAAGCTGGAGGTGGCCTTCGAGACTATGCACCGGGACAAGTCGGGAACGATCATGACCTTGTTCCGGTTCCTGTTCGAAAATATCGTTTAGCCGATTCAGCAGGACAGAGGCCTGTTGCAAGTTGTCCCAAATCCCGAGAGCGCGCAAAATTCCCGCATAGGCCATCGCTGTGAGTGAGCTAAATGCGACAAAGCCACCAACACTCAGGCGACCGTGAATGACTTGCGTAGCACCGACCCACAAGAAAATGGCCGTCGAGAGAAGCCCGATGGTCTGCAGGACGCTGTCCCACGACATCACGATGAAGGTTGCCTTGAAAAGTTTTTGGGAGACGGAGAGGAACTCGTTCAGCATCGCGTCGCGAAACGCGCTCTCAGCCGAAGCGGCTTTCACCGCCTCGATCCCTTTGATGGCATCAATCTGATGCGAACTATATTTCCCCTGGCTCTCTTCCACACCTTGATACAGTGGACGAAGGACCTTTACGGACAAGTACATCAGCCCAACATAAAGCGGCGTTGTTGCCAGAAACGTGATGGTGAGCAGTGGACTGTACATCGCCATTAAAATGACTGCGCCCACGAGAAAGACTCCGGCCAGCAAGGCGCCGATCCCCTGTTGCACGGCAAATTGGCGGACTTGCCTCGCACCATCGAGCCTGCGTTGAATATCGCCTGTACGACGGCTGGTGAAGTAAGTCATCGGCAGGGAAAGAAGTTTTCGGCTCAAAAAATCGAGAACCACCGTGTCAAGACGCACCGCCGCAAATGCCAGCAGATATTCCTGGGCAAGCGTGGAGAATTGCACGAAAACGATCGCCGCTAACAAGCCAAGCAGGATCGTGTTCAATAGGCCAATGTCATGTTCGACAATGACCTTATCGACCACCAGCTGAGTGAACACCGGGAAGAGCAGTTCCAGAAAACTGACCGCAACAGCCAGCCCCAGCGCTTGGAGCAAGATGAGTTTAAACCGCGCAAGAAATGGAACCACCCACGCCAAGCTAGGTTTGCTTTCCGGCGCCTGTTCGAATGCCGGCGTGTAATCGAACAGTGCCGCGTAGCCTGTCCACTTCCCTTCAAATTCGCGGCGCGGAAGTTTCCGCAGCCCAACGGCGGGATCGGCCACACGCACGAATTGATCATCGACATCATAAAGAACGATCCAGTGATTGCCCTCCCAATGTACAATGGCCGGGAGCGGCATGAGCGGGAGATTGCGCAGCGAGATTTTCAATGCGCGCGCTGCCAGTCCAAGCTCGGTCGCGGCGCGAGAAATCGCTTTCAGACTCGTGCCGTCCGTAGCCGTGTGACAAAGCTGTCGAATTCGCGGCAAACTCACTTTCCGACCGAAATATCGGCAGATCATTCCGAGACAGGCCGCGCCGCAGTCCATCTCGTCGATTTGCATCACATGATCGATTTTGCGGATGCGCTTGCCGCGTTTCCGAAACAAACCGCGCTCGTCTGCGAACGGCTTTTCTTCGTCCTCGGTTTCGGCTAGTAGCTGTCGGCCGTCGAGCCGCACTTTATCGTGCATCTGCGTTTCGGCCGGTAAGAGTTCAGTAGTGAAATCGAGCGGAATACGCGCTTCCGATTTTGCCTGGTAAACTGCGAGCCGCTCGCTCAGTAGTTTATCAAATTCAGGAAACCGGCGCCGTAAATCATGGACCGATTTCGGCTCAAGTGAAAGCAATTGACAATTAGAGAATGCCTCTACCGACGCCGCGCGCGGCGATCCGTTCAAGACTGATAATTCACCAAAGAAATCACCTTCGCGATAAAAGGCCAGATTGCGCTCGCGTCCATCGACACCTGCGAAGGCACGTGCCCGTCCTTTCTCGATGATGTAAAGTGGTCCGGCATCGTCTCCTTCCCGAATGATTAGGTTGCCTTTTTCAAATGTGATCGGCTCTAACTTGTCGATCATGCTGCGTAACACAGTCGTCGGAAGCCGGCCGAAGTTGCTGAATTGATAAAGAAAGCTTTGCAGAGACCGACTGCGGCCGGTCGTCTCGACATATTGCTTCAACTCAGGCACGCGGTGGACGAGTTCGAGAAAGTCATCGCGATCGATCCGCAGAACATCGACCGCTGTGCTGCAACGCACGGTGGCATTTCGTGTTCCACCTTCGGCTAATGCAGCCTCTCCAAACGAATCGCTCGGTTTTAATACGCCCAATGGGATTTCCTCACCATCCGGTTTGATCTTGACCGCGCGCGCTCGTCCGTTGGTCAAAACATAAAACGAATCCGCCGGATCGTCCTGCTTTACGATCACGTCCCCGAATTCGTAGTGCTCTTCCTCCAAGAGCGGTTCAATCGCGGCGAAATGTTCATCGGCAAGAAAACGGAAAACCGATGAACGCCGCAGAATCTCGCTGTCTTGAATTTTCATTCTTTGGGAGTCGATACGCCACCGAGCCGCCGCTGGGTATATTTGCTCATAAGCTCAGAAAAATGCCGGTCGAGCAGTCGCTGATCGATCCGCGATTTAACGGTTGGGTCGTCCGCGTGCGGCTCAGTCTTGCTAATGACGCGACACAGTCCAAATCCATCACCGCGCGCGATCGGTTCGAGCACGTTCCCCGCCGAAACGCTTAGGAATCTCTGCTGGGCATCCACGGGAAGGTCCTGTAAAAGAAACTCTGAACGTCGATAAGGGTAACGTCCCTCGGTGGCAACTTCCTCCATTGACATCCCGTCTTGTTGCACGCAAAAGAGCGCTTCCCTCGCGGCATCGTGGGATTCCAGCTCGATTGCTTCGATTTCGAATCGCGTCAGGGGCAATCGTAAAGCCATCAATTCGTGTTGACGCGCCTCAGGGACAAGCAGCTTATCGCAATGCGTCCGGTATGCTGCCTCGATTGCGAGCATTTCATCCAACCATTTCGAATCACGCCCCAATTTCTTCAGCCAATTCGCCCGTTGTGCTGTTTTAATGCCGTTCCGATGCAAGAATTTCCGCTCCTCGGCCGCAATCGCCGCCGGGGTCGGTTCTTGTCCTGCGCAGCGTGCCGCGAGACGCGCCATTAGATCGTTGGTGATTCGGTCCAAATCTCCGGATAAAATCAATTCCGTCAGGAACGACCGGCGCAGGTCGGACGACGCGGACTGATATTCCACTTCATCCGGAACGATCTTTTCGCGAATCGCGGTGGCAAAATATTGACGAGTAAAATAGTCGCTGAAATCATCGAAAGTCAGGCCACGATTTGCCAGCCATGCTTGCGTTTCCTCGGTAGTGATCAAATCATATTCGTAACGAAAAGCTTCTGCCGCACTGGAAACTGCGGCCTCGTCCAAGTCTAAGTCTAGTTCGTCCGCGCGTTTTTCGGCTGCGACTTCATCAAAAAATTCTTTCCATTTTATCTCCAATTCGCCTCTGAAAATGGCTGCATCGATTGCATCATGCGCCGTATATGACTGTTCTGCGCACGCGCACACTACCAGATCAAAACCTGGGTCCGCGGTGACCATTAAAGGCAGTTTCTACAGCGTTCCGCGAAGAAAGTCGAGCCTTTGTCGTTAACTGGCGGCAATCAATGATTTGACCTGCCAAGGCAGCAAGCGCACGGTTCGCTTCGCATGATGGCGTCCCCTTCGCTAAAGGTTCTACTCGCGAACTCGATTGACTATGCGGGAATGTTCCCGCCCTGCAGCCTTGCGCTCGAGCGGACCCTGCAAAATCAAGCGGGATATGTGCGCTCGCCCGATCGACGTCGAACGGCTGCAATATCGACGCTCTAAGGTAGGGGCGGTTCACCTGAACCGCCCGATTCTCGCTCGCATTTTCCCATTCAAAATCTTCCCTTCGGCGTTTTTGAACCAAGACAACGTTAACCACGCGTAGGAGTCGCGATCGGCGATTTGATTGTCGATCTTTCGGTGCTCGATCCTTCAGCATGGCTCCGCAGCTTGCCTCCTGCGATTAGCGCAATGACTCATCGCCTATCACTTCTAACTTTCCCGTCTGTGGCACCGCTTCGCAAAAGGTTTGATCACCCACTGAAACTGCATTCATCGTAGGACCCGTTGCGCGGGGATCCACGCTTCGAGAGAGTCCTGCCACATTCGCACCAAAACAAGCAGCTTCGAAGCAAATCGCTTGGAACAGTTGGTTGATTTTGCTTTCGCGCTCGACGAGCGAACAAAAAAAAGGGAATGATTACTTACGCTGATTTCCAGTCGCATTCGGAACACGTCGGCACGAGGGCTCCAAAAATGAGCCAGAACAGCGCCAATCTGAACTCAGACGCTCCACTCTGTTTCCCAATTTGTTACAAAATTTCTGGGAACGGATCTTTGCATAAGGGGCTTGCTAATTAACGCTAAAGAGCGGCAGTTTTTTGGTCCATCGCGGTCGTCCGTTACGGCGCGCTCCAAGAAATTCCCAACCGTATAAGTGCTTGGCTTGTACATGCTGAGGGTGGCTCTTTAGGCGAGGGACTACGCGGGGTTGGGATCGTTCTTAGTCAAGCGTAGGGTACGTTCCCTCGCCTATAGCCCGGTAAGCCGGGTTGACGCGGGATTCGCTCCTCGCGGTCAACTGCATCATTGAAATGTTGCAAGGGATATGAACCCGTTGCTTCCCGGACTCCCGTGACTGCCTCGGCATCGTGTAGCCAGTGTTGGCCAACTCCAGGGGTGGATGATTTCTCTCAATCCAACTCAATAACTCGCCGCGCAGTCGCATTACGAAAAAGGTGGCGGTGTCTGGTGTAGTTCGCACGCAAAGTCAAATATGTGTTCAAAACTGAAGCACGAGGGCTCCAAAAATGAGCCAGAGCAGCCTCAATCTGAAGTCAGACGCTCACTCTGTTTCCCCAATTTGTTATAAAATTTCTGGGCACCGGATCTTTGCATAAGGGCTTGCTGATTAATTAAATAACGCACCTCATTTTTAGGGCTTTACTTAACTTCGAAGCCCTGGCATGATTCCTGATTACACAGAACTGAGTTGACCGTAACCGATCAACAAAACAAGAAAGAGAGAATAAGAATGAAAAGTAAAACGAAAACCAACAAAGTGCCGAAGTCAGCTAAGACCAGGCTTAGTGACCTGACACCGAAGAAAGAAGCGCGTGGTGGCAAGTATCCTGCGGCCGTTGCACCCGGTGGGGGTCCAGCACCGACGCCGCCCGGCTACAACCCGCCCAGCGCTTCTTTGAGGAAGCGTCAGATAACTGCTTGAGTTGCACCTGCTGAAGGTCGCCTTAGGCGAGGGAACTGGGCAGAGGTATCCCTCGCTTAAAGGCGAATAGGCAGATGGGCTATGGAATCGGCGCCTTACGATCAGCTCCATGATAGAAGTTCCCAACGCACAGGTCTAGTCGCTTGCGGGCTGTCAGAATGAGACAACTGCCTCGGCGCTATGTAGCCGGGGAGTGGCTCCTCCCCCAGGGTGGATGTGGTTCATCCAGGCGGCGGGCGCCTCCATGAACATCATCGGGTTACTCAAAGCTTTCGATTACCGAGCAAAAACGCTGCCGTCGATGAGCTGACGCAAATAGTTCCGCGCAATCACCGAAGTGTGTTTAAAAGTGAAGCACGAGGGCTCCAAAAATGAGCCAGAACAGCGCCAATCTGAACTCAGACGCTCCCTCTGTTTTTCCCCTTAGTTATAAAAACCTTTGGGGAACGGATCCTTGCATAAGGGCTTGCTGATTAACGGTTAAGTAGCGCGCCTCCTTGTTAGATCTTGACTTAACTTCGAAGTCCTGGCACGAATCCTGATCATCCCAAACCTGAGTAGTTAATTGCACCGAAGAAACAAAACAAGAAAGAGAGAGAATAAAAGATGACAACCAAAAAGAAACAAAACAGCAAAGTGCCGAAGTCAGCCAAGACGAGGTTCAGTGATCTGACCCCCAAGAACGACGCGCGTGCAGGCCAACTGCCTGTTGTGAATCCAGGGGCGTCGGCGGCGCGGCCCAGCGCTTCTATAGTGAAGAAGCAAATCAAATACCTGCCACCGTCGGCGTAGCCGCCGCGCCACACGTGCTGAAGGTCGCCTCAGGCGAGAGAGTGCTCTCGCCTGAAGGCGGTGGCGAGATGGATTGGGGATTTGCTGCTCGCAGCTGCATGAATTGAAGTCCCCAACGCACACAGATCCATAGCTTGTCTGTTCGACGAGCAGCGTTAAAAATGAGATGATTGCATCCGGCGGTTTCAGGTCATGTTTGGGGCATTTCGGCCGAGATCCAAAAAGGGAGATCGAACTGGAAATCGCGGGTGTTTTGTTCATGGACGTCGTTTGGTTGTTCGACGCTTTCCATTAACGACCTTTGGCTGACTTCGACACTTTTTCTTTCTTTTTGCTTCTGTTTAATCTCCCTGCTGCCGGTCCCCTTCGAGACGGCGATCCCGAGTCGGCGCCGCCTCTCAAATTCCAAGAAGAAGTATGTAACTCTATAACTGTTTGAGTTGCACGCGCTGAAGGTCGCCTTTTGGATGAGGGACTGCGCAGGCGTTGGATCGCTTTGAACAAGCGTCGAGGTAAGTTTCGTTTCTTGATCCCTCGCCTGAAGGCTGCAGCCAGATTGATTGGGGATTCGGTCCTCGCGATTAGCTGCATGATTGAAGTCCCCAACGCATACAGATCCATAGCTTCCGGGCTGACAGAATCCCATGACCGCCTCGGTCTTGAGTAACCGGGAGTGGCTCCCCAGGGTGGATCTGTTTCATCCAGGCGGCAGGCGCCTTCGAAATCTAGCGCCCGCAATTTGTGGTTTTTCTCAACTAAAAAGTTATCGGGCTTACAATCACGCCATGCCCACCCGGCAGCGTGAATGTCGGCGACGATCTTCGCCATCTGCGCGCAATAGTCCAGCATCCGTCGAGTTGACATTCGCTGACGGCTGGCAAGCACCTGCTGCAACGATTTTCCGGCGATCCGTTCCGTTACGAGATAGTAACAGCCGTTTGCCCGGAACGTTCTGAGGACGCGCGGCACACCGGCGGCGCCAGTCAATCTTAGAACTTCCGCTTCGCGTTTGATTCGAAAAAAGCCGTCGCGGCCCAGCCAGTCAGTTTCTCCATAGCGTCTGCCTTCTTTAATCACGCAGAGTTTCCGTGGCATAGAGGAAACATCGCGGGCTTGGTAAATTCCGCCTCGCCCTCTCTGGGTTAGCGCCTCATAGCCGGTGTAGTCGGTTTCTAATGGCGTTTCGACCTCCAGCGCGGCCTGCGAGCGGACCGATTGAAAGGGATCAGTCAACCAGTGTGGAACCGCGGCGCGAGGTCCCCGTGAATCCGGGACAAGTTTGCCGTCCGGGCGCGCAATTGCAAGCACCCGCTTCTTGCGAAAAGTGGTTTTGAGACGTATTGAAAAACTGCCGTACCTGTAGTAAACGCAGGATCGGTTTCGCAGCGCGTTGTCGTAGGGAACCATCGGGGCGGTGAATTTCGCAGTCAGAGCATGAAGCTCGGACGCAATGGCGGCTGCGGCTTCTGCCGATTGTGGGTAAACGGTAACAAACTTGCCTACCTGACTGAATCCGTAATAGATCCCAGAGTTAAGCTTGTGTAGCTCGGCAAGGGACTTCGGCGCTTTGAACCATATCCCGCGCCGCTTCAGGTAAGGGGCAATCAAGCGCAAAACAGCGCACGCAGACAGGATGGTTGCCGAAACGTGAAGCTTCCAGCCTTGAGACAAATCACCGCGGAGTCGCTTGCGGCTGTATCGCCAAATCGAGCCTTTGACTCGAATCGGCAGATAAGCGTCGCAAAGCTGTTGCCATTCGTGTTCCGCTTTGCGAACTAATGGATTCAGCCAGCGGTCCATCAACGAAAATTCCAGTACTTAATGCTCACGCGGTCGTGCCGGCGCCGGCCCCGATTCCGCAGCCAGCTCTGGTCTCTCACATTCTTGTCTTCTCCCATTAGTGTGTTTGTGTCGTCTCATCAGAAAGAAAACGCAACACCGATGAACGCCGCAGAATTTCGTTGTCTTGCGCTTTCATTGCGCTGCTACAGGAGCGCCGAGCCGTCGCTCGACGTGCTTGTTGACGAGTTCCGAGAAATGGCGATTAAGGAGTCGTTGGTCGATCCGCGATTTCACTCTTGGGTCATCCAAGCGGGGCTCGGTCTTTTTCACAATGCGAAACAGTTCGAACCCATCGCCTCGCTCGATCGGTTTGAGCACCTGACCAGCCGAAACGCACAGGAATCTCTGCTGGGTTTCTATGGGAATGTCTTCCAAAAGAATCCACACTTGCCGATAAGGATACCTTCCCTCTCTGGCAACTTCCTCCATCGACATTCCGTCTTCGCGCACGCAGAACAGCGCTTCTTTGGCGGCATCGAGCGATTCGAACTCGATGATCTCGGTTTCGAATTGCGTCAGAGACAAACGCAACGCGGCCAATTCGTGTTGACGGGCTTGTGGCACAAGCAGCGCATCGCTCCGGATCCGATAGGCTGCATCTATCACAAGCATTATATTGAACCACTCCGAGTCGCGCCCCAGCCTTTCCAGCCAATCCGCAAGTTGCGACGGTTCAATGTCGTTACGATCAAAAAACTTTTGCTCTGCGACTGCAATTGCGCCTGGATCTGGGTCCTTTTCAGCGCACTGCGCTGCCAGGCGCCACATTAACGCGGTCGTCATCCGGTCCAATTCTCCAGAAAGAATCAATTCCGACAGGAACAACTCGCGTAACTCGGGCGACGCGGACTGAAATTCTACGTCAACTGGAACGATCTCTTTATGAAACGCGTTCGCCCAGTAGTGGCGGGTAAAGTAGTCAATGAAATCATCAGGGGTGAGGCCACGGTTCCCCAGCCATTCTTCTGTTTCCTCGGCAGTGATCAAATCGTATTCGTAACGAAAAGCGTCCCGCGCACTGGAAATCGCAGCCCCATCTAAATGCAAGTCTAGTTCATCGGAGTACCTTTCAGCTTCGACCGTTTGGAGAAATTCTTTCCATTTTATCTCCAATTCGCCCCTGAAAATGGCAGCATCGATGCTGTCGCGCGCCGTATATTCCTGTTCTCCGCACGCACACACTATCAGATCAAAACCTGGTCCCGGGGTGACCATTAAAGGCAGTTTCTACAGTGTTCCGGAAAGAAAGTCGAGTCTAGTCACTAAATATCAGCAACCAATGATTTGACCTCCCAAGGCAGGAAACGCACGGTGTCGCTTCGCATCATGCCGGTCGCTTCAGTTCAGGCTCTGCTCACGAAGTCCATTGATTATGCGGGAATGTTTCCGCCCTGCAGTCTTGCGCTTGAGCCTGCCTTGGAAAATCAAGCCCAGTATGTCCGTTCGGGTGACAGTTGGATGCTCGGCGCATTCGTGCTTTTCGTTGAACAATTCGACGCAGCCAGGCAATCGCTTTCGCAATTCGATCCTTCGCATCCGCTGCGCGTTGCGGCGCTTGGTCCCAAGACTGCCAACGCCGATGTCTTTCTTGACGCGCTGGATCACGCAGACGCGGCGATTCGTTCGTTGTCGAGCAATGTCGATCTAGTGTCGATCAGTCATCTGGAAATGCTTTTGCCGCCCGATGCCGACCTTGGATTATTAGACGAGGCGAGGTCAATCGTCGTTGATTTGCCCGTTTTCTGGGAAGCGCCTCCGGAACGAGCCCAACAAATCATCGCGTTGCTGGCCGAACATAACTCCGATGCCGACGTGGCGACCT
>WNFY01004299.1_pt1 | contig 13717 bp, 13 predicted proteins | sample 5400091 | NCBI WGS metagenome assembly WNFY01 (sample SAMN13153364, study PRJNA577476) | soil metagenome | isolation source: 60 cm soil or saprolite under grassland replicate 1 | place: USA:California | collected 2016-06-15 | reverse complement strand
CCCAGAGAAACATCTGCATGTCAACATTTGGCAGACGTGGGAGAGGCGGACTCATAACCTAGCGGCACATGCCACTCTCTCTTACCAAGAGTCAGTATCAAGACTGCTCGAAGCGAGCATCGAGGCTTGCGTGGTCATCCGTGAGGACCAGATCCGAAAATGGTTCGAGTGGAGCACTGATACCGAAGTCGCCAAGGAGGATCTCTTACAGAGTGGAAAGTTTAGGCGGGCCGATTCCTACCTAGTCCCATCACGGGTCCTAGATTCGCCGCATCGACATTTATCGTGAGGCAACCAGCAATCTCTACAAAGTCGTCTATCAGGGATAGGTCCCAGCTTCGAATCTCTTCGCAGATGATCGAACGTTTTTAGATAGTGAGGCGTTGATGTTTCTACGCTGTTCGCATGGCGCTCTTCAGCAATTCACTGATCGTTGATCTTCTGGCCAAGTATAGGCCAATCGCTGCCATGACCTATTCCTCGTCCCTCCTTGGTTGGGACCTAGAGATCAACATGCCTGACGGCAGAAGATGACCCTAGACCTTGCAGAGCTAGTCGAGAAGGCTGAGAAGCAGGAGAAGCTCAGCGACGCGGAAAAGGGGATCATTAGGGTCTTAAAGAGAGACCTTCAGTTCTACCAGAAAGTCCCGCCTGACCTGCTTGAGGAACTCCAGAAGGCAATAACAGAAGCGGCTATTCCGTGGAGAGAGGCGCGGGAAAAGTCTGAGTTTCGAATCTTCCAGCCCCACCTCGAAAAAATAACGGAGCTAAAGCGGAAACAGGCAGAACATCTTGATCCGTCAACGCATCCCTACAATGCATTGCTGGACCTTTCCGAGGAGGGTCTAACCACTTCTGATCTCGACAAGATTTTCGGCGAGCTGATCCCGGAGCTCAAGAGAATTCTGGCAAAGACCCTTGCCGAAGGAACATTTCCAGAGAAGCATCCGCTGGAAGATGTTGACTATGATGTACCAGCGATGAAGCAGGTGAATGAGAAACTTCTGTCGCTGCTAGGTATGCCTATGAACAGATTCCGGCTGGACGTTTCTACCCACCCCTTCTCGACGAGGATCGCAGGCGATGATGTGAGAATAACCACTAGATACGAGCCCAAGAACTTCAAAGCCCCGATCTTCGGCCTTATCCACGAATGTGGCCACGCCCTCTATGAGCTCCAGGTGGATCCTGAGCTGGATTTCACCCCTATTGGGGGAGGAGTATCCTCGGGAATACACGAGTCTCAATCCCGTTTCTGGGAGAATATTGTGGGAAGAAGCAGACAGTTCATATCGCTGGCTTACCCGCCCCTCAAGCGGAGTCTCAGTTTCCTATCACTCTATGAAGAGGACCAGGTATACTACTACATCAATAGTGTAAGACCCAGCCTGATCAGGGTCGAGGCAGACGAGCTCACATACAACTTCCACATCGCGATGAGATACGAACTAGAAAAGAAACTACTAGAAGGGACCATCAACGTCCCAGAACTCCCAACAGTATGGGACGACATGATCGAGGAGCACCTCGGAAAACGACCACGAAACAGCGCTGAAGGAGTCTTACAGGACATCCACTGGAGCTGGGGACAGTACGCCACCTTCCCTAGCTACTGCCTCGGAAACGTAGTCGCAGGCATGCTCTGGAACACGTTGACTGAGAAGCAGCTACTCCCTATCGAAGGAGAAGAAAGCCTACCCGGCTTGAAGAACTGGCTGGCAGAAAACCTTCACAAGCCGGGCGCGACATATCCACCTAAAGAACTGCTTACACGAGTCTTCGGGAGGGGGTACGAGCCATCAGGATTAGTAAACTATCTCGAGAACAAATACCTCAAAGTGAACTGAAGAGCGACGTACGCTACTGACGACTTCTCCGTGCTCTTGGGTGAGAAGAGCTTGAAGCCCGTGACTCCGTCAGACATCGTCGTGAGCTATGAGCCTGAGTGGCAAGGAATGTACCTAGAGGAGAAGAGAAGGATCTTGGAGGCCATCGGGCACAAGGTGGACGCGATCGAGCATATTGGCAGTACATCCGTCCCCGGAATGAAGTCCAAGCCTATCATCGATATTCTCATCGCTGTTCAGGACCTTGACCTTGTCGCATCTTGTGTTGAGCCTCTTCGGACGATAGGATACGAATATCGCCCGATGAACAAGGAGATTATTCCGGACACTGAATATTTCCGCAAAGGATCATCGGGAGCAAATACTCACCAGATTCGAATGGTCAAGGCTGGAAGCTCACTTTGGTCGGAGTATATTCTCTTTCGGGACTATTTGCGAAATCACCCAGAGGCTCGCGGAGAATATGAGCAACTCAAGGAGGCCGCTTATGAGAAGCATGGCAGATACCTGCCCTTAGATGCAAAACGAAGTTTCATCGAGTCCATACTAGCAAAAGCTGATTCAGAGCGGCAGGCACATCAAACGCGAAAAAAGAGAAGCTAGGCTAGTTCCAACATCCGCTCGATGGAGAGTCTTGCCTTATCGGCAATCTCTCCGGGAACTCTGACCTCGTAGACCATGTCCCGCAGCGACCGGTAGACCTTCTCCAGAGTGATAGTCTTCATGTACTGGCAGACAGCGTCCTCCTTGACGGGCAGAAACGTTTTGTCAGGATTCTCCTTCCTCATACGATGAAGAATGCCGGTCTCGGTCGCCACCAAGAACTTGCTTGCCTGTGACTGACGTGCGTGGCGAACCATGCCCTCAGTGGAATAGATCTGGGTCAAAGGCAGATCGAAGTCGCCTTTCTCGGAGAAGTAGAGGAATTGCGTGACGCATCCGCACTCGGGATGGATCAGGAACTCGGCGTCTCGATTCTCTCGCAGCTTAGTATTGATAATATCAGGAGTGATGCCAGCGTGGACGTGGCACTCGCCGGGCCAGACTTCCATCTTACGACCCGTCTTCTCCATCACATATGCTCCGAGAAACATGTCGGGCAGGAACAGAATCTCCCGATCCCGAGGAATACTATTGACCACTCTGACAGCATTGCCTGATGTGCAGGCATAGTCGCTTTCAGCCTTGACTTCGGCGGTCGTGTTGACATAGGAGACGACGACAGCCTTAGGATGCTCCTTTTTCCAAGCCCGAAGCTTGTCAGCGTCAATGGTCGCAGCCAGCGAACATCCCGCTCCAAGATCTGGAAGCAGAACGGTCTTTTGGGGAGAGATGATCGACGCGGTCTCGGCCATGAAATGGACCCCACAGAACACGATCACATCAGCCGGGGTCCTCGCCGCGGCCTGAGACAGGCCGAGAGAGTCGCCCACAAGATCGGCGATGTCCTGCACCTCTGGCACCTGGTAGTTGTGCGCTAGTATGACCGCGTTCCTCTCACTCTTCAGCCTCAGAATCTCCGCTACCAGCCCCTTGTTCGCATCGGACTGGAGTGAGGCCTGCAATACTCTTCAACTAGCTACCTGTGAAAACTTCGGTTAAAACGTTCCCTTACACGCTTCGTGGTGTGAATGAGCGATTAGGCTATTACAAGGCCGGGATTCTCAAAATGCGTCAAGCAACCTATCAGAGGAACAGGATGCCTTGAACAGCATAGTTGGCGATTGTGACTAGTAAGAGTGCGGCTATCAGCCCTGGCAACCGTATGTTTCTGTTTCCTATTTGTGGGAGATAGAACAGCACTGCGAGAGACTGTAGGACTGGAATGGGGAGGTCATAGACGATCCGCGCCTGAAGATAACTGTCCAGCGCTGGAAATGGTATTGATGCTATCGCGACCCAGAGTAGCAGCAGTCTCTCGAACCAGTCTTTGAACCGGAGAGCGAAGACGGCCACTAGTCCCATGCCTAGTACCAGCCAGCTTGCCAATAGTCCTCCGTGAGTATAGAGGAGCGCTTCGACAAGATTGTTCCAGAAGCCTAGCAGTGATGCGGCCCCACTTGCAACACTATACGGCCACCCTCCTGCTACACTCTGCGTCGCGAAGACCAAGCTCTTTACAATATCGAGGAGTATTCCGGTTGCGATGATCGGAATGACGGACTTTACAAGAACGAGGCTCTTGGTCTCTCTCCACAGAGAGAACGCGAATACAAGTGAGACCATCACAATCATGACCCAAGTGTAAGGATGGGTTAGGAAGAGCGCGACCGAGAGGATGTACATTGCGCAGTACTTTACGGCTGAAGGTGATCTTGAGAAGTTCAGGAGACATGTCATGAAGGGGTAGACCATTATCAAGGCTAGCCAGTTGGCGTAGTAGCCTCCCCAGAGTCCGACGGTGGTATAGAACGAGACTGGAGTGAAGAGTCCGGCCAGTGCAGCGAAACTCGCGTTTCCCTGCCCATAGCGTGCGAAGATGTAAACTGACAACGTGAGCATCGGAGCAAGGACGATGGGCAGGTACTCGATGATCTGGGAGGGTGAGACTCCAGCGGAACCCACCAAGTACAAGAGTACGAGTAGCAGGGGTCGGCTGCCGTCTAGCCCTCCGACAAACGAGTACCTGAGCGATCCCGGCAATGGGAGAGAGAGCATCTGGCCTAACCAGCCAACATAGGTTGGGCTGTCCACCCCCACAAGGTTTCCAGTCGGATTCAGATCAGGACGATAGGGAATGAAAACGAGCAGTATACTGATGAAAAAGCTGATAGTGAGCATCAGCTTGGGACGGGATAAGATCTCGAAGCTACGGGCCGATTCGGACAAGGACGTATTCTTAACTGATGACAGTAGTTTCTGGAATGGCTCCGAGAGAAACCGGACGAACGAGTTGAAATTGGAAGAACGACGACTGGCATCTCTTGCCACGAGCCTGACCAGCCAGGCGTAGAGGAGGCCGAGTAGGAGTACAGATGAAAGTGGCGCCAGGAACGTGTACACACTCGTGTTCAGCGTTGCCAACCCAGGGTCCGGCAGATAGGGAAAGAAAGCGAGGATTGCGAGAACAATAAGCTCGAAGCACAGGAGAGCGAGAACGATTGTTGTGGTGATGGCCTGGCGGGGGGTCATAGGTCGGTTCCATCAAGCAAAGAAAGGAGATTCTTTTATGCTTCGAGAAGGGCGGTAATACTCGGGCCCGCGGCTGGAACGGGATACGGGGATATCTCGAGTCGTCCCGGACGACCTTTAACAATCCCTGAAGAGGTAAGTCTTAAATTGTTAAACGCCGAGCCGGCGTTTTGCACTTGTCGAATCCTATCAGACGATATCTTCCGCATTTGCTGGTAGGCCTTACGATAAGTCTGATCATGGTGGGAGCCTACTTGGCGGTCGGATTCGCCAGCCTCAACGCTCCAAAGGCATTATGGTCGGCAAACCCGGTCACCATAACTTTCTCAGGCAGCGCGGGCACCGGCAGCGTGGGAGAGTTTGTCAAATGCGCTCCAAAGCTCACAGATGTGGTGTTCCACGCTACGGTCGGCAACCCGTCCAAGATTAGCCTCACAATTGGTCCACCGGGCGAAGCGACGTGCGGCCCATCCCCCGACGCTGTCACTCTGACAGCGCACTGTCTCGTGGCTGCGCCCGATTGTAAAGGAGTGTACACAGGCACCATAACGATATTCGAGGGATACAACACGATCCCGCCGGGCCTAGCTGTCGCGATAGTTGTAACTTAGACGAACAGTATTTTCAGAATGAAAAGACACGGATACTGTCTGTCCGGCTAAGTGCGCTGGTCTGAGCATCTCAGCCTATGGAATAGCATCACATGCTCGTATCTATGACGGGCCACTGGGGACTCTGGGAAGACCCCAGGTTGCTAGCTACTCGAACGGAACCGGTCAGTCGTTGAAGACGGAGATCACCGGAAACATCAGCATCTCCAACATCTCACCGTCATGCTCCGAAACTGGGACCATCGCTTCCCCAAGCGACCGAGGTCGACGTCACGTCGAGTCCCGAGACTAGGCCTTCGTCCCGGTCAGCTGGTTCATCGTTGACACCTGCATGTTGTACGGGACCTTCCAGGCAAGACTTGCCACGGGAACTTACTCGTTGAGCCTTTCCTACTTCCTCCAGGGTCCCGAGGGGAGTCGGGTGTTCCGAATCACTCTTCCCATCACTGCCGATAAGCATCACTGTAGAACCTGGAAAACCGACACAGGTTAGTGTCAGGATAACGACGGGAACCTATAGACCATATTCAGGAATTTGTCACGACGTATTTTCCAAGAACTATCGGGGCCCTATCCATAGAGTCCCTTGGGCCTAGTGTCTTTCGGCGTTATCTTCTGCTTCTTGACAAGCGTCTCCGGGACCTTGACTCTCGTGATAGGCTGGTTATTGACTACGTACAAGGGGTCGCCGTCGGGTCCGTACTTGTCCGTCCGGAGGATGCCTGTGACTTCCAGTTTAGCCCTCAACACTGTACCATCAGAAAGCTCGTACACGTTCCATCTCTCCGGGCCAACGCGCTCGAAGTCGACAGAGGTCGTGTTCGTAGTGCTAGGGTCGATCGTTGTCGGGGGAGGATTTGTGGGCGTTCCTCGAAGAGCCCTTGGACAGATGGTTGTGAAGAGGTTCTGGCTGGACCAGGCGTAGATGGGCTGGCCGCTCGGATCATACTCGTCGGCCTTAAAAATTTTCGGAATGACTAGACGCCCGAAGAGTAGCGTCCCATCCTCCAGCTTGTACTTCACCCACGGCTCGTCTCGGACGCTGAACTCTATCGCGTTCGCCTTTGTAAGATCAGCCTGAGCCTGCGTGGGTATCTTCCCCTCTTAGCTAACACTGGTACCTTGTCTTGTCAGCTTTCCCGGTGTTCTTCAACATGCCTCTCAGACCATTCATGCCCACAATGCCTACAATTGTACGCGTACTGGAATTCTTCAACGTCAACGATTACCGGTTTGCCCTCATAGACATCGATTCCTAATCGCGCGCCATACCCTGACCCGCCTGGCAAGAGTTGAGCTTCCCTCGTCGGTATCGACTCTCTTTCCACATCAACAAGTTTCTTGCTCTCCAGCTTAATGTGGAACCTGCGTCCGCACCCCGGACAGTGTCTGAAGAATTCCATCAGAGACAGGGGTTAACCACTTTGGCTGTTTTTTAGACTATCGGGCCGGATTATCTCCCTGAAAACCGTCTCACCCCTAACATGAGGGTAATGACTAGGACTCCCCCGACAATGGGAAAGATCCATTCTCGTAGCTGGATAAGTCCATAGAAGAACGCGAGGACGATGACGAAGGCTCCGAAGAGCCCAAGAAACCTCTTGTTGCCTACCCACCACTCTGCAAAATTCCTCGAATAGCCTGCTCTCTTCATGGCTAGCCAGATGAGACCTACCGAGCCGGCGAGGGCGCCCCAGAAAGCGAGGCCGCCGAAGATGATTCCCAGACTGACAAGCAATACCGGGTATGCGAATCCGAGAGAATACAGCCCGTATTTTCCAAGAGACCTCACCCGGCCCACGATGTGGCGTCTGAGGAAACTCGCCCGGGGGAAAGACTGGAAAACAGAAGGATCTAAGAACCAGAGGCGAGTCTTCCGAGTCTCTCTGCTCTTATTCTTATTCTCGTTCTTCCCAGTCAACGATGAACGTACCAACCAGACGATGGGATCGCTAACTTAGCTTATCCCGCGCAGACCACGCGATAGATGACGCGCATCCGGGCAAGGCACAGCTCTCCTAGCAGATTCGCCCCGTTTCTCAGAGGCTTTTTATCGGCTGATTCTGGGCCGATCGATAATTTGGTTCTATCGACGAACCTCACCGTTCTCGTGGTCGGTGTCTTTTTCGGAATCTATGGCCTAATACTCTCGGATCGCTTTCATAAGCCGTCGGCTGCGGTCCTCGGTGCCACCCTGATTGTTGGAACTGGTGTGCTGAGCGAGACCGAACTCTTTTCAGCGATAAACTGGACCGCTTTGGGCGTACTGCTCGGCATGTTCATCATCGCATCGTCCCTCCGCGAGGCCGGCTTCTTCGAGTGGATGGGGCTCCATCTGGCAAGCTCGGTCGACGCCCACCCTGTTAGGATGTACGTTCTGCTGCCTCTGTTGACTGCTGGTATGGCTTCCCTCCTCGACATCGTCACAGTAGCTCTATTCATCGTCCCATTGACTGTCGAGGTCTTCGACGGTCTCGGGATCGACCCCATCCCGTTTGTTATAGCGGAGGTATTGGCCGCGAACGTGGGAGGAATCTCGACGATGGTGGGAGATCCGACGAACGTGATCATAGGAACCGGTCTGAATCCACCTCTCTCGTTCAACCAGTTCCTCGCAAACACAGGGCCCATAGCGCTCGTGATTCTCGCAGTTAACACCTCAATACTCTACCTGAGAAACCACCGTTTCCTCCATCGAGATGCTCTGCGGAGACATAGAGAGCGACAGCCATTACAGCTTCCCAACCCCTCGACCGCTGTTAAGGACCGCGGCCTACTCCAGGTCAGCATGGTCAGTCTCGGACTCGCGGTCAGCTTTCTGATTGTCCACACTCTTCTTGGAGTCTCAGCCGCCCTTGCGACACTTCTCCCGTCCTTCATCATCCTAGTATACGAGTCGTCACGCCAAAGCGAGCTCCGAGATGTTCTGGGACGAGTCGACTGGCAGGTATTCTTCTTCTTCGGCGGCCTCTTCATCCTCGTAGCCGGGTTCGCGAAGACAGGGCTCCTCGTCAGCCTCGGCAACTGGCTCGTCCAGCAGTCAGGCGGAAGCCTCGCACTATCAGTCACCCTTATCCTATGGACAACCGCACTGATCTCCCAGATCGTTGACAACGTCCCACTCGTCACAGTCTTCATCCCCGTCATCGCAACTATGACGGCACTCTCAGGCATCGCGATCGCACCACTGGCCTGGGCACTCGCCGTCGGAACTGGCATCGGAGGAATGGCCACGCCGATCGGAACTGCGTCCAACCTCGTCGCACTTAACATTCTCAACAAGGATAGGAAGAGACTCAGCTTCACCCGATTCGCAAAACGATCGATACCCCTCACAATCATCGATCTCGCAATCGCCAACATCATACTCGTCCTCAGACTCTAACCCAGGCAGATCCGAACTTGCGGAGAATGGGCCCAGAGTTCACGCACGCTATCCGGTTCTGCCGTCGAGTGTCTCGATTTGCGTCACTGAGCAATACCAAAGAGAAGGCTCCCCAACGACCTCACGCACGCTTCAGGCAGACCATTCCTAGAACATGAAACAGAGAGCTGCCTCCCCATACCAGAAGTAGGCTGCTGAAGGCCTAGGCTTGCAGCCTGCACTGAGACGTGCTCCTCAGACCCGGTGGGCAACTGTCGCTCTGGGAGCGTGCGAGGCCATAGTCTGCGTAGAACGCAAGGTTGATCGAGTAGACCCAGAGACCAATGCTGGATACCAGCAACCAAGGCCCAGCGCTCCCGGATAGCGCATTACTAGCAATGCCTCTGCCCGGTCTAATCAGGAATGCCGAGATGAGGAGCCTCACGTGGGAAAATCTCCCTGATCTACTTCAACGAAAAATTCGATGAGGACGATTCTACGGGACGAGTTCCGCAACACAATCAGAGATGTGCAACTCTAGGACGGTGTTAGAATTGAGTGGGGAAGGTACGCTTGGAATGTCAGGTATGACGATGCGGTCCAGTAGATACTCTAATTTTTCTTCTCTTTGCTCCCAGCCCGATAAATGTATGTTGCGACTGCCACGAGAATAGCCAGAGCCGAGGCCAGTCCGAGATAAGGGGCGACCAACGTCGGTCTATTTGTGGGCAGTGTCGTGCCGCCGACGGATGAGGGGTTGACGACGAACTGTCCCAGCATTGTGGCGGGATGGATTGAACAGTAGTAGGTATAGGTACCGGGCGCGAAGTTCGCAGTGAAAGTAAGCACGGTGGAGGTTGAGAACGTGCTGGAGCATATGTCCGCTCCTGGGCAGTCAGGCGTGGGACCGTTCTTGTCAACATCCACGAACCATCTGTGAAGAGCGCTGTCACCGCTGGAGAGCTGTAGACTGACACTGTCTCCTTGAGTGACGGTTATGGCAGGGTTGGGCGTGCTCGTAGAGTTCCAGGCGCTGGTAAAGCCCTCTAGGGTGATTGCGCGGTTGACGGCTGCAACTCTGGGGAGTGGCGACAAGGTTGGCAGTCCGAGGATGACGATTGCCAGCAAGAGGGCCGAGATGAAAATCATAGAGGATCTACGGACTATCATTGTAGAAGATGCGATTGCGATAGGAGGTTAATAAGGCTATCCAAGAAATGACCATCTGCGATCTTAGCTGTGGCGAAGCAATGAGTCTGAGGGTCGCCCTGGGACTCGGAAAGATTCGCATTGGATTTGGTTTATGGTGCTCACTTGTATTTCGCGAAATGTTCTTTCCTCGGAGAGGTTCGAAACCTGTCCTAAGGTGATGGAGTTACGTTGATTGAATTTGCAGTTTGTGAGAACTATTTTTGAAGCGGGGTGCTTCCGGTTGGTTCTCGGCTTCTTCTTTTAGCATTCGCTGTAGAGCCTCTAGAGCTCTTGGGGCGTCGGTTTCGGTAACCAGCAGTATATCTTCTGGGGTATTGCATGTGATACCAACGAGGTTGACGTCATTTACAGCAAGTTCAGTGGTAATCTTCGCGATGATTCCCTTACTTCCTCTTGCTTCAGGCGGAAATAGGAGAGAGACTTCGGCAAGATCGTCGGAATAGCTGATGATCTCCTTTGGGCTGAGGGTCTGACGAAATATCTCCAATGCCTTCCGGTCCGCGATTACGCGGATTGACTGGAACCCAACAACTACCCTGAAGCTTTCTCCCCTGGTTGTCTTGATGGTGCTGGCAAACTCAGCAATCCTCCTCATGATGTTAGGACCGTTCTCAATTGCGAGATCTGCCACTTTGTTTCTCATTGCGATCTCGCAATCTTTGAACACTTGGCGGTGTTCAATCTCATTTTCGCTTCCGAGTGGGTAGCGGCGAACGATTCCTAGTACGGCATCTAGAGTAGAGTCAACGCCGTTAGCCTCTAGAATGTATCTGGCGAGTGCCCTACAGTTGATAATTCTCCGCTGAAGACCCTTCTTTATGACAGGGTCGGTTTCTATGACCCTCTCTACATGTCGCCTAATATCTGCCACAATCAGCATGTATGCGCCGCAATTACTTATGCTTGTCCAAATGTGACAACATCGTTAAATGATTTCCCTGAGAATCAGCACTGAGGACAGCAAATGATCAAGACGCACACCCTCATTATCACGGCAGCTTTGCTCGTGCTCGCAACATCTCTTGCCTCTATGCCCTCCAGCCATGCTCAGACTCCCGACTTCAACATCACGGCGACGCCTCGCGAGATATGTATCAACCCAGGCGAAGCGGCATCCTACGTAATCACCATCTCAAGCACAGACGGTTTTGAAGGCAACGTAGAGCTCGCTGACACCATTGATCCAAATGCGACCGATGGTCCAACACTCTCTCCCATTCCATCGGACGTGGGTCTGACCAGAGGCCAGGCTGTGACGTTTAACCTGACCGCATCAACCGTACAGGCTACCCCGGCTGGAGTCTACACAATTACGATAATAGGAGCGACGAACGCTACGTTACACTCCGCGACAGTGTATCTGACAGTTCAATCCGCATGCGGAGCTGTTGGGGGCACGATCGTGCCTATGAACAGGCTCGGGCTACTGGCGCCCTACTCTAGCATTGCTTTCACCGTCGTGGGCCTAGCTGTTGGAGCAACACTATTCTACGCAAGACGATCCAGAGTCCGATGATTCGCGGAGCAAGTCTCGAAATCTTCAGTCCTTTTTCTCAATCCCTCAAGTCTCCCGCCAGCTAATTTCTATCTGATTACCCAACTTTTCAGAACGAGTATCGTAGAGATTGTACCCAATTATTGCCCCCTGCTTGAAACAACACTCTTTTCTATGCCACTTGGGGGAAGGAACGAAGGTCAGATAGGAAAGCCCTCCACGGTACGTAATGACTTTGAATGACCTGTTCCGGCGCGTGAAGGGTTTTTTCGCGCCCGGAGAGAAGGACGCGTTTCTTCGCATTCAGGAACTAGCAGGACTTGCCGAGGAAGCGCTGCAACTACTAGTCAAGATACTCTCAAGCCCGAGCCACGGTCTCAAGGACATTGAGAGCCACACAGAACGCATCAACGTGTTAGAGAAAAGCGGCGACAAGATTACTCGGTCTCTTGAAGAGATGATCGGGCGAGGCTCGATGACGGCGAGTCTAGACTATGACTTCGGACGCTTGGCCGACAATGTGGACAGTATTCTAGACCGAGCGCATGGTCTCTCCAGGCAGCTCCGGCGTGTGACGCGGCGTCCGTTGAGGGAGGCCAAGGAGTTCGACTCGGATATTCGAAAGGAGCAGATCAGCCTCATCGAGATCGGGCTTGCCCAGCTCCGTATGTTCAGAAAGCTATTGAGCACGGCCGGCTCTGATCGGAACCAGGCGATAGAATTGGCACGTCAGATCGAGGGGTTGGAGGAGCAAGGAGACGATGTCAAGGATGCGATGCTGGATGAGATCTACGGATCGTGGGAGAAGCTTGACTACGCCTCTTTCCACAACTATCTCGAGACCACCATTGAAGCGGATGACATCCTGGACCTCTGCGAAGACGCTTCCGACCTCGTCATGGCTATAACGAAAGCCTTGGGCGCCTAGAACCGAGAATGGCCGCGCCCCTCGACACCGCCTCATTGGTAATTGCCGGTCTATTGGGCATGTTCGTTGGAGGAAACAATCTCTCCGCATGTTCCGGTACAATAATCGGGAGCGGAATGGTCCGCCGCCGAACCGGAATACTCCTGGCAGTAGCCGGCTACATCACAGGGCTGGTAATAGAGGGCCCTAAGCTCTTTAGAGTCACGGAAGTCTTCCTCCCAGCCAACACTTCTACTGGCGCGTTCTCGATCCTGCTCGCATCACTGCTCGTGTTCCTCGGAGGCGAATTCTTTAAAATCCCCCTCTCACTCTCCAAAGCGCTCACGGGGGCAATTCTCGGCGTCAGCGCCTCTATAGGAATAATCGGCCAGACCAGATACCTTGCCTTAATCCTTGGTTTCTGGTTCCTCGTCCCACTGGTCGCAACCGCACTGGGAGTTCTAATGATCGTCGTTGATGATCGGATGAGCCCAAGGAATCTCTGGTTCAAGCTGACGCTGCTTAAGGCAGGATTGTTGCCGCTGGCATTTCTCTCCGCCTACGTTCTCGGCGTCAATACTCTCGGCCTCATCGCCGGAGTACCCTACCATCAGAGCTTCGACGCAACAATAGCTGTGGGACTAGGAGCAATCCTCGGCGCGTTTCTCCTAGGCAAAGGAGCGCTAAGAAGGCTGACGGAGGGCATATTCAGCCTCCGCTATCCCAACGCGTTCTTCGCACAACTCGTCGGATCCGCCACAGTCGAATTGGCCAACCAGCTCGCGGTACCATTGTCCATCACCGAGACAGTATCCTCCGGTATCATCGGATCAGGATTGGCGCGCAGGATGAGAGTCCTGAATGTCCGCAACATATTCCTCATCATATCCAGCTGGATCATCTCACCCATAGCAGGATTCCTGCTAGCCTACATCATGACAAAGCTTCTGTAGACCGAAGAACTATTGGGATCAGCCGAACAAGCTGCATCCCAGGCTCGAGAGGTACTGGCAGTCACTTTGACTAGTTGCATTCTGTTTAAAATTGCGTCGAACCATATGAAACAACCGAGCGAAAAACGGCGAGCGTTCTAAATTGGCACCCTCCTTTGACGAGGAATCTGACAAGCATAGGCACGTTTCAGGCCTT
>WNFY01005829.1_pt1 | contig 13719 bp, 12 predicted proteins | sample 5400091 | NCBI WGS metagenome assembly WNFY01 (sample SAMN13153364, study PRJNA577476) | soil metagenome | isolation source: 60 cm soil or saprolite under grassland replicate 1 | place: USA:California | collected 2016-06-15 | reverse complement strand
AGCGCACCCAATTCATGGGACGAAGTGAAGCGAAGCTGGATGAATTTCGGAAAGGACCTTATGGCCTTCGCATCGCTTCAGATTGCCTGGTTCATAGTCTGGCGCGCGCTAAGGCATGGCCGCCGAAAGACCAAGCAGCGGGCGCCTGCGTCAGAACTCGGGACCGAAAATAGGGCTGGAACCGATGATGGAAGAACATTCGACTCCAGCGAACTCAATACAGAGCATGAGAGGTCGCTCTAGTTCAATAGGCCATGGGAGCGTGGCATAAGCGAGAGTGAGGTCAATGCGTTGGTAGCAAAACACACAGAGGGTAGGACGCTCGACATATTAGGCGAGCCGCGCGTTAATGTGCTGACTCTTAATTTGGAACTTGATGGGCGCAAGCCAATGGCTAAGAGGTAGACCGATGCAAGAAGTTGTTCGCAGACGATCTCCTGAGTCCCTACTCGCCAAACTCAAGGCGGTGGGACAAGCACGTTTGCACGTCTATATCGGCGCGGCTGCGGGCGTGGGCAAGACTTATCGGATGCTGGAGGAAGCTCACGAACTCAAACGACAGGGAATTGATGTCGTTCTGGCCTTGATCGAACCGCATGATCGTGTCGACACCGAAGCGCTCGTGGACGGCCTCGAACGTGTGCCCCTCAAGCGAATCGAGTATCGCGGCGCGACATTTGAAGAGATTGATGTTGACGCTGTGATCGCGCGGCGTCCGGCAGTGGCCATTGTCGACGAGTTGGCCCACACCGATGTGCCCGGCTCAAAGAACGAGAAGCGTTACCAAGACGTCCTGGAATTATTAGAGGTGGGCATTTCTGTAATAACGGCCGTAAACATCCAGCACATCGAGTCGCTGAATGATGCAGTCGCACGTATCACCGGCGTCAAAGTAAGAGAGACCATACCCGACACTTTTCTGAAACGCGCCGATGAAGTGATCGACATTGACGTTTCGGTTGAAACGCTGCGCACGCGCCTGCGGCAAGGCAAAATTTACGGCATCGAAAAAATTCAGCAGGCGCTGAACAACTTCTTCCGCAAGGGAAATCTCACGGCGCTGCGCGAACTGGCGCTCAGGCAAGTGGCTGCGGACCAAGCTGCAAAGGCCCACGACTATCGGCAGCGCGAAGGGTTAGAGCAGGCCTGCATTCCGGAAAAGGTAATGACGTGCATAGCCTCCCGTGGCAGCGCCAAGAAACTCTTACGGCTAGGCGCCCGCATTGCAGGGCGGTTGGCGGGCGATTGGTATGCGGTGTACGTGGAGACTCCCCGGGAAGAGCCGGGCCGCATTAAGCCTGAGGACCATGCTCACCTGGTCGAGAACATTCGCTTCGCGGGAGAGTTAGGCGCTAAAGTTGTCAAACTGAAAGGACGCAGTGTCGCCGACGAGCTGATTGCTTTCGCCCGCCGCGAAGGGATAACGCACGTCATCTTTGGGCAGTCGGCACGGTCACGATGGGACATTCTCCTGCACGGTTCAGTCATCAACCGCTTCTTGCGGGAGGTTCGCGATGCTACCGTGCAGGTCTTGCCGTTGGATAGGACAAAAGAAAACGGTGCGGCAAATTCGAATACATAACGGACGGCAATAACCTCTCTGTCATGAGACAACTAAACTCAGTATAGTCAATTCAGTATCGTCGTGACATAACTACAAAAATCAAAAATGACGCTAGACTTAGAATGCTTCTAATTGCATGCAAGTTTCCCCAATGGTTCAATAATTCTCCCGCAAGGTCCAGGTTCGTTTCCAAGCTTGGATCCAGCAATCGTTTGTTGGTTGGCAATATTGCTATTAGTGTAAATGGCACGACGGACAATATGAGCACGCCACCGATCATCCACCACACTTTGGACCCCGTCAACCACGCGCCAATCGCAGTTAAGAAACTGAAGACAGCTAGGGATGCTTGCATAACGGTCGCTCTTTTGTAGCTGGGAGCAAACTCTCTCAGCGCACTGAGCGTTCCGCATTGCAGTCTAGCTGGATGTTCCACCAAGTTTATGTAAATGGCTGCTCCGGCAAATAATCCTGCTGACAAGGTAGCAAATAATTCTAAGTTCATATGGGCTCTCCGTTGCGCTCTTTCCGCGAGTCGAGGTCAACTTAGTTGACCGGGCGTGGCGATTATGAGCGGTGCCCAAGGAATAACCTAGAGAGGGAAGGTGCGATCTGATCCTGGTGAAATGAGGGGCGGTTCGTGTCCTCGATCGAAGCGCGAAACCATTTTGTCGATCTGAATTCAATGCTTTTCGGTGGGTCATAAGTTGCCAGTCGGCGGTCCCATGGTCAACAGGAACGCTAGTACGCGCAATTTATCTGACATCATGATGAGAAGCTCCTGGAAATAAGAAGAGGGGGAGCGGATACAAATGGTGTCAGATTACTTCTCCTACCAGTTGTCGTAGGAGCTGTTAATGAAAGACGGCAATTACGTTGGCTCACATTCAGCCGGCACGGTGCGCAGTTGACTTTCTTCAATCTCCAGAATACTTATAACGTCGCCGAGACTTGCCCCGCCAACATGCACTTCATTCTCGAGGGGAGGTATCTTGTTAAGAGTACTGGTCATAGAAGACGATGATAAGATCGCATCCTTCATCCTCTTCAACTCCATGTTGGAAAAGATCGAAACCGTGGCACCGCAGAGATGGCGTTGCGCTCAGAACAGGGACAAGATTCGTCAAAAGAAGCGCTGGCTGATTGCGTGGAGGAAGCAGACCGGATTCTCACCATGCTTAATACGCTAATGGACATTTCCGAAGCTGAAACCGGCGCTATGAAACTGCATCTTGAGGAGATGAACATTTCGGACTTAATACAGGACACGGTTGAACTCTACGCGCATGTTGCCGAGGATAAGAATGTCTCACTGCACACTTCGTCTGCAAACGATCTTTTGTTGAGTGCCGACGCGAACCGAATGCGCCAGGTGATGGCGAACCTGTTGGACAACGCTGTTAAGTACACACCGAGCGGTGGAAGAATAGACCTTGACGCTTGCCCGCGCGACCATCAGGCGGTTATCACGGTCAAAGACACCGGCATCGGGATCTCTTCCGAAGATGCTCCGAAAATATGGAATCGTTTGTATCGCGGCGATCAAAGTCGCTCGCAAAGAGGACTTGGACTTGGCCTGAGTCTAGTCAAGGCTGTTGTCCAAGCGCACAATGGGCGTATTGAAGTCCACAGCGAACCAGGCGTCGGCTCTCTCTTCACTCTTTATCTGCCAACATTCGTTGAGCCTCACTAATTTCTATTCTAAATTAACGAACCTTTCACGGTTGTAATGTTCGCGAAAGGTTCAAGCAAGGTTCGTAAGATATAGCATGCGATTCCACTTTGGGTGGGAGTGGATAGCCGATCTTCGGCGAGCCTACCTCAGTCCTCGCTGGACTTTACTTGAGAAGATCCCTATGCGCTTCGCAGCAATTTTAGTCTGCAATCGGCCAACGAAAACTTCAGGAGGAGAGATGTGGAAATGAGAATCACCAGGCTTACGGTAATTTTAGTGGCAATCATAGTAAGCGCTTTCGGTATTTGGAGTCTCGATATCGTGAAGGCAAATCGAAGCGCCAATGCGACTCAGGACCGCGATCCGATGAAGCCGCTGCAGCACGTAGTGGCCTCGAAGACAGCCAAGTTTGAAACAGTGGACAAGGACGATGCCGCTTACAAGAATGCGCTGGACGCACATGACTTGGCGGGCGCACAAAAGTTAATTGGGAAAGAAGGATCGTTTAGAGGGACGGTCAGCAAATTCTTTGAGGAGCGTGATGGCGACTTGATCGTGTTTGATTTCGATCCCAATTTCCGCACGGCGCTAACAGCCGTACTGAGAAACGCTGACTTTCCGAAATTCCCTGATGTGAGGGTGCTGAATGGTAAAGAGATTGTTGTTTCCGGGAAGTTCGTTGACTATCACGGAAAAGCTCAAATTGAGCTGACTGATCCGAAGCAGATCAGAACTGTGAAATAGTCGCAAAACCATCAAGGAGAAATTAGCGGGCAAAGAGGATTTTTCAAGCGTGCGATCATCAACAAGTAATCTCGGTCTAACAATAATTGTGCTTTCGCTATCCTTCGTTCCTTTTAGCGTGCGAGCACAGGATTCAGCGACGACAGGGACTCTAATGGGCACCGTCCGTGATGCGGCCGGAGCCGGTATCCCAGGGGCAACAATTGCGCTGCGTAATCTCACTACCAATCAGACTAGAAACGCGACAAGCGAAGCGGATGGCGGCTATCGCGCTTCTGCTCTGGCTGTTGGCGATTACGAAGTTAAGGCGCAGGCGAGTGGTTTTGCACGTTACTTCAATCCGAAGGTCACGCTGGCGCTCGGTCGCTCGACAGCGCTCGACATTTCATTGGCCGCTGGAGACGTAAACGCACAGGTCACAGTTACAGATACCCCGCCGGCGCTTGATGCGACACAGACTGCCGTTTCTACGTCGATTGATCCTGAGCGGATTGAGGAGTTGCCCGTCAATAGTCGCAACTATTTGGAGTTTACTTTGCTCGCTCCGGGAGTTGCGCCGTCAAATCACCAAAACAGCGGAGGCGGCAACGCAACCTCTGGGGCACCACTCTCCGACAGCGGATTCACCTTCGGAGGTCTGCGTCCTCGCAGTAATTCGATCTCGATTGATGGGTTAGACAACACAGATGAGACGACCGGCGCAGCGCGTGTCGCACTGTCCCCGGAGATCGTGCGCGAGTTCCAAATCGTAAACAACGGTCAGTCGGCTGAGTTCGGCGGCGCAGCGGGTGGAGCTATCAACGTCGTCACCAGAGTAGGACAGAACCAATTCCACGGCGACGCTTTCACCTTCTTCCAAAACGAGTGGTTCAATGCTCGCGAACCTTTTTCTGATCCATCTCCCGCCAGCCGTCTGCGTTTCCGGCGTGTGCAGCCCGGAGTCGCGCTAGGGGGTCCGATCAAACGCGATAAGCTCTTCTTCTACGCTGCGGCGGAACAAGAGCACCTTTCCGCTGAAGATGAAGCAGAAATAGATCGGAGCGCGCGCACGCGCATTAACTCATTGCTGGCGTCAGGGTTTGCGCCTAGGCTTTCAGCACGCTCATTAACTGCAGGACGATTTCGGATAGGAACAGACGAGACTGAGGCGGCGGCTAAGATTACGTATGTCGCATCCGAGCGTCACACGTTTAACTTTCGCTTCGCTTTTACGAATCTGCGCGAGCGGGGCGACGGCTTCAACACAGATATTCTCACCGATAGATCGGCACGAGGTACCACCTACACGAAGGACTACCAGTTTACCGGCTCCGCCATCTCGGTCTTATCATCGAAGTTGATCAATGACTTCCGATTCCAGGGGAGCGCACGCCGTGCGGTGACGCGTGCAGGAGATACCATTGGTCCGGGGATCGAGATAGCTGGCTTAGCTCGTTTGGGCCGACCTTATGATGCAGATTCGACGCGTCATGAAACACGCTTCCAAGTCGTCGATACCCTATCTCTATCGCGCTCGCACAGCGAGTGGAAAGGCGGAGTGACTGTCAATCATGTTTCGCTTGACAGTGAACTGCGCGACGGCTTTGGCGCTCTCTACATCTTTCGCACGCTCGACGACTTCGCTGCCGGACACCCAGCAATCTGGCGACAAGCCTTTGGCTCACCGGCAATGCAATTTGGGGTGACCAGCTTCGGCGCGTTTCTTCAGAACCAATGGCGAGCTACACCACAATTAACTTTGAACCTGGGTAGCCGGTATGACGTGGAGCGTCTACCCTCATCATTCCGCATCGACGCGAACAACTTCAGTCCGCGACTCGGCTTGGCCTGGAGCCCGTCGAAGGAATGGGTTATTCGTGCCGGGCTAGGGCTCTACTATGACCGCCTACCGCTGGCGTTTCTAAATCGCGCAATCCAGAAGAAGGGCGTGCAGGCATTTGAGCAGGTCGCGACCGATACAGACGCGGCCACCGTGTTCGCAGCAACTGGAGGTGGTCGCGCACTCACTCCGTTCGCCGGAATAGCTCCGTCAATCTTTCGCGCTGACCCACAGTTTGTGACGCCTTACAGCGAGCAAGCGAATGTCGGCGTTGAGCATCTGCTGACCCAGGATATTACGCTCCGTGCCGACTATCTCTTCACGAGGGGCGTTCATTTCCCGCGCACACGGAACATCAATCTTCTTCCGCTCGTCACTCTGACGGCAGCGAATTCGGGGGCGCTCGGCTTCGTCAACCCAAACCCGCAACAACTCGGCCGTCCAGTATTTGGACCGGGAAGAGGCGATACGCGTTTCGATGCAATCTACCAACTCGAAGACTCGGCCAACTCTACTTACAACGGCCTGACGCTCGCGCTTAATAAACGAATGAGCAATGAGTTTGAGCTGCTTGCCTCCTATACATTATCGAAAACAAGAGACGACGCATCCGACTTCGACGAGCAGCCTCAAAATCCCTTCGACTTACGATCAGAACGCGCCCTTTCACTGCAAGATGTCAGGCACCGATTCGTACTCAATGGGCTATTTGATCTTCCATTTGGTGACGAAGAAGAGAAGGGCGCGGGAAGCGAACGGGACATCCTCATTGGCAAGATCCTGGGACACGTCGAGATTGCTCCAATCGTAACGCTTAGCAGCGGACGACCAGTAAATGCAGTGACCGGGGCAGACGAGGAGCACAACCGCGCGTTTCCCCTTGCCTCGCGCCCATTAGGCTTTGCTCGGAATTCTCTGCGCACATCGCACTTCATTAACTTTGATCTGCGCGTGCTGAAATACTCTCCGATGGGCGAGCGCCGAAAGCTCGACGTGGTGGTAGAAGCCTTCAATCTTTTCAATCACCCGAACGTTCTGAGTCTCAACTCGTTCTATGGTTCAGGCGTAAATCCATTATCGTCCTTCGGCGTGCCGACATCCTTTGCGGCTCCCCGCCAAATTCGCTTCTCGATTGATTTCGAGTTCTAGTGGGGAAGAAAATAATGTGCATTACTCTTAAAAGCGGAAGCGACTCTTTCACTAAAGCTATGGGATCCAGATTCGCGGCAATGCGAAGCGTATCGTGTTGCGCCATACTTCTTGTCACCATTCTTGCTGGAGCGTCGAGAGCTTACGCGCAATCCACGCCGACACCGACCCCTACGCCGCAGGCGTCACCTTCACCCACACCCTCGTTGGAACGGCAGTTTCTTAAGAACATCTTGCGGGACCAGCGGGCGATCTGGACTTCCCCGTTTCATTTGAAGCAGGATGATGCAAAGTGGCTAGTTCCGCTCGGACTCTCGACGGCTGGCCTCATCGCCACTGATCGACGCACGGCTGGCGCGCTTCATAATGATCGCCTTCGCCTAAATATCAGTCGAGATGTCAGTTATCTCGGTTCTGGCTACGGCACCGGCGCGGTTGCCGCCGCCTTCTATCTTGTGGGAAGGAAAACCGGCAATGCGCGGGCGAGAGAAACAGGAATACTTGGTGCCGAAGCGCTTATTGACAGTGGCATTGTCGCCTCAGTTCTTAAGAGCGCCACCGAGCGACGCCGTCCGCGTGCGAAGGAACCCGGCGACTTCTTTGAAGGAGGGCTCTCTTTTCCCTCGGGCCACACCATTGCCGCATGGTCCCTTGCTACCGTCGTGGCAAACGAATATCGAGACCGGCCTCTCGTGCAGATCAGCGCTTACGGATTGGCAACCGTCGTAAGCATCTCGCGCTTTACGGGACGAAACCACTTTTTGTCTGATGTGCTGGTTGGAAGTGCGATCGGGTACGGCATCGGTCGATACGTTTATCGCACGCATCACGATCCGGCTTTAGAGTCCATTAGTCAGCAGACACCGCATAGAACCTCGAAGCTACTCCCGCTCATTACTCCGCATTACGAACGATCGGGACATAACTATGGGGTCGCTCTTCTATGGAGTTTTTGAGGTTGTCCCTACCAAAAACTCCGTCGCCAATGTAATCATTGAACTTAGCGGCATTGGTCGTTAATCTCCGTGGACCATGAACTCTGTAGCCTACTTCTTACTTTTCATGTTGCGGTCGTTTTTCCGGACGCATGCCAGGATGCAAATCGAGATTCTCGCACTTCGTCATCAACTTGCTGTGTTGCAGCGTCAGAAGAAGCGTGAGCCTCCGAGCAGCAGACCGTTTTCTTTGGGTATTGCTTTCACGTATTTGGAAGCAATGGCGCTCAGCGCTGGCAGTCGTCAAACCGGAAACGGTAATTGCGTGGCACCGAAAAGGGTTTCGTCTGTATTGGGGTTGGAAGAGTAGGGCAGGTACGTGTGGTAGACCATGCGTCAGTTCTGAAACAAGAGAGCTAATCCGGCAGATAAGCAAGGTCAATCCCTTATGGGGAGCACCGAGGATACACGGAGAGTTATACTACGAACACTCACGCACACTGTCAGAATCGAATTCTTGGTAAATACCGGATAAGGCTCCGCCCATTTTTTCGTCGTGTTGATTCGTGTTACTTAGTGGATCCGTTGTCTGCGTCGTATGAAACATCGATCCACGAAGTCACACGAACCAACAGAAAAATGCCGGAATTTTTATCAGATAAGTTAGACACCGCTCCTTTGCATTAAGTAGAAAGGATCTAATTCGCGATTTCATCATTTCCAGTTTCCAATCAATATGAACGGTGCCCAGTAGTGCGGGTGACCAAACGGCAGCTTTGCGTCGCGGGTGTAGGCCTTCATTCCGCTTTCTACTCCCATGGCTGCCACACCAAGGCCGCGCTTCTCCTCTGCTGCTCGCTTGCTGCCAGTATCCCTGCCTTTCAAAAGGGCAATCTGCGTCTGCCTCAGTGCCTCCGCCTTGGACCACTGCGGGTTCGCTTCCTTCAACCGATAGAACTCTCGCATCAACACCTCTGTCCCTTCATCTGCCACTGGCCACAGACTCGCTATCACCGCCTTTGCTCCAAGGTCTTGCGCCACAAACGCGAGACCCTCCACCTCTTTTCCGTTCGCTCCAACCGTTGCCGTGTCGCAAGCCGATAGTGTCAATAACTCTACTCTCTCGAATATTCCCGGCGAGTTCTGCATCTCTTCCAAGCTCAAATCGCTTCCATCGCCAAGCAACAAATACGACGTCTCCTCCCTCTCCGGATTGAATTTGAAGTGGCTGGCAATATGCACGACCGGATAGCCCTGCCGCAGACCGTCAATCATCGTTTGGCGAGTGAACTGATCGTCAAGACGGATCACTCCCGGCATTACTCCCACCGAGTTTGGTTCTCCTGTCTCTCGGATAATTGAGCGCAATTCTCTCGGGACCGCAGTCAGGGCAGGAAAATCCTTGTATTGCTTCGACACTCCAAGCCCGAGAGCTCGCCACTCAGGATCAGCTGAATCGAGCAACCGAGTTAGACTGGCGGTTGTGAAGACGAGGTTAGGGTATCTCTCAACCAAGTAAGCCTTACCATCGTGGAGCGCACTGATAGGCACATAGCGCAAGACGCCATCGAGCGACCACATCAAGGTCTTGGCTTTATACGACTTGAGGTCTGCGGCGAGTGTTGCTCCCTCATCGTTCTTTTGAAGGAATAATGCGCTGTAGAGCTTTTCTGCGAGTGGTACCGGATCGTACCGCGAGCTCTTCAGCGTCAAGCGAAAATCGCTGATCGTTTTGTTGAGATCGGTTGTGTTGATTGGATAAGCGCGCCGGAAGTCCGGCGTCGTTAGAATCACCCAGCCTTTTTCATTAGTGACTACAGTGTAGAGCGCTACGACGCCCGGTCCAAGCTTTCGCAGGCTTTGCATCATCGACTGAGACTGCTGGGTCACCAGTTTCTCATCGACGGAAGCTTTGGCAACTTCAGCGAGGACAACTTTGATCTTCTTATTGGCCTCGGTGATTTTAGAGTCAATTAAATTGAGCCTCTTCCGTTCTTCACCTGTGGCTGTGTTGCTTGCGACTTTGGTGAGCAGTGAGCCACGCTCACTGGCAAGTTCGGCAAGTTCGTCGGTGATCTTAGCAGCTTCCGCTTCCGAGTTGGTCAACCCGACTTTGGTGTCGTTGGGTCCACTGCGAATGACTCTATTGAACTCCTCTTCTTTCAGGAGTTCGAGGACCTTCTCAGCCTCCGCGAGGCGGTCCGCGGAAATAAGCAGATCCGCCAAATTCCGGTAAGCATCTTCATGTGATTTCAGATAGCTTTGACGTGATTCAAGAGTTCTAATACTCCCGCGAATTTCCTGAAAAACATTAACTGCTTGTTTGCCATAAAGGATAGCGACGGCGCTGTTCTTTTGTTGTTCCCACACTCGCATAAGGCTGTTGAGACTGGTCGCCTCGTTGGCTCGATCCTTAATTTCACGACTGATCGTCAATGCCTGGCCATAACACTCTAGCGCCTTCTCGTATTGGGCGACGTTCCGGTATGCCTCGCCCAGACCAATGAGCATGCCTGCACGGTCTTTTCGATTACCGACTCGTTGGCTGATCGCGAGCGCCTGTTTGTCATGATCGATGGCTTTGTCGTACTGGCCTAGTGAATTGTATACGTCACCGAGTCCCCACAGGGCAGATGCTTCTCCTGATGGATCCCTTACTTCACGACTGATTGTCAGCTGCTGCTCATAGCAGTCGATCGCCTTTTGATACTCGTGCACCATCCAGTATAGGGTGGCAAGACTGCCGAGCGTATTCCCTTCGGCTGCACGATCACGTACCTCTCTTTTAATAGCCAGCGCCTGTTTGTAATAATCAATTGCTTTGTCATATCGGCCCAAGTCCGTGTAAGTGCTCCCGAGATTATTTAACACCCGCCCTTCGGCAACTCGAGACTTTCCTTCTCGAGCGATGACCAGAGCCTGCTCGAGGTATTCTATCGATTCCTCGTATCGGGTTAGGTTATCGTAAACATTGCTAAGCCCAACGAGTGAATTTCCTTGAACTGATCTATTCTTGAGTTCGCGAGCTATTGTGAGCGCCCGTTGATAGTTTTCGATCGCGTCTTCGTATCGGCTTAGTGCATTGTATGTGTTGCCGATTCCAACGAGTGATTCCGCTTCAGTTGTTCGATCATGAACTTCTTGACTGATCGGCAGTGCTTGCTTGTAATACTCTATGGCCTTCTCATAATGGCCTAGCGATTTGTTTGTGTGGCCGAGGTCCTTTAATGCTCGTCCCTCCTCCCTTCGCGCCTTCACTTCTCTGAAGATGGTCAGTGCCTGCTCGTAGTACTGTAAGGCCTTCTCGTACTGGCTTAGGGCGCGGTATACGACACCAAGATTGTAAAGCGTGCCTCCTTCTCCGGCTCGGTAACCAGCTTTTCGCCTCGTCTGCAGCGCCTGCTCATAAAACGTGATTGCATCGTCGTAACGATTGATGCCGAAATATGCATCTCCTATCTCGTTGAGCGTATACCCTTCTCCTTGCACGTCGCTTATCTCGCCATAGATAGCGAGAGCTTCCTTGTATCGGTCGATTGCAGCCTGATATTCGACAATATAATAAGTTGATAAGGCCATGCAGTTGAGCGTCACTGCTGCTTCAGTCCGTCTCGCTGACGCACGGTACAGCCGAAGCGCCTCCTGGTATTTCTCGATAGCGCCGCGATAGTTCTTCTGTTCGTACAGCCTGTTACCTTCGCCGAATGTTTTTTGCGCCGTTATTCGAGCTTCGTCCTCGGCAGCAGATTTGCGCTGCTCCAGTATCTCGATTTCATAGCGGCCTGTTGGGACTCCCTTTTCCACAGTGCGGACTTCGATGCGATATTCTCCGGACATAGGCGCGATATAACTGAGCCATTCCGCTTCCTGCATGCTTCGCGGGATGTCGGCTTCGAGAAGTTTGGTCCCGTCCGGCGCGATAAGTGTAGCGGCCACGTTGACCCCAAGCTGACGAACTGTGATGTGAAGGAAGTCGCCAGTGTTCAGATTCACGTGGAATGAATGGATTTCGCCTTCGGCTATCCGCCGCTCCAAGGGCGTGCCTTGCTCGAGTAGTTGTTGTCCGTTGGCGGCTGATGCCTGAGTTGTTGTGGCTTTGTCGCCGCCCCTCGCGATACTGATCGTCAGGGCTAAAGCAACCGTTAGAGCTGAAATGTATATCGTTCGTCGCGCGGTGTGTTTCCAGAGGCATTCACCAGTCATGTTTTATGCTCCTGCAGCGTGGGTTACTCGCCGGTCGCTTTAGAATTGTTTTCGAGACCTTAGTCTTTACGTAAAACGTCGATATCCAGTTAGACGCCAGTGCTTCGACGGTTTTGCACCGCTTGTTCGTAGGTTGTTCTGAATGCAATGGGTGGCCGCACGGAATGTCCCGCGTGCCGTGTTTTCAGATGCGGAAACTATAACTGAAATCCTTATTGACGATCCATGTTCTCATTTCAAAAACGCGGTCACAATACCTTCAGTAGATTCGATCTTCCGTTTGGTTCGTGCTCGTTCGTGACATTTCGTGGATCGAACACTGACCGTGGACTTCGAAGCAGGTAGGGGTCTGGGTTCAAATCCCCACGCGCCTACCAATCATCTCAATAACTTAGACCGCACAACTGCGCTTTGCGTTGATCCAAAACGATCCATTTGCGACGCGAAGACCGCTAAGTTTAGTTTCATTCACTGCTGCTGCCTAACTGCTCGTGCGGGGCCTCACGTTCACACCGAGCATCCTTCTTAGGTGGGCTTTTCCCCATCCCCGCGCGATCCAATCTCAAATTCACTACCCCGAGGAAACCCTCCAGGCGTTTGTGTCAGCGAAATTCTTCGCAGGCATCCACCAGAATTCGCACCATTCCGCTCTGCATACAAAGAAAGAACCGATTTTCTTTAAGGCACGGACTTTGCCCTTGCGAGGCGCTTGGCTTGGTGTGGTTATTGAGCGGGCAGTTTCGAAAAAATACCTTGGGGAACGAAGTCTGTGTTGGCGGAGCAACGTGTAACTACCATGCCGGTCAAGGATCGGTAGCTGGCGAAGTAAGGGGTGACGATGTGGACTCAGCACCGGGGTTGGGCTGCCTGAACGCAGGGCTCCCGACAAATGCGGATAGGCCTGTCAAAAGTAACAGACCTTGCACATCTGGCGACTGCATTGCCGAGCGATGCAGGTCACAACCCGACGTCGGACACGATGCGCCGCATCACCACTACACTCGAGGCAATGTCCGCTTACGCATCGCTTCCTGATGCTCCATCTCCCGGGCGCCTAACCCACGACGTGGATCCTCCGGGTTTCGAGTCACTCGCCTCATTGATCCCAGGCGTCGGCATGACGGAGAGACAGAGGAACCGGCGCGGCTCACCCACTCTCAGAAGTCAGTCAGTGCCGCCACGAACACGCGGCGGAAGGCGACGCCGGAGGGCGACTTGCGCCAGCTTGAAGAGACGCGTCAGGCAAGGATTGCTGCCGCGAAAGTTTCACTGCAGGATGCCAAGCGCGTGCTGATCGCGGCCCGAGCCAGGGCACAGAGTGCGCAGGCGGCGCAGAAAAAAGCCGACGCGGACGCGAAGGAGGCCGAGAAGCACAGGCGCGCAGCGGAGCAGCGCTTCGAGAAGGCAAGAGCCGCGGCCGAAGATGCGGCACGACGCGCGCGGACCGTCACGGCCGAGGTAGAAGAAGCTGTGAAGGCGGTGGAAGATGCCGAGCGCACCGTCGAAAAGGCATAGCCGATGCCGAGTTCCTCGAGGGTCGGTAACACTTCTACTTCGGGCTGTCTCCACCACAGCGAATATTCGCTCTGAAGCGTCGTGACGGGATGGACGGCGTGTGCGCGACGGATCG
>WNFY01003989.1_pt1 | contig 13719 bp, 9 predicted proteins | sample 5400091 | NCBI WGS metagenome assembly WNFY01 (sample SAMN13153364, study PRJNA577476) | soil metagenome | isolation source: 60 cm soil or saprolite under grassland replicate 1 | place: USA:California | collected 2016-06-15 | reverse complement strand
TTCAGACATTATTGTACTTGTCAATGAAGAGAGCATTGTTACCTATGTGAGTCCTTCCATCACACCCATTCTGGGATATGCTCCTGAAGAAATCGTGGGCTGCCATGTACTAGTTCTTGTTCATCCTGATGACCTTGCTACCGTACAATGGATGTTAGAAGAAATTGGGCAATCACCTGGCAAGAGCTTGAGTGCCGAATATCGTTTATGCTGTAAAGACGGCTCATGGCGATGGATTGAAGGAAGTGGAACGAATTTGCTCCATGTGCCAGGTATAGAAGCTATTGTTGGTAATTTTCGTGATGTTACCGAGCGCAAGGTGGCACCGCACTCGCATTGGAGCGAGATGAGTGCATCTGAGCACTTCGTCCAGTTCTATGAGAGCGAGGTATTTCTCCTTGACTCATTGAGCGGATTTATCGACACAGGTCTCAGTGCGGGTGATGCCTGCATCGTTATAGCCACGAAAGCACACAGAGAGAGGCTTGAGGAACGATTGAAGGCAAAAGGACTGGATCTGATCGCCGCCCACACGCGGGGTGAATACATCGCACTGGATGCAGTCGAAACTCTATCGAAATTCATGGTTGATGGATTGCCGGAGCCACAGCGCTTCCTTGAGATCATTGGAAGCATTATCCGGCAAGCAGGAGAGGGTCGTCTCCGCGTTCGTGCCTTCGGGGAAATGGTTGCTCTCCTTTGGGAAGAAGGAAATCAGGCTGGTGCGATCCATTTAGAAGAACTCTGGAACGATCTGGCCGGGATCCATTCCTTCTCGCTTTTCTGTGCTTATCCGATGCACGGTTTTGGCAAGGCAGCTCACGGCACGCCATTTACCGAGATTGGCACACACCATACTCGGGTCATCCCCGCAGAGAGCTACAACGCGCTAGCGACTCCGGATGAGCGCCTGCGCGCCGTCACCCTCTTACAGCAGAAGGCGGAATCGCTTCATGCTGAGATAATGGAACGCAAAGAAGTCGAAAAGGCGCTGCGGATTTCCGAAACTCGTTACCGTCGTCTTTTTGAAGCGGCCCGAGACGGCGTACTTATCCTCGACCCCAGGACACGAAAAATTCTTGATGCTAATCCATTTATGGAAGAGTTGCTGGGCTACACACGCGAGGAGTTAATCGGGAAGGAGTTATTTGAAATCGGGCTACATAAAGATGAGCAAGCCAATCAGGACGCATTTCGGAAATTGCAGGAGAACCATTATATCCGCTATGAAGATTTGCCACTCAAAACTAAAAGAGGTGAGAGGCGTGACATTGAAGTGGTGGCCAATCTCTATGAGGAAGAAGATAAGCCGATTATTCAATACAACATCCGGGATATTAGCGCGCGCAAGAAACTTGAACGGCAGAAGGATGAGTTTATATCCATGGCAAGCCATGAACTGAAAACGCCCGTCACCAGTCTCAAAGGCTTCCTCAATCTCTTGCAACGGCGCTTGACTTCACCTGAAGATGAAAAAGAGCTTCATTACCTTGCCCGCATGAATGCCCAGGTACATAAGTTAGCCAAGCTCATCAATGATCTGCTCGATATTTCCAAGATGCAGACGGGCCAACTCGTCTATCGAGAAGAGCATTTTGATGTGGATGCTCTGGTGCAAGAAATCGTGGAAAACATACAGGGAACGACACAGACGCATCATCTGCTGCTTGAAAGCCAGACCCAGGCTGAGGCGTTTGGGGACCGGGACCGCCTTGGGCAAGTACTGATTAACCTCCTGAATAACGCGATCAAGTATTCTCCCCAGGCAAGTACAGTGCTCGTGCGTGTCACAAAAGACCAGAATAATGCCCTTGTGAGCGTCCAAGATTTTGGGATTGGGATTGCCAAAGAGCATCAGCAAAAGATTTTTGAGCGGTTCTACCAGGTCACTGATCCCGAAGAAAGAACCTATCCCGGGCTGGGCATTGGCCTCTACATCTCCCTTGAGATTGTCAAGCGACACGGCGGACAGATATGGGTGGAAAGTAAGAAAGGAGAAGGTACAACGTTTCATTTTACCTTGCCTCTCTTCCAGGAGGGGAAGAGACAAGTTTCTTTGTAGCTTTGTATATACCACAACCATTGACAATGCAGAATAACAAATTCGAAAGAACAGCCACAACTGTCACTTCGAAACCCATACAATTTCATATGAACATTGGGAATCGGCGTCGCCTGGAAGGGCTCCCCTGGAACTTCCCCCTGGAAGAATGGCCAGAGCATGGCGTTGTGCCACTTTCGGTACGCCGGGGTGAATCGCGCCATCCCGTGATCTTTGTGGAGCGTGAAGATGCACGCTACGCCATTAAAGAAACAACACCCGGTATGGCAGAGCGTGAGATCGCCAATTTACACGAGATTGAACGACGAGGTCTCCCTGCACTCAGCCCGGTTGGTAGCGTGGTTGTACCAGGACGACCCCTTTTGTTAGACGAACATGGGCCTGGAGGTGTTCCTGAATATGTGAGTGGAGATCGCGGGTATACTGTGACAAAGCTTGCCCCGCGTGTTATCCCACATTCTATACTTTACAGCGTACCTTTTACCAGGAAAAATAAGCATCACCTTTTATCGGCTATAGCCGTCTTGTTGGTCGAGTTGCATGAGCACGGTGTTTACTGGGGCGACCCATCGCTAGCCAATGTATTAATCCGCATCGACGGAAAGCGTATCCTGGCAATTATGGCTGACGCGGAAACCGCGGAACTCTTCCCGGGACCTGTAAGTGACAGTCTACGTGAACAGGACTTAGAATTATCTGGCGAGTCGCTTTTGTGGCAAGCGGAAGACATACGCCAGGCCCGCGGGCTGCCTGAAGAAAAGGAGATTGTAGATGATAAAGATTTTCGCTATTTTAAGCGACGATATCGTTTGTTGCAGCGAGAACATGCACAACTGGCCTCATCTCCTGGCTTTACCACGCTTTTCCAGGCAGTGCATATGCTAGAAGCCTTGAACGACTTGGGGTATTCCCTCCTCGATATGAGCGGGCATGCCTTTCAACAACTCGCCACGGTACTCCCTGGTTGGTATCAACGGCGCATTCATGAACTACTGGGCATCACGATACCACGCAAGTATGCGCGCCGCTTCTATAATACCATTCTCGGCCACCAGGCAATAATGAGTAAAAATGAGGGACGTGATGTGAGTATTGAGGAGGCAGCAAAAGATTGGTATACGCGTTATCATCTCCCGGCAATTCTTTTATTGCGCCAGCAGCTGACTAATGAACAGGACCCTATGCAGGCCTATTTCGCTATTATGGAACTTAAGTGGAAGATGAGTCTCAAGGCAGGCTATGAGATTCCCATAGAAGAGGCAGCACTGGACTGGGCTATGGAGCAGGCAGATACGGGCAAACTAGGCGCGGTGGATCCGGCTGCTATAGCAACCTGGTGGAGAGAGCGCCAACCAGTTGCAGAGGCACTGGAACCGTCGCGTATTGAAAGCAAAAAATTGGAGCCGCTCCTCTCGAACGAAGAGCAGCCCCTTGTACATCTTCCACCACCTGAACTTGACCAGGAGTTAACGAAGAGGCTGGAACAACAGAAACAGGAGTGATACTTTTTTTATTACAGGTTTTATATTTCCTCGTCGAGGATATCTTCTTCTTCTTCTTTTCCTTCGACCTCGCCTGCCCTGAAGGAGACTATATTGCCACGAATCTGCTCTTCAATGGCAGAGGCAACATCGCTGTTCTGGCGCAGGAATTCTTTAGCGTTCTCCCGGCCTTGACCGAGGCGAATATCACCTACCGTGAACCACGCACCACTCTTCTTGACCAGACCCATCTCTAGACCAAGGTCGATGAAGCCACCTTCGCGAGAAATACCCTCACTGTACATGATATCGAACTCGGCAACGCGGAACGGGGGGGCAACCTTGTTCTTGACCACCTTGACACGCGTGCGGCTACCGACCACATCTTGCCCTTGCTTGATAGAGTCGATACGACGAATATCCAGGCGAACTGAGGCATAGAACTTCAAGGCTTTACCACCGGAAGTTGTCTCTGGATTGCCAAACATGACGCCAACCTTTTCACGCAGCTGATTAGTGAAGATAATAGAGGTGTTGGAAGTGCTAATGGCACCGGTGAGCTTACGCATGGCCTGGCTCATAAGGCGGGCCTGTAGGCCAACGTGTGAGTCGCCCATTTCACCTTCAATTTCGGCACGTGGGGTCAGCGCCGCTACAGAGTCGATGACAATTACGTCAAGGGCGTTACTACGCACAAGGGAGTCTACGATCTCCAGGGCTTGCTCACCAGTATCAGGCTGTGAGATCAGGAGATTATTGGTGTCAACGCCGCAGCGGGCCGCGTAGGTACGATCAAGTGCATGTTCGGCATCGATAAATGCAGCAAAGCCACCCGCTCGCTGCGCACTGGCGATAATGTGCTGGCAAAGCGTGGTCTTACCAGAAGCCTCAGGGCCATAAATTTCTGTGATGCGCCCTCGCGGTACACCCCCTATGCCTAAAGCCAGGTCCAGAGCAATTGATCCAGTGGGAATTACCTCAACTTGAATATGCGAAGCGTCTCCCAGTTTCATGATCGCGCCCTTACCAAAGCGACGCTCGATCTGTTGCAAGGCGAGGTCTATCGCCTTCTCACGCTCGCTGCTGGCAGCTGATACAGCCGTACTACTTCGATCTGCCATGGATTTTTCCTTTTTAGTCATTGGCATGCTCTCTACAGGGTACAGGCAGGGTTGTTGCCATCCCGCTTCACCGCCCCTGCATTCCTCCTTTTTTAATGGCAAGAAATAACAAACAAGCGCAAAGTCAGTTACTGCACTTCCTCAGTTCCTTGGTTGATACACGTAGTTATTCTTTCGCAGGGCTGAAAAAGCGGAAATAGGCCTCTCTCCATGCCTACTTCTCGAAACTAGAACAAGGGTACCATAAGTACATCTGTATGTCAATCAGATTTTCGACGATTTTCAGAGCTTTGCAAAAGCCCTTCACCTGCCCCACTGGGGTCAAAGGGAAGGAATATTTGGGGACCCCCAAACCCCACAGAATGACTGGCTGCCCCCCCTGAACCCGCTAAATTAGATATCACGCCGGCCTTCGAGGGCACGACTGAGCGTACCTTCATCGGCATACTCTAGATCACCGCCCATCGGGAGACCACGGGCCAGACCTGTCACACGCACTTCCGTAGAGGCCAACTGGCTTTTAATGTAGTTGGCGGTGTACTCTCCCTCAAAGTTGGGATTGGTGGCAAGAATGATTTCACGCACCTTGTTATTGCGTACGCGCTGGATGAGTTCATCGATACGCAGGTCTTTGGGTCCGATGCCTTCAACAGGTGAGATTGCACCGTGCAGCACATGATACAGCCCTTTGTAGACACCGGTCTTCTCCAGGGCCAGAACGTCGAGTGGCTCTTCCACGACGCAGATTACCTCTTGATCACGACTGGGATTGCTACACGTAAGACAGGGATCGCTTTCGGTAATGTTGAAACAGCGCGAGCAATAGATGATGCTCTCTTTGACACGCACGATAGCCTCTGCCAGGCGTCGCGCTTGATCACTGGGACTGCGCAGGATGAAGAAGGTCAGGCGTTGTGCCGTTTTCACTCCAACGCCTGGCAGTTTTGAGAATTCTTCGATCAGTGTCGCCACTGGCGGTGCAATATTACTCATAAGTTAGAACAATCCAGGAATTCTCATGCCGCCGGTGACATTGCTCGCCAAACGCTCTTGCACCTCATTGGCCTTGTTAAAAGCATCCCGGGCGGCGGCAAGCACCATCACTTCCAGTTCGGCGATATCCTCTGCATTAAAGGCTTCGGGGTCAATCTTGACGCTAGACATCTCAAACTTGCCATTCATAGTGATAGTAACAGCTCCACCGCCAGCTGTACCGGTGAACTGGCTGCTTTCCAGTTCCTCCTGCATTTTCGCCAGCTTTCGTTGCATCTCTTGCTGCATTCTTTGGATTTCACGCATATTCATGGGAAAATAGCTCCTTACTTTGTGCGAATATCTACGATTTTCGCAGTGAATGTTTTCATGACTTCTTGTACTACGGGATCACTGCTCACCTTCTGCCTGAGTGCTTCTGGTGATGACGTCGACGATTCTATAGTAGTATTCTCTCTCACAACGCTATTTTTGACAACTGGTGAGGAAGAATCTTCAGCAGGAGTATGAACAACTGAAGCAGTTGGTTCTTGCGCCTGTACCAGATCAGATGTCCCCTCCCGCTCCATGTGTCTGGACCTGGCTGGCACAGGTGGCGTTGAAGCGGGTCGATCAAGCTGCGCCGACTGCTGTGGCGCCACTTGCATAGCAGTACTTGCCGGGTGACTATCTGAACCATACGCCGGAGAGACTGGTACTGGCTGACCAGGAGCTAGCAAGCGCACCCGGCACTTCTGCCGGAATTCTGTGGAAATTGCCCAGTCTACATCCTTAGAGCGTTCACCCTCTTGTACATATTTATGATGCAACTCGTATGCTGCTTGTATAACAACGACAGCCTCTTCCGCCGTGCCCTCGACTCCAACAACTGTAAAACTATTGAGCATTGCTGCTGTCTTTGGATTCTTCGGTCTCACCCGTTTCTTTACGTTTTCCCATGCATCCTTCACCTGCTGCAGGGTAAGTGAGGGCAAACTATTCTCAGTTAGAGTAGCATTTGAAGCAGAGATTTCTGGACGAGCAATTAGTTGCCCAGGACCCTCCCCACTTCCATCGATGGTAGGAGAATCATTCAGGTCAGGCAATGAGCCATTTTTTCCCTCGCTTATCCCGGGAGGTGAAGGTTGCCTGGCTCTTGCGGGCGACGATTGACGAGCCTCTTGTAAAACGACGGGACTTGTTTGTACCTGCATGGGAGCAGACCGTTGCTGTAGTGATGGTACAGAAGGGGATGCAAACGATTGGCCTGATTGTATGTGACGATGTTGTTCAATACTTTGTAAGAAGGCGAGTTCTAAGCCAAGCTGGGGCGTGCCCTGGCTCTTTTGCATAAGGTCGTTCTGCGCAAAGATACGGGCAAACTCTGTCAACTCCTCCAGTTCAAAAAGCTGGGTCATTTGTAGGATCTCGCTCGTCTCATCTTCCGTGAGATCAAGGATAATGGCAATGTCGGCACCAGCTTTGGCAAGCATCATTGAACGCCAGTATTCTCCTACCTGGATATTAAGCTGGCGCAGGTCGGCTCCTGCTTCCGAGAGTTCGTGAATGAGATGCAGGACACCAGCGCTATCGAGCTGAGCAACATGGCTGACGAGCTTTTGAACGGCACGCGGGTCGGCCACACCAAGCATGGCCTGCACCTGTGCCAGTGAGATTTCATTTCCCGAGTAGGCAATGGCCTGATCCAACAGGCTGAGTGCATCCCGCATTCCCCCGGCAGCAGCCCTGGCAATCAGTTCAGCAGCAGTTCGCTCTATTTTGATGTGCTCTTGCCCGGCAACAAAGTTCAAATGCTCAACAATGTGCCGCGTGGAAAGGCGCTTGAAGTCGAAACGCTGGCAACGGGAGAGGACAGTCGGCAGCATTTTATGCACATCTGTTGTCGCCAGGACAAAGATAGCATAGCCTGGTGGCTCCTCCAGTGTCTTGAGCAAGGCATTAAAGGCTTCAGTGGTCAGCATGTGTGCTTCGTCAAGCACGTAAACCTTGTACTTACCCGTGGAGGGAGGCATCATAACCTTTTCACGCAGGTCACGGATGCTGTCAATACCACGATTAGAGGCCGCATCGATCTCGATGACATTGAACGAGTTGCCCGCGGTAATCTCACGGCACTGCTGGCATTCGTTGCACGGTTCCCCATCAACCGGATGAGCACAATTGACGGTTTTAGCTAGGAGACGAGCAGTACTCGTCTTACCGGTTCCGCGCGGGCCGGTAAAGAGATAGGCATGTGCAAGGTTGCCATTACTGAGCGCGTTTTTGAGCGTGCGAATGATGGGTTCCTGCCCAATGAGGTCACCGAAAGTTTGTGAACGCCATTTGCGGTAGAGCGATTGTGAGGCCATAGTATAATTCCGCCGACATCCTTGAGACGGGCCACACCCCGCCAATATGAAAGAAAATGAAGACAGAAAACCGATTTTCGCCCAGTCCTGCCGCTTGGCGCAATCAGGCGACCCTACGGCACCCAGAGAGGTCCACTTACCGTTGCTTCCTCACGGACCTAGCGGGGTTCATAGACGTCTGCCGCGCAGGACCCGATTACGCCAAGCGACAGGACCGGAAGAAAACCGGCCTGTTCCATTCGAGCCTCTCCTCTTATCATTACCCTAAAAACGGGTCGATCTAGTGGATATAATCAGCTATCCCGAATGGACCATCTTCATTTTACTCCAACAGAGGAGATTTGTCAAGAAAGATATTTGCCTACTAGCAGACTATATTTCTCTTTAGCCTCGGCTGGAATCCTGCTGCGATCTGTCAGAATGGCGGTTGCCAGAGCGTGAGGACAGTCACAGGTATTGGCATTACGGTCGGCGGGAATTTTCTGAGCTACGCTGCGTAAGATGCGCTGTGCGTTAGCAACATTGGCGCTGAGGTTGCCTATCACCATTTCGACAGTAACCGATTCTTCGGACTCATGCCAGCAGTCGTAATCAGTGGCGCAGGCAATCACGGCATAGCATATTTCGGCTTCGCGTGCCAGCTTGGCTTCTGGCAAAGCAGTCATACCGATGAGATCCATGCCCCAGCTACGATAGACATTTGATTCGGCCCTGGTAGAGAACAATGGACCCTCCATGCAGACATATGTACCGCCTTCGTGCACTTTTACGTCGCCCAGTTCGCGGGTCGCTGCGAGCAAGAGAGTGCTGAGAGTAGAACAGAAAGGCTCAGCGAAGGTGCAGTGTACAACGATGCCACCCTCATAGAAGGTATTGACACGGCTTTTGGTGCGATCAAAGAGCTGATTGGGAATGACCAGGTCCCGGGGAGCGATATGTTCGCGCAGGCTTCCAACGGCGCTGACGGAGATTACCCATTCGACGCCAAGGCTTTTGAGAGCCCAGATATTAGCGCGTACGGGAATCTCACTAGGAGAAATGCGATGCCCACGCCCATGGCGTGGCAGAAAGGCCATAGGCACACCTTCTACCTTGCCAATAGTAATGACGTCGCTAGGGTCGCCAAATGGCGTTTTTACCGCGACCTCCTCCACATCGGTCATACCTTCCATGCTATAGAGGCCGCTCCCACCGATCACGCCAATCGTTGCTTGTGGCATACGTAAATCCTCCTCTTAATTTGGATTGGAGCACATCAGGCACAAAAAAATGCGCCCATACATTTATTTCTTAATCCTGATGTACTGCAATTTACCCACTTTGAGAATGGCACCGTCAATGACAGGTACGGTAAAATTCACGTCGGTGATACGCTCTGCTTCGCCAGCTTCACCTTCGGGGAAAAATGTGACGCCACCCTGGTGTACGAGGCGACGTGCCTCGCTCTTACTGGCTACCAGCCTGGCATCAACCAGGAGGGTGAGAATATTCACGGGCTCACTGAGGTGATAGTCAGGTATATCTGCCGGCAGTTTGCGCTCGGAGAACTGGCGTATAAAGGCCTCTTCTGCTTCCTGGGCTGCGGCGGGATTATGAAACTCACTGACGATCTCACGCGCCATACGCAGCTTGACATCCCTCGGATTCAATGATCCTTCAGCCATCTTACGCTCAAATTCGTCCAGTTCTGCCTGAGGCACGTCGGTCAATGTCTCAAAGTAGCTTCTCATTGCATGATCGGGCAGCGACATGAGCTTACCAAACATATCATGCGCGGGTGCCGTCATGGCAATATAGTTGCTCAGGGATTTCCCCATCTTCTTAAAGCCATCAAGACCCACAATCAACTGTACCGTCAAGATTTGCTGCGGGGGCTGTCCAAAAGCAGGCTGAAGCTCTCGCCCGACCAGCAGGTTGAAGGTCTGGTCAGTGCCGCCAATTTCGACATCAGAACGCAGCATCACCGAATCATATCCTTGCAAGAGCGGGTACATAAACTCTGAGAGGGAGATTTCGATCCCGCTCTTATAGCGCTTGGAGAAATCATCTCGCTCCAACATCTGCGCCACAGTTTTATGGCTCAGCAATTTGATGGCATCACTCAAGTTAAAGGTGTCAAACCATTCGCTTTGCCAGCGTGTCTCGGTCAGGTCAGGGTCGACGATTCTGAAAAACTGGTCAAGATAGGTCGCGGCGTTGGCTTTGACCTGCTCGGCAGTCAGTGGTTTGCGAGCCTCTTCCCGTCCGCTGGGATCACCCAGACGCGCTGTCCAATCGCCGATGACAACAACGGCTTTATGGCCCAGGCGTTGAAATTGGCGCAATTTGCGGAGGACAACTGCATGCCCAATAGTCAGGTCATAGTGGCTTGGGTCTACGCCAAGCTTTACGCGCAGCGGCTCTCCTTTGTTCCCCTCTAGAAGCATACGACGTAGGTCGGCTTCTTTTTCGACCTGTACAACGCCTCGTGTCAAAACGTATTCTATTTCTTCCTGTGTTGGTCGTGGTTCCACCTTCACAACAGACTTCCTCCCTCGTTGAGTGACTAGTTTTCTGGTGGCATTGTAGCAGAATCAGGGCAAGTAGTCGAGGGGATAAACTTTGATAGACGCGCTATCAAGATTTCTAACAAAATTCTTATATTCTGTTTACGTTGTTCTAACACATTATGGGTTATTTTATAGTCAAAGGAAAAATAAAAAACTTGTTTCCTTTCCTGGAAACAAGTTTAGCAGGTCAATTCAGTAAGTCAGTGTAAGAGTTGAAAAAGAAAGAAGGAGGAACATCGATGGCAAATCTCACACGTTTCAATCCGTTCAACGAAGCTGTTTCACTGCGTGAGGCAATGGACCGGCTGTTTGAGGACAGCTATATCTCACCGCGTGTTGCAGGACATTTTGGTGGCCGCGGGGTAGTTGCGAACCTGTTTGAGACGCCAGATAGCTTTATTCTCCAGGTTCCCATGCCCGGTGTGAAGCCAGAGGACGTTGAGATCACGGCACAGCAGGATACGTTGAGTCTGAAGTGGGAAACGAGGATGCAGGTGCCCGAAGGTGCCACGGTTCATTGGCACGGCTTCGGGGATGGTCAATACCACCAGGCGTTTACGCTTCCTGCTCCTATCAACGCCGACCGCGCTGAGGCAAGCGCTACTGATGGTGTGTTGACGCTAACCCTGCCTAAAGCCGAACATGCCAAGGCTCGCAAGCTAAGTGTGACTGCCAAGAAGTAATTAGCGTAATCAGGTAACAAAACAAAAAGCTGAGTGTGTGGTGACGCACTCAGCTTTTTGTTTTGTTACCCGGTAACTCTTAAAGTCATTTCTTGCATCTTACTCACTACGTGATAGAGAATTATGAGTTGGGTGAGGGCGAGGGGATCGCTCTGGCGTAACGTGTTGCCCACGTAGAAGCGGCCCAGGAGACTTAAACGATCTGGGCGGAGATGGCTGGCATTTTCCATGTGGGCCCAGATACAATCTTCGAGTTCACAGGCTTTTTGGTGAGTGATATCTCCATCAATCTCTAACACATCGCGCATTTTTTGGGCATATTGCATTTCAATCAGCCTTAAGGCTGGCTTGTGCCCATTTTGTGAAATCTCCAGCACATCACTCAGATCAACTTTGGGGGCATGTTTCGCTTCCATCAAACGGACATCCAGGTGCGCTAAATCGTTTGTGCGGTAATATAAGCTGCCTCGCAAGAAACGTATGATAATGTCAGCGAATTGCTTCTGGGGCTGAATGTACAGGCGCCTATCACGCCGGCGAATGGCCATCTGCTGGCGCACTTGCTCAACCGTATAGCCGCGCGAGGTGCTATCACGCATAATTTTCCATTGCTGCAGAAGCGCAGTTTCAGGATCGAGATAGATACCCACATGCGCAAGATTGCGTAGTTCTTCAGTATACAGCGGATGCAAACCGTGCACGATAATAATGTCGGATGGAAGCACCTCCACAGGGCTCGCAAAAGTCCCCGTCCTGTGATCGTAAACAGGCTTAACTATAGCCTCTCCCTGAGCAAGCCGACGCAGGTGCTCGGTCATCAATGCAAAGTCATTGGCCTCTGGACATAGAGCAGTGATACCAGTACGCATGCGCGTGGCTCGATCAAGGATATGGTAATCATCGAGACAGATATGTGTAACACGTTCCTGCCCAAAAACCTGCACCATACCAGCCGTCAGGGTAGTCTTCCCTGAACCACTATCACCACAGACCGCTACGATTAGAGGTTGTTGCATACTTGCGGCACTTCCCATCAAAAACGACTATGCTGGAACCCCTGCCTTCATGTGCGACGAGGAAGCAGCGCCACGCCTTTTGTATATCTGAGCATCTAAATCAAAAGCAAAGTCCAGAAATATCCTTCCTTTGCTTTCTTGTGGAATGCATCAGTGTAAATAAGTATAGCAGAGAAAGGTAACTTTAGACCATATCTGCCTTTTCACCACCACTTAAAAAGTGTACAATAGGATGCAAAGAATGGCTACAAAGAATAGCACCAGGTGGGAGACGTATTTTTCATGGAGCACATACTGCTTGAACAACTGCAACAACGCCCGTTATTGTGCGATGGCGCTATGGGTACCCTTTTATATGCACGCGGCATCACCTACGAACAATGTTTTGATGAGCTTAATGTCACGCAGCCAGAACTCATTCAAAGCATTCACCGGGAGTACATCAGTGCTGGTGCACAGATCATTGAAACGAATACCTTTGGGGCCAACCGCGTGAAACTCGATGGCTACCAGCTGGGTGACCGTGTCCGTGAGATCAATTCTCGAGCGGTGCGCCTGGCGCGGGAGGCACGTGAGATTTCAGGCCAACCCGTCTTTGTCGCGGGTGCCGTCGGCCCAAGCGGCCAACCCCTGCAAGCGCCAAACGAGCAGCGTTTGAGCGAACTGCGCGGCATTTTCCGTGAACAAATTGAGGCACTGCTGGAAGGGGGTGCAGACCTGCTGATCCTGGAAACCTTTTCCAGCCTGGCAGAACTGCGGCAAGCCGTGCTGGCTGCACAAGAGGCGGGTGGAGTGCCGATTATTGCTCAGATGAGCTTCTATGAAGATGGTCATACCCTTTCTGGACAATCAGCAGCCAGAGTCGCAGCAGTACTCAACGATCTCGGTGTCAATGTGATGGGGACCAACTGCAGTGTAGGACCGGCGGCGACACTCGATGTGATGCAAGAAATGATTTCTGCGATCAAACAGCTGGGTGACGATCTGCAACCTACACCCGCTCTGTTTTCAGCACAACCCAATGCAGGCCTTCCGACGCGTATCGGCAACCGTTTTTTCTATATGGCAACCCCTGATTACTTTGCAGATTATGCGCTGCGCTTTGCACAGGCTGGTGTTCACCTGATCGGTGGCTGCTGCGGCACGACTCCCCGTCATATTGCGGCGATGCGCAAAGCCCTCGATGAGCATTACGGCATCTCTACTCAGTTTTCGACCGCTATGGTCAAAGAGACAGAGGAGAAGGTCACTGAAACGAACAATGGCCCGACGACCATCGCGGGCCTGATTGAAGAAGAGGTCATCTTGCCACGGCAAGGCACGCCCACACGACTCCAGGAAAAGCTCGCATCAGGGGAATTCGTGGTCAGCGTTGAGCTTGATCCACCCAAGGGCTTGAACCCGACCAAGATTCTGGAGGGGGCGGCCTTGCTGCAGCAGGCAGGGGTGAACTGTATCAATATTGC
>WNFY01014346.1_pt1 | contig 13720 bp, 10 predicted proteins | sample 5400091 | NCBI WGS metagenome assembly WNFY01 (sample SAMN13153364, study PRJNA577476) | soil metagenome | isolation source: 60 cm soil or saprolite under grassland replicate 1 | place: USA:California | collected 2016-06-15 | reverse complement strand
CTCTGAGGCGGATTCAGAGGCTGCCGCTACCCTCAGCAGTTCATCGGGATCGACGAGCGCTTCGATTTCCTGGACGGTGGGTTTGCCCACGGTGAGCGTGCCCGTTTTATCCAGGACCATGCGCTTGACCTGACGAAACGCCTGGAAGGCTTCGCCTGTGCGCATGATGATCCCTTGATCGGCAGCCAGGCCCGCCCCTCTCACAATGGCGAGGGGAGCGGCGATGCCCACCGCACAGGGATAGCCCATCACCAGCACAGAGAGGGCCGCAAACACCGCTCGTTGCACATCAGGATACCCCACCACGAGCGTTGTGCCACCGATCCAGCCGATGAGCGAGAGCAGTGAGAGCGCCAGCACGGTCGGCGTGTACACGCGCAGGATGCGATCCACCAGGTGCAAAATGCCAGGTTTGAGCGCTCGTGCATCCTCCACGTGACGGATCACCTGCGCCAGAAAGCTCTCCACACCGACGGCTGACACCTTGACCAGCAGGGTGCCTGTGCCATTGATCGAGCCGCCAATGACCGAATCATCTAGCTGTTTCTCGACGGGAATCGGCTCGCCTGTGACGAGGGCCTGGTCCACCGCCGAGTGCCCGGAAACGACCACGCCATCTACCGGAATGCGTTCACCTGGTCGGACACGCACCAGGTCGCCGACCACCACCTCGCCAATGGGCACCTCTCGTTCCTGATCTTCTCGTACCACACGGGCCGTATCGGGTTGCAGGTCAAGGAGCCGTTTCACCGCCTGTGAACTGCGTGTTTTGACCAGCAGCGAGAGCCACTCCGAGAAGACATGGTAGGTAGCGACCAGCACGGAGACTGCGAAAAAGGGCGCTGCTGGGTAGCCAACAGATGGTACAAACAGCCCGATGAGGCCACCAACAATGCCAGCGAAGGCTCCGGCCTCCAGCATCACATGCTGATTGAAAATACCACGTCGTAAGGACTGCCAGGCCATGACCAGGATGTGCTGTGCAACACCGAAGACAACGAGCAAAGCAAACGCGCCGACCAAAGGAGGGACTGCACCTCTAGCGAGTCCCAAGACATTGGCTACCAGGATGGCGGTGACGAGCAGCCCCAGTCCCGTCACGCTCGCGATAGCAGTTTTGATCCCCTGGCCGCGTAGGATCAGAAAGGCGGTCGCCAGGAGCGAGCCGCCAACGACCAGTGGCACAAGCACCGACCAGATGCCTGTGACTTGCAAGATCAAGGCAATCGTGAGTAGGCTGAAACCAATGGCGGTGAGCAGCCGCTTACTCTCGCGTACCAGGGCGGCTTCTTCCTCCTCGAGCGGGCGCAGCTTGCGTGGGTCCCAGATGGTGCAGCCGATATCACGCAGCGTCTCCAGCAGATCATCCGGGCGGATCACGGTCGGGTCATACTCGACCAGTGCCTGTTCGTGCGTCAGGCTCACAGCCACTTTCTCGACCCCCGGCAGCCGCCCAAGGGCCTTTTCAAGGGTGCCTGTGCAGAGCGAGCAGTGCAGCCCGCCAATCTTGGCGCGGAAGCGTGCATGTCTCGGATCGAGTTCCTCGGCCCAATACGGAGCAGAGGAGGAAGGTTCAGTGGTGAGAAATGGTGTTGTTTTTCGTGTGTTCATAGGGATACCTCGCTGCCCGCTTGCACCGAACAAGTGCAGGGAGTATGCTGTATTGTGCTCTTCTTTTCATCACTCGCGTCGAGGCGACGCGTCAAAGCTGGTTCGCCTGATACCCGGCTACGGTTAATTTTGCTTTCACTGCATCGGCAGTGGTTTGGGTGGTGTCTATCAGCACCACCACCCAGCTTTCGTATGATAATCAGCCTGAACCTGGCGCACACCTGGCAATCGGCTGAGGGACCGTCCTACCGCCTGCTCACACGCCTCCGCATGCCATCTTTTGTTCTCAAGTAATCTCAAATGTCCATGTCTCTCTCATGATTCCTTTGCCTCCGTTGTCACAAGATGTGTGCAACGCTCTCCGTCGCGGTGATTTTCTACGAGCAGCATACACCTTCCAGTCGGATGGAATGTCAAGGGGGAGAGGATGTTCTTGAAAGATACGCAGTGTCTGTGTCCTGCAGGCTCGAACAGGGCCTCCGCTTTGGGATAGTCTTGCACCTCGGTCTGCTGTTCAATGATGGGACAGATGCACCCAGAAGCTCCACGATGCCGGACACTCGTGTCCTCTTCGCTCCAGGTTGAGTGTAAGGTAGAAAGTTCAGTGCGGAAGGCAAGGAGTTCGGCCATCCGCTGGTCAATGATCTGGATCTTCTGATCGATGAGGTCAAGCACCTGACCACAAGGTGGCGAGCCTCCGGTCTGGGTGGTGAGAATGCTGCGGATCTCATCGAGAGACAGGCCGAGCGTTTTTGCCCGCCGGATAAAGCCAGTCGCTCGATATCCTGTTCATCGTACCAGCGATAGCCTGATGCACTGCGTGCAGCCCTGGGCAACAAGCCAATCTCTTCGTAGTAACGGATCGTCTTGGGGTTGAGTCCAAAGCGTGCCGCCAGTTCCCCAATGTGGATGCCATCGCGCATGGTCTCACTCCTTTCTGAAACAGAACAGGTGCTCATCGAAGAGTACCTCTCATCATACCACAAGACGCTCATGATCCGATGTTCTTAGACGTTTTTGTTCTGGTCCCTACGAGAAGCTGAATGCGTTGGAACACGTCTGCCTCCCCAGAGGGGAGTCGAAGGCGCACCAGAGAAACAAAGGGTGCGCCTTCAGGTGAAATTGATGCGGGATCGGCACAAGGGTAAACCCCGGCTGACGGGAGTGCCCTGTGCATCAAACTCAGTATCGAGAACGCGCGCCAGATGCACTGTCACATCTTTCAGATGAACGTGTCTTCCGCGCGCGACGGATGCATCCAGAAAGCTACCTGTGAGCATCCAGCCTGATCACCACCGGTTCCGTTGCGAGGACAGGGTGCGCGAACCAACCATGACAGGGAGGTGATTGACCCCAAGCATCCCCGCTGGCACAAGGTGTCCTCCGGGAGCAAGCTGGATGTCAAGAAAGCGCGAGAGCAATGCGGCAAGCACGATCTGCGCGATCAGTCGAGAGAGGTGTGCTCCAGGACAGATGTGTGGACCAGTGACAAAGGACAGATGCGGGTTGGGTTGCCGCCGGATAGCAAAATGGTCTGGATCAGCAAACACTGTCTCATCGCGGTTGGCTGAAGCCATCACAGGAATGACTCGTTGCCCTTCGCGGATACGTTGTCCACCCAATTCGACATCGACGGTAGCTCTTCGTGGGCCAGTGATCGGAAGGGGAGGATAAAAGCGCAACATCTCTTCAATGGCACTCGGTATCAGATCCGGCTCGGCACGCAGCTCGCCTGCCACTTCAGGATGCTCAAGCAAACTTTGCACCACATTGCCCAGAAAGGGCGTCATCTCCGCATTGGCCCCCAGAAACAACTGTCCGCAGAAGCCGAGCAGTTCCTCCTCGGTAAGGGGGCGACCGTCGAGGCGTGCTTCGAGTAGTGAGCTGATGATGCCGGGGCGCAACAGGCTCTGGCGGGAGGTTCGCAACTCGTGAAAGTAGGCTCTCAGCTCTGGCATCTCTTCGCCGTTGATGACCCGCGACCAGGCAGCATAGCGTTCCTCATCCTGGAGCGGCAAACCCAACACCTCAGCCATCACCCGCAGCGGCAGCGGAAAAGCGAGGTCGTCAATCACGTCCATCTGGCCCCGGTCGGCAACCTGGTCGAGCAGTTGCGTGACGAGGCTCGTGATTTGGGCAGCTCGTCGCGAGACGGCAAGCGGAGTGAACGGTTGGCTGACCAGAGAGCGGTAGCGTTGCAGGTCGGGCGGGTCCATGCGGTAGAACGAGTGAAAGTTCGTGGTGAAGGGACAGCAGGGCGTCCGTGAGGAAAAGGTCTGATACTCGGTGAAGACCCGTTCCACGTCGGCATAGCGGAACACCTGCCATGCCTGCTGATCTGGATCATAGAACACGGGCTGGAGCTTTCGCATAGACTGATAATACGGGTACGGGTTCTGTGGCTGATAGAGTGCCTGGAGGGTCTCATTCATGCCGGTTCTCCTTCCATATGCGCTCCTGATGATGGGTATCTTGTCCTCGCTTCGCCCGCGATGGAACGGATCGAACTGGCAAGCGCTCTTCCAACCTCGGCTGCTTCTTCGACAGAGAGCAGGACTGCTTTGGGATGGAGGTGCGGCCAGGCGGCAGCAACTTCGTGCGAGACAAAGAAGAGTCCATCATTACAGATGTCTTGCTGGACATGACAGAGGGATGTCGCCTCCCCTGGCAAATGAATCGAGACCACAGCACCAGCAGGGGAGAGGTCCGCGATGGCGTCTGTGGTCACGGTCAGGCGAATCTCTTTCCCTGTCACCGGACAGGAGGAGATCACACGGGCAGTGCGACCCAGCAACGGTGCAAACGCCAGCGTATCGAGCGCACACCAGGTGTAGAGCGCCTGTTCACCCAGGTGAAACTGGTGCGCAGTGGGCACCAGCGACAAACCGGAGGCCAGGACATTGCCTTCCTGGTCCAGTCGCACATCCAAAGATGGCAACTCCGCCTGAATCTCAGCCAGAGGACGGTGCGATGAGCTTACCAGTTGCGGAAGTCGAACGGGTTTCCCTTCGGCTAAGAGTCGCCACAAGGGCAGCCAGAGGCGAATCTGCTCCGCGTGAGCCGTGAAGAATTCCACGTGGGCTTCGAGCGTCTTTTGCACTGTTTGTGAGGTCATGATGGTTGTTCCTTTCTTTCTCATACCATGTTCTGTGTCTGGAACGGGTCGAGACAGGTTCTTTCCGGCATCGCGGCGCGTGGGCCGATGGAAAGCGCGAGGGCGAGCCTCTCACACTCGCTCGTCTTTAGAAGCACGAACCCGCGCAAGCCGACCTCCATGGTCAAACATGGAGATAGAAAGAGTGTACACTCTCCCCCCACAGGGAGAGTCAAGGGGACCCATGCTCGGTGCCACAGCTCGGGTCTGCTGCCAACATCTGCATCAGCACTGAGGCTGCTGGCCGACTTGCACGGGAAGCTCCGGCAGCCTGGAACGAGAGGATGCGTTGACGACGAGCTTGCAGGGTGTTAATTTGGGTTTCGATCCGGGCGAGGGCCTCTTCCAGGAACTCTTGTAGGAGTCCCTCGACTGGCTCGCCAGACCGTTGACACATACGTCTGACGAGCGCTTGAATCTCTTTGAGGGTCAATCCTAGAGATCGCAGGCTCTGGACCATCTGTACACATCGGAGGGCTTCTTCCCCAAACAGGCGGTAGTTGCTCTCGCTGCGGCCCCGCGTGCAGAGGAACCCCAGGTCCTCGTAGGTGCGCAGCATTTTGATGGACACGCCGCTCAGCTTTGAGAGTTGCCCGATAGTCATCGCAGACGACCGTAACATGGCATCACCTTTCGACTTTTGAAGGGATAAGCAACACGAAAGTCCGCTAACTCGCGCAGCAACTGAGCCGATTCACGTCTTTCGTGAATGAGATGGCGACGAGCTTGAGGGCCTCGGCCATCGTCGGGTAGGCATGGATCAGGTCGATGAAATCGTCCGTTGTTGCCCCAAAGCGCAGCGCCATCGCCGCCTCGTGGATCACTTCCCCCGCATTGGTGCCCAGCATGGAAACCCCGACCACACGCCCGGTCGTATCGTCCAGGACCATCTTGATCAGGCCACGCGTATCACGGATAGCCCCAGCTCGTGGGACCACCAAGAGGGGGATCGTGTTACAATTACAGGCGATTCCGGCAGACACCGCTTCCTCATCGGTTAGGCCCACCACAGCCACCTGGGGATCGGTAAAGATGACACGCGGGATGACGGTGTGATCCACCTCGCGCAACGGCTCCCCAGAAAGCGCGTTGTGTGCGGCAATCTTGCCATCATGTGCCCCCACTGGCGTCGCCATCTGGCTCTCGGTTTCTCGTCCGATCACATCGCCTGCCGCCCAGATATGGGGCACAGACGTTTGCAGAGTGCGATCCACCTGCACAGCCCCGTCTTTGTCAACCGCTACGCCTGCCTGCTCCAAACCCAGTTCGTGTGTGTTGGGACGCCTTCCTGTGGCAATCAAAAGTTTCTCAGCGGTGAAGGTCAGCTTGCTGCCATGTCGTGCGACCTCAAGCACCACTCCCTCGTCCGCCTGCGCCACACCACGTACCTGTGCTCCTGTCACAATCCGTAGCCCTTCCTCCTGTAAAAGGTCCGTGAGGGCCTCGGCGATTTCCGGCTCGTAGCCGGAAAGAATGCTTCTCCCTCGCGTGACGAGCGTCACCTGGGTGCCAAAGCGAGCAAACATCTGGCCCAGTTCAAGGGCAATGTAGCCGCCGCCCAGGATGAGCAGTGAACGGGGCTGTTCGCGTAGCTCTGTTTCCCAGGGATCATCTGAACTACTGAGCAAGTCACTGGTGAGGTAGGGGACATCGGAGAGGCCGGGCAGAGTGGGGAGGCGCGGCTGCGAGCCGGTCGCAATCAGGATCTGTTCCCCCAGCAGACAATGCACCCCTGTATCTCCCTGGACTGCCACCTCATGGTCGGACACGAGTGCTGCCTGACCGGAGATGACCTGGATACGTTCAGGATGATCGAGCAGGCTCTCATACTTGTGAGTGCGGTACTCCTGGATGATTTCATCTTTCTGGGCGATGAGGTCTGCCCACGTGACCGGCATGCGCACCGGGGATAAGCCCGGATAGCGGGGATGAGCGGCCTCGTAGACCAGACGCGCTGCTTCAATCAGGTTCTTGGAAGGCAGGCAGCCCCGATTGGCACAGGTCCCCCCAACCGTGCGATATTCGGTCATGGCGACGGTTTTGCCAAGTTCGGCGGCATGCAGGGCCGCCGCAAAGGCGGTCGAGCCGCTTCCCAGAATTACCAGGTCGTAACGCTCGTGCATTGACATGCGTGTTATCTCCTTGTTTGTGTGGAAGTATGTGGTACAGGCGGTGCGGACGAATCTGGCACGTGTGTCTGAGAATTGCTTGGTGCACAAGTGGGGCAGGTCGTATCCATCTCCCGTTTCCCACGTTTCGAGCCGAGCAAGAGGAAGGCTCCCAGTGCCAAAGCCACCACGAAGTAGATCCCTGCCCCGATGTACACTATGCTGGTATTGTGGCTGAGAAAACTCCCCAGGGCCGTTCCGGCCAGCAGTGAGATCAACAGCGGTAGGGTAATGATCAGATGACAGGGACAGGCGAGAAAGCCTGTGACAGTCAGCGCAACGCCACCAATTCGGCGCATCAGATACCTCCTTCCTTTCGTGTTTCCAGTGAGACCAGTGAAGAGCGCACGCACCACCGGAAAAGCCAGAGGTCCCAGACTTGCGCTCCCAGGAGGACAAGGATCGCTCCATAAGCCAAGAACAGGCTCCAGGCTGGTGGAGCTGCCATGCCATCGGCCATGTGATCACCACCCGTAGCATGCGGAAGCCATCCGATGCCGTAGATGGCAAAAAACACACTTCCTGCGGCGAAAGCCGAGAGAATGAAGGGTCTAGGCTGATGATGCCGCCAGAGATGGAGTACAGCTATCAGGAGAGTAAGCACGAGCGTTCCGGCCAGGAGTGGCTCCAGATAGCGATCAGTGAGTAAAAACCCTGCTCCCAGTGCCGAGAGGAATCCCACCAGGGCCGGAAACCCTAAACAGCACAGCGTGGTAAAAAGGGCGGCGAGTGCCGCAAGAGGACTTCCGCCCCCACTCATCCAGAATCGTTGTTGCCGCATAGGTGTACCTTTCACCGAACACGCATCTTTGCGCATAGTATTCTATCAAATACACCTTCACTTTTCATCCATCTTTTCATTTAACCTGGGTCTTGCGTCTCTTGCTGGTCGAGTGCATCAAGCATGGGACAGGCACTTGCGGGTCCTTCTCCAGGGCCTCGCGCAGCCACCTGGAGCAAGGCTTGCCGCATGCGTTGTAACTCGATCAATTTCCGCTCTACCTCGGCGATTTTCGCCTCTGTATGCTGTTTGACCTCTTCACGAGGCGCGTTTGTCCATCCACGCGCAGCAGCAGCAACTCAGTAATCTCTTTGAGCGAGAAGCCAAGCTGCTGTGCGCGTTTGATAAAGTGGATACGCTTGACCACTGCGGGAGAGTACTGACGATAGCCAGAGGCGCGGCGTGGCGGCTCCGAAAGCTCACCCTCGCGCTCGTAGAACCGAACCGGTTCTACGCCGACCCCGGCTCTGCGTGCCACTTGTCCAAGTCGCGTGGGTCTTCATCTCTCATCCTCCTTCAAGAAGACTATACACCCTGTACCATACTACAGAGTCAAGAGGAGAAGAGGAGGAAATTGCCTGACTACAGACGATCAGTGTAACTCAACAGTACGGTAGGAGAGGTCGGTCTAGAACCTATGAGGCCCTTTCTGGTACCAGAGGGGAATGTAGATTGAAGCCGAGTGTGGCCGTTTCGGAACCAGAGTGTGGCCCCAGTTTCAGAGTTCGAATCCAAGTTCTCGCAAGGCAGCACGCCAAGCCTCTTTTGCTTCTGGCATAAGCATCAAACCGCCAGGAAGAAGTGATCTCAGTTTCCTCTGAGATGGATATATTCCTTGAGCATGTATGGAAATGATGGCTTGCCGCACTTGTTCGCGAACCCTGTCGAGACGCTCTTCCTTGCGTCGTCGGCGATACTCTTGTGCAAGTGGTGTAATTAAGGCGCATTCCTTGGGAAAGTGGTAGGAAAGCTGGCGGACTGTGTAACCCAGATGTTTCCCAATTTGACGTAGCCCCTGCGGCTTTTCATGTCCGTCAAGGACAGCCTGGAGAAACTTTTGGCATTGTTCAAGATTCACATGGCGAAGGCGGGGACCTGGTAAAGAAGCACGAGCGGTTGCCTCGTTCTGAATGGCCTGCCTCAAACGACTGACCTGGTTGTTCATGATTTGAAGTGGTGTCACATCACATAGATAACAGAACTTGAGGATAGTTTCCAGAGTAGGTGTGTATTCCTCCTCACGGTTTCCCCATTGACGAAGCTGGTATCGCTGAATATGAGCAAATTTAGACGCTTTTGAATACCCCTCATCTTCAGCCAAGCATGTTGCAAGGTGCGCAAAGAATAGTTCCCACGCGAGCATTCCTGTGACGAGACTCGCCTCATGGAGTTCTTCCAGTACATCTGTCACCCACTTTTGCCAAGCAATGAGTTCATCTGCGGGTACAGATATGTGCTGGTTCTGAGACTTCGTACCAAGCCAACTCCCACAATGGGTGCATACACCAGACCGGGATTTGTTTGCGGCAATGACTGCCTGATGTTTTTGACATTGGGGACATTGATCCTTTAAGAAAGCGCAGTGTCGTGGACAGATCGTGACGATTTGCAACGTCCAGAGAAGTGGCTGATAGATCGCCAAATCATTTTCTTGCCATTCAGAAAGACAGAAAGAGCACCAGGCCGGAATGGTGCGGAGCTGCTTTCGTGAAGAAAGATTCCCGATCCACCAAGGCAGAGTAAGAAGGGACAAATCTGCTCGTCCAGTAAGCTGCTCAAAAATGGAAATCCATGCTTGAGCTTGTACACCGTATCCATTGAGGACCATTGCGCCTTGATAACCGAAAACGGAAAAGTGAGCCAACGGGTTCACATGCTGTTCGTTGCTCAATCGGGAAACCACTTCCTGGGCTACCAGGGCACGAGGAGCGACATGATGGGTCCATCCCAATCGATTGATGTATCCAGTCAAACTCTCGCGCCAAATGGTTCCAATTTTCCGAGGGACAAGGCTGTAAAGTCGGCTGCGAGGAAGACTATGAAGCTCCTGGAACATGCCACATTGCTCTCTCGATGCCATCGAGAGGGGTCGAATTCGTACTGGTATGGATGACTGCTCGCTACTCATCCTGCTGCTTGCTCCTCGTCAGAAAGATTGGTAGCTCCTTCTCCAGCCGAGTCACGCCCAGGCCCTCGTTTTCCTGGCCTTCGAGATTTCGCCTTCGCAGATCCTTTGTCCTCCTCTTGAATGTTGGGAGTTCGAGATCCCCGCATTCCCAAAAGGGTGAGAAGTCGCTCATCTGCGCCAGGAGACTCGGTCAGTTCTGCCTCACTCTCCAGAACATTGCGTAGGGCCAATTCTACTTTTGCTTCCGCCATGGCCGTTCTTCGTAAATGGGTGAGTGTGACCGTCTTCGCCCCTTCCGTGAGTGCGGCATTCAACGCACGGTTCAGATGCAGTTTCACCAATCCGACGCAGCCAATGCTTCGTGCGTACAGGAACTCCCAGTGATCGACCAGACGCGGCTCTTTTTCAACAGGAAGTTGTCGCTGTAAGGCCCACAGGATACTCCGAAATACCTGTGCCTCATCCTCTTTGGCGGCATCATAGCGAGAAAAATGGACATCGACACTGCGGCAGGCCAGTTGCGCATTCACTTTCCGAAAGGGGCGCAGGTCGTAGGTGCCCACCAGAAGATGACTGACCCCTGTGAGATTTTCAAAATATTTTAACTGATCAAGATTGTCCTGAAGGTGCCGACCGCTGGAGGTCTTCGCCAGGTGGTGTGCCTCATCGACAATGACCGCAATGGGTCTGCGATGAAGCAATGCGGATTCCATCGCCTCTCGCAGCTCGCGTTCCCGAATTCTGGCAATCTTGCCATCAACAAAAGGATCATGGAGCCCTCGTAAGACCGCCCGGTAATAGGTTCGCCAGTCAAAGTGGCTGGCGTCTGGTCCGGCTGTGGTAATACTGGCAAAAGGGATGAAGCCGGGATCACGCTCCATCTGCGTCTTGGCCTGTGCTAGGAGCCGCTCTTCAAGTAAGCTGATCAGTGTCGTTTTCCCGACACGAGGTGGTCCAATGACCAGTGCCATTGTCCCTGGCCTCCTCACAGAAGCGCCCTCTCCTGGCGGGCAGATGGTTTGAATGGTCGCATCTAGCGTTTCAAGCAAACGAGGATGCTCAATGAGACACTGTTGCTCGAAGTACTCCTGCCGTGCTCCTGTCGGTTGCGTCAGTAATGCCGCCGGAAAGCCGTCTGGCGCACCTGACGTTCCTGTTTGTCCATTCTGATCCTGCTTCATCGCTGTATCCGCTTGAGTACGAGCAAATTTTCATAGGGATTGCTCTTCTTCGGCTTTTCGGATGACCCTGGTGGCTGTTGCTCGTTGTTCACTTCAACTTCTGCTGGCGAGCCCTCATCCCTAGCTTTCTTTCCTCCTTCCAACACGACCAGTGCAGCTCTGGTTTCCCGATCATGGCGCTGCTGACGCAGGATGGCTTCAATCTCTGTGTTTTCTCGCCGGAACGTGGCAAGTTGTTTCTGCGTCATTTCTGTTTGCTTTCTGCCAGACGTGATATGATTGCGTTTGCGTAATTCCTCAGTCAACAAGTGCAGTTCCCGCTCTGAACACCCAGCGAATTCGGTGTATGGGCAGTCACACTTTCGCCATTTCCCGTCAATGTAGGCATAGCCAACGTTCACCGTAAAGGGATCGTAGCGCACTTTGACCTGCGTGTTTTCGACTGTGGGATCTCGCATGGCTTCACACCAGTAGTCCAGGTAATTCATCCTGATCCCCACACCCGGCACAATCTTCGCTGTACCTTTTCTCGTGGTAGGAAATGTTGCCTTGAGGAAGGCATCGTCATACTCAATATGCTTGTGAATACGCTTCCCATCCCGCTCAATGGAGAGATCATAGGCTTCGCGTGGTGTCATACCCAGCGCTGGATGCCGAATGGTTTCATATTCCTCATCGGCCCACTGCCCGACGCGTTCCGCCAATGCCGGAAGTGTCCATACCGCTTGGCGATATGGATCAGTGGCTTTGGTCATCTGGCGAGGCGAGGCGCTTGCCTGCGTATTGCCAAGGAGGTGGTAGAGAAATTCTGTCTGCATCGAACCAAACAGCCTTTCTTGAGGCGAACCAAAGCGAGGTTCAGCAGCCGGGCGCTGGTGCTTACGCACACGGTAGAGAGCCAACAATTGCTCAAAGTACACGCTCGCAAATTCTGGGCCCCCGTCAACCGTGATAGCGGTGGGCAGTCGCCCATAGCGCTTGACACACAAACGGAGGACGGCAAGGCAGGAGCGGTAGGAAGGAGGATCAAAGGTCAAAAAGTAAGCTGCAATGCGTCGAGGATGAGAAAGAATCAGGAGAGTCAACCAGCATTTTCCTAGCAGTTGACCTGTTCTAGAGTCGCAAAGTGCCAGATTCAACTCAGTATGATCCAGATGGGCCATTGACCAAGCATAGCTGCCATGTCTGCTCACGGTTTTCTCACCTTCATGGGTGTGTTCCTTGAATGGGTAAGCTGCACGCGTGCCTTCGCGTACAACAACTTGTTCATATGCGGCCTTGTGACGTTGCGCTTCGGAGTAAAAGGTTCTTTGACTCACAGCTTTGAGGTTGAGTTCTTCCGAACGCTTGAGATATTCGCCGTACGCTCCCCGCTTCGGTTTGCGGGTAACCGTATCGTAGTGTGTTTCCAAAACGCGATGAATGAGCGTGATCACCTCTGTATCAATCTGCCTGAGACCTCCGCAGTTGTGATAGCGAGGAAGAAGTCCGAGAAAACCACTTCCATACCTCTCCTCTGCCTCGCGATACCATTGCTGCCAACGCCGCTTCGTTCGGATTGGGATAGATACTCTGTCCCGCGCACTCTGTATTTGCTCCTCATCACAGTAGTGGTCAGGGTGAATGACTCGATTGCGAAACACGGCGGTAGCAAGGTCAACATCGCTGGCGCGTTCAAGCAGTTCTCGACCTTCCAGAGTAATGCTGGAGGTGAGAACTCGTGAGGGCGCAACACTCTTTTCATCTTGAGTTGCTCCCTTCTGGGAAGCACGAGCCAGGTGTCGGTTGCGGAACACTGGAGTACGCCACGGCTCCGAGAGCCGATAGGTTGCCAGGTCCACATAGAGGGCATGTTTGGCGATAGCAATGTTGATGAGGTCAGCAGAAATGGTATCAGCAGCCGTCTGAAGGTCAGAGAGCATGATTCCAGGATGTTCATCCACAATCTGATACAGGGTATCTAAGACGACCTCTGGCACGAAGAGACGTTCCAGATCCTGATAGTAATCCTCCAAAAAGAGGGCGTTGTCTTGAGCTGCCCAGTTCGCCTCGTCTGAAGACCAGACCCGATAGGTGAGTCCATAGTGTGCGGCGAATGCCTCACCAGGAGGGCAACGCCAAATACCATGCTCATCGAGCCAGTATCGATTGGGACGTGTTTCTGCCTGTCTCACAAGCTCCTGTGTCGGTTTACACTCAATCCACCCACATTCCTGATATCCAAAGATAAAGTAATCGGGAGTATGAAGAGGCCGCTGGATGCGGTTACGTGTGTCTCGATATTCTAGCGGAATGGCTGGGGGTTGGTCCCAGATCTCCAAAATCGTATCATCATGCTCGGTGGCGAGCAAAAATGCAAATTCGACTTTGGCACTTTCTGCCTTAATGATGCACTGCATCTTTTTCGATGGATACCAGACAGGCATATTGCCTCGTCGTGCTCCTGGCGTGCGACTGGGTGGGGAGGAACGAATGTGTGTTAACAGTTCCTGCGTTTCTCGCGGAAACCCCAAACGACGAACGTACGCCTGAAAAGTGATACCATCAAGCGGTTTTGCCATGATCCTTCCTCATATCACATAAAAGAAACTCTGAGACACTTCAAAAAGCGTAGCACAGTCTTTCGCTAAAACAAAGCAAAACCGTTTCTGTAGTACTTGTGGGGCCACACTCTGGTTCCGAAACGGCCACACTCGG
>WNFY01003988.1_pt1 | contig 13724 bp, 9 predicted proteins | sample 5400091 | NCBI WGS metagenome assembly WNFY01 (sample SAMN13153364, study PRJNA577476) | soil metagenome | isolation source: 60 cm soil or saprolite under grassland replicate 1 | place: USA:California | collected 2016-06-15 | reverse complement strand
GAATGGCCTTGCTTACCAGGTCGCTGCGGCCGTAAACCGCCATCTCTTCTTCGTACATGTGCGCCATGGTGAAGTGATAGTAGGCAGCGGCCTTATCCACTTTATGAGGCGCTGATTCAGCGGGTTGCGCCGGCTGCGTCGCAGCGGGCTGTTGCGCGGCCAGTAATGAAGAGGCCGTCAATAAGAGCAAAGTGTAAAGATTTTTCATGAAATACCTATTGCACCCAACACCATAGCGATTGGATGCCGAACCGCTACGCGTGGGTGCTTAAGGGATTATTTTACCTGACCCACCAAGAGACGGAGCAGCACCGCGGTAATCGGTCAAATGGCTATCGGGGAGTGTTCAAAATCCCAAACTGAAACAGCTGGTGTTACTCACGCTGCGTCAATCAACTTCATCATCTGTTCCGAGTAGCGCTCGCCGGACGCAATTCCTCGCGGGAAGGTTTCTTCGATCTGCCTTAAGTCTTCTCCGGTGAGCTGGACGTCGAGAGACTTCAAATTTTCTTCAAGCCGTGTCCTGCGGCGCGTGCCGGGAATTGGAACAATGTCGTCACCCTGAACCAACACCCATGCGAGCGCGAGCTGCGAGGGCGTGCAGCCCTTCTGTTTGGCGATGTCTTCAACTTTCGCGACAAGATCAACATTCCTCTGAAAATTCTCACCCTGAAATCGGTCAACACCCCGCCGAAAATCGTCAGGCGCAAGATCTTCGAAGCGCTTGATCTGTCCGGTGAGAAAGCCGCGGCCAAGGGGACTGTAGGCAACGAAGCCGATTCCGAGCTCGCGGCAGGTGGCTAGAATTTCGTCTTCCGGATCGCGAGACCACAATGAATATTCGGTTTGCAGCGCCGTAATCGCGTGGACTTTGGCGGCGCGGCGAATCGTCTTTACGCTGGCTTCCGAAAGGCCGATGTGGCGTATCTTTCCTTCTTTGACGAGCTCAGCCAAACCGCCGACCGTCTCTTCGATGGGCGTGTTGGGATCAACCCTGTGTTGGTAATAAAGATCAATGTAGTCGGTCCGCAGGCGCCGCAAGCTGCCTTCGCAGGACTTGCGAATGTAGTCCGGCTTGCCATTGACGCCGCGAGCCTTGGGATTTTCGGGATCGCGAACAATCCCAAACTTCGTCGCAATGATCAGTTTCTCGCGCTTGCCCTTGATAGCGCGGCCGACGAGTTCCTCATTCTTGAACGGGCCGTAAACGTCGGCGGTATCGAAGAAAGTGAGGCCGAGTTCGATCGCGCGCTGAATGGTCGCAATAGATTCGGCATCGTCACCAGGGCCGTAGAATTCCGACATACCCATGCAGCCGAGTCCGAGGGCGGAAAGAGTGAGGCCGGAGCGGCCAAGAGAACGGGTTTTCATGATGAGACTCCGTGCGAGAAAAATGGAACAGATCTGACTAACTATTCCATAGATGCGCGTTCCAGTTTACAGGGTTCAGTCGGGACGAAAACCAAGCCGGGTCCCGGGCGTCCAACCTCGGCCTGCTTACTTTCGTTCTATCCCGCCCGTGTCCGGTCGGTACCTCGTGCCATTGTCCTGACTCCCATACACTCGTCAATGGTGAACGCATGACCGTTGATGAGGAATTGACTGTACTCGAGACGCAGCTCCGACGGCTGAAAATCGACTATGAGGTCTTCTTCAGCAATCCGCAGAAGAAGCCGCCTTCTGACCTGGAATGGAAGGTGCTGGCGCTGCTGCGCAAATTTTCCGACGGCGGCCGCATGAGCTTTTCCCAGCGTTTCCGCTACAACGAAATTGCCCAGCGCTACGCGATTTACAGCGACTTATGGCGCAAGAAGTCTCGCATTCGCGAAGAAGGCTATCGTCGCCCCCAGGATGCCCTACTTTCCGTCCAAGGGGTCAGGCCGGAGGAACATGTTCCGGAGCACAAGGTGTATGGCGTGAACCATGCCACTCCTAAGAACGATAGCTTTGTCGTTCACTGCTCTGACGCCGGGGCCGAACGCGAGAAGGTCGAGAAATTATTCAGAGCGCTAAGTGAAGCCAAGAAGAAAGCGGGCGAGAACACCGCTGGCTCATTCGAAAGCTTCTCGACGTTTGTCCAGAAAAAGACTGACCAGATTCGCAAACAATACGGCTGTGAAAAAGTCGAGTACAGCGTGGACGTGGCCGACGGCAAAGTAAAGCTGACGGCCAAAGCCAAGGGGTAAATCGCCTTGAGTTCCACTCAGACACTGGGAACTCGGGACGCGACCAGCTTGCTTATCTTCTCCCTGAATTCATCCACGCTCATATCCTCTGTCTTCTCTTTTCCCCGCGTGCGGACGTTCACTTTGTCCGCTTCGGATTCTTTGTCGCCGACGACCAGCATGAATGGCACCTTCTGCATCGCGTGTTCGCGAATCTTTGCGTTCATCTTTTCATTGCGGGCATCGACTACGACGCGGACACTAATGGAACCCTGAGGGTGCCCCGTCCAAGCTTCGCTTGGGCGGGGATTTTCCGCCGAGCTGCGCTCGGCCGGACGGGTGAGGGCACCCGTCCCTACGTGAGCAATTTCTCCGAGCAGCATCGACGCAACCTTATTCGCATACTCCACGTGGCGCTCGGCGATGGGAATCAATACTACCTGCACAGGCGACAGCCATACCGGAAACGCGCCTGCATAGTGCTCGATCAGCACGCCGAAGAATCGCTCAATCGATCCATACAGCGCGCGATGCACCATGACCGGCTGCTTGCGCGTGCCGTCTTCAGCGACATACTCCAGGCCGAAGCGAGCGGGAAGATTGAAGTCGAACTGCACCGTCGAAAGCTGCCAGAGGCGACCGATTGCATCGACTAATTTGATATCAATTTTCGGACCATAGAACGCCGCTTCGCCGGGAATCGTCTTGTAGTCAATGTTCAGTCGCTTAAGCACCTTCTCTAAAGACGACGTCGCCAAGTTCCACTGATCCTCTGATCCCACAAAGCTCGCTCTCTGCGACGGGTCCCAGGTCGAAAGCTCGGTAATGAATTTGTCGAAGCCGAAATCCTTCAGCGTGTCGGCGGCAAATTCCATGCACGAAGCAATCTCGCTCTCTATCTGCTCGGGCGTGCAAAAAATGTGCGCGTCGTCCTGCGTAAACCCGCGCACGCGCAATAGTCCGTGCATCACGCCCGAGCGCTCATACCGATACACCGTGCCCAACTCACCCAGCCGCACCGGCAAATCGCGATACGATTTCAGCGAGTCCTTATATATAAGAATGTGGCCGGGGCAATTCATCGGCTTCAGGCGATACTCGGCGTCGTCGAGCTCCATCACGTCAAACATGTTCTGCGAGTAATAGCCCTCGTGCCCCGAGGTCTGCCAAAGCTGCTTGCGCATCACGTGCGGCGTGTACACCAGCGAATATCCGCGCTTGATGTACTGGTCGCGCATCCAGTCCTCCATCTCTTTGCGGATGATACCGCCCTTGGGATGCCAGAAAATCAGCCCCGGCCCAGCCAGCTCTTGAATGGAAAACAGATCGAGCTGCTTGCCGAGCACGCGATGGTCGCGCTTCTTGGCCTCTTCAATCTGGTGCAGATACTGATCGAGGTCTTTTTTCGAAAAAAACGACGTGCCGTAAATGCGCTGCAGCTGCGGATTCTTCTCGTCACCCAGCCAGTACGCGCCGGCAATGTTCAGCAGCTTGAAAGCCTTGATTTTGCCGGTCGAAGGAATGTGCGGCCCGCGACAGAAGTCGAGAAACTTACCAGTTTTGTAAATCGAGATTTTTTCATCGGGACGCGTGAATTGCTCGATGAAGTGGCACTTCATGAAGTCGCCTTCACTCTTGAAGCGCTGCAAACCTTCATCGCGCGGCAAAAACTCGCGCGCATACGGCAGGTTCTGCTGCACCAGTTCCTGCATCTTCTTTTCGATTTTCTCCAGGTCCTCGGGCGTGAACGGAGTCTGGCGATAGAAGTCGTAGAAAAATCCGCTCTCAGTCGCCGGACCGTGGCCGAGCTTAGTCTCCGGAAAAAGCTCCAGCACCGCCGCCGCCAGCAAATGCGCCGACGAGTGCCTGTAAACTCCCAGCGCCTCCGGGTGCTTTTCGGTGAGAATTTCTAGTTTGATGTCCTGCTCTAGCGGACGAGTTAAGTCGATTAGCGTGGGCTGATCCCCGTTGTGAGACACCTTTGCGGCTATCGCCGCATCCGCCAGCCGCGGACTGATCGACTTCGCAACATCGAGCGCAGTCGAGCCCTTAGGCATTTCCTTGTCGCTCCCATCAGGGAGCTTGATGTGAATGTTGTCTGACATGGAGAGTAAAGTCTAGGAGCTTGTTTAAAACACACATCAATTGTATTGGAATGCACATATAATTTGTGTGTGACACAAGAAACTCAAAAATTGCTGCAAAAGGCTCTAGCCCTGCCGGAGAACGAACGCGCTGAACTAGCTGGGACCTTGATGTCCAGTTTAGACACGACGATCGATCCGGATGTGGACGCCGCATGGCAGCAAGAAGTCGCGCGCCGCCTCGATGAGGTTCAATCGGGCGACGTAAAAACCATCGCCTGGGAAGAGGTTCAGCGCAAGGGACGCACGCTGCTGCATGGCAAGTAAGCCGCTGCGATTTCATCCGGGGGCGGAAGAAGAGTATTTGACATCGCTGCCTGGTACAGAGACCGTAGTCCCATCGCCGCGGTCAACTTTGAGAGCGCCTTTGAGCAGGCGATAGAAAGAATCAGGCAAGCTCCCCAGCGTTGGCCAATCTACTTCCGTAACTTCCGCGGATACGTTCTGAGGCGATTCCCCTTCAGCATCGTCTATCAGGAGTTTTCTTCTGAAATCGTCATCTTCGCGCTCGCTCACGGCCGGCGTAAGCCAGGATATTGGCGAGATCGGCTGTAGCGGGCCGTTTTGCCCACGGAATGCTACCCCTCCCCGCCATTTCGTTATAAACTTCTGTGCCAAAGCAGTACCCCCGCTAAGAGGCTTTCCATGCCTAGTGAAACCATCTCCGCAGAACAGGCCGCCAGTTTCGTGAAATCCGGAATGTGGCTCGACTATGGCGCAACCCATTGCCAGCCCGACGTTTTCGACAAGGCATTGGCCGCGCGCAAAGACGAACTGGAGGACGTGAAGATCCGCTCTTGCCTCACTCTACGGCCGCGCGCGGTAATCGAAGAAGACCCTGAAGGCAAGCATTTCCACATGTTCAGTTGGCATTTTTCCGGCTATGACCGGAAGAAGCACGATGCCGGCCGGTGCAACTACGCGCCACTCAATCTCGGAGAGGTGCCGGATTATTACCGGCGCTTTCTCGATCCTGTGGATATCGCCATTCTCAAGACCTGCCCCATGGACGATGGCGGGTACTTCAACTTTGGTCCGGCCAATCTGTGGCAGCGGGCGGTGATTGAGCGCTCCAAATTGGTAATCATCGAGATCAACCGTCAATTGCCTTACGCTTTCGGTAAAGAAAACGGCGTATACGCGAGCGAAGTGGACTACGTAATAGAAGGCGATAATCAGCCCTGCGCAGAGCTGCCCAATCCGGAGCCGAGCGAGACCGACCGCACAGTCGCCCAGCTGATTGCTGCTGAGGTCGAAGACGGGTCCTGCCTTCAAATCGGAATCGGCGGGATGCCGAACGCCGTATGCTGCCTGCTGCTCGAAAGCGGAGTGAAAGACCTGGGAATCCACACCGAGATGATGACTGACGGCCTTGCTCTGCTTTACCGGTCAGGTCGCGTGACCGGATCGCGGAAGACCCTGGATCGCGGAAAAGTGATTTACACATTTGCGCTCGGCTCACTGGCGCTCTACGCCACGGCGAACCGCAATCCTGACTGGTACTGCCACCAGGTGGACTACACGAACTCGCCGCACATCATCATGCAAAACGACAAGGTGGTGTCCATCAACAACACCACGCAGATCGATCTCCAGGGGCAGGCCGCTTCGGAATCCGACGGTCACCGCCACATCAGCGGCACCGGAGGACAACTGCAGTTCGTGCGCGGCGCGTATGCCTCCAAGGGAGGCAAGTCGTTCATTTGCCTTTCGTCAACCTACGAGAAGCGAGGCGAGCGCCGCAGCCGCATCGTGTTTACGCTCACCCCCGGCAACATCGTGACCACGCCGCGCTCGGACGTTATGTATGTGGTCACCGAATTCGGCATGGTCAATCTGAAAGGGAAGTCTGTCGCCGAACGCGCTCAGGCCATCATTTGTCTCGCGCATCCCGATTTCCGCGAGGAACTCGAACGCCAAGCTTACGAAAACCGCCTCATTCCACGCGGCGTATCGTTTACTTGCCGGAAAAACCAGTTGGATGAAGTTGGCAAGGCTGCAAAATCTTCGCCCGCCGCAGACTGATCCCCTTAGCAATCTCAAGCGCAGTCGCGCCTTTAGGCATTTCCTCCTCCATAGCATGCGGAGCTTGATGTGAATGTTGTCTGACATGGAAAGTCAGTTTATGGGACGCAGGAAAGAAGGGTCAAACATCAGGCGGGGTAGTACACTCCGGGAAAAATTCGGCTACACCCCCCGGCCCGCCGGTCACGGTTGAAAGAAGGCCGGACGCGGAAAGTGGGTCGCGTGCCAAACAAAATCCATACATGAGATGCCCTGCTCTACTGGTAATATGGCAGGCTCGTTTAGAAATATAGCAACCTTGTACTCGAAGTTCCTTTGGAGCTACTCGAATGCTTGAGAGCAGCCAGCTTTATCAGCGATGGATCGGCGCACTGTCTGATCTTGGCAGTGATCCAGGTCTCTTGAATTCATTTGCTCAATTACGTGAAGTCGTCTCAGAACAGGCGAAATTCATCATTCATGTGTTTCCTGGTTACACGCCACATGACGCGACCCGCCACCTCGAACAGCTCTTTCCACTAGCCGACAGAGTTCTCGGCACTGAACTCTTCGAGAAACTCAATGCGGCAGAACTGAGTCTGCTCGTGTTCGCCCTCTACTCGCACGATTGGGGTATGGCTGTTAGTGAAGAGGAGTGCGCAGCGATCGATGGTACCAAAACCGTTGCAGATGTCGTTCTAATTCCCGAAGAACCTCGAAGATTCCACAGTTTTCGGGACGAAGCCACGGCTTTAGGTAGGACGGATTCCCAAATGTGGGAAGAGTATCTGCGATTAACGCATGCACACCGTTCCGGTTGTCGCCTTCGCAGGGTGCTTGCCAGCCGAAGTCAATCCTTTGCAGAAATGGTTGCACGGGTTGCCGAAGGACACGTCCTAGATATTCGTGACATAAGAGACCCTGAACGTTATCCCCTTCAAACGGCTCTCCTGGGTCAGGTTGCGAACGTTGCTGCGGTCGCTACCTACGTACGACTCGTCGACCTTTTGGATATTGCCGAAGATAGGACCCCTTTTGCGCTGTGGGCAGTTGTCAGTCCTCGTGATCCGGTTTCCCAGATCGAGTGGAAGAAGCATCGCTCGCTCGCTCCCGTCGCCGTCAACGAGCAAGCGAATGTTCGACAAGTGGTGGTTAGCGGAACCACCGACTCTTCCGACGTTTTCGCGGCTCTAGCTGACCTTAGAAGCTGGGTTGACACACAGTTTGCGGAGTCCGTAGGAGTACTACGTCATATAGGCAACCAATACGAACTGAGTCTCGACTCCGCCATTAAGTGGGACATCAAGGCCTCCGGATTTGAGCCTGTTCTTTTGCGCTTTGACTTCGACCGGTCAGCCGCTCTTGCATTACTGAGCACTGAGGTGTATGGCAGGAAGAAATTGACGTTTGTGCGGGAGCTGTTGCAGAACAGCGTTGATGCTATTGATACCCGTGTAGAGCTACTAAAACAATCTGGTGCTTCCCTTGAGGGTCAAATCTCAATAGAAATCATCACATCTCCTACTTGCATTCAAATCCGCTGGCGGGACAACGGCGTTGGAATGGATAGGTATGTTCTCGAAAACTACTTCGCGAAAATTGGTCGGAGCTGGTACCAGAGCAAGGATTTTCGCAAGCATTCCTTCGTGCATGATCCTATTTCCAAGTTCGGAGTGGGCCTCTTAAGCTGTTTTGCTGTTTCTCCGAGTCTCACCGTAATCACAAGAAGAGATCCATCGCTCGCGAAGGATCCTCATGGTTGGGGAGTTCACATCCCCTCTCGCGACGGACACTTCGCCGTGAAGATAGATGAGCAAGTGCCTGTGGGCACGACATTGGTTCTCGAACTCCAGAGAATCGGCACCGACATAAGTGCGGCGGAGGTCGCCAATGCGGTTAAACAAATTGCATTGATGATTCGATACAAAATACTGTTGAGTATCGATGGCTGCATCGAAGTCATTGAACCGTCAGATCCTAATGACGTCAAAAGGTTCCCGTCCATTCGCGTCAGCAGCCTTGACGAGAACGCCATGGCGTTGCTTGATTCTTTGACCATCCACCTGAGTCACCACTATCGCTCACCTGATGGCGGGTATGAAGCTTTCTTTTCGGTCGTTCTCCCAAGGGACGTGTCATCTATTACAGCGTTGAAGCACGACGGATGGCGGCTGGGAGATGACGACATACGCTTCGACGACTTCATAGTAGAACACCCACCGGCGCTTCTCTTAAAAGGGATCGTCGCTCATGTGGAACATAGATCAAGCCGGGGTCTGGGCGGTTCAGTCTGCTTGAATATTCTCAAGCCCTCACTAGTACAACCAGACCTTTCTCGTAGCCATGTCGATGTGAGCGCAGTAGACCAGGCTGAGCTTTGGAACGCTGTTGGTCCTGCAGTTCGAGAGGCTCTCGGACCCCAACCGTCATCGATTCAGGATCGGGTAGAGGTACTATCGGTTGCGCGGCAGATTGTTCGCGTACCTACCGAAAACCTGTCCCACATTGTTCCTCTCGACCGCTGGCCAGTGTGGACTTTGGAAGCGGGTGCCGGACTCTTGTGGCGTGACGCACCGTTGATTCTCAACAGCGATCAGATAGTCGAGGCACCCCAGGAGCTTGGTTATCTCCTGGATGATCATTTCGAATTGGGATCGCGTCACGCACGGAGGTGGAGAGGCGTTACCTGCTTTGTCGTCATGCAGCACTCGTCAAAATGGTGGTGGTCAAGCGCTACAAAGCTTGTGCTTAATATCCTAAAGAAGAAGGGCCTCGTCCCTACGGATTTGCTTCTTGTTACTGCCGGAGATGGCGATGATGTGCCACTGGCTTGTCGGGTATGGAGACAACCTAAGCATAATAGACCAGTTGAGCGAATCAGTCTGACAGATCTCCTCCGGGAATGGAGGAATGATCCTATGCTCGAAGATCCCGATATCCTGCAGTATTCATTTCAAAAGGTAAGTCGCGGCTCCGAAAAAACACCCGTGTTGGTTCGCTTTCCGCCTGGCATGGAGAGCGTGGCTGCAATAGGCAGCCTTTATTGGAACCAAAACAATGCGACTATCCGCCGCGTTGTTGAAGTACTCCTTGAGCTAGCAGAGCGTTTCTGGCGAGGGACTTTGTCAGCACCCTCCCAGCGAGCTTTCGAGTACCTGAATGGAACTGCTTACCTTGGATATGTAGCCCCGGCTCGTCATTCAGGTTCTCGGGCCGCCATCGACAGGTATCGCGAGCTACTGGTTTTAGCCAAGCAGGAGGGAATACCCACGCCGTCTCCGCTCGGGCCGGAAGACTTCTTGGCGGGCTCCGTCGGCAAGTATTGGAATCCGTATCACTATCCGATTGGGTCTTGGGGGGAGACGGACGAGCCAATGGTAGGCACAGCGTGGCCTCGACCATGAGTCGGTCTAGTAGTAGGATTCCAAAAATCCGTGAAGGGAGCCGGAATAGCCTCTCGAAGAGGGATGAATTTGTAGCTCCATATCACGATTAACGTTGCCGATGATTCCTATCCCGTTCTTGTATTCTCAACGCTGCCCGGTCAAGGGCTTCGATTGCAAGTTTCAACCGGGCACGCGTCCGGGGATGCACACGACCTCCAACGAGAAATCGTTCAACTGAGTGTTGCGATGCCTTGGACTCGCGCATTAACTGCCGAAGGCCGTAGCGCCTTGCCTTCGCAATAACCGCAGGATCCGCAGATCGGGTTTGGGAAGCACGACCCGACCCGTAGCGAATTGGACCCTTGTTTTCGAAAATAGCTGGGTCTTCACCCTCTTGCGCTTTTCTCTCGATTTCCTTGCCGATATAGTCGAACGGAAGCATGGCTATGACCGGGCGACGCAATAGGTACCCGTGCGTGTACTCACCGCATGGATAACCATCTGGCCCAAGTGATTTATCCTCTTTATGTAGGAAATGTTTCCAAATAGTGTGTGACAGGGTCTGCGGCGTGAGAGTTTTGTCGCGGTATTTGCTTCCGAGTTTGACGATATCGCCTGTGTGAACTTCCGTGTAATCGCGGGTTAGCCACTCTCTTGTCCGTTTGCTTGCGGGTGCAATTAATGTGCACTCTGGAACATCTTCGAGCAGGATTGGAGAGTGTGCAAAGTTGTACGGTTTAGCGGCTCCAGGATCGCGCCTTCGCAACGCTCTTAATACATTTGGCGTCGTAACGCGAACGCGCATCATTGCAGGCAAATTATCGAACTTAAAGAAGCCACCGACTGACGCATTTTGCGGATTGTCAAAAGTTCGGAAATGTTTTAACAAAAGGCGTTCCCAAGCCTCAACAATCCATCGCGCGTAATCTGTTTCCTGGTCCTTGCAATCGAGAGATTTGTATCGAGCGCGCTTATCAGGAACGAAAACAATTCCCAACCCGTGTTCGCTAGGTTTGATGATCTCTATATCATCATTTTTGCGTTTGTAAACGACGTAGCGTTTGGATGAAACAGCGAGCCCATAGAGTTGATGCTGTTTTCCATTGCGATCAAAATTGCTGTCTTCCACCTTTAGAATGTCGGGAATTATTTCGCGACTGTACGGATTTAGTTTGTTGAGTCTGTTGCAAATTTCATCGACTTGTTTCCACGAGATCGCCTTTATCGCAGGAGTTCCGTCCTGCGTTTTGTGTTTGCCCCCAGGACAAGAAACTAAATTCCCGTGTTCTGACGCAACAAATAGCATTGAATCTGTGTCGGTGAGCAGATAACTTCCCCGTTTCTCCTGAACGAGTTTTTCCAAAATAGCCAATATGAGTCTTCCGCCAGCGGTAATTAATGCCGCTGCCGGGGGAAATTGAAATCTTCCTGGGCGCTCTACGGTGCTAGTTTTCTCCTCATCCTTAAAATCCCCAGAGAATATTTCGAGATCCTTTTTCCTGTTTTTCCCGTACTCATGTTTATTTAATTCGGCAAAGATTCCGTAGAGTGCATTTGCAATGATTTTCAAAAGCAGATAGTGCGGGTGCGACTTTGGCAATTTCTTTCGCTCTTCGATAACGGCACGGAAGAAATCGTCGGTTTCGGGATTAATTTCGCGCGTGCCAATTGCGGCGGATTTCAACCTGGGCTGAACTCCGCGCGGCACGACCCGGAATGCCTTGATAATGCGGGGACTTCGATTTGAAAGCAGTCGAGATGCGACCAAATCAGGTCCGGCATACCAGATCGGTTCTTCCGAGGTGAGCGGATTTAGTCCGATGTTTGTGGAGCCGTCTTCGTTGTAAATAGCACGGACTGGAAGAACATCGCGGCAAGGTTTTACAAGGGCGAAGAATGCAAATTTCTTCCATTCTGTTGGACTAAGAACATTTCGCGAATTTGCACGAGACAAAATGTTTCTTGCCTGTTTCGAATATTCCTGAACTTCCACATTAGCGGCGATCAGTAGGGGCCAGAGATTGAGCAGGCCCGCCACAGAGGGATACTCGGAGGTTGTATCGCAAACCACAACCGGCACTTCTTGATGGCGAATACGAATTTCACTTCTGCCGCCGTAATAAGCCTGCATGCAATCTCCCAAAACTTCGTCTCGGAGATCGAACTTCTTCGACGGCTCCTTTACCTTCATTTTGTCGAGAAAAGCTTTTGTAATACTCGCAGCGCTATAGACTTCCTCGGGTGGAAGGTCGAGAGCGAAGCCGTCGTACTCCTTTTTCATTGCGTTCAAAAGCGCAACACTGCGTTCTACGTCCCGACGCCCGTACCTCAACTCCTTTTCGGTCACGCGTCCCGTGGGCTCGTGGCGCATCTTTCCTTTCAAGCCAAACGATCTGAGCGCATGCTCTAAGGTGAAATGTTTGTTTCGTAGCGCCCAGCAGAAGACGGAGAGATCGAGAAATCGGCCACGGTAGACCACTCGACTGTCGGGTTCGCCGCCAGCTAGGTTGATGAATGCGGACCGGGAATCCTTCGGCTTGATCCGGAGTTTGGGCCTGAAAGTATCGGCGCCGCCTTGGCGCTGCCACATAACCATTGACCAGCCCGAATCCTTGATTTGTGCCTCGCGGTACTCTAGCGCTAGCCGACTCAGGTCAAAGGGTGAGTTAAAACAGACGATGCACGCTCCTAGGCGAAGCGCTTCCCAGAACTCGCCATCCACAAATTCAGTCCGCGACTCAAGCCGAATGTCCTCAGGGCACCCAGGTTCTACGTCAGCTCGCTTGTGTTTCGCAAACGATCTGATCAGTTCGATAGATGCATCGTCCAACGTGTCGGCGTAAACGACACCTTCCTGTTGGCATACATACGAGCCGGCTATCAGTTCGCAAAATCTCCACCACAAGAAGTTCAGATTCTGCCGAATATCAGTGGTGGTCTCAGAATCGAAAACCAGCGCGAACTTGGCCCAAGTGTCATGCAGCTTGCCCTCGTACTCACCACGCGGTTGTTCATTCTTTACACGCGTGTGAACGCGTAAAGAAATAGGAATGGGTTCAGGATTGTTTTGCTTTGGGGCGTGTTTTCGAGGAGAGGTGTCCGGCATCGGCTCTTGAACTCGACTGCGGAACAGCGCTGGGTTTCTTCTTGGGAATTGTCGGGGAGCCCAGGTCGGGAGTCAATGGCAGAGAATTAACAGTGCGGCGAAGAGAAGCCGCTCTCGCCTTGTAATCGGCGATGATCAGTGCAATCGGGGTATCCGGAGCCTGCTGCAAGAGTTCCACCACGGACTCCAGGTCTTCAGCCATCAAGAGCCCGTATCGCTTCTGCTTCTCCGATCCCTTCTCCGTTACGTTGTGCTTTCCGTTGTGAGTGAGTCCTTTAACATCTCGTTCACTTTCCAGCTTTCGATGGCAGTTCCGGCACACTGCTCGCTTGAAGTACTCGTCCAAGCCCACGGTGACCGGATGCTCCAGTTCAAAGCAGAAAATATCCGTTTCCGGGCAATAGAAGCACCGGGTTGCATAACCCACCCGCTTGCGACATGACTCGATGCGCCATGCCCTTTTGATCGGGAATGGATTCTTCACCGACCCCCGCCTGCACTGACGTAGAGTGTGTCAAGCTGACCGAGCACTCCAGCCTTCGCTAACGCTCTGAGCCGCTCGTAATCGCTTAGTAGTTCATATCCTCCAACTTTCTTCCCACGAAATTGTCCGAGAGCCGAAGCTGGCTTCTTGTTGTGGACGATATCCAGATACGTGGCTCTGTGTTGCCCAGCGAGCTGGCGCTGTCGGGAGCCGCGCGCTGTGACCACAAGCGCACCTGCATCAGTAAGGATCTCGACTTTTTCCGAATAGCGATCGCTGGCCTTAATGCGAAGGCGACCAGTGCGTGGGTCCTTCTCGATGGCACGAGGTATCCATCTCCACACAGCCTTGAGATTGGTTCCCGCCATGCGTGCCGCATCTGAAACTGACGTAGCCTTGCCCTGCCGATACAGATTGGCTGCGTCAAAGGCCTGG
>WNFY01011015.1_pt1 | contig 13725 bp, 14 predicted proteins | sample 5400091 | NCBI WGS metagenome assembly WNFY01 (sample SAMN13153364, study PRJNA577476) | soil metagenome | isolation source: 60 cm soil or saprolite under grassland replicate 1 | place: USA:California | collected 2016-06-15 | reverse complement strand
GGTGGAGTTCCGAAGACCGGGAAGCCAGAGGGGAAAAAACTAAAGCCAAGGACGTGCGGCATGATCAGTAAGATAATCAGAACGGCAGGGACGATTATAGCCGTGAACAGGGCGACAGGCGATATATGTTGGCGTGCGGGTCTCTGCTGCGGCTTGACGGGCTCTTCAGTTGTGCGCGTACGATTTTTGACGTTCTCGGTGATACGCGGTTTCTCTAGCGGTTCAAGACCCCGGCGGACACGCTGAACCGGGTCCTTACCCTCGTTGCCATCATGCAGATCATGCGTCTCGCGTACGACGGCAAGAGGCGCGAGTTTCGTAGATGGACGGGCAGGCGGCGCGAGGGGTTGTAGAGCGCCACTGCGAGTCAGGCGACGATGGGACCGTTGACGGCGGCAAGGAAGGCCTGGCGGAGTTCCGCGACGGTTTTGTAGCGCGCATCCTGGCGCTTTGCCATAGCTTTACGCACGACTTCGTCCAGTTCGCGTGGGATGGATGAGTCGTGGGCGCTGGGCAAGGGAATGGGTGCGTTCAGGTGCATCTGAATGACGCGTATATCGTCTGGATCGTTGTAGGGCAGTTCGCCTGTGAGCAACTGGTAGAGCAGGACGCCAAGGGCATAGATATCTGTTTGCGGCGTGACGATGCTCCGCGTCTGCTCAGGTGCCATATAGTGTGGAGTGCCGGGAACCTGGTCCAGGGGTATAGGTTTGCCCACCTGTTCAGCATCGGATTGGCGCAGGGTACGCACCAGCCCGAAGTCGGCCAGGTAGACATAGGGCGGGCCACTGCGACGAAGCTCTAATAACACGTTCGAGGATTTGATATCGCGATGAATCAGGCCCTCTTCATGAGCATACTCAACAGCATCCAGCAATTGTTGATAGATAGCGGCGACTTCTCCCAGATCAGGCAGGCTGCGGCGCAGGTAGCTCGTCAGAGTACCACCATCGATAAAGGGCATCACCAGGTAGAGAAGTCCTTGCTCATCCCCGAACTCGATCAGGGGCAAGATATGCGGGTGATGTAGACGAGCGACCGTGCGTGCCTCACGAGCGAAACGGCGGCGCATCTCGCGATCTCCCGCGTAATTACCCAGTATGACCTTGATGGCGACACGCCGATCAAAGGCTGTGCGCTGTCTTCCCTCGTAGACAGCCCCCATACCACCCACCCGGATACGGCGGATGATGTCATAGTTGCCAAGCTGCTTGCCTTCCAGGGACAGCATGCGCGCTATTATCCTTTCCTAAAACGCGGGCTTATAAATCGCGCCCCTACATTTATGCTCCGCAAACGCGGGCTTATAAATCGCGCCCCTACATGACACGGATCGCGCCCCTACATCGGTCGCGGCCTACATTGGGACAATACGGCCCTACATCGATGCCTCGCGCCATTACGTTTATGCGACGGTCCCGCATTATTTGCCACCGGTTCCGGGCGGGTTGCCGCTCTGGACGGTGGGAGACGTGACGATGGGCGAACCGGACGTTGCCGTCGGAGCGCCCTGTCCTCCCAGGCCAGCGACCGGCTGAATGACGATCGAGATCTGGTTCGGGTCGGTGGGCAAGGTCGTGCCACCGTTATCATCAATTTTTGCCGATGCAACGCCCGTGGTCTCATTGAGGATGCTCTGGGCCTGGGCGACGCTCTTGCCCGCAATGGCTCTGGCCAGTTGCAGCTTCTGTGCATTGGTGAACTGATAGACCCAGATCCCCTTTGCATTAAAGAAGAGCGAGAACACGTTCCTGGTGTTTGTCTGTCCGGCGATGCTGGTCTGGATAGCCCCAGCCAACTGATAGCCTTTCAGGGTCGGATCAGTCGTCGCCTTCTCCTTGAGCAGCCCCTGCACGATATTCTGCGCACCCGCATAATCATAGACGGTTGCAGTACATTTTACCAGATAGGTGACGTTGGCACTGGTCACATTGGTACCTTTGTCGCCAATCGGCTGATCTGCATTGGTGGTGGGAACACAGCGCGTCGAACCGGTCTGTTGTTCGCCGGTACGCAATTGCTTGTTCAGGTCAGCCACTGCATCCTGCCTGGTCGTGTCCTTCACGGTTTGTGTGATGGCACTATTGACGTCGGATTGTTGCAGGAAGGTATAATCGACTGCGTCTTTTCCGTCTGTAAAAGCAGCGGTGTTACTTACCGAGATACCAGTAGCACAACATGACGTAACATTCAATGTCAAACGCCCAATATCGCCAGCGCGACCAGCAGGACTTGCATGGGCAGGCACTGTTTTGGACCCATTCGTAAAACCATTTCCAGGAGGAATATTGGCGGCTGCATCGGTGATGATTTGGACACCACCGCCAACATTAAAGACCGTACCAGCACTTACTTGCTGAGCGACCGCCGCATTATTGAAAAATGTTAAGTTTCCATGCGCCACAGTAGCCGGGTGTGCATTATGTCCAGTGGCATTCACGAGCTTAGATGGAGATTGCGAACTGCCATTAATGGTGCGAACGGAAACCTGGCGCTGAGTGGCGTTCGTTGTGGGTCCACCGACGATGGTGTAGTTGTCTTGCACGGTCTTGCTCGCCGGTGTAATAGTGACGGTGGCCGGTGGCTGGGTCCTGGTAAGGGCGCTATGGACGACCTGACCAACACCACTACCGGGTGCAGCAAAGGCAACGATCCCACAGGCAAGCAGAGCTATGACAAGGAGTGCTGCGAACAGGAGGAGGAGCAAATTTCGACGACGATTCGTCGGACCACGTCCACCTCTACCGCCTCCACCTGGAGGAGGGGTACGGGGAGGTAGATTCGCACCCCCACCTGTGCGCGGGACGACTGCTCCTGTGGCGGAACCAGCTCCTGCGCCACTGGTACGTGTTGGAGGCGCGGCGCTTGCTGCTCCCAGCATGGCACCTCCTGCGGCGGCTCCGGCTAGCCCTGCTGCAGGCATTTTGCCGCTGTTGCGCTGTGGACGCGGTAGTTTCGTAGTGGATTCTGGTTCTGGCGGTCTTGCGGGTACCGGAGGCACTACTGCAGGACCAGATTGACGCGGCGAGAGTGGAAGCGTTGCCCTGCCACGTCGCGGTAATTCTATGATGTTATTCGCAGCGGCTCCTCCGGCAGCACCTGCTGGGGCTCCGGGCGAGGGTACCGCCTGCATAGGACCAGATACATTGTCGGGCGTTGCAGGCGGTACATGGGATGTGGGCGCTGGCCCAAGATCGTCCTCATCATCAACAAAATCGTGCGGCGCAAGAGGATCGGTATTGCCAGGGGTATTGGGATCATTCTGATAAGCTAATCCCGCTCCGTTGCCACTATTGTTGTGCGCATCCATGAAGTGGTCAGCTCCGAGGGCGGCTGCGCCACCGAGAGCTGTGCCTGCCGCGAAAGGTGCCACCGAGCCGCCTGCGTGATTGTCTTCCTCATCGTTACGATAGGGCGGCGGTTGGGCCGCGCGTGGAGTATGCGCCGGAGCGCCCGGCGGATTGGCCGCCAGAGGCCCGGTAGGTACACGTTTATTGTTCCCGTTGCCATTGGGTGTTGCGGCTGGCCTGGCTTTGGGCGTACCGAAGAGCCAACCTTTTTTCGCTGCACCTTCTACCTGGGCTTCGTCGCGCAAAGACTTCGCATAATTCTCCAGAGACGAATAGACAGGAAAGCGTCGCTGGCGGGCGAATTCTGCCGGGCCGGGTCCACTGGGCGCAATAAAGACAATCTGCGCCTGGAGTTTGCGGCGCATCGTCTTCAGATCATCAAAATCTACCGGGCGCTGGAATGCCTTATTCTGGTTGGGCAAGACTACAGCGACCTGTTTACGACCAAGCTTTTCCTGCGTCAATATGGCAGCCAGCACACTTTTTCTATCATCGTTGGGAGATACATAGATCACACCTATACTCGCACTGCGAGGGTCATTTACTCCCAGTAAATCGGTGCCGTTCCCTTGTCTCATTGGCCGTACCTCTCTCATCCCTTAAAATAGCTTCTACCCGCTTCTCATGTTATTTTACACTATTTCGGCGGTTTCGTGTAGGGGTATTCCATCGAATGCCCTTTACAACGGGGTGGAGCAACACCCCGGGCGTGTTTGCCGCATTGTTTGTATTGTGTGCGGGGGCGGGCTTATAAATCGCGCCCCTACACCATCGCGCCCCTACAGGACACGTTTGGTATCCTCGCAGCGACCATTACGCATGCCCTGGTAATAATACGATTAAGATTGTTTATTCCCTATACGTTATAGGAAATAAACGATAAACACAGGCATTTTATGCACGAATTTATGATTATTCCCGATACGCCCGGTTGGTCCGGGTGGATGCGCCGAGGTGCAGCCCGTTTTTTGCGCTGATATTCCCAACTGACCACCCATGTAGGGATGCATTCCCCCCCGATGTAGGGGCGCGGTTCACAAGCCCGCCGCGACCACACAGGGGACGTTCGCGGCGGGCTTGTAAACCGCGCCCCTACATCGGGGGGGAACCGCGCCACCACATCGGGGGGAATACGCCACCAGGGCGTATCTGTATTAGGTTGTTAAACGGCACACGCAAGGCATGCCTCTACGGGTCGGTTGTTAAATTCCGTACGTATTCCCTATTATTTATATCATACCACCAGCAACCGAGCGGGCTAAGAATTGCCTGTATTTAGTATAACAATTGGAATTCGTGCCGGGTCTCCTGGGAGCTGGCTATCGTTGGGCAGGCCATGGATGACGACGTTACGGATTCCAGTTTCGCTTTTGAGTTGTTTGATAGCGGCGGCGACAGTCAGGTTGGCGATGCGTTGCGCCAGTTTCTGCTGCTGCTCGCTGCTGATCTGGTAGACCCAGGTGCCTGTGACGTTGACCAGCAAGTTTGCATTGCCCTGCCCTCCCTGGTCCTGCACGGTGATCTGGGATATGGCGCTTCCCACGAGCCCGTAGTTGGGACCGGGAGAAGTGTTGCTTTTCAACTGAGATGTGATCTGGGTCTGCAATAGACCCTTGTTGTATGCTTCGGCGCTGCATTGCACCGAGACGCTGACCGTTGTCGCCGGTATATTGACGCCTGTGTCACCTACCGGATTCTTTGGGTCGGTAGTTACGGTGGGCGCGCACTGCGGCGTACCCGCCATCTGCTCATTTGCGGCCAGGTGAGTCTTAAGACCTTCCTGTACCTGATTAGTTAACGTTTTTGTCAATGGATTGGCTTCAGCAGCGACATCGTTTTGTTGTACGAAATTATAATCCTGTGGATCTTGACCGCCTGTGAAGGCATTCAGATTTTTGACAAAAATAGAATTATCAGAAGGATAAATTTGATTTATATCTAAGGCTGGAATATTCCCTTTTGCACCAGCATTGACAGCATGAGCAGGAACAACAATGCTACTAGTTGTACCGGCATTAACATTAGCAGGCGGAATATTAGCATCAGCATCAGTTACCAATTGTGAACCATCTTTGCCTGAAATAGTCATGCCAGCTACAATTTTCTTTGCTATAAAGGCTGCATTAATAAATGTCAATTGACCCTTTGCTTGAGTAGCCTGCGTCTGTTTATGTCCAGATGCGTGTACTGTTTGTGATTGTGATTGCGAAATAGTGATCTGATGAGCGTTGACGCTGTTGGCCGGGATGTTGTAAGACTGCCGGGTGAGCTGGCTGTCCGGGGTGATGCTGACGGTGAAGACCGGACTGCTGGCGATAAGGCTGTTGTGTATGGCTGGTACGAAATAGACGATGCCGCCTGCGATAAGGAGCACGAGGAGCGCGATGGAGGCAATGATGATGCGGCGCGCCGGGAATTGGCGCGTGGGATTGGTGCTCCTGCGGGCGAGTGGTTTTGGACGCATGGGTGACATGGGTCGCGGGCCGTTAGGTACTGGCGCGGGATGCATGCCGGAGACGAGGTTGACGATATCTATTGAGCTGGCCGGACGCGAGTTGATGGGAGCATGGTGGCTGTCGGTGTCGATGTCCGGGTTGGAGGAGGTGGGTATGCTGCTGTCCGGATTGGACGAGATGAGTGGGACGACGCCGAATCCGTCAAGATGATTGGAATGTTGTGTGGGTGGTAAGCCTTGCCTTGCGCGGGCCCGCAGGCATACGGGTCCGATGATTCGATGATGTGGCCGGGTGGGGGCCAACCGGGTAGGGGTCGGTTGAGTAGGGGGAGGAGTTGTGCAGGATGCGTGTATGGGCGGATCTGGATATTGGAATGGTGCGCTCGTTGCTTGAGGTCGGGAGCGCGGGGATGCTGGCATGGACGGCGTCCCAGAACTGGTTGGCATCGGCGAAACGGGCGGCTGGATCTTCGATGAGCGCGGTCAGGATGGCGTCGTCGAGAGATTCAGGCAGGGTAGGTTCGATGCTGCTGGGCGCTGGTGGGAGCGCGAAGGCGTCGGGGCGGCGCAGATCTTGCAGGGAGCGGCGGAATGGCAGGCGACCAGTGCAGAGCTGGTAGAGAATGACGCCGAGCGCGAAGATATCGCTGGCAGCTTCGACGTGGCCTTGCAATTGTTCGGGTGCCATATAGGGTAGTGTACCGCCGCGTGCAAAGCTATGGTGGGTCGCATCCATCTCGACGGCCAGGCCAAAATCGCTCAGCACCACCTGCTCAGAGCCGTCGGGCAGGACGCGGAAGAGCGTATTGAGCGGCTTCAGGTCGCGATGGATCACGCCATGCTCATGGGCATAGGCCACCGCGCTACAGAGTTGGGCAAAGATATCCAGCGTTGCCGCGAGGGGATAAGGTTGGCCGTTGGTGAGGCGCTTCTGAAGATCACCGCCCTGCGCATACTCCATCACGATATAAGGAACGATTGCGCCTTGAGAGGCATCGAGCAACTCCAGTTTCAGATCGCTATAAATGTGCAGAATGTTTGGGTGATTCCAATTCGCAACCTGGGCGGCCTCCTTCAAAAAACGATCCAGAGTACGCTGATCCAGCACATCAGGCTTAATCACCTTGATCGCCACCTCGCGTTCGTCCCGCTCATCCCAGGCCAGGCAGACATCGGCCATGCCGCCGCTCCCCAGCACACCCTCCAGGCGATAGCGCTGCCCCAACTGCTCAATAGAACGTCCATAACGCCATAATCTCATATTGGAGTATAGCCTTCCCAACCAGCAAAGAAAAAGACAACAACAAATTTTAAATGATATCATTTGCCAATACAGAATTTAGTATATTCAATAGAATGGATTATTGCATATGAATAGGCCAAAAACAAGCCTTTTGAGCTAGTCGTGGGGAATTGGGACGGTGCATGTTATGACGGGACGGGCACCTACGGATTTTGGGGTGTGCTTCCCGAGCTATTCTGAGCAAAGACGATCTGTTCTAGCTCATGAGCGAGTATCATTTCATCCACCGTTGCCAGGTTACTTAATAGAATGATCGTGACCTATCTACCTGGGAGGCAATCCTTTCGATTTGCGCATTGTGAGTCGTTTCCATAGTGCGTGTCAGTGGCCTGTTGATGCGCCAGGCGGTAAATAGGAGGACTGACACCAGGACCACGATTACAGTTACCACCCAGCCAGTATTTCCAACGAAGCGTCGCCAGCCCCTGCGTAGTTGATGGTAGTTCAGTTGACGATAGCCCAGTTGTCCAGGCACTGACTGGCGTGCCGCAGGCAGCGCTTCTCGCTTGTGTTGCTGGTTACTCATTCCCCTTCCTTTCATCTCATAAAAAAAATAGAGAGGTCGCCAGTAAATATAGAGAGATTAATTATACAGGAGAGGAGAGAAGAAGATCAATCAATAGGACGTAATTTGGGACTGTATATCCAGACACGTCATAGTCAAGCGCTTGCATCTGCTACAATAGCATTATAAACTTCTCGCAGGCATAAGGATTACAAACTATAGTCGTTGCGTCTTTTTCAGGCGAACTCCGTCTGCGTAAAGAGAGAGTATTGGTATTCCTGTATGGCCGAACGTGCGGAGAAAAGAGTTGGAGTATACTATGGTTCAGATAGTGGGAGATCATTACACGACGGAGCAGATATGGTATGCACTGCATGAGCCGCTGGCAATGTTTATTCGCAGGCGCGTTGCGGATGAAGGGGCGGTAGAAGACATTTTACAGGAGGTCTTTCTGAAGATTCATATGCATATCGAGACATTGCGAAATGGCGAGAAATTGCAGGGATGGGTCTATCAGATTGCGCGCAACCAGGTTATTGATTATTATCGACGGAAGACGCTGAATATGACGCTGGAAGATGCGGAGGTGTTGCTGCCAGTTGAGGAGATACCGGAAGAGGATATGAGGGCGAAACTTGCGCCTTCAATTCGAGAGATGGTGAACAGCCTGCCCGCGCAGTACAGAGAGGCGCTATTGCTGACGGACTATGAGGGGTTGAGCCAGAGAGAGCTGGCGACGCGGCTGGGTCTATCGTTTTCTGGGGCGAAATCACGCGTACAGAGGGCGAGGGAGAAGTTGAGGCAGATGTTGTTGGATTGCTGCCATTTTGAGTTTGACCGGCTGGGACGCGTGATTGATTATCAATCGAGGTGTGAGTGCTGTAAACAGAGAGGATGCTGTTGAATACAGGTAAATCGTGCCGTAGGGGTCGGCCTTGCGCCCACCCGCGGACCCACAGACGAACCAGGAGCCCTCATGTGGGTCCGCGGGTGGGCGCAAGGCCCAATCCATCTCACTTAAGGGTTCAGCAACCATCCGACTGAGGTAGGGACCAGCTTATGCATTTTTACGAAATAATCACGGTTTTCATCGTAGGGACCCCATTTATGGCGTCCGGCGATTCATCGCCCTGCATCGAAATGGACCGAGGCAGCAAGCCCATCGAGACATCACAGGGCGATGAATCGCCGGACGCCATAAATGGGGTCCCTACGGTGCTCTGGCGTGATGAGTTTGTAAAACTCCATCAGCGCGTCCCTACCCCGAAAAAAACCGGTCTCTCCTCCTTAAGTGAGATGGATTGGGCGCAAGGCCGACCCCTACGGGAAACATTCGGACGTGCGTCCTTTTGGGGATTGTTGCGTCTCTCTTGATAGCATGAGTGTTGCAAGTTGCAACATTATCGATCTAGATACAAGGAGATTTTGAGATGACTACGATGCCACAAGACGGAGAGCAGTTGCGGGCGGCGGTACGCGAACGATACACGCAGTCGGTGAAGAAGGTGCTGGATGTCCGGCAGGAGGAGGATGGGGGATGTTGTGGTAGCGGTTGTTGTGGTACGGGAGCGAGTGATCCTGTGACGGGGGATCTGTATAGCGAGGCTGAACTTGAGGGGGTGCCGATTGTAGCAGCACTGGCTTCGCGGGGATGTGGGAATCCGACGGCACTGGCTGAATTGAAGGTGGGAGAGAAGGTGCTGGATCTAGGCAGTGGTGGTGGGATCGATGTGCTGCTATCGGCAAAGCGCGTGGGGCCAACGGGATTTGCTTATGGACTGGATATGACGGATGCGATGCTGGAACTGGCCGAACGGAACAGGCAGGAAGCGGGAGTTGAGAATGTGCAGTTTCTTAAGGGTGTGATCGAGGATATTCCACTGCCTGCTAATAGCGTTGATGTAGTGATATCTAACTGTGTTATTAATCTTTCGGCGGATAAAGGGCAGGTTTTGCGCGAGGCGTACCGGATATTGAAGGCGGGTGGACGCTTTGCGGTCTCAGACATCGTGTTTCAAGGAAGATTTCCAGAGGCGCTGCGCAATGATCTGGAGTCGTGGGCGGGATGTATTGCGGGTGCGTTAGAGGAGGAACAGTATCGGCAATTGTTGCAGAGTGCAGGCTTCACGAACGTTGAGTTTGAGGTGACGCGGCGGTACTCGTTGCAGGATATTACTGAGAGCGGGGCGAGGAAGTCGGTGGCAACGCTGACGGAGGATGAGCGGAGAGAGGTTGATGGGAGATTTGTGAGCGCATTTATACGCGCGCATAAAGAACTGGGATAGGAGCTATGTTTTACAAATGACGAAAATCCATCTCGATACGGACATTGGTGGCGACATGGACGATTTGTGCACGCTCGCGATGCTTTTGAAGTGGCCCGATCTCGAAATCACGGGCGTGACTACCGTGTCCGACGAACAAGGCAGACGGGCAGGCTATGTGCACTACGTCCTGAGCCTGGTGGGGCGTACTGATATTCCATTTGCAGCCGGGGCCGATGTTTCTGGCGGCTATTACCGCTACGAACAGGAGTGAGCACAACGAACAAAACTATGGTGAAACCTGTCCAGGGCTGCCCAGAGATATCATCAACTTTCAACATGATCCGTTGGCCTGTGCTATTGCCTTAGGGTGGCATGATGGTGTTGAGATGGAAACAGTCCCCGTGAACGTACCCCCGCACAGAGTGCGGAGGCTTCGACGCCGTTGCCGACGTTGGCCGCGTCCCGACCAATCATTCATGTGCAGCCCCACCAGGTGGCGGTTAGGCGCTTAAAAAGCCTGATGTATTGACTGGTACACGTCCAATACGCTAGTGTTTTTACCGTAGGAAGCGACTTACCTACGAACTCACAAGCACTATTCCTTTTTCAGTGTACAAATGAACTGTTCTGAGTATCGTTCATTTGTTCTTGCTTGTCAAGAGTGGAGATGAGCCGCCTTCCCCCCAGATGAATCGTGAGGGGATGCGGCGGCCCTATCCTCAAACTTGAAACACGAGAGAGCTGGCTGTATGAGCTTCCCGACAGCGATGGGATTCCCACCCGCCTTGTCACGAAAATTGACGGCAACGCATTTAATGAGTATTGGTGTAATATCCTCTGTTACGGGTTGCCCTTGACAAAGTGAGATTTTGAGAATAAAATTTAACCAGTTAGTTTATAAACTAACTGGTTAAATTTAAATACAAAAGAATATGGGGAGAAGAAATGACCACTGAGCGTAGACGGGGCCGGGTGCATGATGCAGAGGGTGCGCGAGAGGCGATACTCGATGCGGCGGAAGAGATTTTCGCCCAGAATGGATTTGACGGGGCGCGTATTGACGCAATTGCAGCGGCGGCGGGTTATAACAAGAGCCTTATCTTCCACTACTTTGATGACAAATTCGGACTCTATACCGCGGTGGTCAGGCGTATAAAAGAGCAGGTTGAACATGAGCTAACTTCTGTCTTGCAACTTTATGCAAGTGAGGAAGGATATATGCGGCTTACCCATGAGGCAGATGCATTTAGAGCATTTTTGGAGACGCTCGTCAGAATAGCATTTGACTTCCTCCTTGCGCGGCCTGACTTCCTGCGCATTCTTGCATGGGAAGGAGCTGAGGGCTGGCAGACGTTTGTAGCAATTGCAACCCATTTTGAGATAGAAGGAATTGGACGTCTTAGAGCATTTATTAGCGAGGCACAAGCCAATGGGCTTATTCGCCCGAATATTGATACAGCGATGTTCTTTGCTATTGCACTTGGACTGGGACAGTCCTATCTGACTTCGATACCGCGCTATCAGATCGTCTTCAATGAAGAGAACCTGACGACACCAGAGGCATTGATACGTGCGCGTGAGCAGATCGTTGATTTTATAGTTCATGGGACGATGAATTATTGCGGGAACACGAAATCATAGCGATACGAAAGGCATAGTATTATGGGATTTTTTATTACTGGAGGGCTATTCGTAATTGCGATCCTGGCTGTGCTCGGGAGTGTTTTTATGGTAAGGAATGATAGCAGCACGCCTGATGAGAAAAGGGATACTATAGGTGCCAGCGATACGGGAACGGCACCTGCGTCCCAAGGTGAGGAACAAGCTGAGCATACCTCCAGTCCAACACCCTCTCCACAATCTCACAATGAAGAGCAGACAAATGAAGCGGATGAGCAGGTCTATATCGCTGATGGGCAGGTCCATGAGCTGGCGACGGAGCTGCATAATCTGCATGAACAGGCCCAGATATTGAGTCAGCGCCTGGGCACGTTAACTGAGATAGCCTATCATATTGAGCAGACGCAAAATGGATATTCAGCGAATGCAGCGGAGAGTCATAGTGCACAGGATCAGACTTCCTGAAGCATATCTCCAGGAAGTCTGATTTCTCTCAAGCTGATACTTCCTCAGCAGTCGCAACCGCTTCCACGGGCCTGGTGAGTTCGAGATCAATGTTTAACGTTATCTCGTCGCTAGCTACCAGGCCGCCTCCAGCCAGCAGCATATTCCAGTTAAGGCCCCAATCTTTGCGATTCACCTTTGCATGCAGATTGAAACCAGCGCTGTATGTGTTCCAGGGAGATTGGCTCACACCGCCATATTCCACGTCCAATGCCACTTCTTTCGTGATATTGCGAATGGTCAGATCGCCAATGAGCTGGCCGTGATGCTCATCTTTCAGCACCACGCACCTGCTCTTAAAGTAAATGTAGGGATAATGCTCCACATCGAAGAAATCTGCTGAACGGAAGTGATCATCCCGCTGCGAATTGCGCGTGTTGACACTGGCGGCTTCGATCCGTATTTCGGCCTTTGAGCGCGTAACATTTTGCTCATCGAATTCCACTGTACCACTAAACTTCTCAAACTCTCCCCTTACAGTTGAAACCATCAGGTGTCTGCCGGTAAAACCAATAAGAGTATGTCCGTAATCAAGTTGCCAACTCATTGAGTGTCTCCTTTGCTGTATTACAGTAAATGATGTCACTTTACAGATTAACCGACCTTATTGCAGCGCGATTATTCTGTCAAAGGCATAAGATTGATTGGAATATAGTTGCATAAACACTAATTGCATTTGCAACTATATGAAGTATAGCACAAAGTAGTTGTAATTGCAACTACTTTGTGCTATACTCTGGGCATGATGGAAGAACCAGATAGGACACAGGTTGCAGCATGGCGAGCTTTTATTACGGCCCATGCAGCACTTATTGATCAGATCGAACGTGAATTAGCGGATGCGAACGTCATGCCGCTTGGCTGGTATGATGTGTTGTTTGCGCTGTCCGAGGCTCCGGAAAGGCGCTTGCGCATGAGCGAACTGGCACAGGCGGTTGTGCTTAGCCGCAGCGGGTTGACACGGCTGGTAGATAGACTCGAAGCTGCGGAGTTGTTGTATCGAGAGCGCACGACAATGGATCGGCGTGGAGCATTTGCGGTACTGACGGATAAAGGATGGGCGGAGTTGCGTAAAACATGGCCTGTCTATGCAAGAGGGATTATGAAGCATTTTGCCCGCTACCTCAATGATGATGAAGTGTATATATTGACAGCAGTGTTTCAACGTCTGCTCGCCAACTTGCATACGGGAGAAATATGAATCGCTGGCTCTATCTACTCTTAACCTGTCTCCGGCGGCTGTTATAGCCGAGGCACTGCATGCAGCGTTGGGACTTGTACCGCTCGCCGGATTGATTGGTAACAACCTCCCTGTTTCTCGCCTGTCAGAGTGACTCCCCATGCTGTTCTGGCTCAGACGCACCTGTTGATTGCCCCTGTTTGATACGGTTGCGCGTCTCTTCAAGCGTCACCCCTGATTTTCGTGACTACTCCCCGGTCTCAAGACACGGGGCTTCTGGAACGACACGGCCTTGTAGTCCCAAGGCTAAAATGTTCTTAGCCGCATTCAGGTCACGGTCAATGGAAAGGAGGCAGCAGAGACAATGATAGGTTCTCTCCGACAACGGCATCTTTTGCCGATGGTGACATCTGCTGCAATCCTGAGTGGTGTAGGCCGGATTGACTCTGGTGAACGCTCTGCCAGCTTCTTCCGCTTTGCAGGAGAGTTGTCCAAAGAACTGCGACCACGCCGCGTCACTGATGCTTTTTGCCAGACAATG
>WNFY01003987.1_pt1 | contig 13725 bp, 10 predicted proteins | sample 5400091 | NCBI WGS metagenome assembly WNFY01 (sample SAMN13153364, study PRJNA577476) | soil metagenome | isolation source: 60 cm soil or saprolite under grassland replicate 1 | place: USA:California | collected 2016-06-15 | reverse complement strand
TGTAGACGGTGTCCATCGCCATCTGCGCCCACCAGCCGTTGCCGTCGCGATCGCCGGCCGCGCCGTAGGTTGCGCCCGAGCCTCTCGGATTTTTCTCGGGAATGCCCGACTTGAACTCGGTGAACTTCTCGGCCGCCGGGTCGAAGCGCACGGCGCCGCTGGGCGTCGACGCCCAGACCATGCCCTTGCCGTCCACGTCTATGGTGACCGCGCCGCCCACCGGAGCCATGCTTTCCGGCGTCTGATAGATCGTGATCTTCTCGGTGGCGGTGTCGAGCTTGCCGAGCGCGCGGCGGCCCGGGTTGACGTCGAACCAGAGATTGCCCGCGCGGTCGCGCGCAAGCCCGTGCGTGGTGGCGGCCAGTCCGTTCTTCGCGTCGGCCTTCAGGTACTTGACCGCGCCCGTCACGGGATCGACCTTGCCGATCGTCACGCCGCGGTTGGGGTTGTTGCTGGTGAAGTAGATGGTGCCGTCCAGGCCGAGCGCGCCGTCGTGCGGCAGCTGGCCCATTTTCGAAGTGGTGCCGAGCGACCAGTCGGTGCCGTCGTTCGGGTTGTAGCGGGTGCCGATGCCGGCGTCGGGATTGAGGGGCAGGTCGTAGAGCGTCCAGACGACACGCGCAGATTCGCCCGCGGGGCGCGGGCGAACGGCGATCTTCATCGGCGATTCGCCCGGACCGCGCGCGCGCGCGAGGTAGGCGGAGAGCTCCTTCTGGTGGCGCTCCATGATCTGGTTGGACTTCGCGTTCGGCCCCGGATAGACGCCGGTGACCGGCACGACTTTCATCAGGTCGATGATCTTGCTCCAGCCGGCTTCGTCGAAACGGAACTGCAGCGCGTAGCTCGTCGAGTGGCAGCCGGTGCAGTTGTTCATGAAGATCTTCTTCATGCGGGCGTCGTCGGCGCTCGCCTCGGGCAGCGCCGCGACCATCATCTCGCCGGGCAGCTGGCGGAAGCGCCGCTCGGGGTCGCTCATCTCCTGCAGCGTGAAATCCGCTCGCCGCGTCGCGGACAGTTCGACGGCGCCCTTGCCGGTTTCGAAGCCGAGCGCCTGCGCCCACACGCGGTACTTGCCTGCGGGCAGGGGTGGGAAGAAATAGTTGCCCGCGGTGTCCGTATAGACGCTGGTGGTGATGGTTGAGCCCTCCAGCTTGGCCGATACCGTGACGCCTTCGAGCTTCCGGCCGGAATGCGATGTGATCGCGCCGCTCAGCAACTGATCGGCGGCGTGGGCTGCGCTCGCCGCGAGAAGGGACGTTGCGCACGCCAGGAGCATCGTTCGAATCGTGTTCATCGGGCTTCTCCTTGTTTCTGGGGGTCCGGTGCGGGCACCGGCACCGTTCTCACATAGGCGATGATGGCATCGATCTCCGCCGGCTTGAGGTAGTACTTGAACGCGGGCATGCGCTCGCTGCCGTTGACGATGAACGCGCGCATGACCTCGTCGTTGCCGGCAGCCGCGGCCTTGTTCAGCAACGGCCCATAGGTCTTGACGCCGAGCGACGGCTGCAGGTGGCAGATGCCGCACGACTGCGCGAAGACCTGGCGGCCGAGGAGCTGCGTTTCGTTGAGATTGGTTTGCTGCGCATAAGCGGCGGGTGCGGCCGCGGCGAGCACAAAGAGCAGTGTCGAGACGCTGTGTTTCATTCCGTTCCCCCTGCGGTGGTTCGTATTTCTACCGACAACTATCCCACCGGTGGCGAAGAATTTCAACCGGGTTCCAGCCGCTGCGTTAGGCGGGCTCCAAGCCGTGCTTCTTGATGACCGATGCGGCAGCCGGCGCGGTGATGAATTTGAGGAGCGCTCTGGCTGCTTCCGCCTGCTTCGCGCCGGCGTGGATGCCGGCGGAGAACACGGTCATGCGCTGGAGCTCGCCCGGCAGCGGGCCGACGTAATCGATTCCGGGGAAATGCACCAGCTCGCTGATCTGCTGGAAGCCGATCTCGGTCTCGCCGCTTGCGATCAGGGTGCCGACGAACACTCCAGACGGGGTCTGCTTGAGCTTGCCCTTGACCTCGCCGGCGATGCCCAATTTCTCGAACACGCTGAGCATGTAGACCCCGCTCGGGCCGGTGGAATAGCCGATCGATTTCGCCGCGAGCAGCGTCTTCTTCAGTGCCTCGGCCGAACCGATATCGGGCTTCGCCGCGCCCTTGCGCACCGCGAGCCCGGTGCCTGATTTTGCGAAATCGACGCGGCTGTCGGCGACTGCCTTGCCCAGCTTGATCTGCTCGTCGATCGCCGGGCCCGCCATGATGATGAGGTCGTAGGCCTCGCCCTCCGCGAGACGCTTCTGGACGTTGAGCGTTCCCGTGAAAAACGTCTTGACCTTGTGCCCCGTCGTCTTTTCGAATTGTGCCACCAGCTCGAGATAGGCCTCCTGGGTGGCCTGCGTGGACAGCACCTTGATTTCCGCGGCCTCAGCCATGCCCGAGAGCAGCAATGCGCCCGCTGCGGCGACGACAGCTACGGTTTTCATGAGGGACCTCCCGTGGTGATTTTCGCGTTATAGGGCGCCCGTTCACGCTCCCGGCGCGTCCTATTGCGGCACGACGCCGTCGCGGCCGACGTTGATGCGGTTTGCCTCCAGCGTGCCGTCCGGCTTCCTAGTCGCTGCGAACACGGTGAAGCGCGCGCCCGCCTTGAGATCGCCCTTGCCGCCGATCTCGTAACGGACTATAGGCGCGTTCGGCGGAACGACGATCTTCTTCTCGCCGTCCCTGTACTTGACCACCATCGTCGAGCCATCGACGCCGGCGACCGTCGCGCCCGAGGCCGAGCCGTTGGTCATGGTGCTGTTCGGCACGGGCGCATAGGGCCGGTGACCCTCGCCGGTGCCGCGCATCTGTTCGGGGAAGATGTGCACCTCCAGGGCCTTCTGACTGCCGTCCGGCTGCGGCATCGCCGCGCTGCCGAGGAAGGTGCCTTCCTTGATGTCCGCCATCGAGGCTGTCACCACGGCGACGATCATCGCGTTCTCGGTGAGCGTCAGCTTGAGCTCGGCGCCGTCGCTGGATTTCAACGTGAGCGCGTTGCCGTCGACTTTCTCGATCGTCCCGCGCACGCGCAGGGTCTGCGCCGTGGCTGCCGCACACGATGCGGCGAAGATCGCGCCGGCGAGCGCCATCCGAATTGTTCTGATCATTTCATTCCCCCGGAAAGTCGATGCACGCCATCACAGCGTGGCGGCGCGCACAGTATAAGACAGGACGGGTCGATTTTCCGCAGCAGCGGGTCAACCCGCCGTTCGACGGTAGTAAGATCACCCGCCATGGGCCAAATCAGAGATTGCCTGCCTCCCGACCGAAATCCGCGCCGGCCCGGCTTCGCATTGCCCCGCGGGTCCATCGACACGCACGTCCATGTGTTCGAGCCGGGTTACGCCCTTTCCCCGGGCCGCGGATACAACCCGCCGTACTCGACGCTCGCCGACCTCGAGCATCTGCACGCCACGCTCGGCATCGACCGCGTGGTGTTCACGCAGCCTTCGGTCTATGGTACCGACAATTCGGCGATCCTGAATGCCATGGCGGCGCTCAACGCGCAAACGCCCGACTGGGCGCGCGCCGTCGTGGCTCTAGCCATGGATGTCACCGAAAAACAGCTCGCCGCGCTCGATGCGTCGGGCGCGCGCGGCGTGCGGCTCAAAACCGACAACAAGGGCGGCATGCCGATCGGAATCGCCGAGATTCCCGAACTTGCCGCCCGTATCGCGCCGTTCGGCTGGCACCTCGAGTTCCTGTTTCCCGGCAAGGACATCGTCGAGCTGATGCCGCTCTTCACCGAGCTGAAGGTGCCGATGTCGATCGCGCATTTCGCCTATCAGCCGGCGACCGCCGGGGTCGCGGCGGCCGGCTTCCGCGCGCTCATGGAGCTCGCGCGGCGCGGGAATACCTGGATTAAGATCTCCGGCGCCAACCGCGTGTCCGCGACCGATCTTCCGCCTTACGACGACGTGAAGCCGATGGCGCGTGCCCTGATCGCGGCGGCGCCCGGGCGCATCATGTGGGGGACCGACTGGCCGCATCCGAACAAGTACGTCGCCAACCCCAACGACGGGGATCTGGTCGACGCCTTCGGCGACTGGGTGAACGACGACGGGATGCGCCGCAAGATCATGGTCGACACGCCCGCGGCGTTCTACAGGTTTGCGTTCGCCGGGCCGCCGCCGGCGCCGAAGGCGGCGTAGCCGGAGGTCGAATCCAGCCGAACTTCGCGGATTCGCCCTGCGCCCGGATTGAGAAGCCGCAGTGTCCCGAAACTCGCCGCGGCTTCCGCAGGCCGAAGCGCTTGCATCGTCCAGTCCCCTGGTCGACCAAACCTGAGTCTAGAGGATCGCGCGGCCCACGTCCGTCTAGTAAAAGCAGATCGGGAACCCGTCCGTTACACCGCAACCAACGCGAAGCGATTCGAGGGCCTGTGGAGGTAGAAGAGGCTCGATCTGTCGTGCGTAGTCTTCCTATAGCGGTTCGGGATTCACCGCTGTAGCCCCGCGGCAAAGGCTGGGTGCGACGGAGGCTGTGTGAAAACTCCGAAAATCAGTTTTTTAGGAGTGTTCGACCCCTTACCCTGATCGAGAAAATCGAATACAGCGGAATCTGAGAGGTCTGACTTCTTCTTCGTTGCTCTCGCGATGAGTTTTCGCACAGGTGCGCCGGGAGACCGGCAAGGAGTAAGGGGTGCAAGTCCCCTGCGATGAACGAATAGCGAACCACATCGGCCCCAAGCCGTGCGCGGGCATCCGTGAGGGTGTCGGCGAAGCGTCGGCAGGGGTACGTGCAGGCCAGCCATTGAGCCGCGATAGAAAACTTTGTCCGGGTGACGACGCTGTCTGTGTAGCGGAAGGCAAGACGTCTGAGTGCGCCAGCGCAAGCGCTCGGGCGACCCGGCGTGGTCGTAGAACCTGGTATGTACGCACGCTCCTTGAACGGGAACCGGGAGATCTCGAGTCTGACCGGCCGCGGTACCGGGCTGGCCCGCATCGGGAAGGCGAGGAGCCGTAGCCGATGGTGAACGGACTCGAGAAGTCAGACTCCGCCATACGAGCGATGAAGCCTGCGAACAAGGCTGGGCGACCGGCTGCGGAGTGGGTGGAGCAAAGGGCGGGGACCAAGGGGAACACGGGCCAACCACGCACGCGCCGGGCGCAGAACCGGAGTGGTGTGTCACAGGGGCTGGAACGTGTACGGCAAGCAGCAAGGCAGCGGAAGAAGGAGAGGTTCACTGCGCTCCTGCACCACGTTACGGTTGATCTGCTACGGGAAGCGTTCTACGCGCTCAAGCGCAAGGCCGCACCCGGAATAGACGGCCTGAAGTGGTCGGACTACGAAGGGGAACTGGAAGACCATCTCCAGGACCTGCACGCACGGGTCCAACGCGGAGCGTACCGGGCACTGCCTGTCAGGCGACGGTACATACCGAAGCCGGGCGGGAAACAGCGCCCGCTGGGGATCGCTGCGCTGGAAGATAAAATCGTCCAGCGTGCAGTGGTCGCGGTGCTGAACGCGATCTACGAGCAAGATTTCCTCGGGTTCTCGTACGGCTTCCGGCCCAGGCGCAGTCAGCATGATGCGCTGGATGCCCTGGCGGTAGGGATCTGCAACACCCCGGTGAACTGGATTCTTGACACCGACACCCGGAGCTTCTTCGATACGGTCAGCCAGGAATGGCTGATCCGATTCCTGGAGCATCGGATCGGTGACGAGCGCATCATCCGCCTCGTGCGCAAGTGGCTCAAGGCGGGAGTCCTGGAAGACGGAGAGTGGAGCGTCAGTGAGGAAGGTACTCCTCAAGTGGCGGTGGCATCACCGCTGCTCGCCAACGTGTACCTGCACTACGTCTTCGATCTCTGGGCCGAGCGGTGGCGACGGCGGGAAGCCAAAGGCAACATAATCATCCTGCGGTATGCGGATGACATCGTGGTGGGCTTTCAGCACGAAGCTGACGCGCGGCGCTTCTGGGAGGCGATGCGCTTGAGGTTTGAGCAATTCTCGCTTGCGCTACATCCGGAGAAGACCCGGCTGCTGGAGTTTGGCCGCCATGCGGCGGCTAATCGTAGCCAGCGGGGGCTTCGCAAGCCGGAGACCTTCACGTTCCTGGGTTTCATCTTCATGTGCGGGAAATCCCGTCGTGGCGCCTTCCAGCTTCAGCGGAAGACTCGCCGGGACCGCATGCGAGCGAAGCTCGGGGAGATCAAGGAGCAGTTACGAGAGCGCATGCATGAACCCATCCCTGAACAGGGGAGATGGCTCAAGCAGGTGGTCACAGGCTTCTTTGCGTACCACGCGGTGCCCACGAACTCCAAGGCACTCAGCGCATTCCGCCACTACGTCACTGACCTCTGGCGTCGCACGCTTAGGCGGCGTAGCCAGAAGGACGCCATGACGTGGGCGCGAATCACGCAGATCGCCGACGCCTGGCTTCCGAAACCCAGAATCCTTCATCCCTGGCCCGACCAACGCTTTGCCGTTACTCACCCAAGGTGGGAGCCCAGTGCGTGAATTGCGCACGCTGGGATCTGTGCGGGGGGCATCGGGTAACCGGTATCCTACCGCGATCCTGGACCCAAAGCGGTCAATCGCGCCAGAGGGTGATGGAGCCCTTCTGTCTGGCGTTCGTCACGCGCAATGAAGCGGATTACGTCGAGCGCGGCGTGGCAGTCCTCAATACGTGGAGGTCATAGCGGGGCCGAATCAAGCCGTCTAGCGCGTCACGCAACGAGCGCATCGAAAATCCGCTTTGCCACCACCTTGTCGTCGAGATATCCGGTGATGCCGTGCCGGTTCTCGGTCTCGTTGTGCACGTGCGTGAGATTCTCGATTGACGGCTGAACGCCAAAGCGCGGCTTTTTGAGTGGGTAAAGTGCCACGACGTCCGCGGGATCGAGCGCATTCACCCACTTCGCGACGCACTTCGGGCTTCTGACCGGCTTCAGGTTGTCCTTGATCATTGTTATGCCGAGCGGCGAACCAAGTGTCATGAAGAGCGACACGTCCCATTTGTTCGGTTCCCCTTCGCGCGTAAGAAGATTGTACGACACGATGGTGCCCAATGAGTGCGCGACGACGACCTTTTGAACCGGCGCTTCCAATGCGGCGCGAACGCCGCCATCGATGCTGTCGCGGATCCCGGAATTGCGCAGGTATTGATAGACGTCGTTCGTAGCCACCGCGATGGCCGCGCCGCTACCGTATGGGACGTACTTGTCGATCGCCCTCAGGATCCCAAGCACCCATTTTTTGTTCTGCACGCCGCGTTCGACGACCTCGGAGCCAATCATAGCCTGGACCTTGTCGTCATCGATTTTGGCTTTCGCGCGTACCTCGCCGAGGACCGCCTCAACGAATGCGCGACGCACGGTGTCGGTCCTGGTTCCCTTCACGATCACCTCGGCTACCTGATCCGCGGGGACGTCGCTGATGAGATCGTAGAGTGTCTGTCCGTAATATGGAAAGCGGATGTCGGCCTCGGAGATCGGCAGCTGCTTCCCGTTCTTCGCTAGACCTTTGCGGAAGGCGCCTATCCATTCCTGCTTCAACGCTGCGGCGTCCTTGTGCTCCTGCGACCGGCCGTGGATGAAGACGAGTTGTCGTGTCATTTCATGTCTCCCGACGTGATGGCCGAGCGCAGCATGGCGACGCCCTCGGCGTCGAAGACGCTCCAGATTGACGGAACGAGATGATCTTGTAGCTCGGAGAGTTTCTTGGGGAGCGTGATGCCGAACGCGGACAGCAACGCCCATCCCTGCGCGAGCAGCGGGAACGCAGGAAAGACATTCGGTTCGGCAGTGCTCACTTTATTGTTCAGCGCGCGCGTCAGCATCGCCAGATCGAACAGCCGAAAGCCGAGGTCACTCCGCTGGAAGTCGTGCATCTCACGCAGACGCTCGGTGTGGCGCAGCTCGTGGTAGGCGTATGCGGCGTACAGCGCCATGGCGGGATCCGCATTTTTCGACATCTGCATCTGACGCGCGAGCGCCGCGGCATCTTCACCGTCCAGCCGAAAGGTACCGAGGTGCGCGGACGCCGCGATCACGCTGCGCAGGGTGCGAAACTGTTCGATGTTCCCCATGTAGGCGGCCCATCTCAACGAGTTGTCGGAGGGCTCGTAGCTCACGCTGACCAGCTCGCCATCCGCGAAGGAGACCGTCGCAAGAAACTGCGGGATTGCCGGCACCACGATGCCGGCACCGGTGTGGAACCGCAGCAACACGCTCGCGGCCGGCGCCTGGACATGGTAGACGCGAACGAGCGTGGGGTCGTTCGGATCAATATCTACGTGTGTCTTGGTGCCGGGCAGGATGATCGCTTCGACGACGCTCGCGCCGCGCACCTTGAAGCCACACCCTGTCTCGAAGTGTGTCGGGCCATACGCCGGCTCACCCCGGGCCATCGAGCTCTTCATCGTCGAGGCTCCGCCGACCTGCGCCTCAACCGCTTCGTCGACTTTTCTGTCCGTCTCCACACGATCTCCCTGGAGCGCCGAGCGCAGCACACTGTGTGCGACGCCGTGAATGCTCACCGGTTCCTCGACGCGTACCTCGCGCAGTTTTGCCGCACGCCCGCGACTGGTACGCACCACACGCGCTTCGACGAAACGCGCAATCCAAGCCTCCTTCTCCGGCGACGTAAGGCGGGCATAGGGAACTTGAGAGACCGGGCCTTCCGGGGTTTTGACACCCGCAAGGCGCCTCGCCAACTCGGTCACCAGGTAGTTGCCGAGAGGCCGCGGCCGCACGAGGCCCACTGTGTTCGAGCCGTCCACCAGTTCTTCGATGACCTCGGTACGTTTCCCCTCCAACGCTTCGAGCATGGCCTCGGTGTACTGAGCCTTGAATATCGCAGCTGAGTTCTTGGGATCCTTGATCTCCAGTGAAGGCGAGCCAAGGGTGCATGCGAAGAAAATATCAACGGGCTGCTCTGGCGCGCCCTCGGGTTTGTTGGGAAAGATTTCTTGTCCCTTCACCCGTCCTGCCTGAATTCCCTCGACCTGCGTACGACACGCGTCCGAGATGAACACCACATGCGGCACCCCAACGTAGCGGGCGGCGTCGACGCTCCCGTCGAGGTTCACGGCCTCCGCCGTCTTCACCGGCGCCCCGGAGAGCAACCAGTACTCGCTGCGCGCATTGTTGACGCCATGTCCGGCGAAATACACGAGGATCTGTTCGAGCCCATCCTCTTCGAGGATCTTGTCGACCGCGTCGATGATGTGCTGAGCGCGAACGGCGCCCTTTTCGTCGGTGATCACTTTCACGAGTTTCTTTGTGAAACCCTGCTCGATCGCCCACTTCCCCATTTTCTTGGCGCAGCCGACCGCCGCTTTGAGTTGGGGCAGGTTGCCAGTCTTGCTCACGCCGATCATCACGGCGCCGCGCTTTGGCTCGCTCATCGCCAATCACCCGCGAGGTAGAAGGCTCCCCAATCCCGGTACTTCGAGTATTTCTTCCGCGTGCGTCGCTGCGCATTTCCGAAGGCGTCGAGCCGGCTCGCTCCCTTCTTTGTCGATTTGTAGAACTGCGTGAAGAAGTACTCCGATGCGTTGGTTTCGACGGGCCAGAGCGTTCCGACCACGGTCGCCACGCCGGCCGTGAAGAAGCTCGCCGGCAGTCCGCGCAGGTCGTCCGCCTGGTCGAATCGTCCGAGGGACGTCTCGCAGGCGCTCATCGTCAGGCACTCGACGTGTTTGAGGTCGAGCGCAAGAATCTCATACGCGCTGATGATTCCGTCAGAGCGATCATCGGGGGTGACGTAGAGCCGGTGGAAAGCAGGAGCGTGCAGGCATTGTGCTCCGTGTGTCGCGACGTGTACATATCGCGATTGTCGCAAGGCATGGATGACGGCGGTCTCGGTCGCTGCGTCGTCGACCAGGGGCTCAACGCCAAAGAGCTTCGCGATCGCGCGCGCTTCGTTGGCCGCCTGAGGAATTGCCTCCTGATCGTGCCGCGCGGTTTCACCGAAACTCACCCCGACAGCGGCAACCGAATGCTTGCCTTTTGCCTGGCTTAGGGGAGCAGGAGCGTTTTGTCGGGTAAGCAGGCGAAGATTGGGGAGGTATGTGACGATCCAATCTTCCGCGAGTGGCTTGTCCGGCGGGCCTAGCAGGTGAAGGGGATGGAAGTGCAGCGGGCCGTGAGGAACCAGGCAGAGGTGATCTCTTCCCTTTTTCTGCTGCGCGGATAGAAACTGACGCAGCGTGCCCAAATAGTTATTGGCCTGGAACTCGAGCATCCGCGCGGCTTCCGAGTCCACGATCGCTCCATACGGCGAGGCCGTCACGGACGCGAGCAACGCCTGAATCTCCATGCCGAACAGCGCGACGACCGCCTCGCGTCCGTGGTGTCGGAGCTTCGCGTAGCCGCTCGGGGACTCCTTGGCGTAGCCGGCCGTCATCCACGGACCATCCTTCGTGAACGCGAGGATGTAGAGCGCCATTGTTCCCTGAGGCGACTGACCCAAATAGTAGTTGACGAGCACCGTGCGATCATCGATCGCCGACACCACGAGTTCGGGCGCCGGGTACAGATCTTTGGAAACCTTCGTTTGCTCGACGATGCGACGGTTGACGTGCTCGTCGTACGCGCGCTGGCGGTTGTAGAGGATGTCGCGAGCGGCGTCTCCTGTACCCTTCTCTCCCGTCGTGATGTACGCGGCCAGGAACATCGTGTCCTCGAGCGCCGAATCGTCGTCGACGGGCACTTTAGGCGGAGCCCCCTTAGCGGCTTCCGCAATCGCGTCGAGCAGTGCGAGGCCCTCCGGGTCCGTGCGCCAGTCGTAGCGCACCCCCGCGGTCGCGGCAGCCGCGAAGCGAAGTCCTTTTGCGACGTGGAAGAGCATCAGCACGAGCGTCGGGTTCAGCTCGCCCGGCGCGGCAATCCGCTGCATCAGCACCCGACACAGTGCCCCAATGAACCTCGTCGCCTTGTCACCGAGCATTGCCTGGGCTCGAATGCTCACGTCGGCCAGGGTTCCGACAAGCTGGGTGGCGAGGTCCTCATCGGCATTTTCGTGCTTCAGCAGCTCGCCGAACTTGCGAAAACACCCCATCGCCTCCAACTCGAATCCCAGAGTCATGAAGTCGCGCAACGCGTTCGCATCCTCCTTGGCGGCCGCCGCGAGACGGCCCGCGTCGTATGCATTCACCGCTTCGCCGCTATGCAGCATCGCACGCAACCACAAGATCGCTTCCTGAAATTTCCGGCTCAGCTGCGGATTCTCGGTCAGGAATTGGGCGAGCCATTCCAGACCCTGCGCCTCCGCATTCTTGCTCGAGCTCGTCTGCGCGAGACGGAGCAGCTGGATGCCTTTCTCCTGAGGATGCACTGCGATGATCAACGCCACCTGCTGGCGGTACACGCCACTGCGCACGTGTTCGTCGCTGCGTAGCCGCAACAGTGCCAGGAGCTGCTGGGAACGAAGGAGCGCGGCGCGAGGATCGTCTTTCGCGACAATCGTCAGAAGTTGCAGACCCAGGTCCACGGCTCGCACGTGATCCGTTTGCCGCTCGAAATCCGGGAGAGGAATCTTCAGGAGATCGTCAAGGTACGACTTGGGGAAGGGTTTCTCCAGGCGCTGCAATCCCCCGATGAGGCTTGCGCACTCGTTGGGCCACTCATCGGGATCGAACAACGCGAGCGCGTCGTGATAGCAGCGCGCAACTTCTTCGCGATCGACCGGCAGATCGAACACTCGTCGCCACTCCAGCGCCTCGCCGAGGGCCTTGAGTGAAAGCGCCTTATCTATCCCGGTACGGAGATCCGCCGCGGGCCGGAGGTACGAAGCCGCAATCTCCATAGACTGCGCGGGCTCGGGAGGGTAGAGCTCTTCGGCAGCGACACCGGCTAACGCGTCGCCGTAATGATCGAGGAGCCTCGCCCGCCAGTCCCGAAGCTGTAGGTGGTAGTTGAGGGAGGTCCACCCAAACGTATATGGATCCAGGTGCAAAACTCCCAGCCGGTGCAGCGTTTTCGCCTGGAGCACCTTGTCGCCGGAGGCACCGCTCTGCGCGGCGAGCTCCTCGCCGACTCCGACTGCCTTCTTGAACAGCCGGCCATCAGGGACTTGCGAGACCGCGCGCGTCACGACCTCGAGCCATTCCAACTCGGCGCTCTGCCGCATCGTTGTCGTCTGCTCACCAGGCGCTAGCGCATTCACGGCCGCGAGGGTGAGCTCTTGCGCGAGGACCGCGCCCTCCCAATCTTGCCAGACGAGGTCCGTCGCGAAGGCATTGAGCTTCTCCACGTACGCCGTCGTGAGTGTCCTGGTCACCTCCGGCTTGACTGCCATGGCGAGCGCGTGCTCGCGAGCGATATCGCCGGCGCGCCATCCCTGCCATAGCGTCTCGAGCGTATCGGGAGTACGCTTCTCAGCCATGGTAAACTCGCCGAGACTTGCTAGAAGAGAGAGATACTTCCCGGCTGAACTGCCTGTTGCCCGAACTGCGCGGCTTTCTCCGCCCTCTTGAATGGGAAGGTGACCTCGAGCGGCTTTCCGGACCGATGCTGTACGGACACCACGATCGCATTCACAGGCTGCGACTGGATTTCCGTGGACACCATGTAAGCGACACCAGCCGCACGCAGTTTCTCTTTGACCGCCTTCGCCCGAACGGACGCAGCGAGCCGATTGATGAATTCCTCTCCAGAGATGCCAGGGGCAGGTTGGAACACAACGAGACCAACCTGGCCGCCAGGGTCGACGGTGACACCGAATGGCGGAAAACCTCCGGCTGTACCGATCAAGCCTCCCGCGAAATCGCGCACTTCGTCGAGAAGCTTGTTGAGGTCCTTTTCTTCGCTCGCGGATCCAAGACTCGGTGGCATCGTGTGCTCCCTTGGTTCGGCGCATGAGTGGAAACAGGAGTTTATCGCCTGACGGACAGGAAAATCAATCCAACTCATTTTCTGTCCTTTGGCAGTTGCGGCCGTTTCGCGCCGATTCGGGCGCGCGGCGTCGTGGCGCTCGGGGACCTTGTCGATGCCTTCGGCGACTGGGTGAGCGACGACACCATGCGCCGCAAGATCATGGTCGACACGCCCGCGGCGTTCTACAGATAATATGGCCCGCATGCTCCACTCGATCCCTCGCCGTCGTGTCATCGCCGGCATGGCCGCCTTCGGCCTTTGGGGGCTTGCTCCAAGGCTCCCGGCGGCGGAAGCCGGATCTTCGAAGTCGCCCGCCAGGCCGCTCGCGGACCGGCTCGCCGCCTACGCAGATGGACTGCGCTATGACGATCTCGACGCGGCGACCCTTGAACGGGTCAAATCGCATTTCATCGACACGATCGGCTGCGGAATCGCCGCGTTTGACGAGAGGCCGGTGCGCATCTGCCGCGATGTCGCGCTCAGCGCCGCGGCCGGCGCCGCGACCGTCATCGGCACGAACCGGCGCACCACGCCCGATCTCGCCACTTTCGCCAACGGCGCCGCCTTCCGCTACTACGACTTGAACGATTCCTACGTCGGGGGTCTGGCCGGCCATCCGAGCGATCATATCGCCGCCTGCCTCGCGGTCGCTGAAAGTGATCGGGCGAGCGCTGCGGAGCTCATCACCGCGATCGTGCTCGCCTACGAGATCAACTGCCGCCTGATCGACGCCTTCGACGTGACGGCGCGCGGCTGGGACGCGCCGGTGTTCAGCCTGCCTGCCGTGGCGCTCGCCGCCGGCAAGCTGATGAAGCTGACTCGCGCGCAGCTCGCGCAGGCCGTCAGTCTCGCCATCAACGACC
>WNFY01010818.1_pt1 | contig 13727 bp, 12 predicted proteins | sample 5400091 | NCBI WGS metagenome assembly WNFY01 (sample SAMN13153364, study PRJNA577476) | soil metagenome | isolation source: 60 cm soil or saprolite under grassland replicate 1 | place: USA:California | collected 2016-06-15 | reverse complement strand
TAACTGCTTCATCTTACCGGTAGGACCCGCGCCGCGCTTGCGGGTTCCGTTAGCACCCACCAAATCATCCACCGAAACATTGAGAGTCTCGGCCAGGCTGAGAGGCTGGTCAGGGGAGTGCGACGGGGTTGCGCTACCAGTGAGCGAAGGCTCGAAGCTGTGGGAACGTGTGAGGGCGCTCCCCCTGGTGCCCTCCTGATTCCTTCCTATTACTCCAACTTTTTTAGAAACTCCAGAACTTTTGGTACCAATGGGCGCGATGGTTGAACTCGATTGTTTTCCCAGTAACAGACCGATATCCTCAGTGACTCCTAACAAACCTGCTACGTCCTTTTTACGCAACCGTAAATCCAGCCGTCTGGCTTTGAGGCGGTCTCCGAGCGTTGCTACAACGGTTGGATACGCGGAATCCCTAGGTTTTTGCGCCCTTAAGGTCAAGTAACAAAGACGCCACGCAGGGGTGCAGGTGCATGGGCAAAGGCCACACTAATCTCTCTTATTACTCGGGTTCTTTGGCTTGATGCTTCCTCACAATTTCGACCGAGCACTTCGCATGATGAACCACGGCACTCGATACCGAGCCCAGTAGCAGTCGGTTCCAGGCACCCAGCCCGCGTGAACCAATGACGATGAGGTCGGCGCCCCAATGTTCAGCCTCTTCGACGATCGCTTGTCTCGGCGATCCTTGAATGATTTCACTGCTGATCTTCAACGTCTTGCTTTCGATTGTTTTCAGCTTCAGCAGAGCGCGTTCGACGCACGCCTTTCCGGCTTCACGAACCGATTTCTCCACAATCTCGAAATACTCTGGCGATGCAGCCCAGGGCTCCATGCCAACCATAATGGGTGTTTCGACGGCCGTAATAACTTTTACTTCACTTTGTGGCGGCCACGGCCGGCGCACGACTTCCTCAATTGCCGCATCGCTGTAAGCCGAGCCGTCAACTGCTAATAAGATTCTCATTTCACACTCCTTCGGTTACCGCGCTTTGCCTGTCGAAACAGTAGTCGCAGTTTTATCCATCAGAGTCTTTCTACGGAACTAGCCCTTGTCGACTGCATAAAGCATGCCAGCCTTTTCCGATGCTTTTTCGGCTCTTTAGAGTGTCCTGAATGCCAAACTGAGCAGTTTCCCCCAGCCGTGAGAGTTTTCGACAGCAACTCGTTCGCGTAAGGCTGTCCACAATAGGCGAATTTCACTAGCTGGTGCGTGTTTCAGGTTGAACGCCTACAGTCATTCTGTCAACCGGGTGCTAATAAACAGAGTTTTATTTGGAAAAGGCAAATCTGACAAAATGAGAAATCCGAAAAACCAAGAGATGATCGTTTAGACAAAAGTCCCGTACCGAACCGAAACAGTTTGATTGCACCTTTCTGCATTGTCCTCGTTTAAGCCATCAGTACCTTCCAGGTTGCCTCGAAACTGCAACGAGATTAGGTGATCTTCTTTATGATCACTCACGCTGCTGTTAATAAACATATTCCTTCAATTGCAAGGCTGCGCGGGTGGGCAACGTGTCGGCGATAAAAGGCGTCGCACCACAGCCAGCGGCTTGTCACTTCGATTAAGGAGTTCCCGACCCCCGTTTGGTTAGGCCCCCAACTTTCAACCAATTTAACCAAAGAAAGGAAAGGACTCATGGATCAGAATTTTCCGAAGCAGTATGACGACGCGGAGCGCCGCTTTCTAAAGAGCCAGGCGCAAGAACTCAGGAACACCAATCAGCCATGCGAGCTTCACACGCGAACGCAGGGGTCAATCTACAGGGGCCGCGTATTGGAGGCCGACGAAGGCGGAATCGTGTTCCAGCAGGAAGACGGTCGACGCGTCGCCGTGCCTATCTCGCTAGTGGAGAAGTTTGTTGGCATTCCCAGTTCCTGGAGCCAGAAGACCGGCGACTTTATGACGCGGGGTGCCGCGGCTGGTAGCGGCAGCGCTTTCTAAAGGCCGCCTTAGTTCGGAACAGATAGCGCGAGGCTGCTCGCCCCCGGCCTCGCTTTCTTGCTGCCCATTTTTGCTGCCCAGTGGGTCTTCAAGATGATCACCCCAGTGTCCTGTGGCTAAAGTGCGCCAACACAATAGGTCGACACAAGCCAGGATCTCGTCAGCAGTTTTTGTCCAAACGAACGGGTTCTCCTTCTGCTTGGCGCGTGAATAGCGGGCGCAGTACCCTTTGGACAAGCGCATCGAGCAGGAACCAGGTTGCCAGGAAGGCGGCGCACTCCAAGATGAAGCTGTGAAATTTGAAGAATAGCTACGCCACGATCCAAGGGTCAGCCATCGACAAGCCCAAGCATTCGTCGCTGCTTATCCGAACGTAACGGCTTTAGGGCAAACACGGCTGTCTTGACGGTCGTACCCAGCCATGGGGAAAGCTGAATTGAACAAGTTTGGAAGCAAGGCTCGTGAGAATTCAGCTGTTTTGAGACGAGCGGAAGATATTCCTGTTCTTAACCAAAGTCAACATTTTCCTAAAGCTCTTCACGTTTGTGAAGGCGGCTTACTGCGGAGAGCGTGCAGCTGGAACAACGCACTGCATTGGTTCCCCTGCGCAGTTATTCCATCTCACCTTGAGTCCTTCGACGACGTGGCTCGAAACGCCACCTCCAGGTCGAACCAGGTCCCTAACGGGATCACGAATAACGGTTTATACAAAATCCTGAACAGAGGAATCCGGCAGTCAGCACAGCCAACTCAAAGGCGACTTGAAGCTTCTCTAAAGGTAGATCGATAATCCATGAAAGGGGTACGTCTTCATGCTGAATAAGATTCGTTTTCTGTTTTTAATCCCAGTCTTTGCTTTTTGTGCGTCCCTCACAATGACCAATGATGCAAAAGTCACGATTCGAGAATATGACGTGCCGACGCCGAATTCGCGTCCACATGATCCCGCAGTGGCTCCAGATGGTGCGCTGTGGTACACAGGCCAGTTAGCGAACAAACTGGGTCGACTGGATCCGAAGTCTGGAGAGATCAAGGAGTATCCGTTGAAAACAGCCGGCTCCGGCCCGCACGGTCTCGCGGCTGATAAAGAAGGAAATATCTGGTTCACGGCAAATTTCAAAGCCTACATCGGCAAGCTCGATCCACATACAGGTGACATAGTGGAATACCCAATGCCCGATTCACGCGCGCGCGATCCCCACAGCCTTGCGTTTGATCGAGAGGGAATGATCTTTTTTACTACTCAGAACAGCAACTTTGTGGGCAAGCTTGATCCCAGGACTGGCAAGATTATCCTCACGGAAGTACAAACGCCGCACGCGCTTCCTTATGGCATCATCATTGGACCAGACAGCGCGGCCTACTTTTGCGAATTCGGCAGCAATAAGATCGGGAAGATCGATCCGAAAACGCTTGCGGTCACGGAAATTGTCTTACCTGACCAGGGCGCTCGGCCGAGGAGAATCACAAACAATCATGACGGCCTGATCTACTACAGCGACTTTGCGCGCGGTTTCATCGGAAGACTTGATCCAAAGACTGGCAAGATCGAGGAGTGGGCATCGCCAGGTGGACCAAATTCACAGCCCTATGGGACCGCTTCGACTTCAGACGGCACTGTTTGGTACAGCGAATCGGGTGTGAAGCCTAATACAATCGTTGCCTTCAATCCAAAAACAAAGTCGTTTCAAACATGGCCCATTCCCTCGGGCGGAGGCGTAGTACGCAATATGGTCGCCACGCCGGACGACAAGCTTTACCTGGCTTGCAGCGGCGTGAACAAAGTCGCAATAGCGGAAGTGAAACATTGAGGTATTATTGGTGAACCGAAAAGCTCAGAGCAGAATCACCCCTCAAGAGGAGAACCATACCTACAAATTTCTTGCCCTATGACTATGGAGCCAAACGACAGCGCCGCTTTGTTGGCCGGCTTGCAAAGACAAAAGTTTGAGTACTTCTGGAATGAAGTAAACGCCAATAATGGTCTGGTCGTTGATAGCACTAAAGAAGGCTGGCCTGCGAGTATTGCCGCCATTGGTATGGCATTGGCCATCTACCCAATTGGCGTACAACGCGGATTCATCACCCGCAAGGCAGCGGTCACGCGAACGCTCACCACGTTGCGCTTCTTCTGGCACAGCGCACAGGGCACCGCGGCCGACGCGACCGGTTATCGTGGTTTCTATTATCACTTTCTCGATATGGAAACTGGGAAGCGCGTGTGGAACTGTGAACTCTCCACCGTTGATACGACGTTTCTTCTCGCTGGAGCACTCGCTGCCGCGCTCTACTTCGACTACGACTCAGAGGACGAAAATGAGATCCGTTCCCTGGCTGACGCACTCTATCAGCGTGCAGACTGGCAGTGGGCCCAGAACGGCGGAGCAACCGTGACGATGGGTTGGAAGCCGGAGAGTGGATTCTTACCGTTTCGTTGGGAAGGCTATGATGAGGCCTTGCTACTTTACATTCTTGGCATGGGCTCGCCGACGCGTCCGCTTCCTGCCGAGAGCTATAAAGCATGGGCCAGCACGTATGAATGGAAAGAGATCTATGGCTATGAATTGTTATATGCCGGCCCACTCTTCACACACCAACTTTCTCATGTGTGGATAGACTTTCGCGGCCTTCAAGACGACTTCATGCGTGAGCATGGATCAGATTACTTCGAGAATACCCGGCGCGCCACGTATGTGCAGCAACAGTATGCAATACAAAACCCTCAGGGATTCTTAGGCTACGGCGAATACTGCTGGGGGCTGACGGCGAGCGAAGGTCCTGGCCCGGCAACGCACTTGGTCAATGGGGTCAAGCGTGATTTTTTCGATTACGTGGCTCGCGGCGTTGCCGCAGGTCCCGACGATGGCACAATCGCTCCATGGGCTGTCGTCGCCTCGCTGCCGTTCGCGCCGGAGATTGTCGTTCCGACGCTTCAACATTTCAACCAGATTGAAGTAGGCGTGGCTCACCCGTATGGTCTTGAGGCTACTTTCAACCCTACTTTCCCCTCTGACGACGGCAAGCACTATGGCTGGCTTTCCCCCTGGCATTACGGGATTAATGAAGGGCCAATAGTGTTAATGATCGAAAACCATCGCACCGCGTTTTTATGGAATTTGATGCGACAGTGCCCGTACATTGTCTCAGGACTGTGCAAAGCCGGTTTTACAGGCGGATGGTTATGAGCAAAGTAACCTTCGCTGAGCTGTGCCCCTGCCCGCGTACTCGTTCGCAGATTGGGTAGGATATGTAATAATGCAGTTCAATCGAAATGAAGCGTTTGTTTCCAATTAGTCTTGCATTGCTGCTCGTAATGAGCAGTTTGGGGCACGTATTCGCGGCCGCGTTCTGCCCTCGCATGCTAGGCCGTGATTGCTGTCTCACTAGGACAGCCAGCTCTCAGCATTCTTCGCAAGCGCATCAGCACATGCAAGGTATGGCGATGGAGGGCATGGCCAACGAGAGCATGGGGATGGACGGCAGCGAGATGCAGAACGTGATGACGGATGATGCGGGCGTTCAACCTTCATCGTCCGGCATCGATGAGGTAACTCTGCTCTCAACTTCAAAACTGTCGGTTCCAACCAACAAGTTAAGACTGCCAATCGACTCCTGCACCCACTGTATGAGCCATTCGGGTATGCAGAATGCGCCGGTCTCATCTTTGGGCGTCCCGGATCAGTCGAACAAAGACAGTGGTTCAGCTCCGTTGCCGGCGTTGAGATTCGTTGCTCGACCTGCGATGACGCCTGCGCAGATCGGACTACCAGGTGAGCATGCACCCCCCGGCAGTAGTCCGCGACGACATATCCTCATCAGAGTTTTTCAGATCTAATCCCCTCCTGGGCGCGTCATGTCCTTATGACTGAAACGCGTCCGCTCGTTTTTAACTAAAACAGCCAATTCTTTTGTTTGCTGCTGGAGAGGTCTTTCTCTTGATTCGTCTCTTTGGTTATAAGTTTTGCACGGGGGAATTATGAAGAGCACTGAAGGTTTGAAGAGAAGCTTGAGTGTCAGGTGGGTATTCAGCCGTCGTCGCCCAAACAATCCGCGGCACCACAGCCTTCGCCTCAGCAAATGCAGATGGACATGCCAGGTACGCAGATGGCTACACCTTCGCCATCGCAGGGCACACAACCTTCAGCATCGCCTCAAATGAAGATGAATATGCCTGGGATGCAGATGCCACAGTCTTCACCTTCGGTGTCGCCGAAAACACAAATGAACATGCCCGGTATGCAAATGCCGACAGCTTCCCCAAACCCGCAAGCTTCCCCTGAACAGAAGATGGATATGAACATGCCGATGCCCTCGGCGAGTCCATCGGCAAGTCCCATGGGCCAAATGCCAGGCATGGACATAAGTGGAATGAACATGAATATGGGACCGTTAATGGTTATGAATGGCAATGACATGGGCATCCGTGTGGGATCAAGCGATACCAACATCACGTCGATGGGAGCCATGGGATCGGGTACGGCCTGGCAACCGTCATCTGGACCAATGCACATGTATCACAAGCAATCCGGCGACTGGCTGCTAATGTTTCACTACAACCTGGACGCGGGCGTGAATCGTCAGGGTGGACCGCGAGGCGTAACCAAGGCAGTGTCAGCGAACTGGTTCATGCCGATGGCATATCACAAGCTGGGCAAAGGCACGGTTCAGTTGCGTGGCATGTTCAGTTTTGAACCATTCACGTTTCCGCCGGGCGGATCGCCGCTCTTATTTCAGACGGGTGAGACTTATAAGGGCCAACCTTTGATCGATAAGCAACACCCGCACGATCTTTTCATGGAGTTGTCCGCGCAATACACATTGCCTTTGGGTGAACGCGGAACATGGTTCACTTATTTTGGTTATCCGGGCGAGCCCGCACTTGGGCCAGTGGCCTTCATGCACCGAATGTCAGCATCGGAAAATCCTTCGGCAACGCTCGCGCATCACTTGCAGGATTCAACTCATATTTCGTTCGGGGTATTAACTACCGGCTTGACCTATCGCTGGTTGAAGCTGGAAGGCTCAATCTTCAATGGACGAGAGCCGGATGAGAACCGCTACAACTTCGATGCGCACAAATGGAACTCCCGATCGGCAAGGATTTCAATCATGCCAAATCAAAACTGGGTCATACAAACATCTTACGGCTTCCTGCGAAGTCCTGAGGGTTCGGAACCTGACACTGACATCCGGCGCGCTACGGCATCCGTGCAATACAACAAACCGCTTCATCGCGGTAATTGGGCCTCTGCTTTTATTTGGGGACGCAATCACACAAGCAGGCCGACGGAAATCCACAATCTAAACGGTTATACTTTTGAGTCGACGGTGAATTTCCTTGAAAGAAACTATCTCTACACCCGATTGGAACTGGTGGACAAGAACGAACTATTGCGCCCGAGCGATCGAGCTCTGCTGGGCATCACTGACGATCATCCGAGTTTCCGCATTGGCGCTTATACCTTCGGTGGCGCGCACGAGCTTTGGAACACTGACAAGGTATCGTTCGCGATCGGAAGCGACCTTACTTTCTATTCGAAGCCAGAGATATTGGACCCCATCTACGGCACCAATCCGGTTTCATGGAATCTGTTCTTCCGTATTCGCCCTGGCAAAATGGACATGAGCACCATGCATGGGATGCACGGCAATATGAACTCAGGCGGAGAGAACCCGCCGCCTAAGCACTAGGGAAGGATCCAACGCTGTCGGCGGAGGAATTCCCTCTGTTGACGCGAGCTAGCAGGCAGCCAGGGAAATTCCGCGACAATTATTTCCCGGTATCAAACGCAAACAATAACTTGCGAAGCGATGGCCTTCGCGGACGTCAACGTTTTCTGAACTAAGGAGTCTTATTGGCGTTTGCGTTTTTGTTGGGCTTACCCATGTTCATGTTACCCATATTCATGTTACCCATATTCATGTTTCCACGCGTGTTAGCGTTCCCGTTGGCGGTGTTCGCTACGCCTCTGTTGGTGTTGGCCGGAGTCGTAGCTACGTTCGCGTTGACATTTGCATTTGAGTTATTGGCCGTAGTGCATCCGGCCCATACCACTGTCGTGGTTAGCAAAAACAGAAGAGTTATAGTTCGTTTCATTGAAGTCCCTCCATTGCGCATAAGATACAACTCAGATCAAATATCCAAGAGGACGACACATCGGTCCCGTCAATTGACTTATGATGGGAACTATATAGTCGATGCTTTGCTTGTCACGCAAGTTAACTCAGACGATTTAGTGGCCGCGTTCAATCAGCCGTACACGTATGGTTAGAGGCCGACGCGGCGATGCGGTCAAGGAAAGCGGGAAACATTGGCTTTGCCGTAGGTAGGCAGTCCACAAGGCGAGGGTTACGCAGCAAACGAGTAGTGAGAGATACAACATGGTACTTAGATCGAGGCAACAGGTAACAACAGAGTCTGGGTCGACCGCGCCGCAACAAGAGATCGAATACACGTGCCCGATGCATCCGAAGATCATTCGTGACGCACCCGGCAATTGCCCGATCTGCGGTATGGCCCTCGAGCCTCGGATCGTCACTCTGGGCGAAGAAGAAGGTCATGAGCTAAAAGACATGCGGCGGCGGTTCTGGGTGAGTGTAGTGCTTACAGTGCCGCTGTTCGCGATTGGAATGAGTGACCTTATTCCCGGTGCACCATTGCAGCGCATCGCGTCACCAGTCGCTTTGTCATGGATTCAACTGATTCTGGCTTCGCCAGTGGTGCTATGGTGCGGATGGCCCTTCTTCCTGCGCGCCTGGCAATCGGTAATTAACCGAAGCCCGAACATGTTCACCTTGATCGGCCTCGGCGTGGGAGTGGCATATAGCTTCAGCGTCGTGGCCGCACTTTTCCCAGATATCTTTCCCAGTTCGTTTCGCGGTCACGGCGGCAGCTTACCGGTTTACTTTGAAGCGGCTGCCGTAATAACCACTCTCGTGTTGCTGGGACAGGTACTGGAACTGAAAGCGCGCAGCCAAACAAGTTCGGCGATCAAAGCCTTGCTGGGGTTGGCACCCAAAACAGCCCGGCGCATTTCGCCCGACGGCACGGAGCAGGACGTACCGCTGGACCAGGTTAACGTCGGAGATGTGCTGCGCGTTCGTCCGGGCGAGAGAGTTCCCGTTGATGGCGTGATTGTCGAAGGAACAAGCTCCATTGATGAATCGATGGTTACTGGTGAGCCGATACCCGTAGAGAAACAAGGCAATGATCGAGTAATCGGTGGAACGGTAAATGGCACCGGAAGCCTTGTGATGCGAGCTGAACGTGTAGGCGCAGACACTCTGCTGTCTCAGATCGTGCAAATGGTAGCTCAAGCGCAACGCAGTCGAGCGCCAATTCAAAAACTCGCCGATCAGGTTTCAGCTTACTTCGTGCCTGCTGTCATCATGATCGCCATCGTCACGTTTATTGTTTGGGCGTTGGTCGGACCCGATCCGCTTATGGCCCACGCGTTGATTAACGCAGTGGCGGTTTTGATTATTGCCTGTCCGTGCGCCCTGGGTTTGGCGACGCCAATGTCAATCATGGTGGCCATGGGTACAGGTGCTCAATCCGGTGTGCTCTTCAAGAATGCTGAGGCCATAGAGGTTCTGCACAAGGTAGATACGCTGATTGTTGATAAGACGGGAACCCTGACCGAAGGGAAACCCAAGCTCGCGAGCATTATAACTACCCACGGGATCGACGAAGCAACCTTGTTGAGGCTCGCGGCCAGTCTTGAAAGAGCGAGCGAACATCCTCTTGCGGCCGCAATTATCGCCGGCGCTCAGGAGCGTGGCATTCAACTGACAAATGTCGCTTCATTTGGGTCCGTAACGGGCCAAGGCGTCACCGGTGAGATAGAAGGGCATCGAGTAGCGCTGGGAAACCGTGGTTTGATCTCGGGCCTCGGCATTGATCCTGGTGACCTCATAGCTAATGCCGAAGAATTACGAAGAGACGGACAGACTGTTATGTTCGTTATCGTCGACGACAAAGTCGCTGGACTGGTTGGTGTAGCGGACCCTATCAAGGAAACTACACCCGAGGCAATTCGGGAGCTTCACGAGCAAGGTGTTCGCATTGTTATGGTCACGGGAGACAGCCGAACGACGGCAGAAGTAGTGGCAAGGAAACTGGGCCTCGACGAATTCGTTGCCGAGGTACTGCCCAATCAAAAAGTCGAAGTCGTAAAGCGGTTTCACAAGGATGGACAAGTCGTTGCAATGGCAGGTGACGGCATCAATGATGCGCCTGCCCTCGCTCAAGCTGACGTCGGAATTGCCATGGGCACAGGCACGGATGTAGCGATGATGAGTGCTGGCGTGACCTTAGTGCGAGGAGACTTGCGAGGAATTGTGCGCGCCCGAATCTTGAGTCGCCTAACAATGCGCAATATCAAGCAGAACTTGTTCTTTGCCTTCATCTACAACTCACTCGGGGTTCCACTGGCCGCAGGCGTTCTATATCCGCTCTTTGGACTTTTGCTAAACCCGATGATTGCGGCAGCCGCCATGAGCTTCAGCTCAGTTTCGGTGATCGGCAATGCTTTGAGGTTACGGCGAGCGCGATTGTAACTACGACCCACAAGTAATCGTTATCACTCTTCTTCAAAGAGCTCACCCACCAGCTCTCGAACCTTTTCTTTGGCGCTCCGAAGAGCCTTTCGCCCAGTCGCTGTCGCTCGATAAAAGCGCCTCGTCTGCCGACCCTCTCTTTTCTCCCTCGAGCGAAGATATCCCCTGCTCTCCATCCCATGAAGGATAGGGTATAGAGTTCCGGGACTGAGCTTATAACCGTGCCGCCCCAACTCCTCGATTATCGAGTGCCCAAAGATCGCGCCCTTAGAAGCATGGTAAAGGATGTGCAGCCGAATCATCCCCGAATATAGATCTCTATCACTCATCAGAGTTGAATTCTCACGTTTCATTATCGGATTTCGAGTACGAAGAACGATAGCTTCCCGAAAGATCAACGGCTGGAGATGGAGGCACGAGTACGCGGCATCCGCGAACAAAAGGCCGAAACCGCAGCCAAACTCGCGGCCGATGAAGGAACCTATCGCAGATTGAAGGCAGCGTCAGCCACTCCGGGCGTCGTCGCTGAGAACGACGTGGATATCGCACGGCAAAGTGTCGAGGCCGATAGGGCGCACATTCGTTCGCTGGAAGAGAATGAAAAAGCCGCGCAGGCCGTGGTGCAATCGCAATCGGAAAACGAGAAGGCGGCTCTTAGTTCTGCGCGATCGGTGCGGGACATCGAATCGTACTTACTCATACGAGCGCCCTTTGACGGGATTGTCACTGAACGGAATGTCGATAAAGGAAGCCTCGCTGGGCCATCGTCTGGCTGAAGCGGAGCGCCGATGTTACGAGTTCAACAGATCTCAGAATTGAGACTCGTTATTGCAGTACCTGAGGCAGACGTTGCCGGCATTACCCGCGGTGATCGCATAAGTTTCTCGGTTCCCGCCTTTCCGGACGAGACTTTCTCAGGCCTGGTTGCGCGCATCAGTCACACATTAGATCAGAAGACCCGGACCATGCCGGTGGAAGTGGACGTTAGCAATGAATCCGCGCGGCTCGCACCCGGCATGTTTCCGGAAGTTGTCTGGCCCGCCAGGCGGCTGCAACCTTCACTGTTTGTTCCAACCTCAGCTGTCGCCGTAACGACGGAACGAACCGTTGTCCTCCGTATTCGCAATGGGGCCGTTGAATGGGTTGACGTGAAGCGCGGTGTCTCGATGGGCGACCTGGTCGAAGTCTTTGGCGATCTTGCGGAGAACGATGTGGTGGTGACTCGCGGCACGGATGAACTCCGCGCCGGCACTCTTGTCACAACCAAACTCACTCAGCAATCGCCATCGTCACATTGAGTTTTTGCGCTCGACCAGCGTCAGGAGGCTCGCAACTGGGTCCGATGCCCGGCTTGATCGAGATCTATCCATTACTTCATTCGACTATTTGGGCTTCGGCGCAGACCCGGGAAGTAAATAACGGAGGTTCAGGAAAACCATGTTTGAATGAGCCTCGTCCGGTTGTCCACTGGCAACAGACCACGGCCGGCGCAGGAGAAAAGAGTACTGACCCATGAGTTGTAGTGCGCCGTATTTTGGATCCCTCCAAAACGTGCGTGTAAGGCCAAAAGTCGCTTGATGGATAACGCGGTTCTGAGCCGATGGTGAGCCAGCATAGCCATAGCCTACAGGTTTTCCGTTTGCCGGATCGATCGCGACGTTGCGCTGCACATAGACTCCGCCATAGTAGGCGTAGAGAAGAGTATCCTTCGTGGCCTGAGATTCAAAGCCAGTCACTGTCGATCCTGAATGAATCAACGACGGGCTGCCATCGCCACGTACAATCAGATCCGGAGCCTGCCCGAAGATCCAGCGGCCACCACCATCGCTGTAGTAGTTATTAGAAACAACACGGAAATTCTTGATCATTTCGAAGTTCAGATTTACTGAACCCCCTCCACCAGTCGTCGTGAAGTACCGCTGGTTTAGCGGATTGTATAACCTGAAGGTCCGCAGAACCGCTGCAGCGTCGAGATGTAGACTCCGATCACCCACCTGACGATCAAAAGCAATTTTTGTGATGATGTCGGGGTGAACGTTCGGAACACTCAGGTTCGTGTTGCCGTTGTTCAATTCGTTGGCGTACACCGTGGCGAGCGCTGAGGGAAGTGTCACCACACCACCGCCAGCCGAACCACCGATGTACTGTTCGGGATTCTCAAGTGAGACGCCAAGCGCCACGCTATTGTTCGGATGATAGATAACGCGGAACTGCGGGTCTCGGCTCCACACCAAACCTGCTTGATAGTTAACGTCTATGTCCTGCGAGTAGAAGAGGTCGCTTGGGAGCGGCGAAAGTCCTGTGCGGTTTGGAGTCAGCATACTCCACGACTGGCCGCCCATGAATTCCAACTTTCCTTTCCGCACGTCTGCCCAATAGAGACGCAGCCGATTTGGGTCACTGTTGCTTGTGACAGCTACGTTCCCCGGCACAGCACCCAGAAAGTCAGATTCAAAATAACCAATCACATTCGCGCCTTTGACGTTGGCGTCAACTCTAAAACCGATTCTGGAATTCTGTGCGCTCAAGCGAATCTCAGTAAGCTTTCCCGCCACTGTGTTGTTGAATGGGATACTCCCAAAATTTGTGCCGATGCCCGAACCTGCATTGGTCGTGCGAAAGACTGCTGTGAAGTCCATGAACCCTACTGGAGTGATGGAGGCTGAACCGATACGCAGCGAAAGAGGCGCATCCTGGTTGACGGAGTCTTGATGGGCCAAAGCGCCTGTCATCGGCGCCGCAGACGCAGTGCTGTTTGCCATGTTGCGTGATTCAGACCCAGCTGGCTCCGATGCTGAGCTCCTGCTTGCTTCAGGGACTTGATCGGCTATCAGTTTTCTTTGGCCCTCGACTATAAGTCGCAGTTCATTTATTTGCCGTTGTTGCTCCGCCAGTTGCTTCTTCAGCTCAATGATCTGGTCCGCCACCAGTTCGCCGCTATTCTCCCTTTCGGGTTTGTAGCCAGCACTCTCGGCCACGGCAGGATCCGTTAAAGCTTTGTTTTGGGCGCGAGCGGCAGACGGGATTGTCATGATTGACAGCATGAGTATGGTCGGGAAGAGCTCTTCTCTCGCAATTGTTACAAAGCTTCTTCGTTTTGAAACTCGCATCATGATCTCCTTCTCGTCTGTAAGGTTGACATCGCAAAAGCTGGCCGTTACCGTTGGCGACGACTAACAGTGGACGGCGGATAATCTCGAAACTGTAATACCAAGAGCTGAAT
>WNFY01003983.1_pt1 | contig 13728 bp, 12 predicted proteins | sample 5400091 | NCBI WGS metagenome assembly WNFY01 (sample SAMN13153364, study PRJNA577476) | soil metagenome | isolation source: 60 cm soil or saprolite under grassland replicate 1 | place: USA:California | collected 2016-06-15 | reverse complement strand
CCTGACGTCATTGTGCCCGACCGCCTCACCACCAACCCCGTCCTGCCCATTGCCCGCTATCACGATCAGTTCGGCAACCTCTGCAGCCGCATCGTCGCGCCCGCCGGACGCACCTGCATCACGGCCGACGGCATCGTCGCCGATAGCGGGGTGCCCGACGTCGTCGCGCCTTTCGCGCAGCAGCATCCCGTACAGGATCTGCCCACAGAAGTTCTGGTCTATCTGCTGGGCAGCCGCTATTGCGAAACCGACCGCCTCTCCGACATCGCCTGGAACCTCTTCGGCCAGTCCGCCACCGGATGGGGCAGGGTTCAGGCCATCTGCGATTTCGTACACCGTCATATCGCCTTCGGCTACGAGCACGCCAGCCCAACCAAATCCGCCTGGGATTCCTTCCAGCAAGCCCGCGGTGTCTGCCGCGATTTCGCCCATCTCGCCATCGCCTTCTGCCGCTGCATGAACATCCCCGCGCGCTACTGCACCGGCTACCTCAGCGATATTGGCGAGCTGCCTCCCTACAGCCCCATGGATTTCGCCGGCTGGTTTGAAGCTTATCTCGCCGGCCAGTGGTACACCTTTGATCCGCGCAACAACACACCTCGCGTGGGCCGGGTATTAATGGGCCGCGGCCGCGACGCAGCCGACGTTCCAATCAGCAACACTTTCGGCCTGAATACTCTGAAGAGCTTCAGAGTCTGGGCCGACGAAGTGCAGAACCCGCCATTCGCGGTGCCCGCAATTTCCTAACTTCCCAGCCCTGAGCCGAGCTTCCCGAATTGCGTACTCGTTGCTGTTTGGCATCAACCCCGACTTTAGGGCCCAAGATTGTGGCGACACAGGAAGCCCCGTCCAATGTGGTAGTCCACCAGCTTCCGGGTGGCAGTCCAAGCGTGAACAAGGCCGTGCGCGTTCAGCAGAACAGCGGTGATGCTGCAACTGATGTTGAATCACCATCAACCTGAGCGTGAAAACGCCTTTGCGTCTGTGGATGGGGCTAGCTCCCGAGTTGTCGGCAAACAGGAAGTTGGCGGATTGTTCCCAGGGAATATTCTTGCGGTTGCTCCAGTTATACCTGGTGAAGGAGCAACATGAATAAGATTTGCTTGTGGCTAATGAATCCTCCGACCGACGGTCCGAAATCCACCCTGCTTCTGAGACTCATGGCAGGAGGAGTGTTTTTCTGGGAAGGGCTGTTGAAATTTGTGTACGCGAACCAGGGAGTGGGCCGTTTCACGAAACTGGCGATCCCGTTTCCGCACTTCACAGCGACCTTCATCGGGAGCCTCGAGATCGTTGGCGGGCTGCTGCTGCTTGCGGGCTTAACCACGAGGCTGATTGCGATCCCGTTTGTCGCCGAGATGATTGTGGCGATCCTTTCGACGAAGATTTCGTTGTATCTCGGAACGTCGCCCTTGGCTCTGCCGCCTGTGCCTCCACAGGTGGGGTTCTGGGCTGTGTTGCACGAGGTCCGATCCGAATACGCGCAGATGCTGACGGTCATGTTTCTGCTAGTGAACGGGCCCGGCGAGTGGTCCCTGGATGCGGTGCTGCGTAAGTGGAGAAAAGCCAGCGTCTCCGAACTCGTCCCCTCGGGCAGTCCGCTGGACTTGTCGACTGCCACCGGCCACTGAAATGATCGACGGGCATAGAGAACAGCGATTCGGGCGGGCAGCGTGCGTCTCCAAGGGCAGTCAACGCCTGGCGACCGCGCGTGTACGATCGAGTGGATCGATTTCCGCGCGTTCAGCGATGGAAGTTCGTCGGCCTCGCAACGAAACTGACTTGGCAGCTGCCCCGGGGAGCAGAGGATCGAGTCAACTTCCGGTTGGTCGGCCCTCCGGAAGCTATCCATAAGCGGGTGCGCGGAAGCTAGGGAACAGCATCCCATCCGGATGAGCAGATTCGCTCGACGGTCAGCAAGGGAATGTTCCGAAATCCCTGTCCTCCAGCATCTCCTAAGTCCTTTCGGGCTCAGAGTGCCTGCTTCTAGGCGTTTCGAAAAGAACTGTTTGTGGAACGTTCGGCTTTCGCTGAGACGGAGGTATCCGGCCCGAGTTGGTCGGCAGAATGCGGTTGGGCATGAGGCGCCTGCTGGAGTCATGGTTGCCTCACATTGGCTACCGCAGCACGACCAAGTTGTCGTCCAACCCGTGACGGTGAATGTCCAGTCTGGAGGATGCTGCCAGAAGGCTGCCGGCGTGAACCGGCTTGATCCGGAACGGGAAGAAATTGGGGCTGTCAATCAGATCCCTAAGCGGCGCTGAACGGTTGGCGCGAGTGTGAAGCGATGCTTCGGCCAACCAGGCGATCAGTCGGTAATCATCAACGGTTTGTGCCGTCCCGGAGGTGTAGACCCCATTTGTGTCGGTCTCCTGGAGCACCCCCCAGTCCACGTACGTACGCAGCACGCGGCGGGCCGCCCGGGAGACGGTCTCTCGCTCACCATATTGTTCGCGCACTCGCCGCTGGACATGGGCTGCGGCAGCAGACCCCTGAAGCCGCAAAAGCCGACCGACTTGCACTGCAACACCCGACCAGAAGGGATACACAGCCATCACCATTCCCCAGTGGATGGCCAGATGATCGCATCGGGGAACGCGCTTGAGCAGTTCCAGGCCTTCCGTATGTAGCAACTCGAGGTCGGTCGGTACCGTTAGCCACGTTTTCAGAAGAATCGTGATGATTTTCTCACGATTCCCGCGCTCTGCATCGCCGCCTACAGATACCGTGCCCTTTAGTAGGTCCTGCAATGCGTCGTTGACCGCAGCTTTCTCATTTCCCGCCAAAACCAAGTTGGCGGTTCGCTCGAACCACTCCAGACGTACGCGCTGACTGAATCCGATCTGGGCTGTCCGTCTGGTCATCTGTCCCTCCGTTCGATGTGAATGAGTGGGACAACGAGTTCCTCGACTGAGATTCCGCCATGGCTCACAATGCGCTGCTTCTCTTGTACAAACGCCTGCCGAGCAGGAGCCAGGAGAGCGAGGTAGTCCTCTGGGAGACCAATCGTGCCCCATTCCAGCGCGGCCCGAAAGCGTTCTTTGACCTTGGCGCGAAGAGCAGTGTCAGGATAGACGCGGACTCGCTCACCCCGCAGGTCCGCCACGGCCCCTTCCGCCGGGCGACCGCAACCTTCTGCCTCGATATTGCCGTGGTCAGAAGTCAGATAGACACGGAACCCGCGATCCAGAAGCAAATCGAGGAGAGTGTTCAGGTACGACTGCTTGGCCCACTGGTGCACTTGGTTGTGCATCCCGGCGGTGCCCATTTCCATCCCGTGCATAATCTTGTCGACCTTGTCGACGACTAGGCCGGCAATCCGTGCCCTGGGATGAGAAAGCACTTCGGAAACGGATTCCGGACTGCCGTCGCCCATTCCCTTGATGTACACGACCTCGTTTGTCGCAAAGCCTTGATCTGCCCAGAACTGCGCCCATAGCGCAGGTTCCTTGTCTGTGGTCCGGATACTGTTCGGGAAAAAGATCGGGGCCTTGCCGGCGAAAATCGACTGGCGCGAAACAGACGTGAGCGACGGGACCCAAGCAAAGACAGCCTCCTCCCGGAATCGGAGACCAGGTTGCCTTAAGGCAAGCGCGCTACGGACCACGAGCCATTGGTCCATAGCAAGGCCATCCGCCACGATCAGTGCGATCTTGGCACTGCGGTCCTCTGCCACCTGTCTGGCAAGGAACCGTGGAAGGTGATGCAGCATGACCGGAGGTACCGGCGGTAAATTGGCAAGCCCGGCATTGCTCGTTTGTTTCCCCAAGGATGGCCTCGGGGTCCTCGTTCACTACCGCTTCAAGAGCCAGGCGGTAAAGTCGTTGTCCACTTGGGCCCGCAATACGTTCGCGATGAGCAGGACTAATTCCGCCCATCCTCGGGCAAAGTGGAACCAGTCCGTGTGCTTCGCATCTTCGGTTGGAATGGATGACTGCAGGCTGTCGATGAGCTTGCCCAAGCGACGATTTCTGTCCTCGGTTGGGGCGGTTCGAACACCGATGCCAACCCAGGTCTTGGACAGGATATCGGCGTGCTCGTGTGACACGGAGTGCAGCAAACCCTCGACGAACAGGTTGTCGATGTAGACTCGGACGTCATCGTGGTCGAAAGGGAGATCGAGGGGTCCATTAATGGCCAGGTCGTGAGGCTTCCCATTTGCATAGACACCGGATGCCCCCTTGGCTACCTCATGGTCGAGGAAGATCGGCCAGCGCTCCTGCAGAAAAGCAAAGAACGCCTCCCGGTCCGTTGCTAGTGTTTCAACAGGCCAGTCGGCAAAGACGGGATTCTGCCGTAAGAGTTCGATGAAACGAGCGTCAAGAATAGTCGGAATGCGTTGGCCACGGTAATGGCGGCGTAGAAACACCCGCAACAGATCGGATGGCTGTTTGATTAGCTCCGGTGCGATTTCAAAGACGTTCCTGAGGACAAACTCCTTGGTGGCGTTGTCGCCCAGCTGTCCGGGTGCGTGTCTTTCCTGTGCCTCATATACGGCATCGAGGTCACCGCGGTCAAGGGAGGTCACTACTGGGTAGCTAAGTTTCGGGAAAATCGCGCCAAGGTTGAAAGAGAGCTTGCGACCCGCCTGGAGAAGATCATAGGGCAGCCCACCGAGGTCACTGGCTTGGGAACGCAACACGACAACGAGGTCCGTATGCTCGCCTCGGTCCCAGCGGGACCGAAATTTCGATTCGTAGGCGTAACGGAACGCAATATGGTCTTCAAACGGAATTAACTCGAATCCGCGCTCCCGAATGCCTTCGAGAATGCCTTCTTCAAGCAGGAGTCCGTCCGGGTCGGCCACAAGGGTGAGTCGCGCGACCTTAGGCGTGAACTCCTTCAGAATTTGGTTGCGCCAGCTACTCATGACCACCGCCCTCCACTCGAATCACCAGCAACGGCATCATTTCGGGATAGGCATGGTCCTTCTGTTCAAGCTGCTCCCGGAAATTCCGTTCCTCCTGTGCAAGTAGGCTCAGACGATGATTGTGGACTTGGGGCAGACCGATCTGCTCCACGGTTCTGCGGCGGGCCGCAAAGGCGTAGTGGCCTTCTCGCGTTCGCGTGTGATGCGGGCGTGGTGCTCATGAACGAGCGCCTCGTAAACGAGCTTCCCATGTTCTTCCGCAGCGCTCTGAACTTTTGTGAAGGCAGCTTGGGATGCCGTGCCGTCAAGAATAGATCGGACCTGCATCTTCGCCGCGAGGAGTTGGTCCCACACGTGTCTGGCCGTTGGCAGGTACGCCACGCCGCTGTCGGCCAGGAACAGAGGCATGATCCTTCGACGGTTCCACGGCATTGTGGTAACCGCGATTCGCCATAAAGACCAGGTGCCACGGATTCCTCGGAGAGACCTGGAATCGACACGATGGGCAGCGGCTGGCCTGGCGCAAAGCGAGGAAGTCGCATGGCCAGATCGCGCACCTTTGGCTCTTCCAGGGTGAGGTGCCGGGCGGCGGGAAGGCTTTCGGCTTCCTTGCCTGTGAAAACCACATTCTCGTAAGTCTCGCCGTCGGGCCAAGTCAGGTTCCAACTCTGGCGCTTCTTCTCGGCCTGACCGCCATACGCCTTCAGATAGCTCACGGTCATGCGCTCGATCCAATTGGGGAGGGGATGGTTCAACAGGCGCTGGGCTTCGCCCGGGTCCAGGTCATTGGTCGAGCCGAGCACGGATGCGGTCGTGCGTGCCTCGCGGGCTTGCTGTTGCAAGCGGACGACCATGGTTTCGACGGAGTTCTCGACCCTTTCGGGGTTAAGGATTGCCTCGACATACATGTCATCGAACACCCGGCTGGCCTGGGCTGAGTTGAGGACGTCGCCGGTCTTGTCGATGCCGAACTCCTCGAAGATGATGGCGAGCTTCCGCTCCAGTACCTCACGGACCCTATGCTCGACCGAGCCTCCTAAGACGAAATTGACGGCACGAACTGCGTGAGCTTGGCCAATGCGATCCACCCGGCCGATCCGCTGTTCGAGGCGCATCGGGTTCCAGGGGATGTCGTAGTTGATCACCACGTGGCAGAACTGGAGGTTTAAGCCCTCGCCGCCGGCATCTGTGGAGATGAGAATGCGGGCATTCTTCCCGAATGCCTCCTGAACTCGCTTGCGCTCTTCCATGTCCATTGAGCCGTTCAGGCAGACGACGGAGAACCCGCGCTCAGCGAGAAATTGCCGCAACATCTCCTGTGTGGGCACGAACTCGGTGAATACCAGCACCTTGAGCTCCGGATCACTCTCTTCGGACTGGAGTCGGTAGAGCCAATTAAGTAACGCCTCGGCTTTGGCGTCCGGCCCGATCTGTTCGCAACGGGCGGCAGCGTCCAAGAGCAACTTGACCTCGGCACGCTCGTTCTTCAGCGCCTTGAGGCGAGTGCGAAGCAGCAAGTCGACCTGCTCTTGGGCGTCTAGGTCTGCCCATTCATCCTCGGAGGTAAGCGGGAACAGCGTCAGTTGCTCCTGGGGAGCAGCCAGCGCTTCGAGCCGCCGTTCGAGGGTGGTTCGGATGGCGCTTGTGCTGGAGACCACCAGTCGCTGCATCAGGATCATTAGAAAACCGATGTAGCTCCTCTTCTCCCGCATGGCCTGGTTGTAACCATCTCGGACGTATTCGGTAACTGCGTCGTAGAGGAGCCGCTGATTGCGGTGGCGATCTTCCCACGAGACAAGGGCCGAGCTGTGTGCGCCGGGGCTTAAACAACGGCTTTCCATCAGAATCAATGGCGCCGCGTTTTTCGGTCCGGATGACATACGGCTGGACCCGCTCGCGGGTGACGCTGCCGACGTCCGGAAATTCCTCGGCTTCGATCAAGGATACAAGCCGGTGAAAGGCGTCAGTTTTGCCCTGGTGCGGGGTGGCCGAAAGCAACAGAAAATAGGGCGCGGCCTCGGCGAGTCCCTGGCCAAGCTTGAACCGGGCCACTTGGTCGGTGCTACCCCCGAGACGGTGCGCTTCATCAACGATGACAAGGTCCCAACCGGCGGAGATCAGGTCTTCAAACCGTTCGCGGTTGTACTCTCCCAACTGCGACGGTCCATCCGCGGCGCTTGTCCAGGGGTTTAACCGAATCCATCGGCACGACCACCTGTGAAAACAATTGCCAAGTGTTGGCGGGAAGAACATCCGGAGCGTGATTGCTCTTCTCGCCGGTTCCTGGGGCGGTTGCCGGGACTATCCGCTTCAATGTCTTAATGTTCTCGGGAAGCACGAGCTGGAAGTTCTCGCCGAAGTGGAAGCGCATCTCGCTGACCCACTGGCTCACCAGCCCCTTCGGCGCGACGACTAGCGTTCTCTGGACGAGTCCGCGTAGCTTGAGCTCACGCATTATGAGACCGGCTTCAATGGTTTTGCCCAAACCGACCTCATCCGCCAACAGATAGCGCACGCGGTCGTTTGCGATGGCGCGGGACAAGGCCCGGAGCTGGTGCGGAAGGGGAATGACGGAGGACTCGATGGGCGCGAGCAGGAGGTCCTGGGTCAGGGCATCGGCTACTCGTGTGGCAGCGCTGACGTAGGTGATCTCGTTCGGCGAGCAGGCGCCCACGCTCTCTATGGACTTAAGCCTGGAAGCCGGGATGCAAACCACGAAGTCGCGGCCGGGCAGCCAGACGCGGCAGGTCGTCTCACCCCAGAGTGTCTGGGCTTCGATAACTTGGCAGAGCTGCGCGTAATCCTCGCTGTATGCCCACACGACATTCATGTCTTTACTCAGGTATTGTGAAGTCGTCATGCGGAAAGCTCACCGAGGCTATCTCCACGGTGCCGTCTTCGCAATTCCAGTAATGAAGATGATGTTCGCGATCAATGTCCCGACGCCATGCTGTAGCCTGATTGCTTCCTCGCACGCGCTGGGGATCATCGCCGCCGGGCCCCGTTCTAAACCAGTGGGTTGCCGCCATGTTGGTCCCTTCTAGTGTCTCGACAATCGCCCGAAGGACCTTACCCGCCAGTTGTTGTGTCGGGTGGATTCCCTGCAACGATGACCGGAATGCGTGACCGACTCGGTGGCATGGAACATCATCCCATTCGGCGGTCGTTCCGCTCGCCAAGCGGAACTTGAAGACGGCTATTCGGATGGCGGTCTTGATGCCGACATCATCGGTGGCTTGCAGCAGAATTGCCGATTCGTCCACATGCTCGTGACCAACCCGCTGATGGAGAAGATTGCGGGCCCCTGTGCCAGGTGCGAAAAGTACTACGTCAAAAAGCGAGCTTCACAGAAAGTTTATTGCTCTCGGACCTGCGGTAATGCTGCCACTGCCGCCATTCGGACTCGGGAGGTCTTCGTTGAGAAGCGAGAAGATAAGCTTCGTCGGGCGATTTCAGCAGCGCGAAAGTGGGTTAGGGCAAAAACCGATCTTGATTGGAAGTCTTGGGTTGAGCAGCAAGAACCCGATATCACAGCGAGATTCTTGACGCGAGCGGTGAACCAAGGTGAGTTGAAAGAGCCAACGAAAGGATAGCTCATGTCTCTCTATCGTCCCAAGGGAACAAAGATATGGGTCATGGATTTCATGTTTCATGGCCAGCGTGTGCGCGAAACGACCGGAATGACTTCGATTACGCGTGCCCGGGAAGTCGAGGCAAAGCGCAAGCAGGCACTGCGAGACGGCGGCGCAGGCATTCGGAAGGCAGAAGCGCCGCGGTTGCTCCCAGTTGCGGCGAAAGAGTGGCAGGAGTCCAAGAAGCTCGCCTGGTCCTCGAAAATGAACGAGATCGCCACGAACAGCATGGCTCACTTACTACCCGTCCTTGGCAAAAAGCTGTTGGTGGACATTGAGGCGCGCGACATTGCCAAGTACCAGAAGGCGCGACTGGAGGAAGGGGCCTCGAACCGGACGGTCAACATTGAAGTGGGCATACTGCGCCAGATCATGCGCAAGCGCGGCGCCTGGGAGAGGATCAAGCCGGACGTGGTGATGCTCCCAGAACGTCAGGACGTCGGCCGCGCACTCACCCCTGAAGAGGAAGGCTTGCTGCTTTATGAGTGCGGGCAGTCGCGCTCTCGCATCCTGCGTCCGTTTGTCACGCTCGCGCTCGAAACCGGGGCGCGCTTCAACACGATCCGCACTCTGCAATGGGGCAACATCGATTTTGCAAACCGGTGCCTAAAGTTCGGCAAAGACAAAACCGCGGCCGGCACAGGGCGCACCATTCCTTTGAATCAGCGGGCCATTGAAACGCTGAGTTTCTGGGCACAACTTTTCCGGGATCGCAAGCCACAGCACTATGTATTCCCTCTGGAAAAATGCGGCAAGAAGAGACGTTTGGCTTCACTGGCACCGTTGTCTATGACACGGATCCCGGTCATCCCATCGGAGACGTGAAAGAGGCTTGGGAGGGCGCGAAGCGGCGCACCCGCCGCCACTGCCCCGCCTGCAAGGATGGCTTACTGGCGGAAGCGGAGAAGCCCACCAAGGGCACAATCGAGGAGGATGTTGCGACCGTTAAGAAGCAGAAGGGCTACGTCTGCGAATCCTGCCATTGGGAGACCGCGGAGCTGCCCGCCGCGCTTTCCGCCGTTCGTTTTCACGATCTACGCCATACGGCAGTCAGCCGAATGATTTCAGCGCGTGTGCCTCTGCCGATCATCGCAAAGATTGTGGGATGGTCTGCCGGAACGATGGCGAAGATGGCAGCGCGGTATGGTCACTTCGGGATGGAGGAACTGCGGGGAGCGGTCGAAGCCATCAGCTCACCGCAAATTGTGGCGGGGTCCCCGCAATTTTCACCGCAATTGCAGACTGAATCTGGAACACGAAATGCTAACTGATAGAAAACATTGGTCGGGGCGACTGGATTCGAACCAGCGACCCCCTGCGCCCAAGGCAGGTGCGCTACCAGGCTGCGCTACGCCCCGACTCTCAGCCCCAACACGCCATCATGGGCGCCCGGGACCCTGGTGCGGCGGCTATCCCTCAAATGCTTGCTGTGAGGGAATGGCCGCGCTTATGAAATCGTAGCATAGGTAAATCTTTCGGCCGCTGGGCGGATGCTGTGCTTCAGCCTTCGCCGTCGCTTGGCGTAGCGGCCAGTTGCGCCTTCACTCCCGTCACGTTAGCGACCATTGTGAAGCCGGGTTCGGAGTACTCCCAGAGCGGCACAGAGCCGGTCGCAGGCACAGAGCTCCACGTCTGCAGCTCGATTCCCATCTCGAAGCTGATGAATAGATCGGAGCTGTGGGGAACAATCCGCACCGCCCTGACGCGCAGGTTCTCGAGCAGACGGCGCGCCTCCTGTGGCGAGTGCCCAGGCGCGGGGACCGTCTCTGGCGGCTGTTGATCTGCTAAGGGCGCAAAGGCGCCGCGCGGCGCCTGATTTACCGGCGAGGCATCTCCATCGTGTGCGGTGGCGAAGGCCAGATTGTCATCGAGCACGATTCGCCACGGGCAGCGGAGGATGAGCCCGGCGTCGTGCTCAAAATACAAGCGCCATATCGTACCCAGCGCGCCTGGGGTTGTCGTGCTGGGGACGCTGCCGTCATCGGCGTGATACTCCACGCCGGTGCAGAGCCTGCCTTGCAGCCGCTCGGCGATGACTTCGCCCGCGCCCGCCGAGCTCTTCCTGTACCAGGCGCGCAGCCTCGGGGTATTGAGCCAGTAAAGCAGGATGCCGGCCAGCACGGCTTGAAAGAACCGCAGGGGGTGGCCCATCAGCGCAGCAGGATCCAGATTGTGCTCGGAGAGGAAGGAGAGGGCCCGCGCTACGCTTGCAAACGACCACAGCAGCACCAGCAGCCGTGCCCAGCCCCGGCCTCGCCAGAGCTGCCAGATACACAGCACGCCCACCCCGAAATAGAGGCCGATCCACAGCCACACGGAGCCGAGAGTTGCGCCGTGGTTGAATCCGGGGTCAATGATCCGAGGCAGCTCCAGCAGGTCCTCGATAGCACTGCCGATCAGCAGGGCCAGCAAGGACAGAACGCTGAGTCCAATCCCCGGCGGCCGATCGCCTTGCGGTCGCGAACTGCGGAGCACAAGAATCGCGGTCTTCCCCGGTGGGGTGAATTGCGCCATGGCGGAGAGTATAGCCGCCGCGAGGATGCGGGGGTTGTTCCCGAATCGGCCGAGATGCTCCGAAGCGGAGCGCCTGGCTGCGCTACTTGCAGGGGCCCCCAGCGTGCCGGTTGTTCCGCCCCAATCCGCCAGCTACAGGCTTATTGGGGGCCCGTGGCGTGCTGGGGTGGATTACAATCTGCGGTCTACCTCAGTGCTCCCGTCTCCGGCGTGCTGGGGCGCACCCGAGGCTTCCCATGAGGCTGGTGTACTGCGAAAAGGCGTACTTGCCGATCGGCGAACACGTTTTTCGCCCGGAGAAGTACAGCGCCATGCGGGAGTGCCTGCTCAACGCAGGGGCCTTCCGAGAGGGCGACTTCCTTGCGCCGCTCCCGTGCCGCGTGGACGACCTGCTGCTGGTCCACACGCCGCTATGGGTTGAGAAGATATGCCGCGGCACCATGAGCATCCGCGAAGAACTGGAGCTGGAGGTGCCCTACAGCAGGGAGCTCGCCGAGGCATTCTGTTACATGGCCGGAGGCTCCATTCTTGCCGCCGAGCTGGCGCTGCGCGACGGCTGCTGCGTGCATCTTGGCGGCGGATTTCACCACGCCTTCGCCGATCATGGCGAGGGCTTCTGCCTCATCAACGACATCGCGATTGCTATCCGCTGTATGCAGCACGAGGGCCGCATTGCCCGCGCCATGGTGGTGGATTGTGACGTGCATCAGGGCAACGGGACGGCGGCGATCTTTGGGAGCGGCGCGCGCGAAGCTTTTCCGATGCAGCCGGCCAGGATGCTCTCCGAGCGGGCCGCACACATCGAGAGCTCGCCCGCGCGCGACGTTTTCACCATCTCGCTGCATCAGGAGAACAACTACCCATACTGGAAGCCGGCCTCCTCCATCGACGTGAATTTGCCCGACGGCACCACCGACGCCGAATACCTGCGCTGGTTGGAAAAGGCCTTGGATACCGCATTGGGGCTCTTTGAGCCGCAGCTTGTCTGTTATGTTGCCGGCGCGGACCCGTTTGCCGAGGACCAGCTCGGCGGCCTGGAGCTCAGCATCCAGGGCCTCAGGCAGCGCGACCTGCGCGTCTTCCGCTTTGCCCGCGAGCACGGCTTCCCGGTTATGGCAACTCTTGCCGGAGGCTACGCCCGCAGGCCGGCCGACACGGTCGCCATCCACGTCAACACGGCGCTTGCGGCCAAAGAGGTCTTCGGCAATTGCGAGAGCTGAGGCCCTCCAAACGGTCTGTCTGTCAGGCGGGAGTAGTTGATTTTGAGGGCCTCTTGCCCATCTCGTGACCTGTGGGAAATTCCATTTTGGAACTTGCAGAGAGTTCTGCTATAGTTGCGCGCCGGCGGGGGCAGATTTCGCATCACACAATAAGCAAGGTTTGTTGCTGGTTTCCCCCTCAAAAGGGGCCGCGCCTGGGTCCCCGATGGAGAAAGGTCGAGAGTGAACAAAGCTTCCCGCGAGTTGGAAGAGCTGATGACCGTGACGGCGCTGATGACCGAGCCCGTAATTGCCTGTGACGAATGCGGGCAGATGGTATTTGCCAACCTTGCGGCCAAAACGCTATTTGGCGAGATCGACAAAAACAGCATGGACGACTGCCCCGAGAGCCTGGGCATCTTCGACAGCCAGGGCGAACGCCTGCTGGAACCCCAGGAGATGCCGCTGGCGCAGGCGGCCTATGAAGGCCGGGTCGTGCAGGCGAATCTCATCGTGCGCCAGGAGCGCTCCGCCGCTCCGGTGCAGGCCACGGCCTTTCCCGTGCTCGACCGCGAAGGGCGGCAGATTGGGGCCATGATGGTGTGCCGAAGCCTGGGCAATTTCCAGGAGCTCGCCCGCCGGGCCCATGTCGCCTAAGTACGTCGCCTGATCGCGTCGTCTAATACTCTAATACGTTGCCTGGTTACGTCTGCAACTCTGTGAACACCCTGGGCGAGAAGATGGAGACCGACGCGCCTTGCCGAGCGACAGGCAGGTAAGGTCGCGCGTCCGGCGAACGGTGCCGATCTGCGCACTCACCGTCTGCTTTGGCATGCTGGCGCGGCTGCGGTAATGGTGACGGACCGGCCCTGAGCGAACCGGCGGCGTTTTGGGTGCGGTCACGACGATCTCGCGAACGAATTGACACAGCGAACATCCGACCCTATGCTCCGGGGATATGACGATTCAGCGGATGGACAACGTTCTCATCGTTGTCGACGACCTCGAGGCTGCCAAAGCGTTCTTCGCCGAACTCGGTATGGAGCTGGAAGGCGAGGCGCCGGTCGAGGGGCGTTGGGTGGACCGCGTCGTCGGGCTCAACGACGTCCGTGCCGACATCGCCATGATGCGGACCCCGGACGGCCACAGCCGGCTTGAGCTGACGAAGTTCCACAAGCCGCCGGCGGTCAGAGCCGAGCCAGAAAGCGCGCCGGCGAACACGCTGGGCATACGCCGCATCATGTTCGCTGTCGACGACATCGACGACGTCGTTGCCCGCCTGCGCAGCCACGGTGCCGAACTCGTCGGCGAGATCGCGCAATACGAGGACATCTACCGGCTCTGCTTCCTGCGTGGCCCTGAGGGCATCATCATCGGACTAGCCGAGCAGCTCAGCTGAAACCTCCATGGGTGCGGCCGGGGGCGGCCCCGGACGGTACTGGCCATCGCCCGCTCGGTGGCTGTGAGGCGATCCGCCCGCACCAGCGCCATCTCCACGTACGTCAGGGCCAGT
>WNFY01003981.1_pt1 | contig 13731 bp, 16 predicted proteins | sample 5400091 | NCBI WGS metagenome assembly WNFY01 (sample SAMN13153364, study PRJNA577476) | soil metagenome | isolation source: 60 cm soil or saprolite under grassland replicate 1 | place: USA:California | collected 2016-06-15 | reverse complement strand
CTTTCGTGCTCGGCAAGGGCATCAGCGAGCATTCCGCCGGCTCGGACAACCGGCTGCCGCCGCCCGACGATCCCAAGGCGGGCCTGAAGCTGCGCGCCGAGCGCCGCGGCGACGAATGGATCTTGAACGGCGAGAAGGCGTTCATCGCCAACGCCAACATCGGAAAACTCTTCTTCATCGACGCACGCACCGACCCGAACGCGCCGCTCAAGCAGGGCACCACGATGTTCCTCGTTCCGCGCGACACGCCCGGCTTTCGCATCGGCAAGGTGTTCAACAAGAGCGGCTGGCGCTTCTACCAGAACGGCGAGATGATCTTCGAGAACGCGCGCGTGCCGCACGCCAACGTCGTCGGCGAAGTGAACGGCGCCGCGCGCAAGTCGGGCGGCGCGGGCGGCGACACCACGGGAGGCGACCTCTTCGGAGATCTCGAGCTTGCGGCCAACGCGCTTGGGATCTGCGACGATGCCTGCGAGGTCGCCCTGCAGCACGCCCGCAGCGCGAAGCAGGGCGGCAGGGTCCTGTTCGAGCAGCAGCTCGTCCAGCTCAAGCTCAACCGGATGCACATGCTGACCGAGGCGCTGCGGTCGTTCGTCATGCGCATCGCCTGGGAGCACGATCGCAGGATCCACTCGCCCAACGCCGGGCTCGCGATGAATTTTTCGACCGACGCCGTCCAGGAAGTGAGCGAGCTCTACATGGACCTCCGCGGCGGCGCGGGCGGCGCGATGGATGCGCATGCCGACAAGCTCGTGCGCGATTCCATCATCTGGAGCCATCTCGCCGGGGACACGGTGCAGCGCCTGAAGGTCGCAGGGCGCCTTCCCGGTTAGGGCGCCGCTCTCCCGCGAGCGCGCGGAAGCAGGTGTAAATATTTCACACGTTACCGGTGACGGGCTTAGCAGCGGCCCATCTTTGCGGCAGCTAAGCTCGATGTAACCAAAGGAGGCCCGCGGTGAAGACAATCACGAAAATCATAAGAGAGAGGGCAGGCGCCGGTCGCTTAGGTCGCCATGTCGAGCACGACCCGCGGAGCCGGGCGTTCTCGGCCGGTACCGCGGCGATCAAATCCGTCCGCTACAAACGGCACGGCAATGCGTTCGACCAGGGCGAGCTTGGATCCTGCACCGGGAATGCGATGGCCGGGGTGCTCATGACCGAGCCCCTCTGGATCCGGGGTCGGAATCTGACGGAGGCAGACGCGGTCACCCTCTACAAGGCCGCGACGAGGCTGGACAACATTCCCGGCAAGTACCCGCCCGATGACACGGGCAGCTCCGGGTTGGCCGTCATGAAGGCGGCGGTGAAGGCAAAGTACATCGCCGGCTACTCGCACACGTTCAGCCTCGATCAGCTGCTGGGCAGTCTGGTGCGCAGCCCCGGAATTCTCGGCATCAATTGGTACGACTCTTTCGACGACGCCAGGCCGGACGGCCAATGCCGGCTCACTCCCTCCGCGAAGGTACGAGGCGGCCACGAAGTCCAGTTGTTCGGCATCGACGCCGACAAGAAACGGGTGTGGTGCTATAACTCCTGGGGCCCTGCCTGGGGCGGCCGCAAGAACGGCAGCTTCTACTTCTCGTGGAATACACTCGAACGCCTCCTCGGCGAACAGGGCGATGCGACGTTCCCGCGTACCGCGTGAGCGGCCGAACTGGCCGATCCTTGGGAGGGAATCGCAATGTTGAACGGCTACATTCTTGGAGACTATCTCTATGCTTTTGGGATAGCGCTGTTCTACGGCCTGCTCTTGCTTCAGCACCGGACACCGGCAACGAGAGCACCCTCGCCTAAGGAACCGTCGCGAAACCGATGTTCTCAGTTCCTGCCGCCCGTGGCCACGTACGCCCACAGAGCGTCGATTTCATCCGGCTTGAGCAGGTCGCCCCACGGCGGCATGGCGTTTTTGCCCTTCGATACCGAGGTGACGAAGCGCTCGCGCTGATCGCCCGGGAATTTGCGCAGATCGGACGCCCCCTCCGGATCGGCCATGCGCGGACCGTGGCAGGCGGCACAGTGCCGTGCGTAAATTTCCGAACCGCTCTTGATCTGCTCGGGCTTGAACCCGTCCTGAGCCGACGCAGCATGCGCAAAGGCGAGCAGCGAGCCGGCAAGGATTATTTTCTTCAACTCGGTCACACCGCACGACAAGCGTTACGCCGATTCACTCGGGCATCAGGGCAAACGTCCAGACCGATCCGCCGGGAAGCACCTTGCCCTCGGTTTCCCTCTTCGCTGAAGTCCCGCCACCGAGCCCCGACAGCACCGTGACGTACTGCCGGCCGTTGTGCGTGTAGGTGATCGGTTGGGCGTTGATCCCGGAACCGGTCTTGAATTGCCATACGATCTTGCCCGTGTCTTCGTCGATCGCCACGAATTCGCCGGTCGGCCTGCCGGAAAACACCAGTCCACCCGCGGTGGCCAGCATCCCCGACCAGCTTGGCAAATCCGTCAGTGCCAATTTCCACTTGGGCTTGGCGGTCAGCGGATCCAGCGCCCCGAAATAGCCCCAGGGTTCGCCCGGCTTGCGGGGCGCCGTGGTATTTTCCACGCCCATATAGCGCTCGCCCGCCTTGTAGACGGGCAACTCCTTGTTGAGCTGGTATATCGAAGTCTCTTCCAGCATGGCGAAGTACAGCCGCCCGGTGTTGGGATTGAATGCCATGGGCATCCAGTTCTTGCCGCCGGTCCACCTCGGTCGGACTTCCACTTTTTCGCCCGCCCGCAGGCGCTTCGCCACATCCGTTTCGACCGGGCGCGCCGTCGTCGGGTCGATACGCTCGGCCCAGTTCACCTTGACGTACGGGTTCGCGGCGATCAGCTTTCCGTTGGTGCGATCGAGCGTGTATAGGAAACCGTTACGATCGGCATGCATCAACACCTTGCGCTTGACGGCGCCGACCATGATGTCGGCGAGCACGTTCTCGTTGTTGCCGTCGAAATCGTAGGTCTCGGCGGGCGTCCACTGGTAATGCCAGACCAGCTCACCCGTCTTCGGCCTGAATGCAATGACCGAAGCTATCCAAAGGTTGTCGCCCGGGCGCGGTGCCGCGGTCCAAGGCCCGCCGTTGCTCGTCCCCCAGTAGACGAGGTCGAGCTCGGGATCGTAGGAACCCGTAATCCAGGTGGACCCGCCCCCGCGCAGATAGGCATCGCCCGCGGGCCAAGTCTCGTTACCCTTTTCTCCGGGGCCCGCGGTGGTGTGACGGCGCCATAGGTGCTTGCCGGTGTCAGGATCGTAGCCGTCCACGAAACCGCGAACGCCATATTCGCCGCCGGTCATGCCGGTCATCAGCACGCCGTTCGCGACCGTGGGCGCCGAGGTAATCGAATAGCCCTCCTTCCATTCGGCGATCTTGACCTTCCAGACTTCCTTGCCGGTGCTTGCGTCGAGCGCCCTCAAGTGTGCGTCGACCGAGCCGACGAACAGCTTGCCGTTGTAGAGCGCCACCCCTCTGTTGGAGAGCCCGCAGCACACCACGCGTGCAACCGCCGGCTCCCATTCGAGCGCCGTTGTCCATAGCTGCCTGCCGGTAGCGACGTCGATGGCCACCACGCGTTTGACGTTGGCCGTGTACAGCACGCCGTTGTAGACCAGCGGCTGCCCCTGCTCTCCGAACTCGTTCGCGAGCGAAGCGCTCCAGACCGGGACGAGGCGCCTGACCGTGCTCTTGTTGATCTGCTTGAGCGGGCTGTAGCGCTGCTGGTGATAGCCCATGCCGTAGGTCAGCACGTTGTCGGTGCTGCCTCCGTTGCCGTCGCCGAGCAGTTCCTGCTGCGTTTGAGCATGGGCGAGCGCGCCGAATGCGGCAAACAACACCGTTCCTGCCAGGAGTTTCCCCATAAATCCCCCTTGATTGAAAGTCCCGCCGAAGATTCCGTCTCAGTTCCGCGCGCGCGGCGGCCAGTCGCTGACGAAACCGTCGCGGTTGGGCATCTTCACCTGCGGCAGCGTCTGCGCGTTCATGACCGCGTCCTCGCCGACGATGGCGTTCAGGAAGAGCACATAGGCGCTCACCGCGTAGACCTCGTCGTCGGTGAGCGAGAGCGGATTGGTGATCGGCATCGCGCGCCGCACGTAGTCGAACAGCGTGGTCGCGTACGGCCAGTAGCTGCCGACGGTGCGCAGCGGCGTCTTGCCCGCGAGCGAGCCGATTCCGCCCGCAAGCGGATCGGCCGGCTTGCCGGCGCCCTTCGCGCCATGGCAGGACTGGCACTTCTCCTCGTAGACCTTCAAGCCCTGGCGCGCGCTGCCGCCTCCCTTGGGAAGCCCGGCGCCGCTCGGCGGAACGCTGATGTCCCAGCGCGCGACTTCTTCCGCGCTCACTGCGGCGCCGAACGCCGGCGGCTTGCCCGGCGCGGGCGCCAGGCCCGCGCAGGCCGCGAGCGCCGCAGCCACTATCGCGATGACGGCGGTGCGTTCAGACGTAGACATTTTTCACGCTCCCGTCTGCGCCCACCGACCAGCTGACGATGGAATTGTTGTGGAAGCGCATGTCCGGTGCGAATTGCGCGAGCCACTCTTTGCGCGCCGGCTGCACGCGCCCCTTCTCGTCGGTGGCGCGGCTCTGCAGCACCGCCGCCTGCCCGGTCCATTCCCACGGCAGGCGAAAACGCACCAGGCTCTTCGGGCGTTCCTCTCCGGTAAGCGCCGCCTCCGCCCAAGTCGCGCCGCCGTCGGCGGAGACTTCCACGCGCCGGACGCGCCCCGCGCCGCTCCAGGCGATGCCGGAAATTTCGTAGAAGTCGGTGCGCGGCAGGGTCATTGTCGAAGAAGGCTTGGTGATCACCGACTTCACGCCCATCTCGAAGGTGAACTGAAGCGCGCGGCCGTCGCGCAGCGGATCGGTATACTTGGAAGTCTCGTCCTTGGTGTGCGTCGGCTCCTCGGTCGCCTTCAGGCGCCGCAGCCACTTCACGTTCGTGTTGCCCTCCCACCCGGGGAGCAGCAGGCGCACCGGGTAGCCCTGCTCGGGCCGCAGGCGCTCGCCGTTCTGATAGAGCGCGATCAGAGCGTCATCGAGCGCCTTCTCGACCGGGATGCTGCGGCTCATGTGCGCGGAATCGGCGCCCTCGGCGAGCAGCCATTTCGCCTGCGGCAGCAGCCCGGCTTCCTCCAGCAGCACGCGCAAAGGCACGCCCGTCCATTCGCTGCACGCGATGTTGCCGTGCATCGCGCCCGCGGGCACTTGCGCGGGCTGCGGCGCGAGGGCGCGGCTGCTGTTGCCCGAGCACTCGACGAAATGCGTGCGCGTGGTCATGGGATAGCGCCACAGCGCTTCCATGGAAAACACGAGCGGACGCTGTACCAGCCCGTGCAGCAGCAGTTGGTGCTGCTTCGGGTCGATGTCGGGCACGCCGCTGTGGCTGCGGTTGTTGTGCAGGCCGCTCGGCGTGATGATGCCTTCCAGCGACTCGATCGGCGCGAGCGCCCCGCCCGAACCCGGCGCGAGATCGCCGTACGGGCGCAGGAAGTGGCGCACGACCGGCTGCTCGAAGCGCGAGGGCTGCCCGTAGCCGGTGAACGCCGCGCCGTACACCCGCTCCCAAGGATGGCCCGCGAGGCCTTGCGCGTTCGCGCCCTGCGCGAGCCCGGCGGATGCGGCGCCCGTGACCAGCGCCGCGCCCTGTTTCAGAAAGCCGCGACGGCTTTTCGCGGTGTCCGGCGCGTCGCGGCTCGGTGAATCGCCGCCTGTCTTCTTCATGTGAGTCCCTCCCGGATTGGAACTGCGAGCGTGTTCTGTTCAGGATGCTAGGATTCCCCGAACGCGTCAAGCAATGCGCGCCTCCGCAGATACGCGCCGCCCCTCTTCCGTCCGGGCGTTACAATCCGGAGCGATGCGCAAGGGAGGAATGGCCATGTCCAAGCCGGTGTTGAGTGCCGTATTTGCGCTGATCGCATCGACGGCGCCGGCTCTGGCGCAGGATTGGCCGGCGCGGCGGGCGCTCACTATGGTCGTGCCGTTCGCCGCCGGAGGCCCGGTCGACACGATCGGGCGCATCCTCGCGTCGGGCCTGGGCGAGACCCTGGGCCAGCAGGTGATCGTGGAGAACGTCGGTGGGGCGGGCGGTATGACGGGCGCGAGCCGCGTGGCGAAGGCCGCGCCCGACGGCTATGTACTCCTCCTCGGCGGCAGCGCCACCCTCGCGCTCATCCCGACCCTGTACAAGAAGCCGCTCTACGACGCCGTGACCGATTTTGCGCCCGTCGCCCTGGTCGCGGACTCGGCAAGGGTGCTCGTCACGCGCAAGAACCTTCCGCCGAACACGCTTTCCGAATTCATCGCGTATGCGAAAGCGAACCAGGCGAAAATGCAGTACGGGTCGGCCGGCGGCGGCTCCGGGACGCACGTGTGCGCCATCCTGCTCGATTCGGCCATGGGCACCCGCATCACGCACGTCCCCTACCGCGGCGCCGGGCCGGCGATGCAGGATCTGATGGCCGGCCGTCTCGACTACATCTGCGAACAGATCTCCACCGCGCTCCCGCTGATCCAGGGGAACAGGGTAAAGGCGGTCGCGACGCTGGGCTTGAGCCGCGCGCCTGGGCTCGCCAATCTCCCGACGGCGCACGAGCAGGGTCTCGCCGAATTCGACTGCAGCGCCTGGGCCGCCTTCGTCTATCCGAAGGGGACGCCCGAGGCGATCGTCCGGCGGCTCGCCAAAGCGGCGAGCGAAACCGTCGACCGCGCGTCCGTGCGCGCGCGCCTGGAAACCGTAGGCGTGACCATCCCGGCGCCGGAGCGCAGGAGCCCGGAATACCTGGCGCGGTACATCCCGAGCGAAATCGAAAAATGGGCTGGGCCGATCAAGGCGAGTGGGGTGCCGGCGGATTGAAGCGGGGCCACACAATGTCTTCCAAGATCGAATCTAGTCGTCTCACAGAATTGATTCAATTAGCGGAGACGGATCTTGTCGAGCTCAAGCGAGAATGGTGGGACCTCGATTCAAAGCTTGGTAAGGGTGAACTCGCAAAGCATGTCCTCGCAATGGCCAACGCGGTCACACCAAGCGAGTCAGCTTTTATCATTTTTGGCGTAGAAGACAAGAAGGTTGGTGGTGCTGTCTTAGGTGTAGCGGAAGCGCCATCTCAGGAAACGGTCGCACAAGTTCTAAGTACGTATACAAACCCAGTTCCCCGGATAAAGGTGGAGGAAGTTCTTTTCACGGGTAAGAAAGTAAGTGTTTTGGAAATAATTTGGAGCGAGTTTCATCCTTACTACGCCACCCGCGACGTTGACAACGTCCTTTCGACGGATGCCGTCTATACTCGTAGGGCTGGTACGGTAGGTCGACTTAAACCAGTGGAAATTGAGCGTCTCATCCGAGCCAAGGAAGCTCGACTCGGCAAGATGAATGAGCAGTGTCCCGTGAACGTAGGGTTTGTCGAACTACCTGGGGGATTAGGAAAGAGCGATCGAATTTCTGTCCGAGTGGTAAATATTATTGAGGAGCCCGTTACCAATATTTCCGCGTGCATTGACTTCATCCTGGTTCATTACAGCCGAGCGATTTGGAGAACGCCTTTCATCTCAAACTTGACGTTAGCGGCTGGCGAAGCGCGAGAATTTGATGTCCGCATATCTGACGCCTCTTTTTACGATGAACTCCAAGGCAAGCCCTTAAGATATCAAAGCTTCGTGTGGGCAAGTTGGTTTGATATTCGCTTGCATTTAATGTATCGAGGCCGAGACGGAATCCTTTGCGAGATCGTCCGGGAAGCATCACTAGGGTAGACACGATCCGGCTCACCCTTGTGCCCTACAAGGGAACCTCGCCCGCGATGAAGGTCTGCCGCTTCAAGGCATAGCTGCTTCGCAGCTATCGTAGCTTGATCCGCTTAAGAACCTCGCGACTAGGAGGTGCAGCTGGACTGTAGCTCGGTCCAGAGGACTCTTTTTGTGCGTGTTGCTTTCTTCCCGAGATTTGGTTCCGTATCGACAGTTCAGGTTGAGATAGATCATACGGACTGCGGTTCGCGAAACCAAACTTGCGCTCTTTCTTGATCATTTGCTGTCCTTTCTCATTCATCGTCAGTGTAAGAAGGCTCCGCCTGCTCAATCGGGTTCAATAGGTAGAAATTCCAGAACGAGTTGGTTAACATCTTGTCGCCAGTTACGACCCGGAAAATGCAGTTTGATAGTTTCTCTTTAAGGTATAGATATTTCATTCCGTTCTTGTCCCCTTCCTCAATTTCGAGCTCTAGTTCGCCCTGTACCACCCGCCTAACCAGTTCGGCACAATGATCTACCTGCCGGACAACCAAAACTCCGTTTGCTACCCCAGTATTTAAATTCACTTGTATTCCCAACGGATGCGTAACGCGCAAAGTCTTGGCGCGTCTATCGTAATGCTGATTGATCGCTTGTTGCAGTCGTTTCGTGGCAACAGTGACATCATAAGTGTCAGCCGCTTCAATCCACTCCCGCACTTCGCGATCTTTCCACGCCGCTTCCGATGCGAACAGTCGCAGCTGTTCAAGCAATAGCTCCCGCTTCTCCTTCGTCGGGTATGCCAGCTTCAGTTCGTCGAGTAGCTTTTCGGCATAGTCAGAGGGCGGGTCAGGAACGTACGCAATGACAGGTTTACCCTGCGCAAGGGTGGACGCCAATTCAGAATCTTTACCGAGCGTATCGGATTCTTGCGCAAAGTAGATCGTGCACTTCGCCCGTTTAAGCATGAGAGCCTCTGCCAGCCCCTTATCTTCTCGGTCGGTGCAATACGACTGGGTGGGATCAAAATAACGCAGCTGTAAATCTTTCAATACCGGATGCATGAAGATATCGTGCGTGAGTTTGTGAACCATTTGATATTCATGCCGCTCTCGCATCGATGTAGCCACATACACATCAAGATGATCGGAAACTAAGTACGCTTCGTGATTACGCTTCCCGATCTCAACGGTTTCCTGGCGAATCTTCTCTTCCTGTATAGCGACCGGATCCTGAGGGTTCTCGTCGAGCCTTCTCCGCAGTTCGTCTCTTATGAAATACCCTAGGTAATACGTTCGTTCACCCGAAATCCTTTCGATCGGGTGTATCGGCAAATGTCGATCTTTGAATGATTGTTTAGACCTTTTGACAAGGAAACTAAGTGCTCTGAGAAGCTCGTCTTGATCCGGAGATAATCTCTTAAAGCCGAACTTCACATTCCCATAGAGCAACATGCTTAACTTGCGAAAACGGTCTACGCCAGCCCGAAGCTCATCTAGTGTGCGAAACGCTGCACCGGATTTGTATTTCGTTTTCCCGTCTACTAGATATTGGAAAAACGAATGTGATACGCGGTCATAGCCCAAGGTCAGCAGCAATTCGTTAAATTGACCATGCCCGATCCCACGCTCCGGGTCACCAAGCAGTTCCGCGGCAATCTTTGGGACCTTTCGTCCGGACAGGGGGCACTCTTGGCCGGTAAGCTTTCCAATGAGATCGAAAATTGTGTCGGTCAGTTCCATGGCGTGTCTCTTCCTATTGCGCCATGTACCGAGCGCAAGAAATGACAAGAATCATGTGCCGGCATGGCGCATGCGGCTTAACCATGAACCGTGATTTCAGAACTAACTTGGGATCAAGCTGCCGAGATTTGCGAGTCGGTACTCCATCGCTTGGGTACTGACAAGGAATACGCGAGCCAGCTCAGAGATAAGTTCATCGGAAGACAATTTGGATTTTTTTCCTAGTCGCTTTGCAACCTGTGCAGCTAACAACGCCCTTGGCATAAGTAATTCTGCCGCAAATTGATTCGCCTGGACTTCGAAAGCATCGATACCTAACGAGGATTTTCCGTCGCGGCGAATTACGACAGCTTGATTGCGCAATGTCTTATCAACGAATAATTTACCGTCGTGCTTCAGAACGTAATGTCCGATCTCATGGGCGATGGTAAAGCGCTGGCGGGTAGTAGCATGAGATGAATTGACGCCGATTACCGTGCGATCATTTTCCTTGACCAATATTCCGGATAACTCCTCGTCGAACGGCTCGTACTTCACATCTATACCTAGTTCCTTTGCCACCGCCTCTACGTTGATTGGAATTTTCTGATCGAGATGACAACGACCTAGAAGCGCGTAAGCTTGCTTTTCAAAGTTGGGCGAGGTAGTTTGCATAAAGGCCTATTTGCTTTCGTTTGAGGCTACCCGGTCGACAAAGTCCGCGACATCTGGCGGCAGCGCGTTAAGATTAATGACTACTCGTTTTCCTTGCTGCGAGAGCTGCTTCTTGTCGGGAAGTAACGCAATGGGCTCGACTCCAAGCGCATCCGCAAATGCATAAAGCATGTGAAGGGGAAGTTGCTGACGACCTTTTTCAATGTTTGTTACTGACGTCCGGCTCAATCCGACTCGCCTCGCAAGGCTGTCTTGACTAAGAATTGCTCCCGGGCGCTGGCGTTGGCGCCGGAGATTTCGCCCAAACTCAATGTAAAAACGCATAACGTGATCATTGTGACGAAGGTCGCGAGGAATGTCAACCAGGCAAACATGTTTGATATGTTGACATTATTTGTCTTTGAGGTTTGCTGAATTGACATTAATCGAGAGATTTGGCAATCTTGCTAAACGAAACGCGGCACTCTGCCGCGCTCGAAAATACGGAATGGAGCACCATCATGAATGAAGTTGCTGAAAACGAAAAAGCGAACTACGGTCAGGGCCACGTCATTACCGTGACGCTTGACAGTGTCCCGAAGCAGATCCGGCAGGGCCACTACCGCGTATCTGAGCTAAAAACCATGTTGGGCGTGCCGGCCGAACTCGAACTGGATCAGGTAGTAGATGGCGAGTTTAAACCCCTCGATGACAACAACAACATCAACGTCAAAGAGCATGATGTATTTGTCAGTCATGTACGCCGTGGAGGCGCTTCTTGACGATAGCCGAAAAATTGGCCTCTCTGCGACCGTTTGCGACTGACGCGCAGATCGTGGCCGATTGCGGACGTGAATTTGTTCTGCTTCCGGGCCTTAAGGTCCGAGTGAACGGACACGTACGTGTGATGGACGGGCTTTTGTGCCCAAGCGAGGTGCACGGATATATGACGCGTCTGTTTCTATCTCAGCAAATTGAGGGGAAAGGCCAAAACTGGAAGCCCTACGTTATCGCTGGCCGAACTTGGTATGCACCCTCCTGGCAAAATGTAGATGCTTCACTGCCGTTGCCGCAAATGCTCCTGGCACATCTGGACGCCTTTGTATGAGTTCGGTGTTCCGGATTGCTTCCGAGCTGCTCACCCAAGTTCACGACGATCTGTCTCGGCAGCATCCATTCGCACTTGAGCGAGTTGCATTTCTTTCTTGCAGAACCGAAACCTTAGATGGAAAAGGGATTGGTCTCCTAGCGGATTCATTGCACGTGGTCGCCGACGAAGACTATGAACACAGCACAAGTATGGGCGCGCTTATCGGGGGCGCGGCGTTTCGGAAAGTACTGCAGTATTGCTATGCCCATGACGTGTCGATGTTTCATGTACACCGACACGAACATCGTGGCCGTCCAGCATTTAGCCGGATTGATATTCAAGAAAATACGAAATTTGTACCGGATTTTTTTAAAGTGCGCCCTGATCAACCGCATGGCGCCCTCGTCCTAAGCCATGACTCAATGTTTGGACTAATTTGGAAGTCACGTACGATGAGACCTGAGCGGATTTCCAAGTTCGTGATCGCAGGAGGTCGAGCAGTAGAAATTGACTATGAGCACATCCGCTAGGGCTTCACGCCAAAGCTTTCTCGGGCATCGGAGTGAGGAGATTCTTGCGGGAGCGCGGACCGCAATAATCGGTCTGTGTGGGGGTGGATCGCACGTAGCTCAGCAACTCGCCCACATCGGCGTTGGTAACTTTGTGATATTGGATAACGATGTTACAGAGGAATCAAATCTAAACCGAATGGTCGGAAGCCGTCCAGAGCATGCCAAACGGCGTGCCTTAAAGACCGAGGTTATACGCGAGATGATCCTTGGAATTAATCCAGCGGCCAATGTTGTTAGCAAATCAACCAAGTGGGAAGAGAACCATGAGCTACTCCGCGACTGCACGGTGGTCTTTGGCTGCGTAGATAGTTTCTTGGCGCGTGATCAGTTAGAAAGGTATTGTCGTCGCTACGGTCTGCCTTATATCGATATTGGCATGGATGTTAGCGCGGTGCCCAACGGCTACAGTATTAGTGGGCAAATTGTGGTCTCTATTCCGGGCAAGCCATGCATGCGCTGCATGGGTTTCTTAAGTGATGCTTTGGTCTCGGCGGAGGTGCAGCGTTACGGCGCTGCGGGAGCTCGCCCTCAAGTAATCTGGCCGAATGGGGTCTTGGCATCCACTGCAGTCGGACTTTTTGTTCAAATGATTTCGCCGTGGAGGAAACAGGAACTCGAGCTTTATCTTGAATACGACGGCAATAAGCCTTCTCTGGGCAGATCAAGGCTCGTCGATGCTGCCCACAGACGAAAATGCCAGCATTTCGGTGACACGCAGGTAGCCTCACCCTGACAACGGCTTGAGGGTTTCGATCTGTCTTTCGGGGATTATTCCACCCCCACAACTGCCCTCAATCTCCGCATCGCCTCTCGATGCGCGGTCGCAAATTCCCGCGTCACGCCCTCGGTTCTCTCCCGCCAAGCCGCTACCGCATCCGCCGGCACCGCTGTATGCACAGCCCCGCGCGAGACCAAATCACCGATCAAGCGCGCATCGTCCGCCTGCATTTCGCCCCACTTTTTCCGTCACGCGCGCGCGCGGACTCAGCGAGCGCTTTCTGCTCCGCCGCTGGCAGCGCATCGAACCACGCCTTGTCGCGATGAGGAAGTAGGTATAGAGGAGCCCAGGAACGAGGTTCGCGCTCGGCGCGTCCCGCACGTTCTTGCCCCAGCCGCCGGGCGAGGTGATGATGCCGTCCATCGCCCCGCGCGCGAGCGCCGCGTCCATCTCGATCGCCGGGAAAACGACGAGCTCGGCGCCCAGGCTCCTGACGATGTCCTGCTATACGCCCGGCCCTGCCTGCAGACAGCAGTGCGACGGCGGCGGGAGAACCAAGACGCACAGGGGCTGAAGTTTCAAAAGCGATCACCACGGATCGATGGCCGTGGATCTATTCGTGACCGAGCCCTTCGATTTCGACAGCGAATACGAAGCCGCCATGCAGGGCGAGCTCGCGCCGGGCCTCACGGTGCGCTTCGTGTCGATCTCCACGCTGATCGCGATGAAACAGCTTGCCAACCGGCCGCGGGACTTGGATGATATCGAGCACCTGCGCATGATCATGGAAGAACGCCGCAATGAATCGGGCCGTTGAAGTCGGCTGGGAAACCGCGACCTGGGAAGGCAGCCGCCACGCGCAGTTGCGCGCCGCGCTCGCGCTGACGGTGCGCGAGCGTCTTCAGGCGCTCCAGGAACTCGCCGAGCTGGCCGAGCGCCTCGCCGCGATGCCCCGCGAGCAGGGACAAAATACGAAACAGGTCCGAGGCTCGGGTCGTTCAAGCCGGTAGTCCCGCGTTCGTTTCTGCTCCGCCGGTACCGTGCTCGTTTCGTGCTGCACCGCATTATGCGCCGCGGGGTAGTGGCAAACAGAAAACTTTGGTTCATACTTCCCTACAGCGCCCACGGTGGCCGGCGCCGGCAAAACACTCCTGGCCACATGCCCTTCTGGAGATAACGCAATGCGCCTGACAATCAACGGCAAGTCTCACGAGGTCGACGTCGATCCCACCACGCCTCTGCTGTGGGTGATTCGCGAGCAGGT
>WNFY01006414.1_pt1 | contig 13737 bp, 11 predicted proteins | sample 5400091 | NCBI WGS metagenome assembly WNFY01 (sample SAMN13153364, study PRJNA577476) | soil metagenome | isolation source: 60 cm soil or saprolite under grassland replicate 1 | place: USA:California | collected 2016-06-15 | reverse complement strand
GTGCAGGTACACGTTGGCGAGCAGCGGCGAAGCCGATGCTCCCTGCGGTGACCCCTGATCGCACGCCGTCCAGGTCCCGTCCTCGATAACCCCCGCGGCCAGCCACCTATCGACCAGCCGCAGGACCCTTTTGTCCGCGATCCGGTGCCCGAGGAACTTCCGCAGCCAGTCTCGATCAAGCTGGCCGAAGAAGTCGCGGATGTCCGCGTCGAGCACCCAGTTCACCCTCTTCCTCATGATCCCGGCCGCCAGCGCATCCAGCGCTTGGTGCGGCCCGCGCCCTGGCCGGAACCCGTAGGAAAACCCCAGGAAGTCCACCTCGTAAACGGCGTTCAGCACCTCGACGACGGCCCGCTGGACGATCTTGTCCTCCAGCGAGGCAATGCCGAGCGGCCGCTGCCGCCCGTCCGCCTTCGGGATGTAAGCCCGCCGGGATGGGCTCGCCCGGTAACGCCCCTGCTGCACCCGCTGGTGCAGATCCTGAAGGTTGGCCTCCAGGTCCTGCCCGTAGGCCGCCCATGTCACCCCGTCCGCCCCCGGTGCCGCCTTCGGGTTCACCGCCCAGTAGGCCCACCGCAGCCGGCTCAAGCTGACATGGTGCAACAGCGCGGTGAACCGCGCATCCTTATCCCGTTGCGCAACCTCGCGCACACGGCCCAGCTCACTTGACACACCTGACCCGGCGCTGCGTCCGGGGCGTGTTTCACCGGCCGTGTTCCCCTTGGCCAGCCCCCTTTCCTCCCCCGCCTCCGCAGCCGCAGCCTTGTTCGGCGGGATCGCAGGTACTACGGAGCCGTCCGACTGCCCGTGCCCGTTCATCCCAGGATTACCGCCTTAGCGTTCCCTGAGCGGCCCGCCCGGTGATCAGCCAGGCGGGCGGGCGCCCCTGTCAACGCTTCGCCACGCCCTCACGGAACGTCGACGCATGACTCGGGGCCGCCGTGGGTCGCTAGCCCTTCGGCGCAGAGCTCTTCCATCTCCTCCTCCATGCCGGTTTATCCCGGCGCTTTCCCATGATCATGGCAGGCGACAGGCTGGGCTTCCCCGTAACACTGTTCTCATGCCGGCAGTTCATGCACCCGGTCGGCACGACCGGGGGCGGGCGCTGCTGGCCGTGCCGGATCAGATTGGGGTGCGCACACAGCCGTTTCCCAGAGTTCGTCAGGCTTGGCGCCCTCTTGGGGGCGTTTTTGCGATCTCACCTGGAGCACTCTGGAAACTCAGGTGAGCAATGCCCGGACCGAGGCCTCCAGTACCCGCCTTCGAGCTCTTGAGCGGCTGCCAGGAAACGCTGCGGAAATCGCAGGATCCGCGGAAATAGCTGCTGAGACCGGTTGCATCGCTGCCGATGCTCAGACTACCATCCCATCAGATGGTAAGGAGATGGTGTGGGGATGGCCCCGAGTGAGGGCGAGAAGACTGAGAAGATCACTATCAACCTGGGATTGGTGGACCTCGGGCAGATCGATCTGCTGGTCCAAGAAGGTTTCTACACCAATCGCACCGATTTCATCCGTACGGCCATCCGTACCCAGCTCGCCACCCGGGGCGAGGCGCTCGACCAGACAGCGGCCCGGCGCACCCTCACCCTGGGCAGCTGTCACTACACCCGTCGGGACCTGGAGGAGATCCGCGACGCCGGGCAGATGATCCACATCCGGGTGCTGGGGCTGGCGAGCATCGCCGCCGATGTCTCCCCTCAACTGGCCCTGGCCACGATTGCCTCGGTGGAGGTGCTCGGCGCCTTCCGGGCCCCCACTGCGGTGAAGGCCGCCCTCGCGGCTCGCACCGCCTGAGCCGACTGCGGCCACCACGGCTGCCCGGACCGCCGGGCCCCCGGCACACGGGCCGTCCTGCCAGGAAGACCAGCGAAGACACCGCGAGAAGGGATACCGCCATGGATGCACGCCAGATGGCGGCGATGGCTGAGGCCACCCGCCTGACCCGCCAAGGCCGCCTCGTTGAGGCAACCGCGCTGATTCAGCAAACGCTGGCCGGACCGGCGGTGACACGGCGGGCGCCGGATGCGCCATGTGCCGAGGAGGAGACCGGTGCCGCGCTTGGCCGCTCTCCCGCTTCCCCGCCACGGCTGTCCGCCCGCGGGGGGACACCGCTGAGGCGGGTCCCTTCTGGCTGGATCCCCCGCCTCCGCACTTTCCCCCGCCGAGACGCATCCGGTCTCCACCGCGCGCACCGGCCCGCTGCCCCGCCCGCAAAGCGACCGGCGGGCCGGTTTGACGCCTTCTCCTACACCAACGCCGCCGGTACCCGCGTCTACCGGCTCTATGTCCCCACCGGCCACACTGGCGGCCCCCTGCCTTTGGTCGTGATGCTGCACGGCGGCACTCAAGACGCCGAGACCTTCGCCGCCGCTACCGGCATGAACGACCTCGCCGAGCGTGAGACCTTCCTCGTCGCCTACCCTGAACAGGCCCGCTCGGCGAACCCTGGCCGGTACTGGAACTGGTTCGACCCCGGTCATCAGTGCCGCGACGTCGGCGAGCCGTCGCTGATCGCCGGGATCACCGGCCAGGTCATGGACCGCTACGGGGCAGATTCCGGCCGGGTGTATGTGGCCGGGTTCTCCGCCGGCGGCGCGATGGCCGCGGTGATGGCCGCGGCCTACCCTGATCTTTACGCCTCTGCTGGCGTGCACTCCGGGCTGGCCTGCGGCGCTGCCGGTGACGTGGCCTCCGCGTTCGCGGCGATGAGGCAGGGCCCATCGCACCCGGCCCGGCCCCCGGTGCGGCCCCTGCCGTTGATCGTGTTCCATGGTGACCGGGATGCGACCGTGGCCCCCGTCAACGCGGCGGCCCTCATCGGACACCTCCTGGCAGCAGGCGGTCCCGATGCCATGCCCACCGCGGTGACCAGCGGCGGGCAGGTGCCCGGCGGGCATGCCTACACCCGCACCTGCTACCAGGACCCCGCCGGGGCGACCCTTGCCGAGCGCTGGACTATCCACCAGGGCGGACATGGCTGGTCCGGTGGTGTCCCGCACGGGTCCTACACCGACCCCCACGGGCCGAATGCCAGCGCCGAGTTCATCCGTTTCTTCGACGAGCACCCCGCCCTTCGCTGACCGGCACCGCCCGCCAGACTCCCGCCGCTGCCCCTGGCCCCTCCCTGGCGTAGCGTGAGTGACGAGAGACCCGGCGATCCTCCGGGCACGGAAGGGTGTCGAGTCCCTGCTGACGCTTTCCTTTGCCAGGCGAAGGAGGCAGCAGGTGAAGGCGATCGGGCTGTCATTCGATCAGGACAGATGCCGGTCAGAACTGGTAATGGGGTATCCACCTGGTGCGGTGGACGGCCTGGTCGACCTGGTCGGTGAGCGCGGGCCTGGCGACGGCCCCCGCGACGGCGGGTCGCGGTGTCGGAGAGGTGGGCGCGGTCGGGCAGCAGTGTCCCGTGCGGGTCGTGCCGGATTGTGGCGGCGTATGGGTGTCCCTATCGTGGGCTGTTGCCCTTCGAAGAAGATGACGAGGAGGTGTTCTACGGGCCGGAGCGGCTGACCACTGAGTTGGCGGTCAGACTCGCGCGGCAGATGACACTCGGCGGCGTTGTCGGCGTCACCGGGGCGTCGGAGGCGGGCAAGTCGTCGCTGCTGCGGGCTGGTTTGCTGCCGACGCTGGCCAGGGGTGTGCAATTGAAAGGTTCAGAGCGCTGGTCCTGCCGGGTGATCATGCCAACCAAGGATCCGCTCACTGAACTGGCTACCGCCCTGGCGGTGGTAGCAGCGACACCGCCGCAGCCCGGCCCATTGGTGCAGTCCTCCCACCACGAGCCGCTCTGCCTGGTGGCGGTGGCCCGCCGGTCAGCGGCGGCGGCAGGGTTGTGGTCGGCAGCCTCGTAAAGCCATCGGGCCTAGCGTTGACGATGCCGACGATATGGCCGCGCTGGACAAGATGTACCGGACGCCGCCGCTCAGCAGCCTCGTGGGCTTGTACGACGCATGCCAGCGGACGATAGCAGCACGCATGAGCACGGCGAGCGTAGACCGACCGAAGCCCGCCGCGCAACCTCCGGAAGCGCAGGCCAGCGCTAAACGTCGTAGCCCAGGTTATCTGGTCATCGCCAGCGACGGAATTGTCGCTGGCTGGCGGCACGAAACACCACCTGCCGGGCGCACATGCTCTGTACGCGCGCGCAGCAACGTTAGCTGGAGTCGCGGCTGAGTTATCACGGTTGCCTGCTCTGGGCCGCCATGACAAGCTCCTCGCCTGTCTCAATGATCAACCGCCATCCGAGATCCGGCCAAAGTGGCCCCCATTCGCCCTGGGTCCAGCAGCCGCGCCAGACACCCCATCCGTAGGCGGCGTCGTCCAGGAGGCGCGCGATCGTCCAGCGCACAGGATCCAGAGGGGGCCTCAAGTGACGCCACTCCAACAGTGCAGGCGCCAGGGCCGCCGCGGCGAGTGGCAGCCGTAGGCGTGGCGTCAGGATGGCCACCGCGAGGGTCGCCGGCCACCAGGTCCGGTTCAGCGCATCGGCGACGTGTGGTCCTGACCGTAGCGTCCCGCCGCCTGCGAGCCGCACAGCCTCTCGCACCGGGCACTCGATTACCCCGCTGAGCTCTCCGGCGAGCAGGGTGCATGCGGTGCCAGTGATGGCGCTAGCGGCGAAGGGTTGGCGAAGCAAGGCTGCGGCCCAGGCTGCGGCGGTCCAGGGAGATACGGCGAGCGGCCGGGCTGCGGCGTGGTGCCGACTGTCCAAGGGTGCCGCAGTTCGGCCGTAGTGGGCACGGCGAGACAGCCACGAGCCGAGCGATGTGCGGTGCTCGTGCTGCACGCGGCCCTCCGGCTCGTACCGCACGTGCCAGCCCTTCTCGGTGAGCCGCCACACGAAATCAACGTCCTCGCCGCCGCGCAGCGTCTCATCGAACCCGGCACCGAGCGCCGTCCTACGAACGACCAACGCCGCGCCAGGCACGAACGGCACGCGGCTCCTCGGCAGGACCCGACCGCTCTGAGTGCCTCGGTCCAATGGAGACCGGACGTCCTCGTAGCAGGCCACCCAACCAGGGCCTCGCTCGGCGAGGCCGACGACGCGCGGCGCGACAACCCCGACGAGCGGGTCGGCGAAGTGCGGCAGCACCGCGGCGAGCCAGCCATCCTCGGGCACGCAATCCGAATCAAGAAACGCGATGAACGGTGCGGCGGTGGCAGCGGCTCCAGAGTTGCGTGCAGCCGCGGCACCACCCCACTTCGCACGTCGGACCAGTCGACCCAAACCATCCTCGACAACGCGCGCGGTCAAGTCCTGGTCCGAGGAGGCGTCATCGACGACGACGACTTCCCGGACGTATTCGGAGTCCGGCAACCCTGTCAGGGCCCGTAGCAAACGGTGCAGCTGACGCGGGCGGTCCCGCACCGGTACGACAGCGTCTACATCGGGCTTCAGCGCACGCGTCGGCGGGCACGGCTGCGCGAGGTTCGACGCCACCAAAGCCCTAGCGAAGCGACGCCGCTCCTCGTTGTCACCGACCGGCTCGCCCTGCCGCCACGCCGCCAAAGCAGCAGCATGGTCGTTTGACAGCCTGACGATACGGAAGGGCGTCCCGCCGATGAGGATCCGACCAGCTCGTGCGACGCGTGTCGACGGGTCCAGTACGAGACCGAAGTCCGCCGGGATAAGGGCGTCCATGGACTCTGAGTTTGTCAGGCCGCAGTGACAGGGGCCTAGCCTAGGCGCTCGCACTCACGACAGCAGGCGCAGCGGGATCGTCTCCGGCAGTTCACGCAGGAGGGTGACGACATCTTCTGGATAGACAACCCGATGTCGGTGAGGGCCAAGCCGACCTCTACGTGGGTCCCGAGCAAACTGTCCTTCGATGTTGACGCCGTGTTCGGCAAGGACGCCGTTGATCGTGGCCAGGACACCGGGCGTGTTGACGTGCAGGTGCGCCATCCGATGGTTGCACGTCCGCTGGGTAAGGCGCTACAGGAGGCAGATTCACGTGTGACAAGTTGAGGAACAGGCTGCCGGGGCGCATCGCCGCGAACTCGGGCTCACCGAAGGGCCACTGTTTCCAGCCCGGCCGTCGACGTGCAGCGTCACGATATCGACGCCTCGAGTAACTCCTCAAGCGTGCGGCAGCGGCGCGCGTTCCCCGGCGCCAGCCGGTCTGCAGTGTCGTAGAAGAAAACGGCCATACCAAGGTTCTCCACGAGCACAGACAGCCGTGCGCCGATGTTTGCCATATCCGACGATGCCGACCCGGAGGCCACGCACCGGGCACCCGCCCTGTTAGCCAGCGTCCGAGGTCCTCTACGGCGCGGGGCCTTCCGCCGGACCCTCCTCCGGGGCGCCGACCTGCTCGATGACGTCGAGGTTGTGGAACACCGGCTCGCCCTCGAGGAGGCGGGACCACCTCTCGAATGCCGCCTTGGTCTCCGGTAGCTCGGCGGTCTTCACCGCCTCCTGCTCCGAAACGTACTCCAGCAGCTCCCAGTAATGATTTTGGCGATCGTGGTCGACTGCGACGACGGCCATGTGCAGGGTGCGCTTGCCGCGGCTGGCCACCAGCCACGCGTCCAGCGCCTGCTTGACCTCGTCCACCGGGTGATTCGTGTTGAACTCGACGAGCTGGATGTACTGCATGAGCCCTTTCTACTCCCCGAACTCAAGCAAGCGCCAGGCCCGTCCGGGGCATGATGCCGTGGTTGCGGGACGCGCTCGCGGAACTGCCAGGCCGCCCAGCAGCGAGCGCAGCCGTGGCCACCGGCGCCGCGACTGATGGCGACCCGCTTTGCCGCGGTTCATGGTAGGGACCCCGGCCGGGGAGCGCCGAGCTTACCTCCGAGACTCGCCGGCAGGGCCTTGGCACCTGAGCCCAGGCCTCCCGTCACTTCACCAATACGTCTCTCTTCGCGAGATGCTGGATCCCATGCACGAGGCCAGGGACGCCAGCCGGGTACACCTCCAGGCGGCGCATTCAAATCATCTGAGCGCCGAAGGGGCGAAACCGTGGAGTTCGACGTAGTCATCGAGATCCCGAAGGGCCAGCGCAACAAGTACGAGATGGACCACGAGACGGGAAGGATCCGGCTGGACCGGATGCTGTTCACCTCTACCCGGTATCCGGCCGACTATGGCTTCGTCGAGCACACGCTCGCCGACGACGGCGACCCGCTCGATGCGCTCGTCCTGCTCGACGAGCCGACCTTCCCCGGCTGCCTGATCCGGTGCAGGGCGATCGGGATGTTCCGGATGCGGGACGAGATGGGCATCGACGACAAGGTCCTGTGCGTGGCGGCGACGGATCCGAGGATGGCCCATCTGCGCGACATCGAGGACGTCTCAGAGTTCGACCGCCTGGAGATCCGCCACTTCTTTGAGATTTACAAGGCGCTGGAGCCCGGCAAGGAAGTGGAGACGGCTTCCTGGGCGGGCCAGTCGGCCACCTATAGCGAGATCGAGGCGTGCAGGGAGCGCGCGCGCAGCGTCGGCCATCAGGTTCAGGGCGCCTAGCGGAAAAAGCGGCGCGCCTCAAAAGGGGTCAGCCGGACTCAGAAGGGGCTGGCGAGCGAACAGCGGCAGGCCGTATGCACTGCGGTTCAGGTAGCCGCGGGTTCAGGCAAATGCTCTGGTCTTCGGCGAGGCCCTCCTGATGTAGCGCGCCCGCCAATCTTCTCCATCCGCGCCATTTCCGGGCGCTCCTTCTGCTCCTGCAGCCCGCACAGGTAGCTCGACCCCGTCGCCAGGCGCAGGTGAATGCCCGGGAACGTCGCCATGGACGCCGATGCGGGCGATCTCCGGGAGCTGGCGCCGCACTCGGCGCCCCAGCGTCCGCTGCGGCCTGCACGTCGAGATATGGACCGGGCGGCCGGTGCACGGATGATGACATAAGGAGATGAGTATGCGCGTTCTGATGATCGCGCCCCCGGGCGCGGGCAAGGGGACTCAGGGCGCACTCATCGCCGCGCACTTCGACATCCCCCACATCGCGACCGGTGAACTGCTACGCGATCACGTAGCGCGGCGAACCGCTCTCGGCCAGGCCGTTCAGACCTATCTCGACCGCGGCGAACTCGTGCCCGACGGAGTCGTACTCGACATGCTGCGGGAGGCGATGGTCGCCGCAAAGGCAGCAGGGGGCGGGTTTGTCCTGGACGGAATCCCGCGGAACATGCACCAAGCCCGCGCGGCCTATCTGATAGGCCGTGAACTCGGGATGATCGCGGATGTGGCGCTGCACCTGCAGGCCAGCGATGGGGAACTCATGCATCGGTTGCTCGCGCGGGCTGCGCTCGAGCATCGCTCCGACGACACCGCAGACATCATTGCCCAGCGCCTTGCCCTCTACCATGAGGTGACATCCCCCATTGTCTCGTGGTACCGCGACCGCGGAATCCTGGTTTCCGTGGATGCGATGCGTTCCGCGCAGCAGGTCGGGCGCGAAATCCTGACCGCCCTCGAAGCGATGCGCCCACTCCTAGACCATGTGCCCGCGCACGTACGGCGTCCCATTGACCTCACCGGCCTGGGGGACGCGTTCGGCGCGACCGACCCCGCCGCCGGCACATCCGGCTGAGCCCGCATCGACCTGGGCCTTGACCTTGGAATAGCGCTGTAGCGGGTCGCGGATGCCTTCGGTGCACAGCGCCCGGGTGTCGTGCATCCGGCCGGGGACGGAATGCGCCCAGCTGCAGCAGCCGGCCAGCGCCGTCGCTGATCGCGGTGGCATTGCAGGTGGAACGACACGCGAAGGTCACCCGCTAGGCTCGGACGTCCCATCGCGCACCAGGTCGTTGGTGTCGGGCGCAATGGCGGATGGGTACTTATTGATCTCCCCGCTGGCCAGCAGGAACGAGGTGACCGCGTCGACGAAACCGTCTGGGTCCTGCCAGAAGATCAGATGGCCCAGCTCCGGGAAGATCACGAGTTGGGCGCCTGGGATGCGCCCTGCGAGCAACTTGCCGTTGCGCGGGTCGACCACGGTGTCGGCAGCGCCCTGCAGGACCAGCGTGCGTGCGCGGATGCGCGTTTGCCCTAGACGGCCGGCGTAGCGCGCACCAGCGGCTGCCTGGGCTGACCACGCACTCGGGTCCGTCGGCCGGGATCGCTGAAGTTCGACGAGGCGGTCAACGAGTTCTGGACGGCGCTGGACAGTGGTGCCCCCAGCAAGGGCATTCTCCGCGTGGCGGCGCAGCGCCACCTCGCGAGCCATGTTGCTGGTCGCCGCGATCAGCCGCGCGGAGACGGCAGGCATCGGGTAGGCGAAGGGCCAACCAGGCGTCGTGGACACAAGAACGAGGCCCTCCACCCGCTCTGGGTGGTCAACCGCCAGCTCCTGAGCCACCATGCCGCCCAGGCTCACCCCCATCACGTGGGCCCTGCCGACACCTGCGCCATCGAGCACGGCGACGATATCACCGGCCATATCGGCGACGCCAAACGAACCTGTCGGCAGGTCGCTGTATCCGCTTCCCCGGTTGTCCACCAGCACAAGCCGGAAGTACCGCCGCAGTTTCCGCAGCACCGGCTCCCACCCGAAGCGGTCAAAGCCCATGCCCTGGACCAGAACCAGCCATGGCCGCCGCCGGTGCAGCGTTCCACGCAACTCGTAGGCGATCCGCAACTCACCGCTGCGGGCATACCGCGTCCTGCTCACATCGCCTCCTCATTCTCCGGCCAGCTCCGCCGCTGACCTGTCCTGGCCGGCCCGGCAAGCCTGTCGCCTGGGCAGGAGCGGGCTGGAAAGATCCCATTGAGTTGCGGCCTCCGGGGAGAGTGCCGCGATAGAGGTGAAGCCAGCGGAACCGTCACGCCTGCGACTTGCCGATGGTCGTGGCGCCGGCCTGGCTGGCGCCCGAACTGGATTCCGGCGCTGAGCGGTCCTCGGGCCGCCAGATGAGCCGGTGCACCGGGATCAGCCGGGGGATGTCCCGCAGGCCGGGGATGAACGGGACGGCGAGCAGCAGCAGCGTGCCGATGCCGGTCAGGTAGACCGCCCAGACGTCCACGGCGGGCGAGTTGTTGAACGGGGCCACGTGGTACCAGAGCTGGAAGAGCCACAGCCAGGGCTGGCCGGGGTAGCTGCCGGTCTCGTTCATCACGCCCCACTGGTCGCCGGTCAGGTGCATGGCCTCCGCCTGCTGGGCGTAGTACTCGCCGTCGGCGATGAACAGCAGCGGCCTGGTGTAGTCGGTGCCGTAGAACTGCCGCTGGGCCAGCAGGTCGGCGTCCAGGGCACCGCTGCGCGCCATGTTCAGCTCGGTTGCCATCATCACCGGGACGGGCCCGTCGCTGGCGGGCGGCACCACCGGGGTCCCGTTGACGAACTTGACCTTGGTAACCGCGTCGCCGTAAGCGGTGGCCCACTTCTGCTGCTGGGCGGCCGGGGCGCTGGTGTAGGTGGTGAGCGCGGCCGCCAGCGCCGGGCTGAACGGGGCCAGCTTCTGCAGCGGCGTGACGACGAAGTCCTGGGCGGCGTTGACCGGCTGGGTGACCCCGGCCAGCGTCTGCCAGTTGACCGGCCCCACCTGCTGCACGGCGCCGGTCCCGGTGTTGTAGGGCGGGCCGTAGGACGCGGCGCCGGCGGTCCCGTTGAGTTCCGCGGCGGCGGTGCCGAGGAAGTCGGCCGGCGCGACCTTCGCCCAGCTCTGCACCGACACCGACGGCACGTCCGGCGACGACAGCACGGCGGCCATGATCAGGACCAGGGCCAGCGCGATCGCCGTGGCGATCGTGCCCTCCTTGAGGATGTCGTAGCGGCGGGTCGGCCCGCGCCAGGGTGCCGCGGCGGCTTCCTTGGCGGCCTTGCGCGCGGCCCGGTTCCGCCAGCCGATCCGCTTCGCCGGCAGCGGGTGGCTGACCCCGCGCACCCGGACCAGCAGCACGTGCGCGCCGACCAGCGCGACCAGGATGATGGGCACGAGCACCACGTGCCACAGCAGCATCTGGCCGAAGTTCAGCACGTTGAAGAACGCACCCACGCCGACCGCGTTGAACGCGTCCTTGCCGTTGGTGGCGATCCACTGCGAGTCGAAGTTCTGCTGGGTGAGGTAGCCAGTGAAGCACTCCACGACCGAGGCCGCGAAGGCCACCACGCCGGTGATCCAGGTCAGCGCACGGCGGCCCCGCCAGGCCGCCATCCAGAACTTGCCCCACAGGTGAATGACCATGAACGCCATGAACAGCTCGACGCTCCACAGGTGGGTGCTGTTGAAGAAATGGCCGACCGGATATGACGAATCCGGAGACGATGGCCACGCCCAGCGCCGCCAGGGTGGCAACCCCGAACACGTAAACCCAGGAGGCGACGTAGGCCGGCTGCCGGTCGGGCAGCAGCTTGTTCGGCGGGAGCGTGCGCAGCGCCCACCGCCGGGTCCGGCTTGTCCACATGGTGGCGTCGGCGTCGTCGCCCATGGCCCCGGGCACCGGCTCGCTGCCCGGGGCCGCCTCGGCCGCGGCGGGCAAGGTGCGGTTCCGGTGCGGGAAGGGCAGCAGCAGCGCCGCACCGAAGATCGCGACCATGACGGCGATCACGACCAGGTTCGCGACCGAGATGTCAAAGATCGACCAGTGTAGATAGGTGCCTGGCTGGTTCAGGTCGATGGCAGCAACGTGGGGGGCTGCCATGAGCGCAGTACTCATCTGATGCTCCTCTAACTACGCGCAACCGGGATATACCTGCGAAGCCTTGAGCAGAGGGTGCACCCGATGGAAAGGGGCCAGTAGGGCGGAGTGTCACGCGGCCGAGGGACCTTGGTCCCTCGGCCGGTGGCGGCCATCGGCGGCCCGGCGCATGCCACGCGGGCGGGCGCAGGGACACGCGCGGCGGCAGGCAACGCCGGACGCGCCCCTCGCCGGGGACGTGAGGCGAGGAGCGCGTCCGGTCGTGGCCAGCAGGTCAGGCGCTCGCCCCGACCTTGGTGGCCACCTTCGGGAAGATTTCGGATTGCGGGGTGGCCCGGCGCAGGTGCCAGAACCCCAGGCCGGACAGGATCAGGAACAGGGCCGCGGCACCGAAGGCCACGATGGCCGAGATCAGCATGATCTGCCCAATCTGCCACCACCCGTAGGCGTTCAGCAGCAGCCCGCGCAGCGTCTCACCGCGGAAGATGGTCTGCACCTGCCCGGCGAGAGCCGTGTTGTTCGGCTGCGCCAGCGCCTGTGCCGACAGCTGGGAGTAGGTCTTGCCGCCGCCGATCTTCACCAGGTGCACGGCGATGAAGTGGTCCGCGTAGGTCTGCGCCTGTGCGCCGGTCGTCATGAGCTGGCCGCCGTACTGGCTCATCGCGGTGGCGTCAGCGGCCGGCAGCTCCTTGATCGCGGAGCTGGCGGCCGGCGGGAACACGATCTTCTGGGCGGCCAGCTGGTTGTGCACGTCGTTGCCGATGACCGAGTGCCCCCACAGCAGCAGCCCGCCGCCGATCGCCAGGACAACCGCAAGCACCAGGCCAGCAAGTGTCGCCAGCGCGTCGAATGTCCTTCTGCGCATTTCGACGCCTCCTTGCATCCTGCCGGGCCCTGCGGGCCGGCCGTAAGACTTCTCTATTGCCCCCCAGCGTGGCGTCGGCCAGGGCCTGGGCAGCAGGGCCGCAGGTCATGCCTCTCCGGGACTTCCGTCCCAGGTCAGCGGGACTTCGGCCAGGCCGCGGCCGCGGGGCTCGCGGCCCGGCAAGCGCCGCGGCGGGACCTTGGGTCCGCGGGCCGCGTGACCTACGGCTCTGACCTGGCCGCCAGCGAGGCGGTCAGGCTTGCCGGGACTCTCGACAACCTGGAGGAGCGATGAAAGCAGCAGTAGTGCGCCAGTTCGGCCAGCCGCTGGTGATCGAGGACCGGCCGGTACCCGAGCCGGGGCCCGGGCAGGTCACCGTGCGCATGGAGGCCTCCGGGCTGTGCCACACCGATATTCACGCCGCGCACGGCGACTGGCCGGTCAAGCCGGCCCCGCCCTTCGTGCCCGGGCACGAGGGCGTAGGCGTCGTGCACGCCGTGGGCGAGGGCGTCACCGTGGTGGCCGAGGGCGAGATGGTTGCCGTCCCCTGGCTGGGCTACGCGTGCGGCACCTGCAAGTACTGCCTCACCGGCTGGGAGACGCTGTGCCTGGCCCAGCGCAACACCGGCTACTCCGTGGACGGTGGTTACGCCGAGTACTTCCTGGCCGAGGCCACCTTCGCGGCCAAGGTCCCCGCGGGCGTAAACGCGTTCGAAGCCGCACCGCTGACCTGCGCCGGTGTCACCACGTTCAAGGCCATCAAGGTTGGCAACGTCCGCCCGGGCGACCTGGTGGCGATCTCCGGCATCGGCGGCCTGGGGCACCTGGCGCTGCAGTACGCGAAGATCTTCGGCGGCACCGTGGCGGCCATCGACGTGACCGACGAGAAGCTGCAACTGGCCAAGGAGCTCGGCGCCGATTTCGTCATCGACGCCAGGACCGAGGATCCGGCGTCGGTCCTGCAGGCGCACGGCGGCGCGGACGTGGCCGTCGGGCTGGCCGTCAGCGGCCAGTCCTTCGCGGCCGCCTATGCCGGCCTGCGCCGCGGTGGCCGGCTGGTGCTCGTCGCGCTGCCCGCGGACGGCACGCTCAGCATCCCGGTCTTCGACACGGTGCTGAACGGCAAGTCCGTGATTGGCTCGATCGTCGGCACCCGCGCCGACCTCGATGACGTGTTCGCGCTGCATGCCGCCGGGCGAACCCGGGTGATCTACGAGACCCGGCCGCTCGCCGGGGTCAACGAGGCCATCGATGAGGTCCTCGGCGGCAGGGCCAGGGCGCGCCTGGTCCTC
>WNFY01008452.1_pt1 | contig 13741 bp, 9 predicted proteins | sample 5400091 | NCBI WGS metagenome assembly WNFY01 (sample SAMN13153364, study PRJNA577476) | soil metagenome | isolation source: 60 cm soil or saprolite under grassland replicate 1 | place: USA:California | collected 2016-06-15 | reverse complement strand
CCCGGTGGTCGACGGAAATCGGACTCGCCCAGAATGAACATCGTCGGTGTCTTCACATTCCTGAAGCAGGTGAGCGGCGAGCGCGCCTTGAATTCTTGCTCGGCGTCAAACGGCGGCGCTTTGAACCACGTCGGCTGAAAGAGAGTAAGGTCGGCCGTGTACCACCAGTTCATCCAACTGGCGATGTCGCGTTGCGAAACGGCTGCGGCGAACCGCGTCGTTTGTCCTACCACCCAGTTGGTAAGCAATCCGCCGCCGCTCCCGCCGGTCACGCCCAGTTTGTTCTTGTCGATGTAACCGCGCCGAATCACCTCATCCACTCCGGCCATCAAATCTTTGTAATCGTCGCCCGGATAATGGTACTGAATCACGTTCCCAAAATCCTGACCGTAGGTGGTGCTGCCACGCGGATTCGGATAGAGCACGACATAACCTTTCGCGGCCATCCACTGGAACTCGTGTTCGAAGATATATCCATAGGCTGCATGCGGTCCACCGTGAATGTTCAGGATGAGCGGATATTTTTTCGCAGGATTAAAGTCGGGCGGTTTCTGCACCCACGCCTGGATGCTTTTGCCGTCAAAGCTCCTGTAAGAAACTTCTTCCGGCTCGGTCAGGTTGAGCTGTGAAAAAAGTTTCTCATTGATGTTGGTTAACTGCGCGGGCTCGCCGCCGCCAGTGTGCAAGATGAACAAATCATTGATGCGTGTAGGCGTGGATACCGTGTAGATAATTCTCGAGCCATCGGTCGACGCGCGAAAATTTCCGACCGCTTGGTTACCGTGCGTCAGATCGGTTGACGCGCCAGTAGCGACGTCGAACGACGCGAGAATCGTCTTGCCCTCTCTTCCATAAACCTCAATCAAATTGCGTCCGTCTGGAGTCCACAACGGAACGTTCCGACCGCCGGCGCGCGGGGCGGCATTATCGCCAAAAACGCCGGAGCCCACGTCATAGTCAAACTTGGCGGTGACATTACGCGGTTTCGCATTTGGCGAAAGATCGACAATCCACAAGTCGGGCTGCGTGTATGACGTGATTGGCTGCGTTGTCGAGGCAACAAAGGCTATTTGCTTGCCGTCCGGATTGAGCGACAAGTCGCCCACCTCCATGTCGATCGTGTTCAGCTTCGTCGGAGTTCCGCCGTTTATGCCGATAGAGTAGAGCTCGCTCTTTGGCAGTTCGTAATATGGCTCGTCCACCCTTAGCGACGTGAAGTAAATCTGCGCGCCGTCTTTTGCCCACATCACGTTGCCTTCGTCGAACCCGCCGAAAGTAAGTTGTCGCGGCTGCACTTTTTCCTCCGCGCTGCGCGGGGCCCGCACCACCCAGATATGCTGCCTGCGCTTCGGGTCGGCATACCCTTCGTTGTCCTCCCGATACACAGCACGCGTGATCACGTGAATGTCGCTCTCGTGTTCAGTCTCGGCTTCTACTTTCCTGGCCGCTTTTTCGCCCTCGTCCTTGGTCGGGCCGCTTTTCTCCGCCGGTTTCTTTGAAGATTCGGTTGAAGGCGAGGGAGGGATTTCGCTCACCGCCTTTTTCAATTCCTCTTCCTTGCGCTTTTTCTTTTCCTGTTTTGCCAGATCATCCGCATTCGTGTCGCTCGTGAACGCAATCGATTTTCCATCCGGCGACCAGACAGGATTGCCTGTACTTTTTGGCAAATCGGTGAACGAAAACGAATCGCCGCCAGCCATCGGCAAGATCGACAATTGTTGCGGCTCCGGCTTGCCGTCCTTTTCAGTCGCGCGCAGGAAGAGCAGATACTTCCCGTCCGGCGACCAGCGCGGCGTTGAATCATGGTCGCCTTTGGTCAGTTGATGCGGATCTTCGCCGCCGGCTGTCGGCACCGACCAGATCGAAGTGTTATAACCTTCCTTCTTTTCGTTCACCGTCACGCACACAAAAGCAACCCGGAATCCATCCGGGGACACTTGCGGATCGCCGATCCAGACGAATTCCCAAAGATCTTTCTCGGTAATGTTTCGTTTTTGGGCGAAGACGCTACCGATGCCGGCAACGAAAACAAGCAGGTAGGTTACGGTTAAGCGCATAAGTTTTCTTTAATCAAATGACGAAGTCAAAAATCCAAAATACGAGATCGACATCCATTTCATTGATTCAGGCTTTCGAGCTTTGTCATTCGGATTTGGTCATTATCCGTCACATGTGCTCGATGACGTTGTCGCCGAACTGCGAGCATTTGATCTCCGTCGCACCATCCATGAGGCGCGCGAAATCGTAAGTGACGCGCTTGCTCGCAATCGCGCCGTTTAGACCTTTGAGAATAAGATCGGCGGCTTCTGTCCAGTTCATGTAGCGGAACATCATTTCCCCGGACAGGATGACGGAGCCGGGATTCACTTTGTCCTGATTTGCGTACTTCGGCGCCGTGCCATGCGTCGCTTCGAAAACGGCGTGGCCGGTGATGTAATTGATGTTGCCACCAGGTGCGATTCCGATTCCGCCGACCTGTGCAGCGAGCGCGTCACTCAGGTAATCGCCGTTCAAGTTTAGTGTGGCAATGACGTCGAAATCTTCTGGCCGTGTCAGGACTTGCTGCAGTGTGATATCTGCGATTGCATCTTTGATTACGACGCCGGCGCCCGGCTTGCCCATTGGAATCTTGCACCACGGGCCGCCTTCGATTTCTTCGGCGCCGAAATATTGTTTTGCGACTTCGTAACCCCAATCGCGAAACGCGCCCTCGGTGAACTTCATGATGTTGCCTTTGTGCACCAGAGTCACGCTCTTGCGCTGGTTCAGGATCGCGTAACTGATCGCGCTGTGGATCAAGCGCACGCTGCCGTGCCGGCTGACCGGTTTGATCCCAAGACCGACCATGACATTATCTTTCTCCGGCGCGCCCACTTTTTCCCAAAAGTCCGCCGCCTTCTCGCGTGTGCCGAACCGGATCTTGTCGAACTCTTTGGGAAATTCTCTGGCAAAAAAATCGAGGATCTTCTGCGACTCAGGCGTGCCGGCCGCATATTCGATCCCAGCGTAGATGTCTTCCGTGTTCTCGCGGAAAATCACCATGTTCACCTTTTCCGGATGCTTCACGGGCGAGGGGACACCTTTGAAATACTGGATCGGCCGCAAACAGACGAAAAGATCGAGAAGCTGACGGAGCGCGACGTTGAGCGAGCGAATGCCGCCCCCAACTGGGGTCGTGAGCGGACCTTTAATGCCGACTAAAAATTCGCGGAATGCTTCGATCGTGTCGTCTGGCAACCAATTGTCGAACCTGTCCTTGGCCGCCTGACCGGCGAGAACTTCGAACCATGAGATTTCCCTTTTGCCAGAGTACGCTTTTTCAACCGCTGCATCAAAGACGCGGACGCTTGCCGCCCAAATATCCGGCCCGGTCCCGTCCCCGCGGATGAACGGGATAATTGGCCGATCCGGCACGTTTAATTTGTCGGTTCTTGAAATTTTCTCGCCGGCTGGCGGCGCGATGTCGTTGTACGGCATAAGGGTTGAATCTATCGACCGGGCGTCCACGGTGCAAAATAATCCGGCGTTGTCCGAAATCGGCCGCTCTCTAAATACTGAAGCTCTCGAACAATGCAGCGCGTACGGGAGTCGAACCCGTGCACCAGCCTTGAGAGGGCTGTGTCCTAACCACTAGACGAACGCGCCGTTGTCGAGTCACTGATCTTAAAGGCACGGTTCTTTGCCGGCAAGCCGGTCTTCCCAAGCGTGACGATCGATTGAATACCGAGCGTATCAGTGCTCGTTCTCTTCGGCGGGGCTCGGGACGGGAGAGGCGCTTGGCGCGGGCGAGGGCGACGGGCGCACTCGGGACTGAGCGAGCGACGCCAAATGCGCCGCCTGCATGGCATCGAGCCCGCTTTTTACTTGCGGATCTTTGGCAAGCGCCTGCATGTGCGCGTAGTAAATGCCATAGTATTGCCGAAGCCGTTCCCGCTTCTCCAAATCCGTGTGCGCCGATTCAGCCGCTTTCTTCGCAGCCATGACGTCTGCATTATTAGCCACTTGGTTTCGGAGCCGTCTCCATTCGAGGTGTAGTCGATAGTCATCCGCCGTTTTACCAAGCGAGGTTTGCTTGAAGAAAGCTCACCGCGCCCCCGTCCGGTCTGATAAGAGCGTTCCTTTATTACAGCTTCGCCGCGCTCCGAAAAGCTCTCGCTGTGAAGCAGCGCCCATGGAACGCCATGCTTCGTAGCTTTCGCTTCCCCAGAGTTGTGACGTCGGAGACGGTCATCAAGATTTTCACAGAATCCCACGTAACGCAGACCTGTTTTCTGGCTCCTTAGAACATAAACATAAAACATACTGGTGTTTGCCGGCCTCTTTTGGCGGAGATGGTCGGGGTGACAGGATTTGAACCTGCGACCTCGTGGTCCCAAACCACGCGCTCTACCAAGCTAAGCTACACCCCGCAACTTTGCGTGATGCTTATCATGAGCCGCCACTTCGCGCATCCGAAAACTTCACGCCGCCACAACAGGAAATGCAACTGGGTTCAGCGAACGGAGTGATATCCGCCGGGAACACCTTTCTTCGAGAAGACAATTTGCCACAGTTGTCCGGTACGGGAACGCGATAGGCCAGCCGCAGCCAAAAGATAGTACCGCCACATGCGGTAAAACCGGTCGGAGTACTTGTTCTTGAGCGCAGGCCAGGCCGCCTCGAAATTCCGGTGCCAGCTTTGGAGCGTTTTGTCGTAATCGGCGCCAAAGTTGTGCAAGTCCTCCATGACAAAGAGGCCGTTAGTGCTCGAGGCAATCTCGCCGAGACACGGGATCAGAGTATTCGGGAAAATATACTTTCCTGACCACGGATCGGGCAGCGTTTTCGAATTGCTTCTGGCAGCGATCTGAAGGAGAAAGAGTCCCTCATCTTTTAAGACGCGGTTGGTGACTTCCATAAACGTCCGGTGGTTCCGTGGTCCGACATGTTCAAACATTCCGAGCGAGACGACGTGATCATAGCTTCCGGTCGTCTCGCGATAATCTTTTAGTTCGAAGGTGACCGGAAGGTTTCCTGCTCGTTTCCGGCCAAGCTCAACTTGTTCTTTTGAAACGGTGACGCCAGTCGCAGCGACTCCGTACTTCTCGGCGGCATAAATCATGAAGCTGCCCCAGCCAGAGCCAATATCGAGCACATGCTGGCCCGGTTTTAGTCCGAGCTTACGACAAACCAGCTCAAGCTTCGCTTCTTGCGCTTGGTCCAGTCCCTGCGGGGTCGGATGCCCGCTCCAGTACGCACAAGTGTAGGTCATCCGTTTATCAAGCATTCGCTCAAACAGATCGTTACCGAGATCGTAATGGCGCTCACCCACCTCGTAGGCTTTCGATTTGCGTTGGGGATTCATGAGATGTGCGAGGAGAAACAAGTAGAGAAATTTACGGGGCTGGATTTTCTCTTCCAAGCCAGCTCCGAGGAGCCGCGCAATCATTTCATCGATTTCTTCACAGTCCCACCACTGATCCATGTAAGACTCACCCAACCCCAATGACCCATTAGCCAGCACTCGCCGGTAGAACCGGTCATCGTGCACGACAATATCCCAGGGTCGAGCGCCGTTGATCAAGACATCTGCTTCTCCAAGCAACCTCGCCACAGTTTGTTTGAAACCGTTGTAAAGCTTGCCTGCCTTATGCTCAATTTGGGTGATCTCCATCGTAGGCGAGCTATCCGTTGAGGTTGCCATAAATCTATTGTGCTTCGTCAAGGAAAACTACCGCATGCTCGGCCTCCCGGACCACGCTGCTTAGTCCGTTGAGAATCACGCCGAACGACTCTCGCAGGCCGACGACGGTGAACGAAAGACCATGCGTACGGCACAGTTCCTTAATGTACGGTGTCACGAGCTTGAGTTTATTCCGCGGGCAATCAGGGAACAGATGGTGTTCGATTTGGTAATTGAGACTTAGGTACACAAAGTCGGTTAACCAATTGTCAGCGATGTTCCGAGAGGTGATAATTTGGTGTTCTAGAAATGAGAGCCTGGTATTTCGATCGAGAACCGGCATCCCTTTGTGATTCGGAGCAAAGACACTCGCAATGTAAAAGCCGGCCGTCACTGGAACGATCGTGATAAAGAGCAGCGCCTTTAAAAGATCAAACACGAGGAACGGAAGCACATACCAAAGAAAAAAGCCCCCCAAATAAAGCGACATTTCGCTAAGGATACTGAGGCGAAAACCTCTTTTTACCTCCCGAATAAGATACTCGATGCTATTTTTGAATTGTAACGAGTAGGTGAGCAAGAATGTTAGCGGAAAGTAGAGGTAGGCCTGGTAACGTCTTAGCATCCGTGCGAATCCCGTTTTCGATGCGTACCGTGTGCCGGTAAACGAAAAAAGCGGAATGTCGATATCAGGATCGTGTCCTTCCTGGTTCGGATGCCCGTGGTGCGCATTGTGCTTGATTTTCCAGGCATTGTAATTCATGGAAATAAATGACGCACAAATCGTTCCCGCCACATCGTTCATGACTTTAGTTTTCAAGACCATCATGTGCGCGGCATCGTGCATGTACCCTCCGAGTTGGCTTAAGCACATCGCCAGCAACATTGCGAATACACTAAACAGAATCGTATTCGTAGTGACCACGAGAAAATACCAAATAATGGCGATGGCGATGAAAACACAGAGCGCATGCAGTGCGTAGAACATATATGACCGCTTAAACAGCTGCGCTACCCTTACCCGCTTATGCAGTTCTTTGTAGAGTCTCGCACCTTCGAGTAAGCCAAATTTCGGTCTATATGTCGATTCTGTAATTTCCATCGTTGTCTAACGAGGCCTCCGATTTTGGTTTCATGAGAGAATTATACGAAAATTTCTTCGTGGCGTCCCACGTAACGTATAGAGAATAAGGTAATCTGCGGGCTGCGAGAGCGATCGCAAGCCGGGAATGGAAGTGTTTTTGCGATGGGAAGTAGAACACGGTGTTATTTGTTCGTTTGCTAGGCAAAAGCCGGTCGAGCGCAGTTGCGGGTAAAAACTCTGGTTTCTAAAAGCATAATACGGGGTTTTTGCGGTGAAGTTCTCTACTTTTTCACAAAAATTGAAATCACTGTCGGCAAATAAGAAGTTGCCGCGGCACACATATTGCGGAATAGTGTGGATGTTCTGGTCTTAGCTGCAGCCCGGTTGGCTGCTTCGTTTCCTCCTCATTCCGCCGCCGCATGTTTAAGCACGAAAAACTCCAGCTGCTGATCTTCATTGTCCTCATCGGGTTGCAGGTTTTGGGCGTGCTCGGCCTTCTCCACCGTTTCCACCTATCTTATCTGCCCGTCATGCTGGTGGTCTTTTTCTGGGGCGGAATCAGCACGACACTTTATTTGCATCGGTATCTGACACATCGCGGCTTCGAAATGCGGGAGTGGCTCAAGTTCCTTTTTGCAACTGGCTCGGCTGTGACCCTCGCTGGCGATCCGGTCATGTGGGTTGGTGACCATCGTTATCACCATTTGAAATCCGATACCGACGAAGACATCCACAGTCCGGTGCACGGATTTCCTTACGCCCACATGATGTGGCTGGTCCGTAAGCCACCCGGATTCCGCGAGCGTTCAAAACGCTACGCCGCCGATGTTCGCAAAATCTGGTACTGCCGGTTATGGGAAAATTCAGCCCTTTACGTGCTGCCTCATCTGGCGGTGGCCACGGTTCTTTTTCTTACTTTCGGTTTCGCCGGGATGTTGTGGTGCATCTATGTGCCGATGCTCTTGATTTACAACGTCACTTGGGCGGTCAATTCTATCTGCCACATGCCGCGATTTGGATATCGCAGCTTTGACACCTCCGACCACAGCCGAAACAACTATCTGATCGGCGTCGTCGGGTTTGGCGAGGGTTACCACAACAATCATCATGCTCAGCCGCGTTGCGCCGCGCACGGCTTGCGTTGGTGGGAATTCGACGTCACTCGCTACGTCATCTGGTTGCTGGAGAAATGCGGACTCGCTTGGGACGTGGTTTGGCCGGTCGCAAACGACGCCGAGGAAAAAGATCCGGTCGCTGCTTCAAGCGAAGCGGTAAAATTCGTGCCGGCCACGACCAAAGCGGCGACGTCGCTTTAAGGTTCGTAGCCCAGATTGGGCGCAAGCCGTTTTTCCACCGCCGCAATCGTCTCGCCGGTTCGCGCCGCATAATCAATCACCTGATCTCGCGCGATTTGTCCGACGCCGAAATATTTCGCGTCGGGATGCGAGAAATAAAGGCCGCTCACACTTGCACCCGGATGCATGGCAAATGATTCGGTCAATTTGATGTCGATCTTATTTTCGGCCCCCAGTAAATCGAACAGAGTCCGTTTTTCCGCGTGGTCGGGACAGGCCGGATAACCCGCAGCGGGACGAATGCCGCGATATTTTTCGCGAAGAAGATCGGCATGCGATAAATTTTCATTGCGCCCAAACCCCCACGCGATCCGCGCTTGTTTGTGCAAGTGCTCGGCAAACGCTTCCGCCAGTCGGTCCGCCAATGCCTTCGTCAGAATCGCGTTATAATCATCGTGCTCGGCGGAAAACTTCTTGGCCAATTCATCCGCGCCGTGGATCGTGACCGCAAATCCGCCCAGATAATCTTGTAGCGGCGGTCTATGACTATCGGTTTTCGGCGCAATATAATCCGCCAGGCAATGATTGAATTGTCCGGCCGGCTTTTGCATCTGCTGCCGCAGGAAATGGAAGGTGGCAAGTTTCTGGCCTCGTTTTTCATCGACATAAAGATCGACATCGTCGCCCACGGCGTTTGCCGGCCAGAACGCGAAGACACCCCGCGCCGTCAGCAGACTTTTCGCGACGATCCGATCGAGCAGTTCCACTGCGTCATCAAAAAGTTCACGCGCTTGCTTCCCGATCACCGGGTCGTCGAAGATCGCTGGGTAACGGCCGCGTAATTCCCAAACGTGGAAGAACGGCGACCAATCGATGAACTCGACGAGTGTGTTCAGCGAAATATACGTGATCGGCGTCACAATCTTGTCATCCTGAGCGACGCATGGCGAAGTGACGGTGCTAAGCACTCGCGTGCCTAAAGACTCTGGTCTTGGCGGTTGGTACGTATTCCAATCAATCGACGCCCGATTCGCGCGAGCCAAAGTGAGCGTGAGTAATTTCTTTTCGCGACCCTTCGCGGCATGTTCTTCCCGCAAACGCGCGTATTCATCGCGTGTTTTCGCAGCGAATTCCGATTTTAATTGTTCGCTCAATAATGAATTCACTACTCCGACGGCGCGGGAGGCGTCGAGCACGTGCACCGTACTGGCTCGATAATGCGGCGCGATTTTCACCGCGGTGTGCGCACGACTCGTCGTGGCGCCGCCGATTAACAAGGGCAGCTCGAAATTCTCGCGCTCCATTTCTTGGGCCACGTGCGCCATCTCATCAAGCGACGGCGTGATCAGTCCGCTCAGACCGATCGCATCTGCTTTCTTGGTGCGCGCCGTCTCCAAAATCTTCGCGGCCGGGACCATCACGCCAAGATCGACAACCTCGTAGTTATTACACTGCAGCACGACGCCCACGATGTTTTTGCCGATATCGTGTACGTCGCCTTTGACCGTCGCCATGACGATGCGGCCTTGCGGTTTTGCGCCCGCCGATTTCTCCGCTTCCATGAACGGCATCAAATACGCGACCGCTTTCTTCATCACGCGCGCGCTCTTTACCACTTGCGGCAAAAACATTTTTCCCGCGCCGAATAAATCGCCGACCACGCTCATCCCGGCCATGAGCGGGCCTTCGATCACGTCGAGCGGCCGTTTACACTTTTGCCGCGCTTCCTCAGTGTCGATGTCGATGTAATCGACGATGCCCTTGATGAGCGCGTGTTTCAGTCGTTCTTCGACAGACTCCGCGCGCCACGCTTCATCTTTCACCGGAGTTTTGTCCTTCGCCCTAACCTTCTCGGCGAAATCGACGAGCCGCTCGGTCGCGTCGGCCCGCCGATTTAACAGCACATCCTCGACCCGTTCGCGCAACTCCGGTGCGATCTCTTCGTAAACCGCGAGCTGGCCGGCATTGACAATTCCCATGTCGAGACCGGCGCCGATCGCATGAAAGAGAAACGCAGCGTGCATCGCTTCGCGCACGGCATTGTTGCCGCGGAACGAAAATGAAATGTTACTCACGCCGCCACTCACACGCGCGCCTGGAAGACTTCTTTTGATCCAGCGCGTCGCTTCAATGAAATCGACCGCGTAATTGCGATGTTCGTCCAAGCCAGTCGCGACCGTCAGGATGTTGGGATCGAAGATAATGTCGTTAGGCGGAAAGCCGGCTTTTTCGATTAGCAATTTGTACACGCGCGCGCAGATGTCGATCTTGCGCTCGAAAGTGTCGGCCTGGCCTTGCTCGTCGAATGCCATCACGATCACCGAGGCGCCAGAGCGCCTGACAAGTTGTGCTTGCCGAAGAAATTCTTCTTCGCCGTTCTTCAAGCTGATCGAATTCACGACCGCTTTGCCCTGCACGCACTTGAGACCCGCTTCGATCACGCTCCATTTCGAGCTGTCGATCATGATCGGCACCCGCGCGATGTCGGGCTCGCTGCCAATCAAATTCAAAAAGCGGGTCATGGCCGCCTCCGAATCGATCATCCCTTCGTCCATGTTGACGTCGATAATGTTCGCGCCGCCCTGGACTTGCTGGCGCGCCACGGTCAGTGCGCCCTCGAAATCTTCGTCAAGAATTAACTTCGAAAATTTTGGCGAACCCGTGATGTTCGTTCGCTCACCAATCACAGCAAAACCAAACTCCGATGTGATATTGAGCGGCTCAAGACCGGAAAGTTGTAACGCGTCGCTGTTTGTGCGGCCTGGGATTTCCCGCGGCGGGCAACCGCGCACCGCCTTTGCAATTTCACGAATGTGCTCCGGGGTTGTTCCGCAACACCCGCCCACCAGATTGAGCCAGCCGTTCTTCGCCCACTTCTGCAATTTTGGCGCGAGTGTTTCCGGCAGTTCGGGAAAGCCGGTTTCGGAAAGCGGGTCCGGCAAACCCGCATTCGGGTACGCACTCAGGTAGTAGGGCGAAATGCGGGCCAGCTCCTCAATGTAGGGTTCCATCTCGTCCGGCCCGAGCGAGCAATTCAATCCGACGACAAGCGGTCGCGCGTGTGCGATGGAAATTAAAAATGCTTCGACCGTCTGGCCGCTCAACGTGCGGCCCGAACGATCGGTGACCGTGCCCGAAATTATGAGTGGAAGTTGTTTTCCGTTTTTTTCGAAAACTTCGGCTATAGCAAAGAGCGCGGCTTTGGCATTCAGCGTATCGAAGATTGTCTCGACGAGTAGAAGATCGACATCTCCTTCAACGAGCGCGCTGACCTGATCGAAATAAGTCTGGCGCAGTTGATCGAACGTCACCGCGCGAAAGCTCGGATCATTTACGTCCGGGGAGAGAGAGGCGGTGACGGGAAGGGGACCGATCGATCCGGCGACAAATCGGCGAGTTTTGGTTTCTTCGCCAACGCGGTTCGCGGCGTGGCGCGCGATTTTCGCCGCGACAATGTTCATTTCGCGGACGAGCGCGCGAAGATCGACATCGTTCACCACACGTTGAAAAAATTGCCGATCTTTACGCCCGTTTGCCGATTCTCCTCGAAACAGAAAATCGTGTAAACCGATGGTAGTAGCGCTGAATGTATTTGTCTCGATGATGTCGGCGCCCGCTTCGAGATATTGCGAATGAATCTCGCCGATGATTTCGGGCTTGGTCAGAAGGAGCAGCTCCAGGCTGCCCTTGAGGTCCTTGCCTTTCCAATCGCGAAACCGTTTTCCACGGTAATCCGCCTCGGACAGCTTGTAGTGCTGGATCATTGTGCCCATGGCGCCGTCGAGCACGACGATGCGCTCGCGTAGCACTGTTTCCAGCGGATGGAGTTCCGATGCCATAATAAACTGAGAACTAAGCGGGGTTTGGGCCAGGGATCAAGGAACAAATCGACGCATCATGATACGTAGATGTGTTTCTTTCCGCTGGAGGGCGCGGCGACGACGGCGCGCCTAATATTTGGGACAGGACGGAGCGTGTCCCTCCATGTCATTGGTGGCGAGTCGCTCCAGAAACGCTTTGCCCGCACGGCGAAGTTTTTCTTCCAGCCGTAGCGTGCAATCACAATCGCAGCAGGCGCACGGTTCTATTCCATTTTCATGCCGGCAATTGCGTCGCGAGTGCAACGTCCTTTACCCTTAGCAAATCGAAGTATTCTTCCCAGTATGGGCGTTCTTCCGCCAGCGGCGGATCACAGAAACAAGTCTCAACCCAAGTCGCGGCACCCGCATCGTCCACGCGCGCTTGCTGCATGTTGTGCAGGTATTCATCGCCAGCGATTGAGCCGCGGCCGAGTGTTTGCTGGTCGATCGCATCGATGAGAGCGGGCTTTTTTCCTGGCTTGACGCGAGCTTTTAAAAGGTAGCGCATTGGCGAAAATATTAGCACGGCAGGTTTTCCGCCGCCAAAGACCCGTTCGGCTTCGCTCAGGGCAGGCTCCAGCAGCTGCAACGCGGGCTTTTCAATCACAAGATTGACAATTAAATCTGAAGCGTGGAAGCGATCCGATTATTCAAGTCGCTCAATTCCCAACAGCGGAACACGTTCGTTGCCTGTTTTCTCGGCTGGGCGCTCGACGCTCTCGATTTTTTCCTAGTCACATTCGTGCTGGTACCGATCTCGCACGATTTCGGTCACACCATTCCGCAAGTGGCCTTCGCCATCACGGTGACGCTCATGATGCGCCCGCTCGGCGCATTCATTTGCGTCGCTGGCGATGGAGTCGCTACCGACACAGGCGCGCGGACTGTTCTCCGGGATTTTGCAACAAGGTTACGCGTTCGGTTATCTGCTCGCGGCGCTGGTTTACTGGATTGTCTTTCCAATGTTCGGTTGGCGCGGTCTCTTCATCGCGGGCGCGTTGCCCGCGCTGCTCGTCATTTACATTCGCGCGCGCGTTCCGGAGTCGCCGGTTTGGCAACGCAATCGCGAAGAGAAACAAGTCGCACGAATAAACATCCGTGCCTTTATCAGGCAGCACGCCGGTTTGTTTATCTACGCCGCTCTGCTCATGACCGCTTTTAACTACATGTCGCACGGTACGCAGGATCTTTACGCAACGTTTCTCGAGAAACAGCGCGGTTTCGGCGTGAGCGCGAAATCGATGATCACGATCATTTACTCGTTAGGCGCGATTTGTGGCGGAACCGTGGTCGGTTTTCTGTCGCAACGATGGGGACGCCGGCGCTCCATTATTTTATCGGCGATATGCGGAATGCTTCTGATTCCGATCTGGATTTTTGCGCCGAGCACGGCTTTGCTGATCGTGGGCGGCTTTCTCATGCAATTCATGGTGCAGGGCGCGTGGGGCGTTGTGCCGGTGCATTTGAATGAATTATCGCCGCCGGATTTTCGCGGGACGTTCCCGGGTTTGGCTTATCAACTGGGAAATTTCGCCGCCGCTTATGCGGCACAACAGCAAGCCTGGCTAGCCGAACATTTTCGCAGCGCGAACGGCCAGCCGAACTACGCGCTGACGATGGCGCTCGTCGAAAGCGTGGTGTTTCTCGCCATCATTTTCCTCGCGGCTATCGGACGCGAAGAGCGCGGCAAAGAATTTTAATCGTGACGAAGAGCGGCCGGCGCCAAACTCGGCCCTTCGCTGGGCGGTTTTGGCGAGACGGCCGCCTCAGCCGGCGCGTGATAGACGCCCGGACCGTAGCGTTGTTCGATAATCGCCTCCGCAATTCTGTCCGCGAGTAA
>WNFY01003978.1_pt1 | contig 13743 bp, 10 predicted proteins | sample 5400091 | NCBI WGS metagenome assembly WNFY01 (sample SAMN13153364, study PRJNA577476) | soil metagenome | isolation source: 60 cm soil or saprolite under grassland replicate 1 | place: USA:California | collected 2016-06-15 | reverse complement strand
CCGCGCGGTGGGGCGACGATTTCGGCGGTTGTAATCTTTTCTACATTTGGCGCAGTCAGCGGCATCATCCTCGTTGGGCCTCGCGTGTATTTTGCAATGGCGCGCGACGGTTTGCTGTTTCGCTGGATTGCCGCCGTGCATCCGCGCTTCCAGACGCCGCACCGCGCCATTGTGTTGCAGGCTATCTGGGCGTCGGTACTGGTGGCGACTGGAACCTACCGGGCGCTGTTCACGAGAGTTATTTATACGGAATGGATTTTCTTCGGCTTGATGGTGTTCGGGCTTTTCAAACTCCGTGGTCGATCGGACTACACTCCGTCGTATCGAGTATGGGGATACCCGCTCCTTCCGGGTCTGTTCATCCTCGCTTCGCTCTTCATCGTGACAAGTCAGATCGTCTCCGAACCGCGCAACAGCATTATTGGGCTCGGGATAGTTGCGCTGGGATTGCCGGTGTATTATTTGTGGGCCAGAAGATCGTTGAGCCTTTAGTTGTTTTGTTTAGGAGTTTCGAACCGTGATCATCGACTTTCATAATCACTACTATCCGCCCGCTTATCTCGATGCGCTGCGACAGGGCCCGTCCAACGTCAAGGTCACCTTCGACGATGAGGGAAATCCATTGTTGCATTACCCCGGCGACTACAACATCGTAGTGCGCGGGCATCGCGACATCGATTACCGGCAACATGTGTTGAAAGAGACCAGCATCGACAAACAGATCCTGACGCTCACGACACCAGGCACGCACATGGAGGCTCCGCAGCGTGCGGTCGCTTTGGCGCAGATGGTCAACGATGCCTTCGCCGAGGTGGTAGCGACGCGTGGCGAGCGATTTAGCGCGCTCGGAACCTTGCCGCTCAGCGACCCGGCTGCTTCGGTTGGGGAACTCGAACGGGTGATCACTCAACTCGGATTTCGCGGCGTGATGTTGTTTAGCAACATCAATGGAGTCGGTCTCGACGACAAGCGGTTCTGGCCATTGTGGGAGAAGGCGAACGAACTTGGAGCTGTGCTATTCATCCATCCTACACATCCGGTCGGTGTCGAAGCGATGACTGAATATTGGCTGATGCCCCTCGTCGGTTTTTTGATGGATACTACGCTCGCGGCGGGCAAGCTTGTCTTTAGCGGAGTGGTCCATCGATTTCCGCGCATTACATGGGTGCTTGGACACCTGGGCGGCGCAGTGCCCTATATCGCGGAGCGTTGGGACCGCGGCTATCGTGCTTTCAAAGAATGTCGCGCCAACATCGATCGGCCGCCCAGCGAATACCTGAAGGATTTCTACTACGACTCGGTAAACTTCGACGTAAACGCGCTGACCATGGCGATCGCCTTTGCCGGAGTCGACCGTATTGTTGCGGGCAGCGACTATCCACACCAGATCGGCAGCCTTGAACTGATGAAGCAGAGCATTGCCTCTCTCGGAATTCCGGAAACAGACAAGGATAAAATCCGTGCGGGAAATGCCGCGAGAATTCTGAGACTCTAAGTTGAAGAGTTGAAAATCCAAAGCAGCCCGACCCGGCGCTGCTTTCGTGGAGGCCCGGCTATGGATTATCGCAAATGCGAACAGGATTGACGCTTTACTTTCAAAGGCTACGGCACATCTCTGATGCCCAGGGTGTTGCTACAGCACGTGCGTAAGTTAGTCTTATCTCGGAAAAATTCCAGTCCTTGCGCTGCCAGATCGAGCCGTCGGCATATTCGACGCGATTGATCACGGCCTTCTCCTGGAAAAGCGACTTCTTTGCTAGGCTTCCAACGCTGACAACGTCGCTGGGACCGGAAATGCTGAAGGCCTGCAATTCCTTCTCTTTGTCAGGTTTCATGTTGACGCCGCAAAGAAACTGCCTGCGGGCCATGTTCGCTGGAGTCGACGGATCAATGAATTGGTACTCAAAGAACACTATTTCAATGGCCTTGGAACTCCTGTTTTGGACCTTGACCCGGTAAGCATAGCCGTCCACCGGTTTTGTTTGGGCCGCGCGCGAATCTTGCACGCTCTTTTCAAGAGCTGCGCTGCGTCCATCGATTGTATCGTCGTTTGGATCCCTTGCCCCTGCCGGCGCATTGGCCCTAACGTTTCGCTCAAAATTCTTATTGGCCGGGATCACAGCCCGTACCGGAGGAACAGTTGTAGTCTCGTCTAGTGGCTCAACTGTTTGATGACTCCGGTACCACTTGAAAGAGAGCACCGTCAGTGAAGAGCCTTCCGGCGAGGTTGTGGAGTTCTGACCGGGGAAAACAAACATCAGGAGAAGCGACAAAAGCAATACTTGTCTCATGAGATCTCTCCTTCGAGCGCGGGTATAGTCTTCACTCAAGTCCGCAGGCGCTGTGTTCTGTAGTGAGCACAATGGACGGCAAAGTGCTGAGTCTGCGACTTCCAGCCTGGAAGCTGATGCATGACTTTTCCATTGAGTTCGTTCCGGTTAAGTCAAGGAATGATGGCGGAGCCTGGGGACGACCTCGCTTCAGCCTGTATGAATTGAAAAGATAGTTAACGCGAGTGCGTCTGTCAATAAAAGTGTAGGTCTGAATACCGAAAACGAACCAAGTCGTATAGAATCCCCCGACGAATTACGGATCTCAGAAACCGTCCCGCCCCGCTTTCGGACGTCGTGCTCAACTGGACCGTCGCCTTGCACCGATGATGCTCGCCACCGGTACCAGGATCGGACGTTACGAAATCCGTTCACTACTCGGCGGAGGCGGGATAGGTGGCTAAAAGGAGTCCCATGCATTTCGCAGAAAAGAAGAGACGTTTTGACGTCGTCACGTCGACGATCGCCTTACTCGCCTTTGTAGTTCCAACTCTCATTATCTCTCTTGCGTCAGCAAAGCAAACAGGTGCACCGGGAAAGGATCAGTCGTCAACTGCAGATCTCACGGGCAATTGGCGCGTACAAACAGATAACTCAGATGGCACCTTCCGACGGGCTTACTTCAACTTGAAGCAAGAAGGTGCGCGAATCACGGGTTCGATCCGACTCACGCAGTTTTACTACTTGATTACCGAGAGCACCGGCGGACCTGAAAGCTTTACGATCGTGGGAACTATGAAGGATGGCAAGACGGACCGGCGCGTTCAATACGAAGGTCGACTGATCGGAGACGAACTGCATTTATCCACGCGGCGTCGCCCTGAAGATAAACCGACGGAGTCAGTGGCCCATCGGGCTCCGGCCGGAGAGGGCGCACTTCCTGCGCGAGTTGCACCTCCCGCGCTACATAAAGTGAAAGATAATGGCCTGGCTCGGACGCCGCCAATGGGGTGGAACAGTTGGAACAAATTCGCCAGCAGAGTTGATGATGCCACCGTTCGTAGAATTGCAGACGCGATGGCCAGCAATGGCATGAAAGAGGCCGGATACCTCTACGTCAACATTGACGATACCTGGGAAGCCGGTCGCGATGCGCAGGGGAATATTCAGACAAACAAGAAGTTTCCCGACATGAAAGCCCTCGCAGATTACGTGCATAGCAAGGGTCTGAAACTGGGTATTTACTCATCACCAGGACCGAATACCTGTGCCGGTTACGAAGGCAGCTACGGTCATGAAGAACAGGACGCCAGGACCTATGCCGCATGGGGCATTGATTATCTTAAGTACGACTGGTGTGGGGCGCGCACGCTCTACACTGATGAAGAGATGCCGGCTATTTACCAGAAGATGGGCGACGCATTACTCGCGGCTCGTCGACCGATCGTCTATAGCCTCTGCCAGTACGGCCGTCTCGATGTTTGGAAGTGGGGTGCCGACGTAGGCGGAAACCTCTGGCGCACAACCGGCGACATTCGTGATAGTTGGGACTCAATGTCAAGAATCGGGTTCGGACAGAGTGACCTCGCGCAGTGGGCCCAGTCCGGTCATTGGAATGATCCTGACATGCTGGAGATTGGCAACGGGGGTATGAGCGAAGTTGAATACAAGACACACATGAGTCTGTGGGCGATCCTGGCCGCGCCCTTATTGGCCGGAAATGATCTTCGGAGTGTGAGTCCGGCAATACTGGAGATTCTCACGAACCGCGACGTGATCGCCGTCGATCAGGATAAACTGGGAAAGCAGGGCACAAGAATCTCGAGGTCTGGTGACCAGGAGGTCTGGAGCAGGCCGCTTGCTGGTAGTGCGCAGGCGGTGGCGTTCTTCAATCGCGCCGCGGAACCAGCGAAAGTGACCGTTCGTTGGGCAGACTTAGGCGTAACTGATAAGCCACGACTGCGCGATCTTTGGGAGCACAAGGATATAGACGCGACATGGCCGGAATACTCGGTAATGGTTCCGGGCCATGGTGTGACTATGCTTCGAGTGAGTCGTTAGCTGAAATCGCTCAGGTGCTTCTGGTTCAATGAAGCTGGAGGATAATCACGTGGTGCGTGTGATTTGCAATGTTCTCGGGCTCGTTCTGGTTCTCAGTAGCCTGACTATGGCCCACGCCCGGGCGGAAACGCAGGATCGCGCAACCTTCACCGTCGGCACGGCAACCGCAGCGCGCGGCCAAAAAGCTATCGGCGCGATAGAAGTTCCGGCCGGGAGCGACCCAGGTTTGAGCATCCCAGTCGCAGTGTTTCACGGTGCGAAGCCGGGGCCTGTGCTCGCGCTCGTCTCCGGTGCGCACGGCACTGAATACGCATCCATCATCGCGCTGGAGAAAATGATCGGTCTGCTAAATCCGGCAGAGATTTCCGGCACAGTAATCGTCGTCCCGCTAATTAACATCCCTTCCTTCGAACAGAAAGTCCCACACGTCAACCCGGTAGATCATAAGAGCATGAATCGCTTCTACCCGGGGAAGATAGATGGCACGCAGACCGAACGCGCTTCATTCCTGTTAACAAAACAGGTCGTGGAGCAATGCGACCATCTGATCGACCTGCATGGCGGCGACCTTGATGAGAGTTTGCGCCCTTACAGCTACTGGACGAAGACCGGCAACGAAAAGCAGGATCAAATCTCGCGCGAGATGCTTCTCGCGTTTGGTCTGGATCACATCATCATCTCCACCGACCGGCCAAAAGACCCGCAGGCTTCGCGCTATCTGGAAAACACTGCGACCACGCGCGGCAAGCCTTCGATCACCGCAGAGGCAGGACACGCGGGAACAGTTGAACCCGAGGATGTCGCTGCTCTAGTTAATGGCTGCTTGAACGTGATGCGTTATCTGAAGATGCTGCCGGGCACGACCGCGATGATCGAACATCCTGTTTGGATTGAGAAGGTCGTTACTCTGGCCAGCGAGCAGACCGGGATGTTCTATCCATTGGTCCGGCGCGGCACCTATGTCGAGCGGGGAATGAAAGTCGGCTACGTCACTGACTACCTTGGAAAAGTTATCTTTGAGGCACGCGCTCCGGTGGCGGGAGTGGTTCTTTACATCTGCGCGGTGCCCTCGATGACGAAAGACGCAACCATCGCGAACATAGGTGTAGTTGCGCGATGATGGAGATTTCGAATAGAGATGTTTTAGGAGTCTTTCATGGCGCCCAGGATGTCCATTGATACCTCTTCTAAATGGCGATACTGCTGTTACGCGCTGGTTTGTGCAATTGGGATGTGTGGCGCAGTCACCGGACAATATATCTCCCCAGATACCTACACGCGGTACGAGTTGCTCACGCCGGAGAGTCATCAGTTCAAGATCTACTACGAAGTGACTGAGACACGAGTTGGCGCGCATTTTCATTTCAACGCCATCCGCGAAGGTAGCGAGGCTTCGGATGAATCTGTCGTCGACGTGGCCACGGGCAAGCCATTGAAGTTTGAGGTTGTTACTGGAGCACAGGCCAAAACTGATTCGCCAACTGAAAACTTTAGCCCTATGGTACACTACATCAAAGTCTATTTGGCCCATCCTATTGCCGAACAGGGCGAGTATCGCCTGGCGATCACTAAGACCTACAAAGACGACAAGAGCTATTACGCCGAGGGCGACCACCTCGTGTTCAAACGTCCGTTGTCAATCCCGCGTGACAGTGTTGTATTGCCGGAGGGCTATGAAATTACGTCGTGTTCAGTAGCTACGCAGGTTTTGCCTGAGGCGGATGGTCGCTTAAAGCTCGCGTTTGTGAATGAAGGCAACGGCGGATCGCTCGAAGTTATGATTACAGCCCGCAAACTGCCGGCTAAAGGGCCTTGATTATTGCATCTGCCGACACCACTTCACTGCAGAACCGTGAGCGTAAAGCCAGGTGTGAATGAGGATTTCTTAAGACGCGTGTGAATGGGAGTTTCTGGAAAGGAGGGCTTGTGATGAGAGTACTAACTACCTCGCTGCTTTTCGTCGGCATATCCTGCTTCATCACGCTCAGCGGTGGCAGCCAGACTCTAACTCAAAGGCCAACTCTCTCCGAACGCGCCTATCAGGACCGCGAAATTCTCTATGAGCTGCAGGCGCCTGAATCGCACGCTTTTCGCATCACTCACGACTACACCGTACGCAAGGCTGGCGAAAAATATTACTTTAATGTCGTGCGCGCAGGCAGCCATGTGTCAGACCCGGCCAGCATCGATCTCGACACCGGCGAGAAGCTGAAGTGGGAGATTATCAGCGGCAAGCAGGCCGTAGATCGCAAACTACCGATCGTTGACGAGGTTAAACCAGATTCCGAGGTCGTGGTGACTCATTTGGCCCACGTACTTGCTGCCGGTACGACCAATAGAATTCGCTTGATGGAAACTTACGCCGATTCGAAGAGCTACTACCTCGAAGGCGACGAGTTGATTTGGGATCGCAGCTTTGGGCGGTTGCGCAACACGGTCGTGCTGCCCGCGGGTTGGTACCTCACAGCCCTTGCGTCGCCTGCAACGATTAAAACACTGCCCGATGGACGGGTGTCAGTCTATATTGTTAATCCACGAAACGATGACATTCGAGTATATTTGCGGGCGCGAAAGCGTCCAGCATAGCCCGCGCGAAAGTCCAGAGCTTTCTCGACATGAATCCGGAACTTGTTAGTGCAAGATTTAACCTCTTTTAGTGGACTGCTTGCTGGGTTGGGTTTCCCTGTGACAGGTTGCCAGAACGGAGAGTTCATCACCAGTTAGTCGGCTCATTTCTTACCGCGAATGCTGTCATTACTTAACATCTCCAACATTACTCTGATTGATGACCTGCGCGTTGAGTTTGACAGTGGCCTGAATCTGCTCACCGGCGAAACGGGCTCGGGAAAATCAATCATCGTGGACGCGCTTGGTGTTTTGATCGGCGGACGGTTCACTTCCGATCTGATCAAGACAGGCGCGGACCGAGGCTTCATCGAAGGACTCTTCTCCGTCGCGCCTAGTCGTGAGTTGGAAACTACTCTCAGTGCCGCCGGTATTGAAGTTGAAGCTCCGCAACCGGCAGAGGAAACGACCGCCATGGAGATCATCATCCGGCGGGAACTAGCTCCAGCGGGGCGTAACAAGATCTTTATTAACAATCAACTCGCCACGCAATCGCTTTTGCGAGACTTGCGCCCGTTTCTTGTAGACATACATGGTCAGGGTGAGCAGCAGACACTTTTCAATCCAGAGACTCACCTCGAGTTGCTTGATGCCTACTCGGGCAATGGCACGTTACGTCAGGAGGTAGCTGAGGCCTTTCACCGCTGGTATGGTCGCAAACGCGAGCTTGACGAATTGCGGCGAGACGAAGCGGAAAAGTTTCAACTGTTAGATATTCTGAAATTCCAGATTGGCGAACTCGAGCACGGGCAATTGGCCATCGGGGAGGACGCCACTCTGGAGGAAGAGCGACGACGTTTGCTCAACTTCGAGAAACTAAACACGCTTTCTGACGAAAGCTACGCGTTGATTTATGAAGACGACGACGCTGCGCTCACTCGTGTGCGACAGGCAATGAAGCGAATGGAAGAGTTGGCGCAGTATGAATCGACGTTTTCCGAGTATCGCGAGGGCCTCGAATCCGCGCGAGCCGTGCTGGAAGACCTTGCGTTTTCATTGCGCGATTTCTCAGACAAGCTGGAATTTTCGCCGGCGCGGCTCGCGGAAATAGAAAACCGTTTGGCTGAAATCTCCAACCTCAAGCGCAAGTATGGAGGCTCGATCGAAGCCGCGCTGGAACACCTGGCGCGGTCGGAAGATCGGCTGCGGCAAATTGAGCACTCTGCCGAACGGGAAATAGAGTTGCAGACCGAGTTGGCGGCCGCACGCGCAAACTATCAGGAAGGGGCGGTCAGGCTGCACGCCGAGCGGGTGCGCGCGGCAAAGAAGTTTGAAAAGGCGGTCGAGCGTGGTCTGTCTGAAGTCGCGATGGAGAGCGCGAAGTTTCAGGTACAAATAACCGCGCCGGAAGGCTCAGAGTTAGCAGACGAAGCCGGGTCGTCGGGCTTCACAGCTCGCGGTATTGATCGCGTTGAGTTTTATTTTTCTGCCAACATCGGTGAAGACGTCAAACCACTTGCCAAGGTCGCCTCGGGCGGCGAAGCATCGCGATTGATGCTGGTGTTAAAGACGGTAGCCAATGCGTCGGAGTTTCCGCGCACGATCGTGTTTGACGAAGTAGACACTGGTATTGGCGGCCGCGTAAGTGAGACAGTTGGCGTGAAGCTCAAGAGACTGGCGCAAACGAATCAGGTGTTGTGCGTAACCCACCAGCCGCAAATAGCTCGCTTCGCCGACTGCCATTTGCTCGTGCACAAGGATGTCATCAAAGGTCGCACCACGGTTGGTGTTGAAAGACTAGACCGTCAAGCGCGTGTGGAAGAACTGGCGCGCATGCTCACCGGGACCGAAATTACCGCCAGCGCGCGTCGCCATGCGCGAGAGTTGCTGAAATGAGGGAGGGAGGCGTTCTTTTCGCAAGTCTCATTCGCACCGTGGTTCTAAAAGAGTCTGGAGCAGACACAAAGATTGGACCGATGATTGGACGAATGACCTCGTTTGCACACAAACTCATGACCGGTGTACAAGGCTTACTCATGCTTAAGCGCGCGACGGCTTCGTTGGCTCTGATTATTTGCGGCAGTGTGTCAGCCAGAACTCCTTCAGTCCCTGTCGAGAAATCCTGTCGTGAGCATCCCCAGATAATCGGCAAGTGCTTCACTGTGCATGGCAGGTTGTCAGTCTATAACGGGAACCCGGCTGTTCGGCTGCGCCGGTCAGGCACAAAGAGGATACTGGGTGTGTCAGACCAAAGATTCAGCCTGCCCGAATATCGAAATATTCCCGAGAGTCTTATGAAAGAACTTGGCGGTGAGAATGAAATTGTCGCAGACTTTCTTGTTTGTCCTTTCACGCGGCAGAAGCCCGGTGAGATGCAGTTGATATGTATTGAGTCGGCGAAGAATGTGGCAGTCAGGTCCCGGCACTGACGAAGCTATGAAGAAACTCAACTTTGGCCGCAGGTTAACATGGATGACCAAGATCAAGACAAGCGAGAGTCTCAGGCATGGGCTTCTTAACTGTTTATCTGACCAGCGTTATCGGCGTTAATCTTTGGCAAGTTCTCTCAAGGTGGCCACGGTTGTGTCACCCGTCAGCGAGCAACGCGCGGCTTGAAAAGCGCGTCTTGCAAAGTGGTTGTTAAGGACTCGTTAGCCGTTCTCAAATGAAGTTCACAAAACTACTTGCACTGGCCTTCGGCCTCTGCGCCTCCTTTGGCGTTGTGGGCCAAATTCCCGTCGATCAGGACGATGTTATTCGCGTTGAATCGGACGTTACCAACCTCCTCTTCTCAGTTACCGACAAACAACATCGCTTTGTTACTAGCCTACGGGCGCAAGACATTCGCGTATTGGAGAACGGTGTGCCGCAGGAGTTGTTTACTTTCCAGCGTGAGACGGAGCGTCCTTTGGACCTGGCACTCCTGATTGACGTTAGCGCGTCAGAACAACGCACCCTGCCCGAAGAAAAAGGGGCGGCGCGGTCGTTTGTCGAAAGCGTAATCAAATCGAATAAGGACCAAGTCGCGATCATTCCTTTCACCGGTTCGGCGTTTCTTGAGCAACCGTTGACGCATGATGTGTTGTCCGTCTATCGCGTTCTCGATCGCGTTGAGGTGGCTTTGCCTACGTATCTTGGCTCAGGTCGTGCTATCAGTGGCATACCTGTTGGGCCAGGAATGAAGGCCCCGCCGCAAGATGGGACTACGGCCATCTGGGATGCGGTAGCGCTAGCCTCCAGCGAAGTGTTGGCGCAGAGTCAGGGGCAAAGGCGGCGGGCGATCATCCTGCTGACCGACGGGTGGGACTCGACCAGCCGCTTGTTAAGCAGCGACGCAATAAATCAAGCACTCGAGGCTGAAACGGTGATTTACGCGATCGGCATAGGCGACAGCAAGGAGGATGGAGTGGATCGTGGCACGCTGCGCTCTTTGGCGGAACATACCGGCGGCCGCGCATTCTTTCCAAAGAAGGAAGGCGATCTGAAATCAGCATTCGCGGAGATCGAACAGGAGCTCCGGACGCAATATCTGATTGCCTATTCATCCACTGATAAGAATCGTAACGGTGCCTATCGCAAGATGCGCATTGAAATCACGAATCCGGAGTTGCTGAAAGAGCGACTTAGTCTGCGTTATCGTCCGGGTTATTTTGCAAAGCCTCTACGCAAACAAAACGGCAATTAGAGTCCATTGTCAGTCGTTCGTTGTCCGTGGTCCGTTGTTCCTGTTTTGGTACTTTGAGCTTTGTACTTAGTGCTTTGTTCCTCGTCGTCCATAATCCTTTTCAATAAAACTCGAAACCGATGCGACAGGTACAAAGTTCTAAGGTCAAAGCACAAAGTACCAAACAGGAACAACGGACTACAAAATGAGAGCTTCTTAACTACCTATCCATTCTGATCCGCTGTCACGCATTAATCTGTGGCGAAATTCCTGTTACTGTTAATCCCGCTCATCAACTCTCTAAATCGTGGATCATCCCGCAGCGATTCCCAATCGGGGTCCTTCTCAAACCAGGTCCGGTCTTCCCTGCCTAAATTGATGGCCCGCTCCAACCACTTAAAGGCCTCGTCGCGTTTGTCTTCGAGCGCAAAAGCCGAAGCCAGCCAGTAAGCTATGTCAGGATCGGCCGCGGCACTCGCCTTGACACGGGCGGTAAGATTGGTGCGAGCCGCCTCATGCTTGCCCTGGCGGCTCAAGCACATCGCCAGCAGTGGGCGGAGACTATCCATCTCCGGATGACTGACGAGCACTTCGCGCACCAGCGCTGCAGCTGCCACCGTCTCGCCGCGATAATAGAGCATGAACGCACGGATAGCTTTGATTAACGGGTGATCCGGTTCGATGGCGCTAGCCTTGTCCAACTCTCGCAGCGCCTCCTCCTTCTGGCCAAGACTGTTGAAGACGCGAGCGCGGTTGTAGTAAGCATTGACGCGTTCTTCAGGGTTCAGACTCGCAGCGAGAGCGAAACTGTTGAGTGCCTTCTGATGTTGGCCGTCGAGCCGGTATAGAGTGGCGGCCACTCGATGGACTGCTGCTTCGTTTGGCGCTTCAGTGAGCAGACCGTGGATCTCAGTACGCGCTTTCTGCTTCTCGCCGCGTGCGAGGTAGATCAACACCATGTGCAGGCGGGCCTCGATCAGTTGCGAATCGAGCCCCAGTGCTTTATCAAAAGCGTTTGCCGCGCGTTCATAATCCTCCGGTTCACCGAACTTGTCGAAGACGCGCGTGCTGTAGCAAACACCGAGGCCGGAATAAGCTAGGGCGAAGACCGGATCAAGTTCGATTGCCCGCTCGAAATGCTCGACAGCAGCCTCGAAATCTTCCTGCCGCGGAGTGTGATAGGCATAGCTGGCGAGCCGGTCGCGGCCACGCAAATACTCTTCATAAGCGGCGGCATTACGGGTCGCATGTTGTTCGAGTGCAATCCGTTCATCTGAGCTCAGTTCCAGTCGCAAGCCCGCAACGATGTGTTTCGCGATGATGTCCTGGACGGCAATGATGTCGGCGGCTGCCGCATCGATGCTATCGCTCCAGAGGATCGATCCGGACTCGACATCGAGCAATTGGGCGGTCACGCGCAGACGTTGACTTGCGCCGAGATAACTGGCGGCGAGTATGGTTTTGACGCCTAATTCCTGGCCGATCTCGCAAGGGTCCTTTTGCTGGTCCTGATACTTGGCGATGGATGATGACGGGCGTACAACTAGCGAGCGCAGCCGGGCGAGTTCAGTGATCACTGCATCGGCAAGCGAGAATTCATAAAAGCTTGCTGCCGGGTCGTTGCTCAAGTTTCGGAACGGCAGAATCGCAAGGGACCTCTGCGGCGGTTCACTCTGAAAAGAGATCGACTGCTCCTTTATGCGGCGCGGTGACGTGTTCACGCCAGTTGGAGAGCCTGGATCAACCCTCGACAGGTTGCGCAGCCAGCGCCGGACTGCGCTCGCAACGCCGCCTGAACCCGACTGCTGACGCGGCATCACGAGCGCGATGCGTTCACTTGCTTGACTCAAGTCGCGGGATTCGAGCTCACTCGTCGTAGACTTTAATTCGTCGCGCATATCCGCAATCTTCTGATAACGATCGCGGGGATCTTTGGCGAGTGCACGATCCAGAACCTGTTGCAGGCGAGGCGGCGTATCGGAGCGCACTTCTGAGAACGGCCGAGGCGTGTCGTGCAGCACTGCATAACGGACCTCCACACCGGTTTGACCACGAAAGGGCCACGTCCCGGTGACCAACTCGTAAAGCAGAACACCAGTAGAGAAAATATCCGCCCGATGATCCACCTGCTCCCCGGCAGCCTGCTCAGGCGCGGCATAGGTGGCCGTTCCATAGGGCACGCCAACCTCGGTCAACTCCGTGTAATGAATCCCTGAATTGAGTGCCGTTTCCGAATCAAGAAGTTTGGCCAACCCAAAATCCAATACCTTCACCAGCCCGTCGTCCGTAACCATTACGTTGCTGGCCTTGATGTCTCGATGGATGATGCCGCGTGCATGAGCAGCGGCGAGCGCGTCGGTCACCTGTGTGGCAATTGAGAGAGCGCTCCGCAGTTCCAACGGACGACCCCCAACCAACTGTCGTACAGTACGACCCGCGATGTATTGCATGACGATGAAGTGCACGCCCTCCGCCTCGTTCAGGTCCAGGATAGTGCAGATGTTGGGGTGGTCCAATGCAGATGCAAGGCGAGCCTCACGCTCAAAGCGTTTCAGACTGGCCTCGCGGAGGGTCAACTCCTGAGGCAGGACTTTGATCACCACGGTGCGACCGAGCCTGGTATCAAGGGCTTTGTATACCGCCCCCTGTCCACCTTCCCCTATCTTCTCGAGGATGCGGTAATGGAGCAGTGTCCGTCCGATCATTACCTGTTACGTAACTCCTCCGTCGGCGCAGATCGGTTGCATCGCTACCTGATTGCCACTGACCCATACGCCGTTTGGTTATTCGGGATCTTCGCACGCCTTGCGCCGTTCCTACAAATGACAAACTAGTAGACGATTCCCGCGGGCACACCTATTCTTGGTACGGGTTCAGTTTTGCCATAAGTGAGGATTTAAGAAATGAAAACTGTTCAGACGACCCCGTACACCGATCAGCGCCCCGGCACGTCTGGATTGCGCAAGAAAACCCGTGTCTTCATGCAGCCGAACTATGTGGAGAACTTCGTACAGGCCGTCTTCGACTCGGTGCGTGAAGATACACCGGCGGGCCTTGCTGCGGAGACACTGGTCGTTGGCGGTGATGGTCGCTACTACAACCGCGAGGCCATTCAAATTATTCTGCGCATGACCGCGGCCAATGGTTTCGGGCGCGTGTTGGTGGGGCGCGGGGGCCTGTTTT
>WNFY01020251.1_pt1 | contig 13750 bp, 15 predicted proteins | sample 5400091 | NCBI WGS metagenome assembly WNFY01 (sample SAMN13153364, study PRJNA577476) | soil metagenome | isolation source: 60 cm soil or saprolite under grassland replicate 1 | place: USA:California | collected 2016-06-15 | reverse complement strand
GTTCCGCGCCGCCCTGACCCAGGTCCGGCCGGCGTCGGGGTCAGTGTCTACTGTGCCGCCGCCGGAGCCGGTGCCGACAACGGCCTGGCCGACGTCCTCAACAGCGCCGACCCGGCCACGTTCAGCGATGTCGGGCTGAAGCAGAACCGCTATCTGGGGAGCGCGATCGAGCTGCCGACCAACGGCGGGACGAAGCTGGTGAACGTCAACCTAATGAATGTGAGGGGTTAGAGGCATGGTCGACAGATTCCGCCTCTGCTTGGCGGCGCTGATTGGTGCCGTCCTCGTCACGCTCGGGGGTCTCGTCCCCGTCGCGCTCCACCGGGAAGTCGATGCGCGCCCGATCGCGTTGTCCCTGCCGTCGCCCTTCGCCAGGTTGTTGGCCCAGAGCTACAGCAACACCAACCCCGGCGCTTACTGGGTCCCACCCGGTGCCTGCAACGCGACCGTCAGCGCGGACGCGACCGGCACCAACGGCCTGACCACGACCGGCGCCTCCTTCACCCCGGTCATCCAGGCCCAGACCGACAACACGGCCGCGATCCACACGCACACCTACGTCTGCACCATCAGCCCGCCGGCCTTCATCATCACCACCGGCACGGGTCTGCAGATCATCGACGCGACCTTCTTCTACGGCGTCGTCACGAGCAACCTTGGCACCCAGGTCGTCGTGCTTGCCTCCGGCACCCTGAACGGGCTCCCGGTCTTCTCGTCGATCACCTACCCGGCCGCCGGCACGAGCGAAACTCCGTCGAGTGTGACCCCGGTCCGCGCGGATTCAGGGACGTTGACCCTGCTCCCCTCCGTCGCCAACTTCAATGCCACGGCCACCACCGCCGGGGCGTTCTACTCCGAGACTTTCACGCCCGCCGCTGGGACGCTGCCGTGGAAGACGACCTTCAAGCAGCTGCTGCTGACGGTCAAACTGGTCAATACCACCACGAGCGCGACGGTCACCAACTCACCCGGCGTCCTTGTCAGGATGAGGAGTTCATAACATGCGACCCCTCGACGGCTTCCCGGATTCCTGGGGCGCGCAACGGGCCTCGGTCTTCCCGCACGCCGGCCCCGTGTCCTATACCCAGGTGACGATCACGGCCGCAACGGCCATCTCCGGGGGCGACACGGTCAGGGCCAGTGAAGCCGGAGCCAAGTTCTTTGACTTCCTCGCCGGTGCCGCCACCGACGACGGCGCCTTCTCGGTCCGCGCCATCCCCAACGCGCCCTCGACCTCGATCAACGGCGCCAGCACCGCCACCTACACGCTGATGTGGATCGCCAACAAAACGGCCACGCTTGGCGGGCAGGCGCAGACGGCTGGCAGTGAGGCCGCCGCGACGACGGACCTGTCGACCTTCATCGTGCGGTTGCTCGGGATTTTCTCGAAGTGACGGAGTAACCTGGGTGCATGACCTCGTTCCTCGACCTCGCCGCCGAGCTCGCGGGTACGCTCCCGGGCCTCTCGCCGATCCTCTGTGAGTCGTACATCGCCAGAGCCTGGGAGGAGATCTGTGCCGCTCGGCTCTGGTCGTTCCTCAGCCGCGAGACCGCGATCCCGCTCCCCGTTCAGGTAATTGCCGGCACTGTCACCGCGACCCAGTTCACGACGGCGATCACCTGCAACGCCGCCGCGACCGCCGCGCTGACCCCACTCCTCACGGCCACGCCCCCACTCGTCGGACGCCAGATCCGGCTCCAGGGCCAGAGCCTCTACACGATCACCCTGGCCGCCGGCAACCCCCTGGTCCTGACCCTCGATCGCGTCTACCAGGAAGCAAGCGGGGCGGGCCAGGCGTACCAGGTCTACCAGGCCTGCATCGGCACCCCGGCGTCGGACTTCCTGCGCTGGACCTCGCTCGACGACTACCAGAACGGCTACGCCATCTGGGGCGACCGCCTGACCAGGTCGAGAATCGAGTTCGATCGCCGCGATCCTCAACGCCAATCGCAAGGCCTGACGTACCTCTTGGGCCAGTTCAAGAGCACCGCCGGGCTGGTCCCGAAGTGGGAGTTCTGGCCCCACCCCACCTCGGGCCAGACCTTCATTGCTCAGTATCAATCCAAGGGCACGGCCCCCGACTACACCGACGAAGCCTCAGCCCTTCCCGACACCCTCCCCTCTGGCTTGGTCATGATCCGGGCCTTGGGGTGGCACGCCTACCCGTGGATCCAGGCCAACCGCGGTGGGTTTCCTCGCTACGCCAAAGTCGACTTCCTGAGTTTGATCACCGACGCCAAGAACCAGTACCACCGGCTCCTCATCGACGCCAAGCGCGTGGACGACGAACAGGCGTTACAGACGGTCTATAATCGCGGGGTCCAAGGGCGAGGACGGCGGGGGTTTCCCAGTGATGTCGGCGGGCCAGCCGACGCCGCGTTCTGGCAACGGCACGGAGTGTTCTGGTCGCCCGTTCTGTGAGAGCGAAGGTTAAGGTGAACCCTGTATGACTGCACGAAATGAGGGTCCAACGACACGAAAACCCGGGTAAATTGAGCTGGTCGACACGAATTCCGTGAAAACGAAGGTATGGTGAACCACTACCGCTCCCCGTTGACCCCGGTCCACTGGCAATGGCTCCTGGACCTCGACCACCTGGTCCGCTACTGTCTGGGCCAGATCTCCCACCCCCCGCGCCGCATCCCGGATCTCGAAGAAAGGCTCCGTCATGGCTAACAAGCAGTGGAAGAATCCCGTACAGTCCCAGATGGGTGGCAAGGCTCCCTCGATGTCCAACCCCAACGGGGTGATGGACCATAACCCGGCGCCTCCGTTCACCCGGAAACACGACACCGGATCGGGAGGCATTCCCTTGAAGTTCATGGAAAACGTCAACGGTCACGGCTACGGCTCCGCTGGCGGTGGCACGAAGATTGACCCATCGAACACAGCCGGGCTCTCGGCCCCGTCGGCCCAAGGCCCAACCCGGCCCATCACGAAGGTGACCCCACCCTCGAACCGGAAGTAATCTGGGTGGGTGAAGACGGTCGTCGACCAGATCGCGAAGGCCGCGAAATCCCTCTCGGACGCGACCGAGCGCGCCCTTGATCGCGCCGAACAGGAAGCTCACGTCCACAAGGGCAAGGAGCGGCGCCGGACCGAAGCCCAGGGACCGGACCGTCGGCGTGGGCATCTTCAGGAGTTGTTCAACCTCCGGGAGGAACTGGAGGACGTGAAACTCCGCGTCTCGCACAGCGCCCGGCAGCTCGAAATCCAGTTCACCCGGCTCGCGGAGATGCAGATGGAGCTGAACCAGATCACCGGGAAGCAGCCGATGAAGTTCCGGGGCTAGCATGAAGCTGGGGAGTGTTGCCGCCAACGCTGCCGCCGACGCCGTCTGCGCGCGCCTCGACGGCGGTCTGCTCCGGATCTACGCCGGCACCATCCCGGCCACCGCCGACACGCCCCTCACCACCCAGACCGTCCTCGCCACGATCGCCTTCGCCTCGCCCGCGTTCACTGCCGCCATCGACGGAGTCGCCACCGCCACGCTCCCGCTCCAGGACAGCGACGCCTTCGCCTCCGGCCTGGCAACCTTCTGCCTCGCGCTGACCGACGAGGCCGTCCCGGTCTTCCTCGGCACCGTCGGCCTCACCGGATCCGGCGCCGACTGCGAGCTCCGGGGCACGACCCGGGTCGTCGAGCACGGGATCGTCGTGATCAGCGCCTGCACGTACCGTCAACCGCTGGCCTGATGCGATGCCCGGCGGCGCGAACGCGGCGGCGGCGACCCTGATCACCTCGCTGCCCTATGCCGACGCGGACACCGTCCCGACGACTGCCGGGCTCTGGTACACATACATCACCCCCGCGTCCGGCGTCCCCAACGAGATTGGCATCTTCGCCTACTCGGCCACCGCCGCGACGCAACGGATCCGGATCTACTCGCCCGACGCCGTCACCCCTTTTCCGCCGCGCGATCCTCTCTCCGGTCCCGCCGCCCCGACCCCCGTCAGCAACCGGCCGATTCAGATCCCGGTCGCCGCCGGGGTGGCGTACTACATCAACATCTACAACCAGGTCGGGGCCTACACGCTCTCGGTCCTCGCCGGGCCAGACGAACCCGTTCCGGCCGGGTCGATCGTCGTCAACGACTCCGACGGGGACTGGCCGCTGGCGCTCTTGTCCGCCACGGATGGACACGTCCTTCGGTTCGTCCACCCGTTTCCCTGTGGTGAGACCGCCGACGTCATCGCCTCCGGCCCCGGCACCGGCCGCATGCTCGTCCACAACCGGGGCACGCAGAGCGGCGATCCGACACACATTCGCGGCGACGGCCACCTCCACCTCTACTCGCCGCAGTTCGAGTTGCTGGCGGATCTCCCCTACACCCCCACCGGCGACAGCTACGTCTGCCCGATCCGCTGGGGGCGCACCAGCGGATCGTTCTACGTCGGACAACAAACGGATCCGCTGAACGGGAATCAGAGTTCTGTCACGACCGTCACCCGCGACGGAGCGTTCGGACCCCGGACGTGGGTGCTCGGGGCGGGAGAGCTCGGGGGGATCGCGCCGTCGGTGGGGGAGACGCTCCTCTACTGCAGCCGGCTCTCCGCTGGCGCACCGAAAATCCTCGGGTGCTGGGATCTCGTCAACGACCTCTGGCTACCCGATCTCGCGGCGGCCATCGCCGGCTTCGTGATCGAAGCCTTGCTCGTGCTGGCTGATGACACGATCCTGGCGGCCTACGAGCGGACCCTCCCCAACGTCACGCCCTTCGTCCTGCGCTATGCCCCCGACGGCACCCTTCTCAACACCTACACCCTGACGGGCGCGCAGAGCAGTGATCTCCGTCTCGCCACCGCCCTCGACGACCCCACCAGTTTCTGGGTCTGGACGAAGACCAACGCGGCTGAGTCCCTGACTCCGCCGACGACGCTGAACCGGTTCTCGAACCTGCGCGTCAGCGACGGGGCGATCCTCTCGACCGTCTCGGTGCCGCAGTTCGGGCACGGCACGTACGCCGGGGCCACGTCCGCGACGCCGCTGGCCCGGTTCGGGGCGAGTGAGTCGTGCCCTTTCCTCATCCTCCGGGAAGCCTTGACCCTGTCCGGCACCCTGGACGTCGCCGATCCGGGAGCGGCCGTCTCCCTCACCGGCGTCGTCTCGCCGCAACTGCAGGCCTGCCCCTGCCCCGACGACCCGTGGCCCCTCAGTACGATGCGGGATCAGATCGGGCTCCGGCTCCACGACCCGACCCATATCCGGTGGACGGCCACCGAACTGAACCGGATCGTCTGGGAGGCGCTCCGCACCTGGAACGCCTTGACCTCGTGGGCCTCGGGCCGCACGACGATCACCCTGACGCCGGGGGTGGCGTTCTACCAACTGAACGATCTGGCGCCGGCTCTGCGTGCGCCGTACGTCCTGGACGGTGAGCTCNNNNGTTCTCGCAGGACTTCCTGACCAGATCCTACGGCCGCCGCCACCAGAACGTCCTCATCGAGTCCGGCGTCGTCCTGGTCCGGCGGCTGGAAACGATCACCGTGCCCAGCGCCGACGGCCGCTACCTCCTCGACCCCTGCATCCTGGCCGTGCGCCGGGTGGCGTGGTCCGAGAACGGCGACGGCAGCACGATCCCGCTCTACCGCGACGATCAATGGGGAGAAGATCGTTACCGGCACCGCTTCCCGCAAACCCCCTTGCGACGGCCCCGGGTCTGGTCGATGTCCACCCGGCCGCCGCAGATGCTGCAACTGGTCCCGATCCCCACGCACACCGGGACCCTCGACTTCATCTGCATCATCGACTGCACCCCGATCCCGCCCGACTGGACCTGGGTGGCTCCCTTTGGTGTCCTGGCAGACTTATTGGGACAGACCGGACCGGGACAGGATCTGGAACGCGCCCGCTACGCCGAAGCGCGGTATCGTCATGGTCTGGAGGCGATGAAGACGGGATCGGTCGTGCAATCGGTCCGCGTGGAGAACACCCTGGTCCCGGTCCACGCCACCCCGGACCTCGACCAATACCGACGCCGCTGGCAAACGCAAACCGGACGGCCTCGGGAAGCCGTCACCTTCGGGCACACGATCATCGGGTTCTCTCCGGTGCCCGATGCGGCGTATAACGTGGCCTTGGATCTGACCCAGATTGCCCCCTTGCCCCTCGCCGACACGGATCTGGTCTTCCTCCCACCGGCCGCCCGCGACCCCGTGCTCGACTATTGCGAGCATCTGGCCCTCTTCAAGGAAGGTCCGGGGCCGCTCCAGGAATCGATGGCCTTACTGGAGCGGTTCTTCACCGCCGCCGGGGTCCGGTTGAGCCTCGATCAAGGTCTCGTCCCGTCGCGGGGCTCGCTGTGGGCACAGGCCAGTCACGATCAGCGCGGACCGTCGCCTCACCATCTGAAGCCGGAACCGGCGTTGCTCTCGGGGGTCGGACCACAACCCACGTTCACGAACCCCGAGGCGCTCGGTGGATGAACTCGTCTCGGTGATCTTCTGGGTCGCCGTCCTCGTCGTGGGGGTGGCCGTCGTCTGGGCGCTGGCCTCGCACGGAGGACACCGTGACTGACGGGACGACGGTGGCGGGGTGGAGCCTGGTCGGGGTCGCCATCGGGGTGCTGCTCGTCGTCGTCTGGCTCGTCGTCGAGTTCGTCCTCTTCGTGAGGTCCCGGCGTGGCTGAATATCGTCGTGAGACCCAACGGTTCACGCAGCCAGGTCTCAGCACCCGACCGCGCGGGGCGCAGAAGCCGGGGAGACAAACTTTTCTTCAGAACTTAAGACAGGTCACCCCTGAAGTCTTGGAAACCCGCGCCGGCTGCCGCATCCTCTCCTCCGCTCCCTTTGGCGCGGTGATCCATTCGCTGGGCCGTCTCAACGACCCGGCCCAGAACAACGCGGTTCGCATCGCCGGCGCCGGCACCAACCTGTACGCCGCCTCGCCGACCGATCCGCAGAGCTACGGCACGGCGGTCGACACCGGCTGGGGCGGGGTCGAGAAACCGATCACGATCGTCAGCGCGACCCCCAAGCAGAGCCCGAGGCCGTACGCCTACCTCACGGATGGCACGAAGCAGCGGAAATTGAACACGACGCCGACCGTCTACCCGATCGGCATCCCCGCCCCCCTTGGCCCCCCGAGCGTCGTCGTCAAGCGCCCCGGCGTCACCATCATCCAGACGATGGCCACCGCCGGGGACTGGACGGCGCAGGGGACGGTGGCGACGGCCCCGGCCAGCGTCACGCGGGTCAACACGACCGTCGCGTCGATCCTCTACGACTCGGGCACCACGGGGTACTGTGCCATCGTCCCGACGTCAGCGGCCGATATTGTCGAAGGGATGCTCGTCACGATCGCGGGTGAGGCAACGGCCGTCCCCGTCGAGCAGATCCTGATTGCCGTTGCCAGTACGACCATCGACCAGATCGTCTACGACTCGGGCACCACGGGGCCGTGCCAGATTCAACCCGTCGCCTCGCTCGGGACGGGTCAAATCGAGGACGCCCCGATCGAAGCCTACCGTGCGAGGAACCCCACCGGCCGCTACGGCCTGGGGATCACCGTCCCGCGCGGCGAGGTCGGCGTCCCTCCGCAGAGCGATCTCACCGCACGAGCCTCCAGGCGCATCCGGGAAGTGGACTTCCCCGTCAACGCGCTGGTCGTCCTGAACGGCACCGAAACCGTCCGCATCCTGTCGGTCACCGTCAACGCCGACGGGATCCTCTCCTTCCGCTGCGTCACGGCGGGGACGTTTTCATCCGGCCAGACGATCGCCGGGGTCGGCCCCGCCTTCCGTGTCCACCTCAATGCGACGGTCGCCGCTGGTGCCGCGATTACAGCCAACGGCGTCCGGCAAAGCGTCTCGTCGGCCTCGGCGTCACTCGCCACGAAAGTGACGGGAGGGATGAAGGCGACCGGCGCGGTCAACGCCGCCTTGGTCGGCGGCCGAGCGACGACTGGGAACGATCTCGTCCGGTTCCAGATCCGGGTCAACGACCTCACCCGCGTCCAGACGATCCGGCTCTACCTGGACGTGGATCCGTCGACGCACGACTTCCTGCGGAACTATTACCTCTTCGAGTGGCGGGCCAACGACATCGTCACCGCCATTCAAGGCACGAACGCGGCGAACATCTCCCCGTTCGTCACGGCCGCGACGACCGCCCTGACGAACAAGCAGATCGGCACGGCCACGCCCGTCGGCACCGCCGTCCCCCGTCCCGGTTACGTGTCCCCACCGGCTGCGGGGAGCCGCGCCGAGACCTCGGCTCAGGGAACAGCCGATCAAGCCGCCCTCTCCGCGCAGCTCGCGCTCGGCAACAACCAGTGGATCAATCTGGAATGCCGAGTCAACCAGTTGATCCGGGTCGGCACCGCCTCCGGGCAAACCTTGGCCCACATCGGCGCGGTCGAAGTGCTCGTCTCCGTGCTGCCACCGGCACGTCGTCGGCGGTGGCGCAAGCGGACCTCATCGACTGGTTCCGGCTCGGGAGCGGGATCACCCCGGGGCGGTGGGCCTACGTCGGCACCGGCACCAACGCCAGCCCCAGCTTCGAGGACGACAGCCCGGACAGCGCCGTCGACGGCGGCGAGACCCTGGACTTTCTCGACTTCCAGCCCTGGGTCACCCTGCAAGCCCGAACCGCCGGGACCTGCATGGTGGCAGGCGGCGCGATCAAACGCCTCACCGGCGCCAACTTCGACCTGTCCTGGGCGCCCGGCACCCTGGTCCTGGTCAACAACCGCGCCTGCTCGATCGACCAGGTAATCTCGACCGACGTGATGATCCTGGTCGAGAACGCCGGGGGGGCCGCCAACACGGCGTACGTCATCCCCTCGCCGCAAAAGGTCGGGCAACCGCTCCCCGTCTTCTTCACCGACAACAATGCGCACCTCTTTGCCGTCGGCGACCCGCAGAACCCCGGCACCTTGTACTGGGCCCGCTTCGGGAACCCAGACTCCCACAGCGACGCCAACACCCTCATCGTCTCCCCCGGCACAGAACCCCTCATCAACGGCGCGCAATGGGACAACGGCCTCTTCCTCTTCTCCACGCACCGTCAGTACGAGATCCTCGTCGGCAACGACGGGACCGTTTCGGTCAGGCCGACCGCGTGCGAGAAAGGCGCGATCTCGCCGCAAGGCATCGTCAGCACGCCGTATGGGATCTTCTTCGTCAGCGACGATGGCCTCTACCTGACCAAAGGCGGATCCGAGGCGGTCTCGATCACGAGCGAGGATCTGGCCGAACTCTTCCCCCGCGATCAGGTCCCCGGGCGTGACGTCGGCCTCATCCCCACGCCTGAAATGGGCGGAAGAGGTAGGGATCTTCGCCTCACCTGGGTCGACGGCCTCCTCTACTTCGACTACGAGGGCGCCACGGTCGAGAACGCGTACCGGTCCCTGATCTTCGATCCCCGCGAGGGCACCTGGCTCTTCGATCGCTACCCCGGCGACCATGAAATCGTCCGGCTCGACGAAGAAGCCGAGAACGAGGGATCGGATACCGGCGGCCGCATCCGGCGCCACCTCGTCGCCCTCGACACGCAGGTCACGGTGATGGAAGGTGGCCAGGATCTGGGCTCAGCGATTTCCTGGATCTGGTACTCGCCACTCGTCGACTACGGCGACACCCGATCCGTCAAGCAGTGGGGGGACACGGTCCTCGACCTCGATCCCAAGGGCAGCACCGTCTCGGTCACCCCGGTGTTCGACGAAGCCACCACCGTCGACGCCGCGCAGACCAATGCCGGATCGGGGCGCCAGACGTGGATTATTCCCATCCGGGACGGCGACGGCGCCCTGGCCCGGAACATGGGCCTGCGCGCGAGCGGATCAACCAGCACTGGGCTGCGGCTCTACCTGTGGGAACCGGCGGGCCTGATCAAAGTCGAAGCCGCCACCAGTAGGGCCACCGATTGGGATGATCTCGGCGTCAACGGCGCGAAGTTCATTCAGGGTGTGATCATCCGGGCCAACACGTACGGCCAGGATAAAACGATCCTGATCCAAGGGGATCGCACGACCTACCTGACCCTGACGATCAACCACAACGGCGAGAAAGAGGTCGCCTATCCGATCGCTTCCACCGGATGGTCCCCGTTCATTGCCCATACGGTCCGGCTCTGGCCCAGCGGTGATGCTGACAAGTGGCTCCTGCTAGGGGCGCGATGGGTATGGGAGCCGGCGCCTGAACTGGCGACCGAGTGGACCACGCAGCCGACCACGCACGACTTCCCCGGCTATCTCCATGTCAGAGACGGTTTCTTTTCGTTTTCGGATGCGGCGAGCCCGATCACGTTCGAGATCTTCTATGATGGGGTCTCCGTTGCGACGACGATTACCCCGGCCTCGACCGCGTACGCCAGGATCTATGTGATCTTTCCGGCGCGGAAGGGGCGGTCGGTGTCATACCGGTGGAAGAGCAATACGCCGTTCCGGCTCTATCGGAAAGACACCAGCGTGCGCGTGTCGGCGTGGGGGAATCCGCAAGGGTACGTGATTGCCAGTCCGTTCGGGGGTGAATCGAGATTGGTCGGCGCACAGATTTGATTGGAGCCTGAACCATGGGCGCACCCTACTCGGCACAAATCCAGCAAGCTCTGCGCGAGTTCCTGCGCGAGCACCCCGGCGGCGACGGCAGCGGCGACGTCGTCGGCCCCGGCGGCGCCCTCGACAACCACGTCGCGCTCTTCGACGGCACGACCGGCCGCCTCCTCAAAGACGGCGGCGTCGAGGTCACCGGCCTGCCGCCCTCCTCCGGCGCGAACAAGGTCTTGTTCGACGACGGCGCCACCCAGGACTGGAGCAACGAACCTCGCCTGACCCGCGTCCGGTTCGGGACCACGACCCTCGTCGGCCTCGGCGACAGCGACGGCCAGGTCCGCGTCGGCAGCGGCACCAACCACACGACGCTGCAGGTCCAGAACGGTGAGGAGGACGAGGTTGGCGCGATCGGCTGGTCTGGCAACACCTTCGTCGTCGGCACCAAGGGCGGGGTCGGCGACGGGACCGCGCGGGACGTTGTCATCGGCTCGGCGGCGGGCGCCCCGAACGGCATCTACTTCGCGACCGAAGACCTCTCGCGCTGGAGGGTCGACAGCGACGGGCACCTCAAGCCGTTCGCCGACGGCGTCTACGACATCGGCGATGCCGGCACGCGCGTCCGCAAGCTGTTTCTCACTGACCTGATTCTCGGCACGGCCAACCCCCTCAGCTTGCAAGCATCCGAGACCCTCCCCGATCGGCTGCTGGTCGGCCGACCGCCCGAGACCGGTGTGACGGTCACGATCACCCCGGCGCTGCCGACGGGTGAAGCCAGCAACGGCAGCGGTCTCGATCTGCGCGGCGGGGCGGGGAGCGGCGGCGGCGGCGTGCGCCTGCTCGCGGGCACCGACACCTCGGCGGCGGGCGACTCGACGCCCGCCACCATCCGGCTCGTGGCCGGGTACGCCGACAACAGTTCTGCGCGCGGCAGCGTCGTGGTGGATAGCCCGTACCTGAACTTCAACACGACAGCGGGCGAGACCGGCTACGGCCTGCGCGACAACGCCGGGACCATCGAAGCGAAGCACAGCGGCGGCGCGTGGGCGGCGCTCGGCGGCGGATTGCCTGCCGGCCTCGACTATGCCGCTGACACGTTCACACTGGGTGTGGCCGGGGCGCCGACCAACTATCAGACAGTCCGGCCAGCGGCATCGATTGGAGCGGATCAGCCCGGCACCGATTTCATCCTGTTGGGTGGTAATCCTACCGGGACCGGGACTGGTGGGAGTCTCCGGTTGAGCGGCGCCAATGCGGTGGCTGGCGACAAAGCCCTGGTCATCGTCCAAGGTGGCCAATCGGGCGGAGGGGGCAACATTTATCTGGTCCCGGGTGCCGGCGAAGGCGAGGGGATGCTGGCTGGGACGGTCGACATCGAGAATGCAAACGGAGACAGCCGTTTGAACATCTCCAACACGGATGTGCTGGCGGCGGTTCCCATCACCGCCCCCGACTTCGTCGTCTCTGGCTCCCGCTTCAAGACCGACACCGTGGACGGCCACACCGCCGCGCTCGCCGCCTACGACGTGGACGGCGCCGCCTACGTCGACTTCATCCAGCTCACCAACGGCAACGTGCCGACCTGCGTCGTCAAGGCCACCGACTTCAAAGCGAGCGACGGCGCGAGCGGTGTTGATGCGAGCATCGTCATCCCGGCCGTCGCCACGATTACGGTCAAGAACGGCCTGATCACCGCCGTGGTGTAACCGTGGCGAAAACCGCTGAAGACTATGCGAAGGATCTCATCGGCAACCAGGCCATGACGATCATCGGCCTGCGCGCGCAACTGGACGCCGCCCAGAGCCGGATCCAGGAACTGGAGAAAACCGTCTTTGAGATGAAGGGCCGCCCGGAGAAAGACATCACGCAGGTTGTCGCCAAGGAGAAGCCCGTATGATCCGCGTCCCGATCCCGTCCCGCCCGACCGTCGACTTCACCGCTGCTCTCGCCGCCGCCGCGTCCTCGCTGACGCCGCCCTTCGCCGGCACCGCGATCGCCAACATCCCCGGCCTGCCGCCGTGGGGACCGCGCCGCTTCCTCATCCGCGCCCTCAGCTACACGGCGGTCCAGCGCGTCGGGCTGGCGATCGACTTCTACTCGCGCGCCACCGGCGGGTTCCTGGCCCGCTATCTCTTTGCGTCCGGTGATCTGGCGCAACTCAACGGCGCCGGACTCTACAGCGCCTACGTCGACGGCCTGGAGATCCCCTACGCCGACCTCGACACCCTGGAGAGCGTCAACCCGCCGACCCTGCATGTCGCGGTGCAGAACTGTGACACGGTCGGCAAGTCGGCCGATGCCGCCGGAGCGATCGCGATCACGGTCTTTGTCGAGCCGATGCAGACCCCGGCCGGCGTCGGATAGCCATGGCCGATCGCGTCGATCTCAGTCACGAGCTCGTCGATCAGAAGTACGGCCGCCCCGTCGTCAAGGCCCTGCGCGACCTGGCCGCGGTCGTCAACCAGCAGGCCCGGACGATCCCGGATCTGGATGCCCAGGTCACGGCGATCGTCCGGCAACAGCTCTCGCTGCAGGAGATCCGGCAGGCGCTGTCCCCCGCCGGCAGCAGTCCGCTCAACCCCCCGGCCGTCCCCGGCGGTTCGTCCGGTTCTGGCTCCGGCCTGGTCAAGTATGGCTCCCACGCCCAGCGCCTCTCCTTCGGCGTCAGCGCGTCGACCGACGGCCTGGTCTGGTACGAGACCGATCGCGCCCTGACCTACCAGTACCACGACCCCGCCGGCTGGCGCTATCTCTCGGGCATCATGGTCGTGTCGTTGCTCTCTGACAACCCGCTGCCGCCGGGCAGCGACGATGGGTCGGGGGGCACCGTGGATCTGCCGGCGGACAGCAGCGACGGCGGCCAGACGGCGGCGGGGGTGGCGGCGGCTCCGGCGACCGGACACCCGGCGGGGGCGTACGACGGCACGGCGCTGCGGGCGGGGAAGATCATCGGGGGTACGGCCAATGAATGGGCTGCCCTCGTTGCTATTGCACCGGATCAGGCTACAAGAGACAGCAACCAGTTGCAGTTACTTTTGCGGACAATATGGCACCTTCGCTTGGATGGGTACCAAGCCGGTCGTCAGCGGAACCCCTCGGGCATCCTGTCGACCGACAAGCTCACGGTCGTCGAGGACGGCGGGTTCCTGCGCGCCTGCGACTGCTACACCGGCGTCTACACGGCGCCGATGACGGTGCAGGCGATCCAGGTCTCCCCGGCGAATTTCGTAGACGATCCGGGGATTGCGGATTGACAGCTC
>WNFY01005443.1_pt1 | contig 13757 bp, 17 predicted proteins | sample 5400091 | NCBI WGS metagenome assembly WNFY01 (sample SAMN13153364, study PRJNA577476) | soil metagenome | isolation source: 60 cm soil or saprolite under grassland replicate 1 | place: USA:California | collected 2016-06-15 | reverse complement strand
TTCACCGGAAGGCTTAAATATTCATCGTTTGGTCAAACTAGGGTCTTTACCTGAGGTGCCTTTCCGGGTTTTACTTGCTTGAGCAGGCAGGTTTCCGATGGTATTGGCTATCCTGTCTTCTCTCCGGGGAGGGTGTGTGACCGTCGGGACCCTTACGGTTCAATGCAAGGAGAATACACTTATGGCAAAACGTGACGGGGGCCAGGTTTCAGGGATAGCGCCGGACGACTCGGGGCACAACGAAGCATCGTCCGAGCTGCTCCGAGAACTAGTGGCGCACCTGCGGCAGAACCGGACGCAACTCCGCGAGGAATGGGTGGGGCGCATTTCTGAAACGCGCCTGCTCACCGCGATGACCAAGGAAGAAATTTTCGCGGAAGCAACCTCGGTGTACGACAGCTACGTGGAGGCCCTCGAGACGGAAACTTTCGAGGCGCTGCAAGCCTACGCGAGAAATCTTTCCGAACGCATCATTCCGCGAGGCGTCGAAACCCACGAAGTTGTTGGAATCGTTCTTCTGCTCCGCGACGTCCTCGCTCGCTCTCTCTTCGCCAAGTACCAGACGGATTTCAAGAAATTGAACCGCATCTTAGATGCCTATGAGCCGGCGGCAAACCGCATTGCCAACACGGTGGCCGTGGGTTTCGTTCAGGAGCGCGAGCGCGTCATCCGCCAACAGCAAGAAGCGATTCGCGAACTGTCCACTCCAGTGCTGCAGGTTCGCGAGCGCCTGCTGATTCTGCCGATCATCGGCGTGATCGATCCGCAACGCGCCCGGCAATTGACGGAACAATTGCTGCGAGGAATCCGCACCAATCGCGCCAAAGTTGTGGTGATTGATATCACGGGTGTGGCGGCGATGGACGTCACGGTGGCCAACCACCTGGTGCAAACGGTTGAGGCTTCCCGGCTGCTCGGGGCGACGGTCATTGTCACCGGCCTTTCCCCGGAAATTGCGCAAACACTGGTGACCATCGGCGTCGACCTGGGCAAGATGAACACCGTCGGCGACCTGCAAGGCGGTATCGAGCAGGCAGAGCGGCTATTGGGATACAAAGTGGCGACTTTGGCCGAGCCGAGCTAAGTCGTCCAGGGGAAGAGCCACTTGGAAGTTCCGATTCTCAAACAAGGAGAGGTCCTGATCGCCACGTTTCAGGCGGCTCTTTCGGACGCGGATCTCAACCAGCTGCGCAGCGGGCTGGTGCGGCAAGTTGTCAAGTTTCGCTCGCGCGGTGTCATCGTGGACGTCACGGCGATGGACGTAATGGACTCGTTCGCGTCACGAACTCTGCGGGAGATCGCGCAAATGATTCGTTTGCGCGGAGCGGAAACCGTCATCGTTGGAATTCAGCCGGAAGTAGCCTTTGCGATGGTGCAGCTTGGTTTGACGTTGGAAGGGGTCGTCACAGCCCTCGACCTGGAAGAGGGTTTGAACTATTTGAACAAGAAGTTCAAGACCGTGAACTGAGAGTGAGTCACAGTGCCGGCAGGAGAAACCCGCGTGGCCATCAACTCCGACCAGGATATCGTCCTAGCGCGCCAAAAGGGCCGAGCCATGGCGGCGGAACTCGGGTTTTTGTCGGGTGATGCCACGCTTATTGCAACGGCAATCTCGGAACTAGCGCGGAACATCGTGACTTACGCGGGCAAGGGGCATATCACCTTGAAGGGAATTCAGAATCAATAAGAGTGCCGATGGTGGAGTACGGCGTCGCCAAGTTTGCACTTTCCGGTCAGGGTGAGTCGGGAGATCACCATCTGGTTTGTTGCAACCAGGACGGAGTTCTGATCGCTGCGGTTGATGGAATTGGTCATGGAGAAGAAGCCGCCAACGCCGCGAAAAAAGCCATCTCCATTCTCAGAAATGGTGTCGGCGAACCCATCATATCTCTCGTCGAACGGTGCCATGAGAAACTCCGGCCGACGCGCGGTGTTGTCTTAAGTCTCGCTTCTATTGACGTCGCTCAAGGCATGATGACATGGCTTGGTGTCGGGAACGTTCAAGGACTTTTGATGCGTGCCAACACAAGAAATGGAAATGCGCAGGAGCCGCTTCTCCTTCGAGCTGGCGTGGTCGGATCCCGGGTGCCTCCCCTGCAGGCTGCCGTGCTTCCGATACAGAAGGGGGACACGCTCATTTTCGCAACCGATGGCATTCGAAGCGACTTTACCGAGACGCTTAACTCTTTGGAGAATCCGCAAAGAGCGGCGGACAGAATTCTCCAGAATTGCCTCAGCGGAAGTGACGACGCGCTCGTTCTGGTTTCTCGGTTGACGGGAATCCGTCCATGAAGATGGCTGCAGGACACAAAAAAAGGCCTCAAGCAAGCCTTGAAGAGGAGTACGCGTCTTTGTTGCGTGAATATGCCGCGGGGGGAGGCGAGGCCACGCTGGGCCGGGCGTATGAACTCGGGCGTCGAGCCATCGCGGAACGGAAAAGCCTCCTGGACCTCGCCTCGATGCACCATGGGGCTCTCGAGGCGTTGGCTCGGGACACGAACAATGGAAAGGGCTGCGAGGATGTGCTCCGGGCGAGCGCCGATTTCCTGGCGGAATGTATGTCTCCTTATGAGATGGCACACCGCGGGTTTCAGGATGCGGTGAGGGCACTGCGGCAGGTCAATGAAACTCTCGAGGAAGAGATCAAGCGCATTGCTTACGCGGTACACGACGAAGCAGGACAGCTCCTGGTGGCTGTGCACCTTGCGTTGGCCGATGTGGCGCAGGAAATACCCAAGCCCCAACAAGAGCAGCTCGGGCGCATCAAAGGCTTACTGAACGAAGTGGAAAAACACCTTCGCCGGTATTCTCATGAACTCCGCCCAACGATTCTAGATGATCTCGGCTGGATTCCCGCGATCCGTTTTTTGGCGGAGGGAATCTCGAAACGCGCAAATCTGCCAATCCACATCCAGACGAGAATTTCCGGGCGTTTGCCTGGCCCGGCCGAAACGGCGCTTTATCGCATTGTGCAGGAATCGCTCAACAATGCCGTCAAGCACGCCAAGGCGAGAAACATCTGGATTCGTGCCTGGCGGGAAAACCAAGTGCTGCATTGTTCCATCCGGGACGATGGGGAAGGTTTTGATACGCATCGGGCTCAAGGAACACCGGGCCGCAAAGGATTAGGGTTGATTGCCATGCAGGAGCGGGTGAGTGCCATCGGCGCAACGCTCCGCATCCAATCCGGCCCAGGACAGGGAACCGAAATCTCACTAAGACTTCCACTGGAGACTGAACATGTCAATTCGTGTCGTGCTCGCTGATGACCACGCCTTGGTACGTCAGGGTTTAAGGTCATTGTTGGAAAAGGAAAAATTTCAAGTGGTTGCGGAAGCATCCGATGGGCAGGAAGCAGTTCGGTTCTCGGAATCGCTCCATCCGGATATCGCAGTCTTCGATATCAGCATGCCAACGCTCAACGGTATCGACGCGGCCCGCGAACTGGGCCGTTCCTGCCCGAAGACGAAGGCGATTCTGCTCACGCAGCATGAAGAAGATCAGTACATCCGGGAGGCGCTCGAGGCCGGCGTGAAAGGATATGTGCTGAAGAGCCAGGTCGCGAGCGACCTGGTTCTTGCCATTCAGCAGGTCGCGCGAGGACAGTTCTATTTGAGCCCAGGCGTCTCCCGCGCCGTCGTAGAAGCATATCGCACCAAATCAGAGATGCCCTCGGACCCACTAACGCTTCGTGAACGCCAAGTGCTCCAACTCATCGCCGAGGGGAGATCGACAAAGGACGTTGCTTCCCTCCTGGGCATCAGTGTGAAGACCGCCGAGTCACATCGCACTAGACTCATGCAGAAACTGGATATTCACGAGACGGCAACCCTGGTGCGATACGCGGTCCGGCGAGGCTTGGTACAGGCCTGAATGATTCGGTGAAATGTAAAGTCGAATCGGCCCCTGTTGCTGGTCTCGTGTAACATGTGTGTTTTCAATACAATATGAAGCTTCCTCGAAAGTGCCACTCACCGGCCTTCTGGAACGTTAGGGTCTTCGCCGCAAAGGAATCAGGGAAAGTACCGGATTGCTTATTGTCGTGAGAATTCCTTAACCTGCCAACGTACGATGCCAACTCGCCTCTTGCTTGCCGATGATCATTCACTCGTCCGTCAGGGGCTGAAGGCTCTGCTCGAACGACAAGGATTTCAAGTCGCTTCTGAGGCCTCGGATGGGCAAGAAGCTGTGCGCCTGGCCGCCAAGGTTCAGCCCGAAGTGGCCATCCTCGACATCAGCATGCCGGTCTTGAATGGCCTTGACGCCGCTCGCGAACTGCTGAAGTCATCGCCGAAAACGAAGGTCGTCCTTCTCACCCAACATGACGAAGATCACTATGTAACTGAGGCTCTCCGCGCCGGAGCAAAAGGGTATGTGCTGAAAAGCCAGGCGGCGGATGATCTCGTCCATGCGATCAGAGAAGTCTGCTCTGGAGCTGTTTACCTTAGCCCGAGCATCTCGCGGGCTGTTGTTGACGCTTATCTATCCAGGACTTACGTCTCGACGGACCCTCTCTCCGCGCGCGAACGCCAAGTTCTTCAATTGGTGGGCGAAGGAAAGTCCACCAAAGACGTGGCTGCACAACTGGGGATCAGCGTAAAAACGGCCGAGTCCCACAGGGCCAGACTCATGCGAAAACTAGATATCCATGAAACGGCGAGCCTGGTTCGCTATGCCATTCGCCGTGGGCTGATCCAGCCTTGAATGACGGGGATAGCACAAGGCTTGTTCCAGGAGGTTCTTGGGTCATTTCACCTGCTCCGAATGGGTGATTCACCGGATTGTATTGAGCAGGCGTCGGGCTATGGTGAGGCATGGAGAGTGGGCCGCCTCCATGACCAGGGCCCCACCTCAGTACCCCAACATCCGTTTGCCCTGGCATGGAGGCGACCCTAGCTTAGAACGGTGTTCAGAAGCACACGATCGACACAGATGCCGACTCAAACCAACGCGCTCATTAGAACGCCACGAAAACGGGAGGAAATCCTGAAATCCCCAAACGGACTTTCCGATGTTTCGATCTTGAACTTGGCGGTTGACCCCGAATCCGTGTTTCGCCGCGGCTTCTTTCGCCCGCGTGTTCCTAAGGAAAGAGAGTCTAGTGATGAAGTGTTCCAGGCCCTGCTCTTGGAGGCCAATCGGGAGCTTGCACGGTTGTTGCAGGACGTGCGCTCTGGGTCCCACGCTGCGCTTCTCAGCAGCGACCAGAGCCGGGCGACCTCTCAACTTCTAATGCGCGCTGTTCGCTGTGCCACCAAGCAATACATGTTGCAAGCAGAGCTGGGCAATCTTGCGCTCACGGACGATCTGACGGGTTTGTATAACCGTCGCGGGTTTATGGTCCTCGCAGAACGGCAATTGAAACTGGCGCGCCGGTCGGGGCGCGGGATGCTGCTCTTTTTTATCGACGTGAACGACTTGAAGCAGATTAACGACTCGTTCGGCCATTCCGAGGGAGATCGTTCCTTGAAAAGTACGGCGCAAGTCTTGGAAAAGACGTTTCGAGACTCTGACGTCATTGCCCGCTTTGGAGGAGATGAATTCGCCGCACTGGCCATCGAGGCCTCAGGCCACAGCGAGGACACCATCAGGGCCCGTCTCAGTGAATACCTGGGAACAATTAGCGCCAAAGAATCTCGCTGCGCGATTTCTCTTAGTGTGGGCTGGGCACGATTCGACCCTCGGAGCCGTGCATCCATTGGAGAATTGTTGGTTCAGGCCGATCAGGCCATGTACGAACAGAAGCGGCGCCGGCCGGAATCGCGAAGCGCGGTCGCGGCGGGTTGCCAATCTTAGAGGGGGCTATGGCCGGAATGCCGTCATCCAAAAATGACTCCTCACCAGGCCAGCAAGGTCATTGCGCAGGCGCGACAAGTTGCCTGTGGCAAGTTCGGCGGGCCCTGCAAGACACGTGGATCAGTGAATGGTCTGGTGAAAGAAGCGGAGTTCCCGTAATTCACTCGCACCGCCAAGCCCGGTGTAACCGAACACCGCAGCAAGAAAGGGCACGTGTCCCATGCCTACACGGTCAGGAAGACTTGAGAAACGCGTTCAACTGACTGTCCCGGTGCAGATCTCCAGCATCCAGGACCCGGCCGCAACCGAGCGGACCACCACCGAAAACGTATGCTCGCTGGGAGTGCGGATTCTGACGCAACGGGCCAAGGAAATGAATGAGCGACTGATGATCAGGTCTCTTATGGGGGATCTGCGAACTCTCGCTCGCGTTGTTTATTGCCAGCGGCTTCCGGACGGGCGCTTTGGTGTCGGGTTACAGTTTCAGGGAGTGACCGTCAAGTGGCCAAGAGGCTCGTTGGCTGGCGTAGCCGATTGAGACACGCGGCGGGGATTGAACATCTGTCATCCCAAGGCGCACGAACTTACGCCGAATCCAAGGCTTGAGAGGTCCCACCAGACTAGCGCGTATTGCACAACCTCGCTAAGTTGTTGATTCTATTGGACAGAAACTGGGTTGTGCAATGGCTTCTAGTCAGCGGGCAGCAGGTGTCGTTTTCGAGACCTTTCCAAGCAATCCACGCAGAATGTCGGGGATCTTCTCAAATTCAGTGGATTTATCGAGGAAATAATTCGCGCCCGCAGAGAGACATTCCTCGCGAAATTGCGGATAAGCGTAGTTCGTACAAATCAAGACATAAAGGCCAGGATGGTCGGGACGAATCGCACGGAGAACGTCCAGACCAGAGCCTCCGGGCATCTGCAGATCGAGAATCACGGCATCCGGATTCACCTGCCGGATACATCGTACCGCTTCCAGCGCGTCGCCCGCTTGTCCGGCAACCTCAACACCCCGCACGTCTCTCAGGAGGTCGGCGAGGCGATCGACGACAATCTTAGAGTCGTCCGCGATAAAAACTTTCATTTTCTTCCTCCTGGAAGACCGTTCGCGCATCTCCAGAGAACGACAAATTCAGCCGGAAATACATCCGGTCGAGACAGTATTCTCTTGTAGGATAAAATGAATCGAGAGTGACCGCCCGCGTCCCACATGGCGAACTCATTAGCTCCGGAGGCGTCCTCAAAATCGAGCACCGATGATCCAGTGACGCATCGCGACATTTTCAGTCCACCAACTGAGATCTCAAAGCAAAGCGGATGAGTTCCGCGGTCGTCTTCATTCCTGTTTTCTCGAGAATGCGTGAACGATACGTGCTGATCGTCTTCACGCTGAGAGAGAGCTCGTCGGCGATTTCCTTGACCGTCTTGCCGGAGGCGATCATCCTCAAAACCTGAAACTCGCGGTCTGAGAGCAATTCGTGAACCGGCAGATCCGCTCCTCTTCTTAAGTCGGAGGCCAGCTTCTCGGCTAGCGTGGCGCTGACGTACCGGCCTCCGGTCAGCACGCGCTTGACTGCCGTTTTCAGTTCTTCCGGCACGCTCTCCTTGGTCAGGTAGCCAGCGGCGCCGGCTTTGAGTGCCCGCCTGGCATATTGCTCTTCGGGGTGCATGCTCAGGAAAAGAACGGGCAGCTTCGGGCGCAAATGTTTCAGATCGTCGAGGATGTCGAGCCCGCTTTTTCCGGGCATGCTGATGTCCAGAATGACGATCTCCCAGTCCTGCTGGCGCACAAGCTCGAGCGTTTCCTGCGCCGTCTTTGCTTCTGCAAAAGTGACTTTGGGGAAAGCTTCACCGATGGTTTCCCTGAGCCCGCGGCGAAACATAGCATGATCATCGGCAATTAAAACTCTCATCTCGAATCCTGCCTGGGAAGGGGAGAGGGCGGCAGTGGAATCCGTAGAATCATGGTTGTTCCCGCACCGGGGACTCCTTCAACTTGGAGCTCCCCGTTGAGCATGAGGGCGCGTTCTTGCATTCCCACCAAGCCGAGCGACTTGCGCGCCTTGGCTTCCGCAGGGTCAAATCCCCTGCCGTTGTCGCGAACCTGGAAGATGAGCTGATCTGCTTTCCTTTCCAATCGCGCTTCGACGCGCGTGGCATGAGCGTGGCGTGCGACGTTTGTTAACGACTCCTGAAAAATGCGGAAAATGGCCGTGGATCGCTCGTCATCGAGGGTGAGCGGTTCTTCCGGCAATGCGACGCGGCAGTGAATCCCAGTCCGGGCTTCGAACTCCTGGGCCTGCGATTCGAGCGCAGCGGTCAAGCCCAGGTCATCCAGAGTTCTGGGGCGTAATTCCGAGGCAATTCTTCGCAAGGTGACGATCATGTCGTCGACCAACCGGCTAGCTGAATCGACTTTAGCGCGGAGGTGGGTTTGCCGCTTGGTAGTCTTGCGGCCTATGAGCGCCAGGTCCATCTTGATTGCTGTACACGCCTGCCCCAGTTCATCATGAATCTCTCGCGCGATCGACGTGCGTTCTTCTTCCCGCACGCTCTGAAGACGGGCCGCGAGAGCGCGGAGTTGATCGAGAGAGGCCTTGAACTGCTTCTCGGCGCGCTCGCGCTCGGCGATTTCTACGCGCAGCTCCTCATTGACACGAGTGAGGACGGCGGCCCGTTGTTCGACGCGAAGTTCCAGAAGTTCTTTGGCTTTTGTTAGAGTTTCCTCTCTTTCACGGCGTTCGGTCACATCCCGCGTGAGCTTCGCGAATCCGAGAAGATTCCCTTTGAGGTCACGCAACGCGGTGATGACCACATTGCCCCAAAAAAGTGACCCGTCTTTTCTGAGCCTCCATCCCTCATGCACACTCTGTCCACGTTGAGCCGCTTCCTCCAGGTTTCGTTCGGGCGTACCTCTGATCAAATCTTCGCGGGGATAAAACACGGAAAAATGTTTTCCGATGATTTCCTCAGCGCGGTAGCCTTTCAGACGCTCGGCGCCCGCATTCCAACTCACCACGCGGCCCTGCGGGTCCAATTGGAAAAGGGCGTATTCCTGAATGCCTTGGATGAGCAGACGAAAGCGCTGCTCGCTCTCGCGCAGAGCGTCTTCGGTATGCTTGCGGTCTGTGACGTTCTCGAAAGCAACACCCATGAAACCGGCGGACAAAGGAAAGACCTGGACGGAGTAAATACCCTGCCGTATGCGAGCATCCCCATAAGAGATCTCTCCCAGGTTTCTTGGCTCCCGAGCCTGAAACGCATCAAGGCAGCGGCCGGGAATCGGTGTCTTCAGGAGCTTCGGGAATTCAGCCAGCGTCCTGCCACGAAGATCCTCGAGCGTCGACCCAGTGATTAAGGCGGCGGCGGGGTTGAGGTCAATGATTCTGAAACTTCTGGGGTCTTGAGGATTTTCAAGCTGCAGGATAACAACTCCCAGAGGAAGGCCTCTCACGATCTCCAGATAAAGAGGGAGAGTTGTTTCTGCCGGCTGGGCGAGGGCAGATTTTGCAGCGTGGCCCTGCGGCCCGGAAGTTCGGCGCGTGGTCATTTTGCCCCTTCATATACCGTGAAGCAAAATTGCTCCGCTCTGGTATCGGGCAAACACTGGCAAGGCGTTACTCAAATTCCTCGAATCGTGCATGAGGTCTTTCCTCTAACCGAAACACAGGCCGCGGGGGAAAGGACAGACTAGGGCTTGCCCTCTTGTAGGACAGCGGGAGACATTCCTGGAAAGCGCCTGACGCAAGAATCATTTCCCTGCCGGCAGTCAGCTAAAATCCGAACTGGCATAACCTCCTGTCTGTGGGCAGGCCGCGAAGAACGGAATGAGGATCTTGACGGGAGCAAGCCGATCTCGAACAGCTCCAGGGTCTCAATTTATTTAGAGACCTTGCCCCTCCAAATCGTCGTCAGTCCACGCGCGAGACTTTACGCGGCCTCCGGATGGCGCGGATCAACGGAGAGAGGAATTGATCGGTCAAATGTGCCCTGATGGGCCGTCGATCTGATTGGCTGCGCGGGGCTGACCCACCTCCGATCAACCTCGACGGCCACGGAACGCTGCAACAGACTGACTGATAGAACCAGCTTCATTCCGGACTTGATTTTGATTACGATTCCGGTCAGACCGCGCAGAGGACCATCCTCGATCCGCGCCACGTGGCCCACCTGCATGTACGGCCAGGGCATGGCCGAAAGGCCGCTTTTTTGTACTCGCTGGATGGCCTCGATCTCTTTCTCCTCCACGGGTATTGGCGTCTTCCCCACACCGACGATTTGTATGACTCCCGGGGTCGTCAGAACGGGCAGCCGGTTGTGCGGGTTCATCCGGCAAAAGAGATATCCGGGAAACAGCGGCACATCGAATTCCTTCATGCGGTCGGACCAGCGGCGCATGCATTTGCTCACCGGCAGGAAACATTCATAACCCGCATTTTCCAGAAGCAAGGTCGCTGTCTTCTCTCTCCCCGTTCTGGCCAGGATCGCAAACCAAGGCCATTGCTGAACGCGAATATCCATAATGTCTCCCTTGAGAAGCTACCGTCGAAAGAGTCCCATGATTCCAGCGACTCTGGCGCGGCGAGGGCCTTGGTTTCCCCGAAAGTCATAGATCGGCCTCCCATCACTCAGCCGCCGGACGAAAATTCCAAGACCGCTAAGAACGGTAGCTAATAGGGAAGCGCCTCACAATCCGGTCTTAACCTTAAACAATGCAGCGGATAATCCCCAAAGAACCACGGTGGGGTTTTTCTTCATGGCGCTCCCGCGGCACTGTGCGATTCAGCCGCTCTGATCGGCACAAATGTTAGCCGTGTCTGGCAGGCTCCTGGCGCGCTCGAAGGCACCTCTCGGATTGCTGATTAAGTCTGGTTCCCAGCCCGGTGAGAGTGCCCCGTTTCTCGGGCTCTCAGGGATTCCCCTACTGCGATTGATTTGAAGGAAGAAAGGTGGAGGCGCGGGTGGGATTCGAACCCACGAATGGAGGTTTTGCAGACCTCTCCCTTGGGCCACTTGGGTACCGCGCCGAATCTTGAAGTATAACAAATCTCGCTAAAGTCTTTGGAGGTTGTGGCGGAGCCTTATGTCCGCCAGCTTTTACTTTTTCTCCGCTGTCGTGGGAATTCGCGCTTCGCGCAGGAATCGCGCCGATTCCTCCGGCGGCGTGGGATTGATGTAGAAGCCGGTGCCCCATTCAAAGCCCGCCACTTTCGTCAGCTTCGGAATAATCTCGATGTGCCAGTGGTAGTGATCGTTGATCTCTTCGCCGATCGGAGAAGTGTGAATCATGAAGTTGAACGCCGGCCGGTCGAGCACTTCATCCAGCCGCATCAGTGTGTCTTTCAGCATCCGCGCCAGGCTTGCATAGATGGAGCTCTGGTTATTTTCATAGGACGAGCCGTGAACCTTTGGCAGCAGCCACATTTCAAAAGGGAAACGCGACGCGTAGGGCGCAATCGTAATGAAGTGTTCGTTCTCGCCAATCACGCGCTCCCCGGTGTCCCGTTCCTGCCGGACGATGTCGCAGAAAATGCAGCGTTCCTTTTCGTCGTAATAGTGCCAGCAATTGTCGACTTCTTCGCGCACGCGGCGCGGCACAATCGGCAGCGCGATCAATTGCGAGTGGGGATGATCGACGGTTGCGCCCGCGGCCTCTCCGTGATTCTTGAAAATCAGAATGTACCGGAAGCGCTTGTCATTTTTCAGATCCAGCATCCGGTCGCGGTATCCCCAGAGCACGTCTTCCACCGCGCGCTCCGGAAGAGTGGCCAGCGTCGCCGCATGGTTCGGCGACTCGATGACCACTTCATGCGCGCCGATTCCATTCATCTTGTCGAAGAGGCCCTCTCCCTCGCGGTCCAATTCGCCTTCGATACCCAGCGCAGGAAATTTATTGGGCACCACGCGAATGTTCCAGCCCGGCGTGTTCGGCCCTCCGCCATTCCGTCCATAAACCAGAATCTCCGGAGGAGTCTTGGCTTCATTCCCCGCGCAGAAGGGGCAATTCTTCGCGTCCCGCGCGACCACGCTCTCGCGCAGGAAATCGTTCGGGCGCTTCCCGCGTTCCGTTGCAATGATCACCCATCGGCCCGTAATTGGATCTTTGCGCAACTCCGGCAAAGCGAACCTCCCTGAATCTGCTTCTGCATACCCGCGCGGGTAAGCGCCTTTGTCCCGTCAAATTGTACCGCGTCTCAAGCCGCGGCGTGGATGTCCCGGTCTTGATTCGTCAAATCTGGGGGCTAAAAGCATCCTTGTGCAACCGGACAATTGGCGGTTGCCCGGGGTAATTGTCGATTGCCAGCACGTCAAAACGACAAGGGCTTTCGCCGACATGACGCTCGGCCAAGAATCGCTGCGCCGTGCGAACCACAAGGTGCTGTTTTTCCCTGGTGACGCTAAGCTCCGGCAAAGCAGGCGCACCCTCTCTCACCGTGCGTGTTCTGACCTCCACGAATGCCAGCGTCTTGCCATCGTAACCAACGAGGTCTACTTCTCCTTTGATGCCGCGTGGCGTGTAATTCCGCGCCACAAATACGTAACCGTTCCTTCGTAAGTACCAGTAGGCATAAGTCTCTCCGCGTATGCCGGTGCGCCGAGCTTCCTGCTTTTTCGTGTCGTTGGAAAAACTCTCCTCTGCGCGCAGGCCACGCTTCGCTGCCCAGTGCACCGCCTGAAACATAAGATAGGAAAAGATCGGCACAACCCAGCGCCTCTGGTCTCCTTATTCCGCAAAGTATAGACAAAAATCCCGCGGCTGCCATATTTCTTCTGCGGCACCCACGGGATTCTTGCGAGTTCTTTCCCTGCTCACTCTGTGTTCTCTTTGCCCCCTGTGTTAGAGCTTCTTTTCCACCTCGCGGAAGCATTCTTCGAGCGTGCGCACCGCGAAGTCCGCTTGTTCCTGATCAATCAGGAGCGGCGGAGACAGGCGAACGGAATTCTCACCCGCGCCGAGCACGAGCAAACCCTTGTGGAACGCGAGATTAACGACGTCATTGCGCAAATCCGCGGCTTTTTCCTTGGTCCGCTGATCCCGGACGATCTCGATCCCGATCATCAGTCCGCGCCCGCGTACATCGCCGACGATTTTGAAATTTTTCGTCCAATTGGCCAGACGGCCGAAGACGTAATCTCCCATACGGCGCGCATTCCCCATGTATTCGCTTTCGATCAGGTCCATGGTGGCCAGGGCCGCTGCGATGCATACGGGATTCCCGCCAAACGTCGTGCCGTGTGATCCCGGCTTCCACCGATCCCGGCTTCCACCGCATCACGCTTTCCTTCGCCATGATCGCGCCCAGGGGCATGCCGCTGGCAATGCCTTTCGCGGCGCAGACAATATCCGGTTCGATCCCGGCGTGTTCGTACGCCCACCACTTCCCCGTTCGGCCCATGCCGGACTGCACTTCGTCCATGATGAGCATGATTCCATGCTGCCGGCAAATCCGCTGCAATTCTTGCAGGAAAAACTTCGGCGCGGGCACGTAACCGCCTTCCCCTTGAATCGGCTCGATGATGATGCCCGCAACGTCCTCGGGATCAAACAGCCGCTTGAATATTTGCCCTTCGAGTTGTTCGAGAATCTCTGCGCCGCAAGTCTCTGCCGTGTGGCCGTGCGCGCAACGGTAGGCGTACGGATAGGGAATGTGCTCAACGCCACCGAGCAGCGCGCCAAATCCTTTGCGCTGCGTCGATTTCGACGCCGTAAGCGAGAGCGCTCCCAGCGAGCGGCCGTGGAAACAGCCATAAAACGCAATCATCTTGTCGCGTTTTGTCGTGTATCTCGCCAGTTTAATGGCTCCTTCCACTGCTTCCGTGCCCGAATTGGCGAAAAATGTTTTCTTCCCTTCGGCGCCCGGCATCGTCTTGGCCAATCTTGCCGCAAGCTGCGGCATGCTCTCATAGTAAAAATCCGTGCCGGACATATGAATCAGCTCAGCCGCTTGCTTTTGAATCGC